>Ga0214472_10000049_pt1 | contig 170113 bp, 156 predicted proteins | sample RVTome_6_FD_207662 | JGI IMG/M metagenome (GOLD analysis project Ga0214472, IMG submission 207662) | Soil microbial communities from uranium-contaminated site in the Upper Colorado River Basin, Wyoming, United States - RVT140D175 | ecosystem: Environmental > Terrestrial > Soil > Contaminated... | reverse complement strand
TCGACATCCCCCGGGCGCATTGCGAAATCGAGCGATTCCTCCACCACAAACCGTGGATTCAGGCTTTGGGAGAGGACAGGCGAGGCGTATCGGAAGCCGATACGTCAGCGAGGCAGGTGAGGGCTTCTTCTAATCCACCCCTTGGATTTATAAGGCCCTTATCGCCCTCGCTGCGCTTGGGCACTTCTCCCGGAGGGAGAAGAATGCGTGGTTCATCCCCCTTCGCTTCGCTCGGGTACTTCTCCCGGAGGGAGAAGAATGGTGTGGCTCGTTCACGCACCCAAGTGAATTCACCTTCAAAGAAGTTCCAGTTGCCAGTTCTGGCCGACCAGGTCGTGGCCAAAGCTGTGGTGCCTTTCTTCCTCGACAAGCTCGAACGCTGCTGCCTCGTAGATGCGGCGTGCGGAGGTCAGGACGTCGTTGGTCCAGAGAGTGATTCTTGAATACCCGGCGTCTTTGGCGAAGCGGATGCACTTGTCGACCAGCCGGGTGCCGAGGCCGAGTCCTCGTGCCCAGGGTTCAACGAGGAGTATGCGTAGCTGCGCTGTTTCGGGGTCGCGTTCGCAACAGAAGATGCAGCCAGCGCGAGCTCCGTCGACTTCGGCGATCCAAGCGTTCTCACGTGCTAGCTCGAGGATCTCGTAGTAGTCGGCAACGATTCTCGCGACGAGGCCTTCGAAGTCCGCCTCCCAGTCGAACTCGTCTGCGTAGATGGCTCCGTGTCTTTGGATCACCCAGCCCATGTCTCCCGGCCGGAGTCCGCGAATTGTGATCTCGCGTTCCCGGCTAGCGCGACCCAGGACGCTTTCGATGATGGTCATCGCCTCGATCAGTCCGGAGCGTTGGTCTTGGCTGAGTGGAGCGATGAGTTCCCCGATCTGGTCCGCGGACCTTTGGTCGAGGGTGGCAAATGCCTCATGGCCCTCCGGGGTCAGAGCGACACTCAGCGCCCTTCCATCGCTCGAGGACTTCTTTGAGCTGACCAAGCGCTTCTCCTCGAGCCGACTCAGCACTCTCGTCAGATGACTGTGGTCCATATCCAGTCGGTTCTTCAGGTCCAGTCGTTCCCACCGATCCTTCTGCGCCAGTTCGAAGATAACGCGTGCCTCGGTGAGGCTGTGCTCGGTTTCCAACAGACCTTGGTCGAGGAGGCCGAGTATCTCTGTCCAACCGCGGTTGAAAGATCGGATCCGGCTCACTGTTGAGGACATCTCGCTCCTGCCCTGAGATAGTGGACGGCGGCCAGTATATTGTTATAGTGGACACTGTCAACTAAATGCCCTCGGGTTGTCTGGGGTTCGAGATGGTGAAGGGAGAAGAATGATTGTCAGGGAATGGCGAGGACGTGCACGGATCGAGCAGGCGGAGTCGCCCCTGTTGCCAAGAGGGATCCAGGATGATATCATATGATACCATATCTGAGGTGCCATGACCGACATCCTGATACGCGACGTACCCGATGACTTGATCGCAGCCATCGACGCAAAAGCCCGCCAAGCGGGCCTCTCCCGTGTCGAGTACATACGCCGTGCACTTGCCCGGGAACGTGACACTGCGCCAAGAGCCACCAACTTGGAAGACCTCGCGATCCTTGCCGAGCGCCTCGGCGATCTGGACGACCCTGATGCTATGGCCGGCGCCTGGTCGTGACGGTCTGGCTCGTCGACAAATCGGCTCTCGTCCGACTTGCGAGTAGTCCGGACGCACTCGAATGGTCGAACCGCATCGATCGAGGTTTGCTACGCATCTCGACGGTGACCCTTCTCGAGGTGGGGTATTCAGCTCGGTCCGGCAAAGAGCTGAAGGCAGCTCATGGGTCACCGCCGCTTGCGCATATGCCGGTCGAGTACCTGACGCCTGCCATCGAGGACCGAGCCGTTGAACTGCAGTTGGAGCTGGCCGAAGGTGGGCATCATCGCGCCGCCTCGATTCCGGACGTTCTCATCGCGGCGACAGCCGAACTTGCCGGGTTGACGATCTTGCACGTCGACAGCGACTTCGAACTGATCGCCGACCTCACCGGGCAGCCCCACGAGCGACTTGTCGTCCCCGTCTGAGCTTGGATCCACCGATTGACGAGGCGGATCGGTCCCGGCGTTCCGCCGGCATTGAAGGTCCGCACGTCTAGTTCCGTCTCCGCTTGGTGACATGCCCTGGGTCGACAGATCCGCCGTGCCCATTGGCGAGCCGGGCGATGAGCCAAGGCAAATCGGTGGATTCAGGCTGAGAGCCACTCGGTGACTGGTGTGAATCGCCTGTTCTGCCGGGCGATCAGCAAGACGATCAGGAACCCGAGCCACGCCGCGGCGAAGATGGTCACCGCATCAACCGCTGGCTGTAGCTCGGCGATTCTTCGCAATCGTGAGCCTTGTTGCCGGCCATGGGCCAACGATGGACCCGTCCGACCGGCATGCTTCGTCCGGCATCTAGCATTCAGCCGATCGCGATGTGAGGACCTGCATGACCGATGAAGCCGACTACCGCCTTCCCAGGACCGTCGTGCCGGCTCGATACGAGCTGCACCTCGAGCCGGACCTGGCCGCCGCCACGTTCACCGGGTCCGCAGTCGTCGACGTCGAGGTCCTAAAGCCCGTCACTGAGGTGGTTCTCAACGCCGCGGAACTCGACATAGACGAGGTCTCGATGGTTGATGCCGGCGGGGAACGGCACCGGTCATCCGGCATCTCGTACGACGTCGACGAGGAACGTGCGACCTTCACATTCGACGAACAGCTGGACCCCGGTCAGTGGCGATTGCACTCGTCATTCAAGGGCGTCCTCAACGACAAGTTGCGTGGCTTCTACCGATCGACGTACAAGGACGAGAACGGGAACGAGAACGTCATCGCAACAACCCAGTTCGAAGCTACAGATGCCAGACGTGCCTTCCCGTGCTGGGACGAGCCCGACCTCAAAGCGACCTTCAAGGTGACTCTGGTGGTCGATGAGGATCTGGTGGCGATCTCCAACGCGTCCGAGGTGGCGGCGACGCCGACCGATAGCGGAAAGATCATCCACGAGTTCGCCGAGACCATGAAGATGGCGACCTACCTGGTGGCGTTCATCGTCGGTGACCTGGAAGTAAGCGGTCCGGTCGACGCCGGTGGTGTGCCTCTGCGGGTTCTGCATACACCCGGGAAGGGCCATCTCGCCGAGTTTGCTCTCGAAGTCGGGGCATTTGCGCTCGACTACCTGTCCACGTACTACGACATCCCTTATCCCGGGGACAAGCTCGACATGATCGCTGTCCCGGATTTCGCCTGGGGAGCCATGGAGAACCTCGGTGCAGTCACGTACCGTGAGACGGCGTTGCTCGTTGACAACAAACGCGGCACCCAGGCCGAGTTCCGTCGGGTCGCCGACGTGATCGCCCACGAGCTGGCTCACATGTGGTTTGGCGACCTCGTGACGATGAAGTGGTGGAACGGCATCTGGCTGAACGAGGCGTTTGCCACTTTTATGGAGCTGAATTGTGTCGATGCGTTCCGTCCCGACTGGAAGAGGTGGCTCACCTTCGCCGATCACCGCGCCCAGTCGATGGACATCGACGGCCTCGTTGCCACCCGGCCTGTGGAGTTCCCGGTAGCGTCACCTGAGGACGCCAACGCCATGTTCGACACACTTACCTACGGCAAGGGGTCGGCGGTGTTACGTATGCTTGAGCAGTACCTCGGCGAGGACGTGTTCCGTAACGGCATCCGTCGCTACCTGAAGACTCACGCATACTCCAACACGGAAACGGATGACCTGTGGGCCGCGCTCGAGACAGAATCGGGCGAGCCCGTCGGTCAGATGATGAGCGGCTGGATCCATCAGGGCGGATACCCGCAAATCGATGTGACCGCTACCGAGACCGGATACCGGCTCGAGCAGCGACATTTCCGCTTTGTGGGCGGCGGCGAATCCACCTGGCAGATACCGGTTCTCTACCGCACCGACTCCGACCAAGGCAGGGTCGTCATCGCGGATGACCCGGTCGATCTGGAAGCGGAGGGTGGTGTGCTGCTAAACCGGGGTGGAGACGGCTTCTATCGTGTCAACTACCCGACTGAGGCGCTCGAGAACCTCGCCATCGAGTTTGCCGGACTCGAGCCGGCAGAACGCTACACGCTCATTGCGGACACCTGGGCAAACGTGCTTGCAGGCGAAACTCCGGCCGCGAACTTCATCGCCATCTCCGGAGCCGTCGAGGACGAGGTCGAGCCGGACGTGTGGGGGGTCGCGATCGCGGGCTTCGCCGAGCTCAACCGGGTCGTTGCCGAGGAGGCTCGCGAGGCCCTCCAGACCTTTGTCTGCGATCTCGTCGCCCCAAAGGCGGCGGAGCTGGGCTGGGCGCCTATCGGCGAGGAGAGCGACTTGACCCGGAATCTCCGGGGCTTGCTGTTGCGCACTCTGGGAACGCTCGGCGATGACGAGACAACCCAGGCCTATGCGCGGAAGGTGTTCAACAGGTCGCTCGAGGATCGGGATTCTGTCGATGCCGACGTTTCGGACGCATCGATAGCGATCATCGCCGCCAATGGTGGCGGTGAGGAGTTCGAACGATTCCTCCGTCTCCGCGAGGACGCCGACAGCCCGCAGGATGAGGTGCGCTTTTTGAGGGCCGCCGCGGCCGTGCCCGACGAGGAAGCTGCGGCTCGTCTCGTCGAGATGGTGCTGGGTGGGGAGATTCGGCGGCAAGATGCCAACTGGGTGCTGGCACGGCTGCTCGGTCATCGGGAAACGGGGCCACTGGTGTGGGAGCTGGTAAAGGCTAACTGGGAGGCAATTCTCGACGCGATGCCCCCGCAGAACCGGCGCAGGATGCTGGATCTGATCATCTATCGATCGGAGCCGGAGATCGCCGCCGACATCGAGACGTGGCTCGCGGAGCACCCGATCGGCGGTGCCGAGAAGTACACCGAGCAGCAGATGGAGCGGCTCCGGGTACGGGTCGGTTTGCGCCAGCGCGAGGGGGAACGTCTCGGCGACACGCTGCGGAAGAGCTAGGTCTCGGGGATCCGTTTCAACCCCATCGCCAGAAGTGCGAGCGCACCCAGGAACAGCGTCCCACCAACAACCGAAGCCGCGATCGACCCCGTCATCACAAAGCCGATGACTCCGAGGAGCAACCCGAGCTCGGCGATGGCGACACGAATGATGAATCCCAGCTGGATACGATTCGGGTCGAAGGGGCGCTCCCCGGCGCCGGACCACCACCGCAGGGCCACGAGCAGACCGATTGCGCCGAACGCCGCAGCGGTCAGCGCCGCACTCTCGGCCAACTGTGGGTTCTCCGGCTCGCCGATGTCGACGAGGGCCATCGCCACGACAACAATCACTGCTCCCGCAGCGAATGTGGCGGCGATCGTCATCAGTTTCCGCTTGACCTCAGCCATCGACGTCTGAGGCTAATGGTTAGTGTTCCGATCGACGAGCAAGGAGGAAGCTTGCGGGTGGTGACAATCGACGGTGGGCCGCTGGCAATCGATGACGTCGTTGCGGTTGCTGACGGCGTGGCGACCGTTGAGATCGGCGCCGGTGTTGCGGCCCGGATGCGTCCCGCCCGCGACCTCGTCGAGCGGGTCGTCGCGGAGAACCGGACGGTTTATGGGATCACTACCGGCTTCGGACGTCTGGCAACCACCCATATCGAGCCGGAGCAGGCAGCCAGACTACAGGTGGGGTTGCTGCGCAGCCACGCGTGTGGTGTCGGGAAGCGTCTCGATGATCGGCTGGTGCGGGCGATGCTGCTGCTACGGGCGCGGACACTCGCCCAGGGTCACAGCGGCGTGCGCCCGCTCATCGTTGAGCGCCTTGTCGAGTTGTTGAATCGGGGCCTGTTGCCTGTTGTGCCCGGGCAGGGCTCGGTCGGAGCATCGGGGGACCTGGCCCCTTTCGCCCATCTCGCCTTACCCCTCATCGGTGAGGGCGAGGTCCGGGTGGGCGGTGTGGAGCAACCGGCCGCAGAGGCGCTGGAACGGGCGGGGTTGGAACCGATCACGCTGGCTGCAAAGGAGGGGCTCAGCCTGCTCAACGGTACCGAGGGCATGCTGGCGCTCGGTGTGCTTGCCGTCGCCAGGACACACACGCTGGCAAATGCGGCCGATATTGCTTGTGCGCTCTCCGTTGAGGGTCTACTCGGCTCATCGAAGCCGTTTGAGCCGAGGATCCATCAACTCAGACCCCACCCCGGACAGATCCGCTCGGCCGCCATCATCGCCGCACTTCTCGAAGGCTCCCCGATCGTCGCCAGCCATGCGGACGACATGGTTCACGCGGTGCAAGATGCGTACTCGCTCCGTTGCGCCCCACAGGTACACGGTGCCAGTCGGGACAGCCTCAGCCATGCGGAAGCCGTCTTTACCCGTGAGCTGGGATCGGTGGTCGACAACCCGATTGTTTTCGCAGACGACGGCACCGTTGTCTCGGGCGGCAACTTCCACGGACAGCCGCTGGCCGTCGTACTCGATTTCCTCGCGGTGGCGGCCACCGAGCTCGGATCGATCTCGGAGCGGAGAACCGATCGGCTGCTCGACCCCGACCGGTCTGCGGGTTTGACCCCATTCTTGGCGCCCAACCCGGGGCTCAACTCGGGTTTTATGCTTGCCCAGTACACCGCAGCGGCGCTCGTTGCTGAGAACAGAGTGTTGTCACACCCGGCGTCCGTGGAGTCGATTCCGACCTCCGGGTTGCAGGAAGACCATGTGTCTATGGGATGGGGTGCCGGTCGCAAGCTGCATGAGGTGCTGGACAACACTTCGAACGTCCTCGCCGTTGAGGTTCTTTGTGCGGTCACCGGGATCGAGCAGCGTTCCCCGCTGGTGCCGAGTGCTCGCACCGGAGCCGTGTGCGACCTCGTTCGACAGCACGTGTCTCCTCTCGAGGATGATCGCCCCATCGGACCTGATATCGAGACGGTCGCTGCTGTGATCAATGCCGGTGAGCTCGATCGCTTTGTCGAGTTGTAGTGCGACCGGGGCACAGCCGTGCGTACAATAGTCGATCACCAACATAAGGGAGTAGGCAAGATGAGTCTCATGGACACCGTCAAGGGCTGGTTCTCCAAGGCGAAGGGCTCGGCAGGTGAGATGGCCGACAAGGCCGGCGACGTGGCCGAAGGCGCTTGGGATAAGACCAAGGATGTGGCCGGTGACGTTGCGGAAAAGGCGAAGGAAGTGGCCGAGGACGTCAAAGACAAGTTCGACGGCGACGACGACGAAACACCCGCCTAACAGACCCTTCTGTCGTCCATTCTGGCCAGATTTGGCCAGAATGGACGCAAGAACGTCAGGTGGGCGCGGTCACCAGAGTTATCTCTGTGAAGCCCGTCCCCGTCAGGTAGTCGACGGGAACCCAGGTGCCGGCAGGGGTCTCGTCGGCTTGCCGCCACTCGACCACCTGGAGCCCGTCGATCCACACCGTGCCCGACTGGGACTGTGGCGGCGACAGCCCGACACCTACGAGGGCTGCGTTGGCGCCGTCGGGCAACCCGGGGACGTCGACCCATAGCTCGTGCCATTCCCCGTCGTTGACCAGCGGCAGCTCTATGTCGACGGTCCCGAGGTGCGCCGAGTCCGGCTCACGGGTTGGGTCCGTGTCGTCGAACTCGTAAAAGTAGATCCTGACAAACGGGATCCCGGCACCAATGCGTTTTGCCCAGACGCGAACCGCGTAGGTGGCGGCACCGTCCGCCGGCGCTCCGTTCTCGTCGAACCACCGGTGCGGCGGCAGTGAGACCCTGGCCGCCGTTCTGGCAACGATGTCGTTGATGTGTTGTGAAGTGCGATCAAGCCGTACAACCCAGGGGCCTGCCGGACTGGTGGGATCGATGACGAGAGTGTCCGGAGGTACAGACCACTCCAGCCCACCTGCCGCAACACCGTCCGACTGTGCATCCTCGAGGGTCCCGTACCCGAAGATGTCCCGACCCAACAAGAGCCCTGCGGTTTCGGTGCCGACACGAACGAGCTGCCCGCCCAGAGATTCCGGTACGGACGCAGAGACGGCGACGGTGGCAGTCCCCGGTGTGACCACCGGCTGTACCCTTCCTCGACCCTGCTCGGCGACCACCATCGCGGTTACCGGAGCGGTGGTTCTGGTGGACCCGATCCATCGATCGGGAAGCCGCAGCGACTCGGCGTTCTGAAGCGAGGCCTCGTTTACCTGGCGAAGAATCCGGTCGGCAACCTCGCCACCCACTGCAACCGGGCGGTAACGGTCGACGATCAACGGGTAGATCGTGGCCTCGATGAGCTCGGTTCCCTCAAAGACGGTGCGGAGTACTACGGACGGGTGAGTCGCCAGAAACTCCTGATCGAAGACAAAATTGCCGAGGCTGTACGCAATCAGCGTGTCCTCGTATATTTCAAAACCTTGGAGTATGTGGGGGTGGTGGCCGATGACGAGGTCGGCGCCGGCGTCGACCGCCGCCCTCGTTGCCCGTCCGAAGTAGTCCGAGCTCACCTCGGCGAACTGGTAGCCGCCGTGCAGCTGGACTACAACCAGGTCGGCACCCGCAGTCCTGGCACCCGTCACGGCTGCCTCGACGGCGGCTGGTGAGTAGAGGGCAGCCCCACCGTGACCGCGTCTCGCCACCCAATCCTGAAGCTCCGGGTACACCCGGACGACAGCGCTCCACAGATCGGCTGCGTCGCGATTGGTCAGCTCGGACTCGATTGTCTCAAACAACCGCCAGATCTCACCCGGGCGCCGTGCGTCCGCCGCCACATATGCCGGTTCACCCGCGACGCCAAAGGCGAAATCGCGCTCCTCGTACTGCCAGCGGTCCACGTCGGCAATCGTCGCCGGAACCGGCGCTGTTGTGTTGGGGAGGTTGTCGTTGACATAGTCACCGGTCACGGTGGTCATCGACACCACGGCTACCGTCAGATCGCCCGCCGGGACCAGGGTTGGCTGTGCCGCCTGATCCTGGCTGGGGCCCGCCCCGGTGTGGGCCATGCCGGCATCATCCAGGTGGCGCAGTGTCGAGGCGAGACCCGAGTCGAGCCAGTCATTGGCGTGGTTGTTGCCCAGCGTGACCAGATCGACTCCCAGCTCGTCTAGAGCGGCGACGGTTGCCGGAGGGCTCTGGAGCAGGTACCGCTTCCCCGGGTAGGCATCCTCTGCTGCCAGGGTTCCGATAACACTTTCCAGATTCACGGTCGACAGGTCGGCGAGCTCGAACAGGGGAGCAATGTCGGATACCACGGCCCGTGCCGAAGCCTCATCGGTGACGAGCGGTTCAGAGCCGTCATCAGGCTCCAGGAACCGACGACCCATCATGAAGTCCCCGGCGAAGTGCATCACAGTGCGCCGTCCGCCCGGGCCCGTCGAAGCCAACAGTGTGACCGTGGTGATGTCGCGGTTGCCGACGACGATGGCATCCGGGACCATCCCGGTCGCCCGGATGACGGCGAGTTCCGGGGCACGCAGCGGTAGCTCCACCGTTCCGTCGGACGCGGTGGTGACGGTCTCCCCAGCTACCTCGATCGTCGCTCCGGTCACCGGTGAGCCACTCTCGTCGACGACCCTCAGCGAGTAGTCGTGCTCCGGGGGAGAGGTGGTGGCTTCGGCCTCGATCCGCCACGCGACGACAAGCGCCACCATCAATGCGACGGCGAGCGCAAAAAGGGCCGCGGTGCGGCCGTCGAGCCTCTGTGTGTCTGTTGTCATCGGATACGTCTGTCTTCGGCAGCCCCAGGCCGCGAAATGAGGCTTTCTGGGTGAGATGTCGACGGCCGCAGCTGCCCGAGTAGCCTGGGATCAGGCCGAACAGGAGGTTCGTGTGTCGGGACCGCGCCCAGTGAGCGCCCCACGGGGAATACAGCTTCACACCAAGGGCTGGCTTCAAGAGGCGGCGCTTCGGTGCCTGATGAACAATCTCGACCCGGAGGTTGCCGAGAATCCGGATGAATTGGTGGTCTACGGTGGGAGAGGCAAGGCGGCGCGCAACTGGGACGCGTTCGATGCGATCGTCCGCAACCTGGAGACGCTCGACAACGACGAAACCCTGCTGGTCCAGTCCGGGAAGCCGGTGGGCAGGTTCCGCACCCATGAGATGGCGCCGCGGGTGCTCATCGCCAACAGCAACCTGGTGCCGGATTGGGCGACGTGGGAGCACTTCTGGGAGCTGGAGGCTGCCGGGCTGATGATGTACGGCCAGATGACCGCGGGCTCCTGGATCTACATCGGTACTCAGGGGATTCTCCAGGGTACCTACCAGACGTTCGTTGCTGTTGCCGAGAAACGATTTGGTGGCACACTCACCGGGACGTTGACGCTGACCGGCGGGCTCGGGGGGATGGGCGGCGCCCAGCCACTTGCGATCACGATGTGCAACGGCGTTGCTCTCTGTGTCGATGTCGACCCCCTGCGCATCCGGCGGCGTGTCGAACACCGCTACCTCGACGTGTTTGCCGACACCCTCGACGAGGCGGTCGACCTGGCGGTGCAGGCGAAACGGGAGAGACGAGCGCTGTCTGTCGGCGTTGTGGGCAACGCTGCGGTTGTCTTTCCCGAGCTGTTGCGGCGGGGTGTTGAGATCGACATCGTCACCGACCAAACCTCCGCACACGACCCACTCAACGGGTATGTGCCCGCCGGATACTCCCTCGGCGAAGCGGACGACCTGAGGGACAATGATCCGGATGCCTATATCAAGGCAGCCCGGGAGTCCATGGCGGTGCATTGTGAGGCAATGGTCGGCTTCCATCGGGCAGGCGTCGAAGTGTTCGATTACGGCAACAACCTGCGGGGCGAAGCCAAGCTCGGGGGTTTCTGGGACGCCTTCGAGTATCCGGGGTTTGTGCCCGCGTACATCCGGCCACTCTTCTGCGAAGGCATGGGCCCGTTCCGCTGGGTGGCCCTGTCCGGTGAACCTGCAGACATCGCCGCCACCGATCAAGCAGTGCTGAAGCTGTTTCCGGACAACCGGCCGCTGGCACGATGGATGGAGATGGCGTCGGAGCGTGTCCACTTCCAGGGCCTCCCTGCCAGGATCTGCTGGCTCGGGTACGGCGAGCGCCACAAAGCCGGTCTTGCCTTCAATGACCTGGTCGCCTCAGGGAAAGTGCAGGCTCCGATCGTCATCGGTCGTGATCATCTCGACTCGGGCTCCGTCGCATCGCCTTACCGTGAGACAGAAGCGATGTTGGACGGCTCGGACGCCGTCGCCGACTGGCCACTGCTCAACGCCCTGGTCAACACCGCGTCTGGGGCCGCATGGGTGGCGATCCATCACGGTGGTGGAGTGGGGATCGGCAAGTCGATCCATTCCGGTGCCCAGGTTGTCGCCGAAGGGACCGAGCAGGCTGCGCTCCGGCTGGAGCGTGTCCTCACCAATGATCCCGGTACCGGCATCATTCGTCACGTCGATGCCGGCTACGAGGAGGCCATACATGCCGCCGGGGCGCGGGGTGTGGTCATCCCGATGCAGGAATAGCCGTGAAGACGGGCTCGATTGCGCTCGCCAACATCGGGGAGCTTGTGACCAACGACCCGGATCGAGATGGTCTGCTCGGTGTGGTCCCCAATGCGGCCTTGATAGTCGAAGACGGGAAGGTCTCCTGGGTCGGGTCGCACCACGAGATGCCGGAGCAGCCCGATGTCGTCGACTGCGGGGGTAGTGCGGTCTTGCCGGGCTTTGTCGATCCGCATACCCACGTGGCGTTTGCCGGTGATCGTGTCTCCGAGTTCGCCAGACGGCTGCGCGGCGAGTCCTATGAGGAGATCATGGCAGCAGGTGGAGGGATTCAGGCGACTGTATCTGCAACCAGGGAGGCGACCCTACCCGAGCTGACCCGGGTCACGATGGAACGGGTGAGCCGGATGCAGATGGCCGGCACAACCACCGTGGAGGTCAAATCCGGCTACGGCCTCGATCTCGCGCATGAGAAGCGGCTGCTGGCAGTGGCAGCCGCGGCCGGCGCCGCCGTGGCGTTGGATGTGGTCCCCACATTCCTGGGTGCCCACGCCGTGGCTCCTGAGTTCGGCGGGGACACCGACGGCTATGTCGAGTACGTCATCGGAGAGGTGCTCCCCGAGTGTGCCCCGCTGGCTCGCTTTTGCGATGTGTTTTGCGACGAGGGTGTGTTCACGGTCGACCAGGCACGACGTGTGCTTCTCGCCGGCAAGGAGCATGGGCTGCTCCCACGGCTACATGCCAACCAGCTTGCCGCCTCCGGTGGGGCGCAGCTGGCGGCCGAATTGGGTGCGGTCAGTGCCGACCACCTCGACCACATCTCTGACGACGACATCGACGCCTTGCGGCGAGCGGGCACCGTGGCCGTGCTGCTTCCCGGGGTGTCCTTCTCGCAAGGGCTGGCCCAACCCCGAGGTTGTGATCTGTGGGACTCCGGGGTCACGGTGGCGCTCGGCACCGACTGCAACCCGGGCACGTCGAACATCGAGACGATGCCTTTTGTCGTGGCGCTGGCGTGTCTCGAGATGGGTCTGTCTCCCGAGCAGGCTGTGTGGAGCGCTACGAGGGGAGGGGCGCTGGCGCTTGGTATGGAGGATCGAGGCTGGCTCGTGCCCGGGGCCCAGGGGGATCTGGCAATCCTCTCACACTCATCGTACGTCCACCTCGCCTACCGGCCCGACGCTCCGCCCGTCGCCGGGGTCATCAAGCGGGGGATCCGACAGGCTGTGCTCAGGACATGGCCTCAGCGGCCGTAGAACGGGCACCGCTGTTGACATCGGGTGGGCCGAGCGGGAGGGTGAGAACGAACTCGCTACCCACCGGGTGGTGTGGCCGGTAGGCGAGATCCCCGACCATTGCACGCGCCAGATGGCGGGCGATGGCTAGACCCATCCCGTAGCCGCGGACCCTGCTGCCGTCCTTGGTGTTTGTATCCCAGAACTTGAAGATGCGCTCGGCAAGCTCGGCGGGTACGCCGGGACCGGCATCGGATACGACGACATTGCAGCTGCCGCCGACGACCGCAGCCGACACCGACACCCCGACCTTTCCGTACTTTGCAGCGTTCTCTACGAGATTGCGGATGATCTGCACAAGACGGTCGGGGTCGGCGACCACAGTGATGGAAGGGTCGATTGTGGTCTCGATTTCCAACGTGTAGCGGCCGTCGACGGGCGCTATGGCTTCGGTGGCGACCTGGCTGAGGTTCACGACACTGAGGTGGAGCCGCAGTCTCCCAGTCTCGAGATGAGAGAGCGTCAACAGATCCTCCACGAGCAGGGACAGATGCGTCGACTGCCGGTTGATGATCGCCAGGAACTCGGCGATCTCATGTTCAGTTAGGGATGTCCAGTCGCTGCCGAGCATCTCGGCGAACCCGGAGATGGCCGTCGCCGGGGTGCGCAATTCGTGAGACACCATCCGGATGAAGCGGTTGCGGGCGTCGAGGAGACTCTGCTCACGCCGTGCCGCGTGTTCCCGGTTGCGGGCAAACCGGGACGCGACAAACCCGAAGACGGCCAGCACGACAAGCAGTATCGGAGCGACGACACCGGCAACGAGTCGAGTCTGCGCCGCCGTCTCAGAGCTGGCGGCCAGCTCCTTACGGGTCGACTCGATCGCCCCCCGGACGAGTTCGTCGATTGAGCGCTGTGCCGCGTCGGCGGCCGCAAAGGCCTCATCGGTGCTAACGACAATCGAGCTGCGGCCGGTGACATTGAGCACCACGTTGTCGAGTGTCCGGACCGCGTCGCTCGCAAGCAGCGTATTGATTGCCTCATTGGAGATACCAAGTGAACTCGGCCCACCCAACAAGATGGCCACCGAGTCGCTGAGCAATGAGCCATCGACCCCCGGCGGGTCGGCCACTCCAAGCTGTTCCATGAACTGGTCGACCGCAGGTGTGATGCCGGGGCCACGCCGGCTTGCCTGCTCCACGTCGAGATAGAAGTACTCCCAGACAGTCTGAGACAACGAGGCCGCGGTCTCCAATTCACCGACCTCACCGCCGTGGTGCCGGTCGGACGGCACGATGCCGGAGCAGCAAGCCGCTCCGAGCGCGGTGTCGTAAGCAACCAGCCGGTCGTATGGATCGGACACGCCCTCGGGGCTTGCGATAGACCTGAGCGAGGTGAGCCAGCGCTGCGACTCGTTGCCAACGGAGTCGGTCCGATCGGTGAGCTCATCCAGCCGGTCGATTGCCGTCTCCATCGCGGTGGTCCGCTGAGATCGAATAGGGGCCGCCAACATCGAATCAGGTCCCTTCATCTGATCGACGACTTCTGCGGCCTGTTCGGCGGCGAGGAGAGACGAGAGGATGAGACGCTGTTCGAGCAGGTCAACGGCGGCCCGGTCGCGCCCGGCCAGCTCGATTCGCTGTGCAGCCGACGCCGACAGCGTCACAGCCACCGCGACGATGGCCACGGCGAGTCCGCCCAGCCCCAGGATGGCGAAGAATGTGGTCGCGGTCGACTGTCGTCTGCTGGCCATGCAGCTTTATCGGGACGAAGCCGTCAGAGCTGAACCCGTCAAAGCTGAACCCGTCGTGCCAAACTGCCCCCATGACGGTTCCCTATCTCGAGGCCGAATACCCGCTGCGGTTTGCCCACCGGGGGAGTCGTGTTCTGTGGCCGGAGAACACCGCGGAGGCGTTTCAGGGCGCAGTAGACCTCGGTTACAAGTACATCGAGACCGATGTCCGGGTCACTCGGGACGGTGTCGTTGTGGTCTTCCACGACGAAACACTCGAGCGAACCACCAACGGGTCGGGTCCTGTCGATCGTTGGGACTTCGAGGATCTGAAGCTGCTCGACGCCGCCTACTGGTTCGACGAGGGCAACGAATTCCCGCTTCGCGACAGCGGGATCCGGGTTCGGTCCCTCGAAGAGGTGTTCCGAACCTGGCCCGACACCTACTTCAATATCGATCTCAAGGGGCCTGATCTCGAATGGGCCGTCGCTGATGTGATCAAGCGCAACGCCATGGAGCACAAGACGATGATCGGCTCATTTGTCGACCATCGTGTCGCCCGCTTCAGGCGCATCACGAGAGGCGAGGTCGCTGTATCGGCAGGCCCGCTGACCGTGCTCGGGATGGTGCTGGCGTCGCGGGTAGGTGGCACCATCCGGCGTCCGGTGAATGCGTTCCAACTCCCGTTCGACTACCGGACGGTCCCGATCGATCGCAAGCTGGTCGCCGCCGTCCACAAAGCAGGGGCGCATCTGCACACATGGACCGTTAACGAGGCAGAGGACATGCACCGCCTCCTAGATCTGGGAGTCGACGGCATCGTCTCGGATCGTCCCGACACCCTCAACGAGGTCCTCCGCCAAAGAGGCCAAGAAACCTGACCAGCCAGGTGGGCCACGGCTTGATCCCCTCTTCCTTTGCTTTGGGAGAGGGTGGCGAGGCGTATCGACTGCGTCGATCCGGTAGCGAGGCGGGTGAGGGAGCTGTGGTTTCCCACATCCAGGCTCGAGTTGCACTTAACCTGGGGCGCCGGCGAGTCGCCTGGGCGGTGCTTAGCGGCCTGATTCCTCGGCTTCCTCGGGTGTTTCGAACCCGATGTTTTTGCCCTGTTTGTCGATGGCTGCCTTGAACTCCTCGAGTGTTGCGGGCGTGATCGACGCGGTAGGCGTACCGTCGGGAGCCATGAAGACATCAACGAGAACCGCATATTGGTCCTGCCAGGCGCTGGGCGCGAGGCTGGCGAGGACCGTTGCCGGTGCCTCGTATTGTGTTCTGTATGTCACTTCGAATGCGCTCGCCGGATCCCCGTAAATGGTGTCGCCGGCTTCGCCTAGGTCGGCAGCGACGGACGACGTGACACCTAGCTTGTTTCGCAGCTCTACTAGCGCATCCGGGTACGCTTTGATGAACTCCTCGGAGATGTTGTATACAGCGTCCATTTCTGGGAGCGTGTCAAGGAGACTGTCTGGCGCCGCCATTCTCTGCAGGCCACGCTCGGTCGGGTCGGCTGCTTCCCACATCGCTTCTGGGCTGGCTGCGGCGATCGCTGCCTGTCTGGCTGTGTCAGCTGCCTGCAGCGCCGGTCCAAGCGAGTCCTCACGGCTCGCACCATCTCGCATCGCCACATCCGAGGAGAACAGCTCGCGAGCAATGGCTCTGAAGGCGTCCTCGCGGCTCATGTTGAGGGTGTCCGCAGCGACCGATAGCTCCTCAGCAAGAGGCGCTGCGTTTGCGCCGATCATGGCGAAGTCGCGATCGCTATGGAGTGCGATCGCCGACGTGATCCAGGGCGGATCGAAGTTCGAGTCGTGAGACACCATCACAACGACGACGTCACCCGGGGTCAGCGTCGTTGATATGTCAAACTTTCGGAGCGTGACACTGATTCGATCGCCGGTGTCCAATTGCGGGGGAGGTGTCTGGCCAAGGGTATCGGGAGAGTCGTCACCGAGGAACTCGGCCTTCTCCACCTCGAGATCGACCGTGAGGTATTCCCCGACGACATTGTCGGCCTTCGCGTAGCCCAGGTAGACGCCATCGATGATGTACGCCGAACCTGACTTGTCCAGAAATGAAACCGGCCCGCTGTGAGACCAGGAAAAGAAGTCCATCGAGAAGTCTTCTTGCGGCGACCTGGTGGTGGCCATGAATAGTGCACCGGCAATGACCCCCGTGACGGCTAGTGCTGCCACTGTCCTCGATCGCATCCCATCACCATCCTTCATCGTGTCGTGCGCTAAAGGGCTCGCACATACGAGTCATCTATATACATCCAGGTGCTATTGCCGTCCAGGTCGGTCATGTAGTTGGTGATCCGAACATACACATCGACCCCGTCCCAGTCGTCCGGTACATCCCACCACGCGGAGTAGTCGTCGTCCCAGCTCGCCGTCGGCCATACATAGAACGACTTCTTCACAGACCAACTACCAATCGGGGTTGCCGTGTTCAAATAGGGACAGCCACTGATGAAACACCAGTCGTTGACATCCTCGTGGTGGCTGTCCCACTCGACCCTACGGGCATACAGATCCACACGGATACTGCCGGTCGCCATGTTGCCGACATCACGATTCCAGACGACGGCCTGAAGATCTCGAGAATCGGGAAGATCCCAAACACGATCCGAGTTGAGAATGTACTTACCGTAGCCGTACTCGCGCACGTGATAATAGCCTTTGGCGCTACCAGAGCCGTACAGACTCCAGCTAGCGCCAGACTGCTTCACCCATCCGTCAACGCTGCCCTGTTCGAAACTCGGATTCCCTCCAAGAGGGGAACCAAGCGAAACACTACCCAGATTTCCCCGATCATCCGGCTCCAGCGAAGCCAGCTCATTCGGCCAGTGACCAAAACTCCCGATGCCCGTCGACATCGTCGGGAACCTGGTCTGATTCCACAGGTTGTCGACAACGCCTCCATGATTCAGGCCAACCGTGTGCCCAAACTCGTGCGCGGTAATCCCCCGCATCGAGTCCTGCTGAATCCAAGCCCCGTCCTCCTTGGTGAAATCGAGAACCATCACGGCCTGGCCCTGGTAACACCCCGTTTTACCCCCCCAACCGTCCGGAACGATGTTCCGCAGGATCACTTTGTACACCGACGACGCTGTCGACGATGTCTCCTGCACATCTGAGTAGCGGCCGCCCGTTTCGGTCTTTACAGCATCCCAACGTTCTGATCCTGCCCTCACATCAGCCTGGTACACCGACGGCCACGTCAACGTCTGGGACCCAGAGTCGGGACCCTGACTCGAGTCGTTCGAAAAGCGCCAGCGAGTCGTCTGAGACTGATAGTCGCATGAGTAGTAGGAATGGGCGTAGGCGTGGGCGTCGGCAACCTGCTCCTGGAGTACCATTCCCCCGAAGAAGGCCACCACGAATACGACGACCCCGATCAAAGGATGGTTCTTCGAGCGCCTCGCCGAGCCGCCACCCGCGTCCCCAACGGCATTCTGCATTCTTGACCCTTCGCCATCCCGCATGCGCTCTAGCTCCTCTGGTGCGATCCTGCGGCTTGTGCAATCACTTCATATGTGCAGTCACTTCATAGTCGTCACGTCTCTCCGGTGGCGATAGAGCCGAAAGTCACAATCTACCAGGGTGAGGGAGAGCGACGGCTTGATCCCCTCTCCCTTTGGAGAGGGTGGCGAGGCGGGCCGAATGCGTCGATCCGGCAGCGAGGCGGGTGAGGGAGCAATGGCCTCCCAGTGTTACGCACGACCCTCATCGGCGGGATCAGACCCCTGGTGGGGTGTATGGCATACCCTGGAGCTGGATGAGACGGTGAACGGCGGCGTCCCTGGCTTGCTCGAAACCTGCGCCCCCGACCTCGTACCGGGTCTCGCCTTGCTCCTGGAGATAGACCCGAAAGGTCTCGCCGTCACGCAGAACGTAGAGCCCATCCTTGGGACCCACGATGTTGCGACCCAGTGCGAGCAGAGCATCGGGTGTGGGAATCTCCGAGATGAGATCGACCCACTCCAGGTTGAACGCCTCCTCGAAGTCGGGCGCATTGGTGGCGCGTCTGCCGAGCACCCGTGATGCCATCGTGCGTGCTTTCAGGCTGAGGATTGCCTGGGCCTGCTCGTGTCGTGTCGGTCGGTCCATGGAGATGCGACGTTAGTCGGGTCCTTGCGGATGTCGTGTCGCATAACCGGCATCAGATCCGCATGAACGAACCGGTTCCTCGGCTATCGTCGCCGCATCGTGACCGCACTTCGGGACTTCCTCGACCTACGCAGGGCGCTCCGCACCGAGCGGGTTGGCAACGGTGGCACCGTCGTGTGCGAAGCGTTGACTGCCGGTCTCGATGCAGCCCTCGTCGAGCTGGGGAGCAGCGTTGGGCTCGGTGCGGCGGTGGTCGCCCTCGGTGGGTACGGGCGACAAGAGCAGTGCATCGGCTCGGACGTCGACGTCATGATCCTCCACAGCCACGACGACCCGGAGCCGCTGGTCAAGACAGTGCTCTACCCGTTGTGGGATGCCGGTCTCAAGGTCGGTCACGCCGTCCGCACGGTCGAAGAGAACCGGGATCACGCCGGTGAGGACTTCGAGTCGTTGACATCGTTGCTGTCGGCACGGCTGATCGTGGGTGACGGCGAGCTCTTCGACACGCTGATTGCGTCGGTCACCGAGCTCATCAGGAAACGCCCGCTGGCTTCCCCGCTGGTGGCCGCCGAGAGGGAGCGCCGCCGCGCCGACCCCTATCCGACCATGACGGCGGACGTGAAAAACGGGCGTGGCGGTCTGCGAACCCATCACGGGTTCTGGTGGGAGCGGAGACGTGCCGAGCTGCTGGGCCTGCCGGTCGATGAGCCGACCGATGTGGAGCTCACAGCCCGTGAGGACCTGCTGGCTATTCGCAACGCGCTACACGTGGCAGCGGGTAAGCAGGTCGACAGATTTGTGGTGGATCTCAGAGCACCGGCGGCGGTCTGGCTGGGTGTCGAGGTCAAGACGCTGGCGGCAACCTTCACCGCCGCCATGCACAGAGGCGACGTGCTTGCCGACAAGCGATGGCCCGATCTGTACGCGGAGCAAGACCCAATGATCGGGCTGGGACGGCGGATCTTTGGTGTCATAAAGAGCCGGTTTGCGACGGAGATCGAGCAGGAACCGGACGACACCCGGGTGCTGGCAAAGGCGGTCACTGCCGCCGCCCGCAAGGACGGGGCGAGGTTCACACCGGAGGAAGAAGAAGCGATCGCTACGGCAGGGGTGACCGAGTGGACGGCCGCCGACCGCGATGACTTCGTCAAGCTCGTCTCGGCGGGAGCGAGGGGAAGAACGATCTTTGGGAGACTCGAGGAGCTCGGTTGGGTGGAGCGGGAGTTCCCGGAATGGCTGCCGGTGGCAACCGCACCGCAGCTCGCCCCATTTCACGCTCATCCGGTTGGCGCTCACTTGTGGCGAGCAGCCGATGAGATGCGAATCCTGGTCAATGGCGGAGGTGAGGCGGGCGACGTCGCCGACACCGTAGGGTCGACTGAGGAATTGCTACTGGCTGCGTTTCTCCACGACATCGGCAAGGCACGGGGCGGCAACCACGCCGAGGTCGGCGCCGGTGTGGCTGCCTCGTTCCTGCGACGCACCGGTTTTGGAGCCACCACGACCGGGGTCGTCGTCGACGCAGTCCGGCTCCACCTGCTCTTGTCGGAGACCGCGACCCGGCGTGACGTCGCGGCGCTCGATGTCATCAGTGAAGTTGCCGACCGAATCGGCGATGTCCACCTGCTCGACGTGCTTTACCTGCTGACTGTCGCCGACCTCAAGGCTACCGGCACAACCATGTGGGATGCCTGGCGATCAACACTGATCAATGGTCTCTACCGGAGGGTGCGGCAGGCGATTGAAGAGGGTGGGGCAAAACCGGCGACGCCAGATGTTGCCACGGTTCTGGCCGTTGCCGGTGATCAGTTCGGGCGGCGTGACATCGAGGAGCACGTCGTCGCGATGCCGGATGACTACCTCGGCGCGACGACCCCACGTGAGATTCTGTGGCACCTCGAAGCCATCAGGGGCTTTGAGGGCGTCGTCTCCATCTCGGTCGATCCCGAGCACCCGGGCCGGGTGTTGGTCGTGGGTGCCGACAGAGCAGGTTTCTTGCTGGCGGTCACGAGGGCCTTCACCGCCAACGGGGTCGGCATACTCGAGGCGCGGTTGCGAACGAGGTCGGATGGCATCGCGTTGGACACGTTCCGGGTCGTCACCGATCGCACCGGCGAACCGGTACCCGACACCCGGTGGGCAACGATCACCCAGGACCTCGTTGCGGCACTAGCGGCCGGTGGGGATCTCCGCCCGGCGATGCGGGAGCGGGTTGCCGCCTACAGGCGCGACGGCGTCGATGACGTAGAGGTCAGGACGCGACTCGTGGACCGGCGCACGGTCGTCGAAGTCAGAGCGCCGGACCGGATCGGGCTGCTCGCCGACATCGTCGAAGCACTGCATGGGGACGGTCTCGACATTCACCTGGCTCGAATCGACACGATGGGGGGCAGCGCCCGGGACATCTTCTATGTCCGGCGTGTCGGTGGGGTCCCAATCCGCGACGAGGCGGAGTTGGCGATGCTGCGTCGCAGGATCAAGGACAAGCTCGGGGGCTGAGCGAGCGGGAAGCGCCCAACCCCCGAGCCGCGGACGGGGTGGTCAGAAACGGGGTGTGTCAGATCGCGTCTTTGCCCTGCTCCCCAGTTCGGATCCGGACGAGCCCATCAATCGGGGTTGTCCATATCTTCCCGTCCCCAATCTGGCCCGAGCCGGCCGTTGTCTGGATGGCGTCGCTGACGGCGGCCGCATCCGCATCGTCGACAATCACCTCCACCTTCACCTTTGGGGTGAACTCGACGGTGTACTCGGCACCCCGGTAGGTCTCGGTGTGGCCGCCCTGGCGGCCGAAACCCTTGACCTCCGTGATAGTGATGCCTGCCACGCCGATCGCACGCAGGGCGTCCTTCACTTCATCGACTTTGTGCGGCTTGATCACCGCTGTAACGAGTTTCATGTTCTTTCGACTCCTCTCAGCAGCTTCCTACGCCAAAGCCGTTATGTCGGGACCGTAGCCAGGCGCTCCGTGCTCGACCACATCGAGACCTTCGATCTCTTCCTCGGCCGGAACCCGTAGACCGATGGTGGCCTTGAGGGCGTAGAACAGTGCTCCTGCTGCGACGGTCACAAAGACGAACACCGCGACGACACCGACAATCTGGGCACCGAGGAGGCCGAAGCCGTCTCCGTACAGCAGGCCCCCTTCGGTGGCCAGCAGTCCGACCATCAGCGTTCCGAATGCGCCACACACACCGTGTACGGACACCGCACCGACCGGGTCGTCGACTCCGCGACGGTCGAGGAAGAACACCGAGAACACCACGAGGACACCCGCCGACGCACCGATGAGGAACGCACCCCACGGCGACACTGCCGCCGTGCCGGCTGTGATCCCGACGAGCCCGGCCAGGACCCCGTTGCCGGCCATGGCGACGTCGGGAACACCGGTCCGGAACCAAACGGTCAGCGTTGCGAACACTCCACCGGCGGCGCCTGCGATCAACGTGGTCATTGCAATCGCGGGCACGGCCGCGTCTGCCGCCAATTCCGAGCCGGGGTTGAACCCGAACCACCCTATGAACAGGATGAACACACCGATAATCGCAAACGGGATCGAATGGCCCGGGATCGCCCGTGGTCTGCCATCCGCGTCGTATTTGCCAATACGTGGCCCGAGGACAATCGCACCCATCAACGCTGCCCAGCCTCCGACACTGTGCACGATGGTCGACCCGGCGAAATCGATCATCCCCGGACCGATGTCGTTCAACCAGCCCCCACCCCACAGCCAGTGAACAACGATCGGATAGATGAGCGCTGTGATTACGAAGCTGTAGACGAAGTAGCTCCTGAACTTCGTTCGCTCCGCCATCGCTCCCGACACGATGGTCGCCGCGGTCGCCGCAAAGGCCACCTGGAAGATGAAGAACGTCGGCAAAGACAGAGTGCCGAAGTACCCGTCCGCAAAGTGGTTCGTGTTGAGGAACCATCCTTCGAACCCAAAGAACCCATTGCCCTCACCGAACGCGATGGCAAAACCGATAGCCCCAAAAGCCAGTACCCCGGCCGAGAAGTCCATCAGGTTCTTCATCATTATGTTGGCGACGCTCTTCGCCCTCGTGAGGCCCGCCTCAACCAGGGCAAAACCCGCCTGCATGAAGATGACCAACACCGCGGCGATGAGGATCCAGATGTTGTCAAGCGTCGCCTGAACGGCTTCGGCCGATACCTCCTCCTGCGCCAATGCCGGAGCGGCCAGCAACAGAGTCGCCAGTATCGCCCCCGTGCCCATGAACAGCAGTCTCCGCTGCAGTTTCTTCCTCATTGAATTGTCTCCCTTGCCTTCCGGCCTGTAGCGCCCACACCCTGGGTGCACCTTTGGCACACCAGGGATCAGGTTGGGCGAGAAGGTAGGTCGCGAAAGTTTCCCGATTGAAAACCGGAGGTGAACATCGGGTTTCGCTTTCGTAACGGGAGTGTTTCAGCCCAGTACCGGCTTGAAGCTGAGCCGCTTCGTCTCGAAGCTGCCTATCGCTTCGGCATGTTCGAGGGTCAATGCGATGTTGTCGAGACCGTTGCGGAGCCGGTGCTTTACGAACGGATCGATATCAAAATGCGCCGCGAACCCGATGGTGGTCACCGTCTGGCCATCGAGGTCGATGGTCACGAGGTTGTCCGGATCCTCGGCTATCCCGGTGAGGGTGGCCAAGTCCTCGTCGGTCAGTACGATCGGCAGCAGCCCGATGTTCACGCAGTTGTTGTAGAAGATGTCTGCAAACGAAGGAGCGATGATCGCCTTGAAGCCGTGGTCCTCGATCGACCAAGGCGCATGCTCCCGGGATGACCCGGAGCCGAAGTTAGGCCCGGTGACCAGCACCTCGGCGGCTGCATAGTCGGGGTTGTTCAAGATGAAGTCCGGGATCGGCTCACCCTCGGTGTCGTACGCCCACTCGTAGAACAGAAACGGTCCGAACCCGCTGCGCTCAACCCGCTTCAGGAACTGCTTCGGGATGATGGCATCTGTGTCGACGTTGGCGCGGGGAAGCGGCGCCATCTGACCTGTGATCACAGAGATCGGTTCCATCACTGTCCCTTCCTCATGCCCACTCCCGAATGTCAACGAAGTGGCCTTCGACGGCGGCGGCTACGGCCATCTCCGGGCTCACCAGATGGGTGCGCCCGTTGCGTCCCTGGCGGCCCTCGAAGTTGCGGTTCGAGGTGGAGGCACATCGCTCACCCGGCATCAGGATATCGGGGTTCATACCGAGACACATCGAGCATCCGGCGTCGCGCCAGTCAAACCCGGCGTCCTTGTAGATCACGTCGAGACCCTCATCCTCCGCCTGCATCTTGACCAGCCCGGAGCCGGGAACGACCATCGCGGCAATGTCCTGGTGGACCTTCTTGCCCTCCAGCAGCTTGGCACCGACGCGGAGATCCTCGATCCGGCCGTTGGTGCACGAGCCGAGGAAGACCCGGTCGAGTCGGATCTCGGTCATCGCGGTGCCCGGTTCGAGACCCATGTACACGAGGGCTCGCTCAGCCGCCTCACGCGCCAGCCGATCGTCGAGCTCCGAAGGGTCGGGGACCACACCGGTGACGGGGACCGTCTGTGCCGGGTTGGTCCCCCAGGAGACGTATGGGGCGAGGTCGGCTGCCTCGATGTCGAGTTCAACGTCGAACTTGGCACCGGGGTCCGTCCGTATCGAGTTCCAGTAGTCCAGCGCCAGGTCCCAATCGTCGCCGCTCGGGGCGTAGTTGCGGTCCTTCAGATATTCAAATGTGGTGTCGTCGGGGGCGATCATCCCGGCTCTTGCGCCCGCTTCGATCGACATGTTGCAGATGGTCATCCTGCCCGCCATCGACAGGGATTCGATGGTTGAGCCCCGGTACTCGAGGACATAGCCGGTACCACCGGCGACACCGATCCTGGTGATGATGCCGAGGATGACGTCCTTGGCCGTGACCCCGACGGCGAGTGGGCCATTGACGTTGACGGCCATCGACTTCGGGCGGGTCTGTGGAAGTGTCTGGGTAGCGAGGACGTGCTCGACCTCGGAGGTGCCGATCCCGAAGGCAAGGGCACCGAATGCCCCGTGGGTGGAGGTGTGAGAATCGCCACATACGATGGTCATACCGGGTTGGGTGATCCCCTGCTCGGGCCCGATGACGTGAACGATGCCCTGGCGGATGTCACTGATGTCGTACAGGTCGATGTTGTGCTTTTTGCAGTTTGCGACGAGCGTGTCGATCTGCTTTTTGGATAACGGGTCTTTGATGCCGAGCGCCCTGCCCTCGGTGGGGACTCCGTGGTCGACCGTTGCCAATGTCAGATCGGGACGGCGGACCTTGCGTCCGGTCAGGTCGAGCGACTCGAAGGCCTGTGGAGATGTCACCTCGTGGACGAGGTGGAGGTCGATGTAGAGCAGGTCGGGTTCGGTACCGCCACCGGACCGGACGACGTGGTCGTCCCAGATCTTCTCGTACATGGTTCTTGGTGCCACCGCCATCTCCTCTGTGTGACAAAAAACTGTAGTCAGCTCCCCGAGGTCATCGAGCGCTCCCCGAACGTTCGTCGCCCCGGTAGTGTCGAAACCGGAGAAACGAAAGGGAGGGCTCCGATGGCCAACACGACGGTTGACGAGTACTTGACTGGAGCGCCCGAGCCACAGCGGGCAACACTCCAACACCTGCGGGAGTCGCTGCGCAGGCTGTTGCCGGACGCCGAGGAGGGTATCTCCTACAACATGCCGGCTTTCAAAGTGAAGGGCAAGACAGTCGCCGGATTCGCATACTTCAGCAACCACTGCAGCTACCTGCCCCACTCCGGATCGGTTCTCGCCGAGATCGCCGACGAGTTGGGTGAATACAAGTGGACCAAGGGATCGCTTCAGTTTCCGGTCGACAAGCCACTCCCCGAGGAGCTTGTCGAGAGGCTTGTAGACGTTCGACGTCGGCAGCTTGGCATCTGACTCCGGCTCTGGCGTGATTCCGAGTTACGGTTCGAGCGCCTTCATATAGAGCTTGTTTGGCAACGATCGGCGGAGCACGGCACAGTACGCTCCCGAATTCATGGACGAGACCAGTACGCAACGGGTTGGCGTGGCCGTCGCGCTCACCGCAGCGTTGTTGTGGGGAATCAGCGGAGCGGTTGCAGCCGATGCGTTTGCACATGTAAGTCCTGCCCGGGTGGCTCAGGTACGGGCATTTCAGGCAGCGGTCGTGCTCATCCCGTGGGCTTGGTGGCGTGGAGCACTCCGCCCTTTTGGGAAACTGCGCTGGCTGGTAGTCATCGGTATCAATCTCGCCTTGGTCAACGTGACGTTCTACTGGGCGCTCGAGCGACTCGGTGTTGGGCCGGGGGCGACGATCCAGTTCCTGGGCCCGATCCTCGTTCTCTGGTGGATGGTTGTCGTGCAGAAACGCCGGGTAACTGCCATGGCCTGGGTGGCGGCGGTTCTGGCGGTCACGGGGGTCGCTCTGGTCAGCGGGGCATGGGATGTTGCCAATGCTGATTGGTTGGGCGTGGCGGCGGGTCTCGGCGCGGCGCTGACCTTCGCGTCGTATCTGCTCATAGGGGAGCATCTCGGAAGCACGCTGCCGGCGGTCACCGTGATGGCTTGGGGGTTTCTGGTCGCCTCGATCTTCTGGGCGGTAGTCCAGCCATGGTGGAGCTTCCCAACAGGTCTGAGCGGTGATGTTTGGCGCAAGCTGATCTGGGTGGGGATCGCGGGGACGGCTATTCCGTTCCTGCTCGAGATCGCCGCGCTGAAGCGGGTAGCAGCAGGGATCGTCGGGGTGGTGGCTACCGCCGAGCCGGTGATCGGAGCCGCCGCTGCATGGATCATGCTCGACCAGACGCTCGACCCGCTTCAGATCGTCGGCGGGTTGATGGTTGTGGTCGCCGTCGCCTCGATCCAGCGGTGGGGGCTGCCACGCCACGAAATCCCGTATGAGGCGGTGCGCTGAGTACGCTGGCAGCGATGTCCACTCTCATTGCAGTTGTCCTGGCGCTAATTCCGCTGTCAGCCCCTTTCGGGGAGGCAACGGCAACTGCGACATCGACCGATGGGGGACTACGGTTCGAGGTCTCGGTTGAGGTGCAAGGGAACCCGGTTGCCGTGCTGGTACGTGGGGTTGGGCCTGGTGCCAGCGAGTTGCCTCCGGTCGCTTTGGACGACGAGGGCGACGGCACCTGGGTCGGCATCGTCCAGCTCCCGGTTGTCGAAAACATCCTGCTCGGGTTTGAGTTCATACCGCAGTCCGGGCCGGCGACAGTTTCCGAGTTTTACACCCTTGTCGAGTTGGGTGTCGACCGGGCGGTCTTCGAGTCGAGCCCACAACCAACAGCCCCGGATGTCACCACGGACCCGTCGCCGGTATCTCCGGAAGGTCGACGCTGGGGCTGGCTTGGCCTGGCCGCCGGCGCCGCCGCGCTCACGTTGATCGCGTTCTGGGCTATCGGCTCTGTGCGCAGTGGCGATGCTCAGGATGGCGATGCTCAGGATGGCGATGCTCAGGATGGCGATGCTCAGGATGGCGAGATCGAGCCTCCCGCCACAGACGGCTAGGAGGCTGGTGTGAATCGCCTGTTCTGGCTCGCTCGCGCCGCCGTAAGGGCCGGATTGTCGGTGGGGCGAGCCGCCACGGCTCGTTTCACACCAACCTTCTAGGTCTATGCCCCTGCTTTCCGGTACCTCCGCACCGCCAGCGGGGCAAATACCGCGATGATGATGACGATCCAGACCAGCGAGTAGGCGACGGGATTCTGGAGCGACCAGACCGATGGTTCCGGTGTCCCGGCCGGGATGTTGCCGAACAGTTCCCGTGCGGCCTGAGTCACCGCCGATACCGGATTCCACTCTGCAAAGACACGAAATGGTGGCGGCAGGTTCTCCGCCGGCACAAAGGTGTTGGCGATGAACGTGAGCGGGAAGATCACCATGAACGATACGTTGTTCACGACTTCCGGGCTCGGCACGATCAACCCGACATACGCCATGATCCACGAGATCGCGTAGGAAAACAGCAGCAACAGACCGAATGCGAGCAGCGCGGTTCCGAGCCCGCGGTTGATGCGCCACCCGACGACCAGTCCGGCAACTGCCATTACGACTAGCGATACGGTGTTGTAGATGACGTCGCTTGCGGTCCTGCCAAAGACCACCGCCGACCGTGACATCGGCAGCGAGCGGAACCGGTCGATGATCCCCTTCTGCATGTCCTCGGCGAGACCGGCGCCGGTAAACGTTGCGCCGAACACGAGGATCTGGGCAAAGGTGCCGCCGATGAGGAACTCTCGATAGGACCCTCCCGGGATCTCGATCGAGCCGCCAAACACGTAAGCAAACAATGTCACGAAGATGAGTGGTGTGATGGCCACCGCAAACAGGATCTCAGGGACCCGTCTGATCCTTATCACGTTCCGGCGTGCAACTGCGACACCGTCGCCGACCGCATACATGAGCTCTCGCATCAGGCCGCTACCTCCTGTGTGTCGTGCCGATCCGGTTCGCCGTCGGCGGCATGTCCGGTCAGTGACAGGAATACGTCGTCCAGTGTGGGGCGGCGTAGCCCAACGTCACGTAACCCGACGTTGGCTGCATCGAGTGCGCGCAGCACGGCAGTGAGTGTCTGTGCTCCTCCAGACACGGGTGCGGTGACCGATTCTCCGCCGATGTGGATCTCGCCCACGGCAAACCGTGCCAGCACCTGCCTGGCGTCCTCTTTGTTGGAATGGGGCGCCAGAGTCAACTCGATCGTCTCGCCACCAGTCATCGTCTTCAGCTCGTCGGCGCTGCCTTGGGCGATCTTCCTGCCGTGGTCGATGACGATGATCTCGTCGGCGAGCTGATCGGCCTCTTCCATGTATTGCGTGGTGAGTAGAAGCGTGGTGCCACGCTCGACGAGAAGACGGATCACCTGCCATAGGTCGTTGCGGCTACGCGGATCGAGGCCCGTGGTGGGCTCGTCGAGGAATAGAACCGGTGGCTCCGCGATCAGAGCACCGGCGAGGTCGAGACGCCGTCTCATCCCGCCGGAATAGGTCTTGACCGGGCGATCGGCTGCCTCTGTGAGGCTGAACTGCTCGAGCATCTGGGAGGCTCGGGTCCTCGCTCGCTTGGCTCCCAGACGATAGAGACGTCCGATGAGATCGAGGTTCTCCCTGCCGGTGAGATGCTCATCGACGGCGGCATACTGGCCGGACAGCCCTATGTGTTTGCGTACCTCCGCGGCAGCGCCGATCACGTCGGCTCCGGCAACCCTGGCCGAACCCTCGTCCGGCTCGAGCAGCGTTGTCAGGATCGAAACCGCTGTGGTTTTTCCGGCGCCGTTGGGGCCGAGCAGAGCCAGGACTGTGCCCCGAGGGACATCGAGGTCGAGACCATCAAGTGCCACGGTGTTGCCAAAGCGTTTCACGAGTCCGTGTGTCTCGATCATCGGTCCGGTCGTACGGATCGAAGCGTTCGCTAGGGGCATCCAGGTTCTCCTCGTGTGGTCAACGTTGTTCGTACACTGTAAGTCGTACGGCGTAAGTTAACCATACGCCGTAAGTCTGTCAAGGGCCCGATTGGTGACGAACAGTCGCGGATCGTGATCGGTCAGCTGATGCGGTGCTCGAGACCGTCGAGAATCAGGTCGATACCGAATTCGAATTCGGTCTGGTCGTCACACCAGCCGAGGGTCAAGTCCGGAGCGTCGTGGGCGGCCGCCTCGATCATCCGGGTGAGGTGTGGGGCGAGTTGTGCCAGGGCGGCGAACATCTCCTCGTTGTCCTGTTCCTGCCCGTCGTCGCCCGGGACGAACAACTCCTGGTTGAAGCCGAGCGCCCGACTACCAAGCGCATGCATGGCGTGGTGGCCTAGATCGTATGAGAACCCGCCCTGGATGAGGATCTCGAGCACGGTTTCGAAGTAGAGCACCAATCTCGGGCTCATCGTGGTGCGGGTTTCGAGCACACCGGGCGTCCAGCGGTGCCGCAGCATTGCCGCGCGGGCGGTGAGGATCCGGTTCCGTAGCACCGCCTTCCATTCTCCGGCCTTCCATTCTCCGGCTTCGCCACCAACCGAGAAACCACCACAATCCTCTTCGATCTCGCCGATCACCATGTCCACCATCCCGTCGAGAAGCTCGTCCTTGTTGGCGACGTGGTAATACAGCGACATCGCTTCGACATCGAGGCTGGCGGCGAGCTTGCGCATGGTGACCGCCTCGATACCGGACTCGTCCGCCAGAGCCACCGCGGCGTGGAGCACCCGGTCCTTGCTCAGGGGGGTCCGTGCGGTCGGCTTGGTAACCATAGGCTGCATTCTAACGTACGCGGTAAGGCGACCAGGTCCTTATGCAAGTCTGTACCCAATGCAAGTCTGTGCCCAATCGGTCCGCACACTCGACGGGCAATCGATGTGATTGTCTTCCCGACCGTTGACAAATGTACGGCTTTCCTCGACAATTCGGGAAATGCCGACCATAGCACTCCCGGAGCCACACGAGACGGGTCTCGACTACGAGGCCGACGAGGTTGTACACGCCGAGTCACCCGAGCAGCTCAAGGCGCTTGGCAACGAGCTGAGGGCGTCGATACTCGACTTGCTCAACGAGCGGGCTGCCTCGATCACAGAGCTGTCGCACGCCCTCGATCGGCCAAAGGGCACGGTGGGCTATCACGTCAAGGTCCTCGAGGACACCGGGTTTATCAGGGTGGTGCACACCCGGCAGGTACGAGCGATGACCGAGAGGTACTACGGCCGGACGGCACACACCATCGTGTTCCACGGCTCACCGAGGTCGGATAGCAAGATGTGGATGCTTCAGGAGGCCATCGCAGAGGCGGTGATCGCGGAGGGCGCAACGCTTCCCGGTACCACGCTCCGACACGTCAGGATGAGCGAGCAGCAGGCGATCGAGTTCTGGCACCGCGTGCTCTCGCTCGCCATCGAATTTGCCAAGGCTCCACGGGGTGGAGATCGGGTGTATGGGTTCGCAGGAGCCGTGTTCCCGACCGACTTGCCCGTGTTGCCCGACAATGGGGAGGGAGAATGACCCAGGCCAAGGAGAAGGTAAGGCTCGGTGCCGACTACTGGAAATTGTGGACCGCAAGCGTCATCTCCAACCTCGGTGACGGGGTGGCACAGATCGCATACCCGTGGCTGGCATCGGCTGTCACCAGAAACGGATTCCTGATTGCTTTGATCGCGGTCGCCCAACGGTTGCCCTGGCTGATATTCACCCTACCGGCGGGGGTGATCACCGATCGAGTCGACCGGCGCAAGATCATGGTCGGTATGGACGCCATCCGCACCGCGATCACGGTTGTCGTTGCGTTCCTCGTACTCTCCAAGAAGGGCGCCCTCCCCACGCCCGACGCCATCGCCGGCGGGCTCGAGGTCGCTACCGAGCCGGTGATGTACACGGTGCTGTTGCTGGCGGCGTTGCTGCTCGGTTTCGCCGAGGTGCTTCGGGACAACTCGGCGCAGACGATCCTCCCCTCGATTGTCAAGCCTGAGGCTCTGGAGAAGGCCAACGGGCAGATGTGGGGTGTCGAGATGGTGGCGAACAGCTTTGTCGGGCCACCGCTCGGCAGCCTTCTGCTGGGCATCGGGTTTGCGCTGCCGTTCTTTGTCGACGCCGGCACGTTTGCCGTGGCAGCCGGGCTGGTGTTTCTAATCACCGGGAGCTTCCGCAGCCATACCGAAGGTGAGCTCTCGAAGAAGGTGGATTGGGTCGGTGAGATCAAGGAAGGTTGGAGCTGGCTATGGGCGCATCCGTTGCTGCGGCCGATGGCCATCATCCTCGGGCTGATGAACGGGATGATGGCGGTAACGATGGCCACTTTTGTCCTGTTCGCCCAGGAGGTACTCGAGGTCAGTGCGTTCACCTTCGCCATCCTGGGCACAGGTGGTGCAGTTGGCGGGTTGCTGGCCACGTTCCTCGCCAGCAAGGTGTCACAGCGGCTGGGGAGCGGTCCATCGCTATACGCAACGATGGTCTCGGGTGGAGTGACAACGCTCGTCACCGGGCTTGCCTCCCATTGGTCGATCGTCTGGGCGATGTTTACCGTCGGGACGTTCACCGGGGTGGTGTGGAACGTGATCACCGTGTCGTTGCGGCAGACCATCATCCCCGACCGGTTGCTCGGGCGGGTCAACAGTGTCTACCGGTTCTTTGCGTGGGGGATGATCCCCGTCGGGGCGGCTATCGGTGGTTTGCTCGTCGTTGGCACAGAGGGACCGCTGAGCAGGGAGATGGCACTGCGGACACCGTGGTTCGTCGTTGCGGCGGCCTGGCTGGTGTTGTTTGCTTATGCCGCTCCAAAACTGACGACAGAGAAGATAGAGACGGCGCGCGCCGAGGGCATCGCTGCCAAGAGAGCCTCGGGCGAGTTGCCGGTCGAAGACAGTGAGATCGCCAGTGAGATCGCCAGTGAGATCGCCAGCGAGGCGATAAGCGAGGCAGGCATCGCCGGCGCCCCGCCACCCATAGACGAGGATTCGGACTAATCAGGAGTGTGGTGGATGCCGCCAGTCCACCACCCTCCTACGCCACAATCGAGTCCGAAAGCACTGCGGTCGCCACGAAAGGCGGCCGCAGGCGCGCGGCGGTGATCGGGTTGTGATTCAGAGGTGATAAGGCCTGTTGTGACGGGGGTTACGGGTCGGGTCCGCCGGCGGTTGCCCGGTTTGGTGTGGGGCCGGCGTCTGCTGCCGAGCGGCTCTGTCTCGGCGTGTCGCCACCGTCGGGTTGGTTGGCGGGTAGGCCGCTGGTGGTGTAGCGGTGGCCGGTATGGCTTGTGAAGACGTAATCACCGTTCGCCGTCCGGCGATAGCTCCAGCGTTGCCGGTCGCGCCCACCGTGGTGGTATCTGCAGAGTGGGGCGAGGTCTTCTGTGTGGGTCCGTTTGCTTTCGGAATAGGCGATGGTGTGGTCGATGTCGCTGTTGATGGCAGGCATACGGCAGCCGGGGTGGACACAGGTGCGGTCCCTGGCGATGACATGTCTTTGTTGCGGGGTGTTTGGTCGGCGCCGCACCGTGCCTTCGGCGATGACCATCCCGGTTTCCGGGTTGTGGAGGGTCCAGTCCCAGGGTGTGTCGATTTGTCGTTTGGCGATCTGCCGGGCGACCTCGGAGATGACAGGTCCGTATCCGGCCAGCTCACCCGGTTGCTCGCAAAGCTCGGCGAGGGCTCTGATGTCGGTGTGGAGATGAACCCCACCACGTGGCGTCTTCGAACCCGGCCCGGTCCCGTCGAAGATGTCCAAGAACACATCGGCGCGGAGCTGGTCTGCGGTGCGGGTCTCACCGTTGTTGGGCAGTGTCTTGGCGAAGTGGTTGACCCGGTCCATGGCGGCGTTGGCGCGATCAGCGGTCAGGTTCATTGCAAATAGGTTGGCGGTACCGTCCGGGTTCGACTCAAGGGCGACATAGCGATCCTCGACCCTGGAGTCGTAGCGCTCTTTAGCGTCGTCCGGATTGGCTTCGAAACAGAGCTTTCTGAGTCTGTGGCCGATCTGTCCACTGGTAAGCCTGCCGGCGTCCTCAATGATGTCGTCGACAACACGGCGGGCCTCACCGATGGACAGGTGAGACGTTTCTTTGATGATGACCCAGGCTCGCCGTGTATCAATGTCACCGGATTGGAGCGCATCCCATAGCCTGGGGAGCCGACGTTGCAGATCGAGAGCGAACCCGACTTCGGTCTCAGAGGCACGTCTGGTCAGCCTGAGCGCCGCGGCGATCTCGATGGCGGCTTCCTCTTCGACATACTCCTGGCACATGTCGTCCGGGTCGATGGTGTCGACGATCGAGGACATTGTGTGGTACCGCTGTGAGTGGATCCACGACAACAGACGGTCTTGCGCTTTTAATACCCGGATCCGGTCATAGCCGGTGCAACGATCAACATCGATGTGTCCGAGGAATACCGCCAGCACCGGCCCTGGCTCCATCGTGTCCAGGCTCGGTGGTATCTCCTCAACCACATCATCGCGACAATCAATCTCGAACATGTGTTCGATTGTAGCATCTTCCCAGGACAAGAGAAGGGGGTTGCACGCTGTCAGCGATGGGTGATCAGTGTCACCCCGACGACAAGGAGGACGGCTCCGACTGGTTGCCAAACCCCGATAATCGTCTCCCCGGATAGGTGGTCGAGGATCAGCCCTGTGACCATCTGGCCTGCGACGACGATTGCCAGCGTCGTGCCGGCACCGATCCGTGCAGACGAGTAGCCGAGTGCGGCGACGATGGCCCAACCGAGGGCACCAAGCGGCAGCCACCACCAGTTGCCGACGAGGCTGACTGTGTTCGACCAGGTTTGCCGCGCCGTCACCCAAATCAGGCCCGCCAGCAGTCCCGACCCCTGGAGGGCGGTCGAAACGGCGAGAGGGTGCATACCACGGCTGACTCTTCCAATGACCACCACCTGGATGGCGATAGAGACCCCGACAACGATGGCGACGGCGATTGCGCTTCCCATCACAGCTCCTTTGCGAACGACGGCAACTGTGCGGAAAGCGATGACCGGCTCGACCCATCGAAAATGGACGGCCCGCAGGACCGGTACCAGCCATTCTACGTGGATTTCACTCGGGCGGCAGCGGGTAGGCGAGTATCGGCGTAGTCTCATGACCCAAGGGGACCGCGTACGCCGTTGTCGATGTGACGAACAGATAGGCGTTGCCGTGAGCCTCGATCGGACGCCACTCGAACGATGCAGCGTCGAACCACGCAAGCCCGCCACATACCCCTACAGCGCCACCAGGCGCCTGTACGGAAAACGGGAGGCATTCCATGGTGTCCATTGGCACGTCGCCGAGGTGCTGCCATGTGCCGTTCTCGCCGAGGAGAGCAGACTCCAGGTCATAGTTCCAGGCAAGCAGACCTGCGTCATCGACCCACGTGATCGTCGATGCCTGGCCGTCGATCGGGATGCTCGGCAGGTCGCCCCACCCGGTGTCCTCCGTGTAGGCAAAGACCGCTGGACTGCGGCCACCGAGCACCTGGTTGGAGTAGTCCTGGTGCGTGCCGGCGACGATCAACCGTTCTCCATCGGTGGTCACCCCGCCGATGGTGATGGGTGAAGGTACCGACTCGATGAGACGCCACGTCCCCGATTCCTGCTCGAGCACCGCCACCTGCGACACCGTGTTTACCGTGCGAGGAGCGCGTATCACGACATAGAGCTCACCGCCGATGACAGCCGAGCCTAGCGGGTAGATCTCCGACCCCACTGGGTAGACATCGGAAGGCAGCGGGTCGATCTCACGCCACGCCAGCGTGCCCACGTCGAACAGCCACGCGCTGCTCGCCTGGTCCAGAAGCAGGATGCCGCCACCATACGAGTACCCGACGACATCGCCACAGCACAGCTCGGGAATGTCAACCGGTGGAGGCTCGGCGCTGCGTGTCGAGCCGTCGTGGCCGACGATGGTGGTCCCGGCCGAGTTGATGATTGCGAGCCCTGCGTCCGTCGGTACGGTGACCGAGCCTGATGCAACGTTGTACGGCAGCTCGGCTACCACGGACCAACCCTCGCGGATGCGGAGTGCCGCACCCTCGAAGTCGTAGAACACTGCGACGAAGGTGCTTCCGGCCAATCGCAGCTCGTCCTCCCATTCCCACACCGGGGTGTCCCAGTATTCGGGAATGAGTCCGTACGCTTGCCACGGCCCGTCGAGCGGCTCCATGCGGCGCCTTGCCCCGTAGTCGGCCGCTAGCTCAGCAACCACCTCCGGGTCCACGTAGATATAGGACTCGAGCTCAGTCAATGTGAGCTCTGAGTCGATCCGGTCAGATCCCGGCACGAGGACGACCATGCCTACCCGGCTCTCGTCGGTGCCAAACGCACCATCGAGTTTCGCGGTTGCGAATCTCTGGAGATCGAATGGGATCCCGCCCGGTTCGCTAGCTGCCCCCGTTGTCGGTGTCGCAGTAGTCGTCGTCGTGACGAGGGTGGAGTCCGTGTCGGCCGGTGTGGTCTGATCGCCTTGCCACGCAAGAGGAGCGATTGCCAAGACGGCCACGACGGCAGCGACCGCGGCGACCAGCAAACCCGTTCGAGCCCGCACCGGTCGCCGCCGAGCCATCAGCTCTGGGCGCTCGGCGTCGGCTGCGGATTCGTGGAGCACCTCAGCATGGTGTCGGGCGAGTCTGTCGAGATCGTTCATGCTTCCACATCCAGTCGTTCGGCTAAAGACCGCCGCCCCCGCAGCAGATGCACCCGTGCCGTCGTTTCGGCGCATTCGAGCACCTCGGCGATCTCGGCGACCGGGCGATCCTCCAGATAGAAGAGTGCGATGGCGACACGCTGCTGGTGGGGGAGACGGCGGACTTCGGCCCAAAACGCCTCGGTGTCCTCGGGAAGATCCACCCCGATTGTCACCCGTCCCGACAGCCGGTTGACAGCCCGCTGCTCGGCATACCTGCGGCGGAGCATCGACTTCGTCTTGTTGGCGACCACCTGGCGGATCCACGAGGTCGGGTTGTCGATCGTCTGCCACTTCCGGAGTGCGACCTCGAACGCGTCGTGGGTGATGTCCTCGGCGTGCTGCCGGGTCGGGCTCAGCGAACGTGAGAACGCAAGCACTGCCCGGTACTCCCGGTCGTAGAAGTCCTCGAATGAAGAGTCACCCACGACTTGGAGTCTGCCGGACACGGCCGCACTCTGTGATGGCTCCGCTCCCATGGGTTGTTAGTCGCAGCAGGGTGCAAAGTTGTTTACCCACCCCGTGTACCCCGGTCCCGTCTCCGCCCGTACCGGTACAGGGGTAGCATCCGCGACCTATGCGAACCTATCGGCTAGTTCTCGTTCTTGCTGCACTCGTGATTGGCGCAGCCGGGTGCTCGAGCCCGGCGGACACGGCGGCTACGACGACTGCCCCGACACAGACCACATCGACGCCGGCCTCGACCACCACCCAGGCCACCCCAACGACGGTACCGGTCACGACTACCGAAGCCACCCCCACGACGGAAGCGACCACCACCACGGTGGCAACGACGACGACCGAAGCCACCACGACGACCACGTTGCCGCCATTCCCGCCCGAGCGTGAGGGGTTGGAGCATGGGGGCGAGACCTGGGTGGTGATACTCGCTGCGTCCGAGGACTTCGACGATCCCGTCCTCGACCAGGCCGTTGATGATGCCACGGCGGCCGGGTATCACACCGGCCCCACCGACTGCGATGTGGGGGTGGCGGAGGCGTTGGGTCTGCCCGAGAACTCGTATCTGGCCAGTGTCAGCGTTTACCTGGAGTCGGAGGCCGATGCCGGGGCGGCGCTGGTTGCCTTCGAGGCGCGTGGCGTCGGCGGCACGGTCGCGCTGGTGCAGACTTTCTGTCTCGACTGACCGGATCGGCTGCACCCGGAGTCACTCCAGGGTGAGGAATCGGGAGCGCTCGCCGGTCGGTTCGAAGGATCTCGCGCTCAGTTTCTTGTCGCGCTTTCAGATTCACGATCTACGATTCGAGCAATCAACCAGGGAGCAGGTGTGGATACCAGAGAGGTGCTGGTCGACGCGTTCGATCGGATAGTCCAGGGTGTGCAACGTGTCACCGAAGGGCTCGATGAGGCGGCGCTTGCCCACCGGCCCGACGCCGACGCCAACTCGATCGGATGGCTGGTGTGGCATCTGCTCCGGGTGCAGGACCACCACGTTTCCGATCTGGCGCAGCGCGGACAGGCATGGATCGACGAAGGTTGGGCGGAGCGCTTCGGCATGCCGGGCGACGCCGAGAACGTCGGCTACGGGCACACGACCGAACAGGTGGCGGCGGTGCGGATCATGGACGCGCAGATCTTGCGGGACTACGCCATGGTCGTCCACGCCAGGACGCTGGAATACTTGGAGACGGTCGACGCCGCGGAGCTCGGCCGCATCGTCGACACCCGCTGGGATCCCCCGGTGACTGCCGGGGTGCGTCTGGTCAGCGTGATCGGGGATGACATGCAACACCTCGGCCAGGCCGCCTATGTGCGCGGATTGTATGAACGGCTGAGCTGAGTCAGCTTCCCATCTCGACGACCAGCTTGCCGCGGGCGCGTCCCTCCATTTGGATCGCCAGGGCTTCGGGGATCTGCTCGAACCCGAAGACACGATCAATGTACGGCCGCACTTCGCCCGCTTCGAGGAGGCGGGTGAGTGCTGCCACGTCGGCTCGAGCCATCGGATGCCAGGGCAGTATCCCCATCTTCCGGCTTCCCAGAGACAGAAACGGTGTCGCCAGTATCCGCACCATGTGGGTGACGGTTCCCGGGATCATCACGTATACACCTCGCCGGGCGAGGGTGCGTCGTGCGGCAAGAATGGGATGGAACGCCGCCATGTCGAGGATCCGGTCGTAGCGCTCACCGGTCGCGGTGTAGTCCTGCTTTGTGTAGTCGATGACGTGGTCGGCGCCGATCGCTCTCATCAGATCGAGCTTGTCGGTGTTGTCAACACCGGTCACCACAGCTCCAAGTGCCTTGGCGATCTGGATGGCGAACGGGCCGACGTTGCCACCGGCCCCGTTTATCAAGACACGTTGCCCCGAACGGATCGGTCGTTTGCCGTGCAAGCCCTGAAACGCCATGACCGCGGCCTGGGGAACAGCCGCGGCGTCCGTGAAACCGAGGCCCCGCGGTTTAGGGGCGAAGGCGGACTCGGGACCGCACACATACTCGGCGAAGGCCCCAAAGCCGTGGTTGGTCATGTCTCCGAACACGTCGTCGCCGACGGAGAAGCGGGCGACCGAGGAGCCAACCGCCTCGACCACACCGGCCACATCGAGGCCGAGCGCGCCGTTTCGAGGTTGACGGAGCCCGGTGCCGAGACGGGCCATCTTGGGCCGTCCCAACAAGTAATCGACATCGGCCATGTTCATTGAAGTGGCCCTCACCCTGACGAGTACCTCATCATCACCCGGGGCAGGTGTAGGCACATCACGCAGGTCGAGGACGTTGGGCCCGCCATATGTGGTGCGCAGGAACGCTCTCATCGTACTCAGAGCAACTAACGCTACTCGCCCCCGACGAGGGTCACCAGATCAGCTGAATCGCCCCGGAACACATTGCGGTCGATATCACCGTCTACGCCATCCTTGCGTCCCTGGGTGTGTTGCCAGATCGTCCACTCGGGCTCGCCCCACGGTTCGAGCAGAGGGGTCTGGATCCACCAGGTGACGTCGGGCGGGTCGGTCGACAGGTACTCGCGGTAGAACTCTGCATTGGTGTAGATGACCGGCTTGGTCTCGTAGTGGTCGGTAAGGACAGTCAGGAATGCGTCGAGCTCATCTCGAAACTCATCGACGGTTGGGCGGGCCGAGCAGTTCCCGGCGAACTCGAGATCGATGGCCGGTGGGAGGGTTCCGGGCTCGGTGGGGACAATTGAGACCATGTGCCCGGCCTGAGCCGCGCCGGACGTGCAGAGGGTAAAGAAGTGATAGGCGCCACGCGTGATGCCGGTTTCGCCGGCTGCTTGCCAATTCTCCGCAAACCGACTGTCCACCCAGTCGCTGCCTTCAGTCGACTTGATGTAGGCGAAGGAGACGTTGTCATCGGCGAGGGCGACCCAGTCGATCTCTCCCTGGTGGTGGGATACGTCAACGCCTTTGACCTCGTACCGCCAACCCGGGTCGTAGAAACGCCAGAACAGCAGGCCGCCTCCGGCGAGCAAGAGAAGCCCGAGAACGAGTAGCGCTCGCCGGCTCAGGCGTGGTAGGAGGCGCTGAATTCGACGATTTCGACGGTGTTGATCGGCTTGGTTGTGCGGCTGCGCGGTCAAAGGTCCTTTCTCCGCAGCAGAATCGCCGCGGCGACCGCGGCGGCGACACCCGCCACGGTGGCGCCGGACCACCATGGGTTTGGTCTGGGCAGACGGGTGCGCAAGCTCACCTGGCGCTCGAACTCGAGGGTCGGCCACTCCCGCTCCTCGGCGACTTTGCGTAGCTCCTTGTCGGGGTTTACCGCGACGGGGTTGCCCACCAGCTCCATCATCGGCAGGTCGGTGGCACTGTCGGAGTATGCGTATGAGCTGGCGAGGTCGATGCCGTCCCGCGCGGCAAGCTCGTTGATTGCATCGGCCTTGCCCTCACCCATTGCATACAGCTCGATTTCCTGGAGAAAGAACCCGGCGGCGTCGGTCTTGACGCGGGTGGCGATGAAGTCGTTGACACCGATGTAGCGACCCAACGGTCGGACGATCTGCTCGGGGCTTGCCGAGACGATGACGACCTTGCGACCCTCGCGCTTGTGTTGGTCGATGAGGATGAGTGCCTCGGCGTAGACGATCGGGTCGGCGACCTCCTCTAGGGTCTCCTCGACGAGTTGCTCGATCTCGGCCCGGTGCCAACCTGAGGTGAGCATCAGCAGCTGATCTCGCGCACGCTCGAGTTGATCCTCGTCGGCGCCAAACAGCACATAGAAAAGCTGGGCGAACCCCATCTTCATCAGTGCACGCCGCCCAACGAAACCCGCCTTGTAGAACGGCTTTCCGAACGCAAGTGTCGAGGACTTGGCGATGACCGTCTTGTCGAGGTCGAAGAATGCAGCCTCCATACCCCGATACTACGGCGGGTTAGGGCTAACGATTTAGGGCTAACCAAGTGTGGTGTAGCCGATGTTCTGCGGAGCAGAACTCGATCCTCGCCGGAGGCGAGGCTACTCCGGTGGGTACGGGTAACGATTTAGGTCTATCGAGCCGAGGAAACGGACCCCTTGTATCGCAGTCGCCGACCGCATACGGTCGACGGTGCTTCCCCGACGTGCCGAAGAGGTTGTTGCCGAGGAGAAGGGGAGGCACGGTGTGACCACGCTCGCCATTACTTGTGCAAGCGACGGTGTGCTGAGCATTGTTGCCCCGCTGGCTCTGGCGGCAGCCGCGGGGACCGCTCTCGTTGTCGACATGGATCCTCACGGTCCGGAGTATCCAGGTTCCGGCTCGCTCGCAGAATTGGTCGAGCAAGGGCCAAGGCTCGATGATCTGCGGCCATCACGTAGCGGGATCGCCGTGCTTCGGAACGGTGGAATCGACCCTGTGGCCGCCCGTGACGTGATTGCCGCGTTGGCCGCGGGATGGCCCAGAGTGGTGTTGCGGCTCGGGGAGGGAGCCGATGGTGAGGGCCGTCATACAGTCCCTGTGGTGCCGTTGCTGCCAGGGGGGATGACACCGAGGTGTGATCGACCCGCCGTCTATCAGCAGGTGGGATGGCGATTGAAGGCACCGGGCCCGGGGTTGACCATCGGAACCCCGTCCCGGTCGGCAGTGACCGCTCTGCTCGAGGGCCGTCTGCCTACATGGAGCCGCTGGGTCCGTGGCTGGCGGCAGGTGTGGGAGACACCATGGGTGTAGTGGAGCGGCTGGCCCGGCGCGTCGTTGCCGACAAGGTAACGCTTGACCGCGATACGGTGACGGCCCACGTCAGCAGGCTACTGCCCACCGAGGCTCCGCTCCTGGAGGCATCGGAGACGGTCTCCGTAGTTGATGCCGTCCTGGGGCTGGGCCCGATCGAGCGTTTGCTGCGTGACCCGGCTGTCAGTGATGTGATGGTCAACAGCGACGGTGCGGTGTGGGTCGAACGCACCGGCCGGTTGGGGCGAGAAGACTTCGACTTTGGTGGTCCCGGGGAGTTGCTATCCGCCATCGAGCGAATGATCGCCCCGCTGGGTCTTCGTTTGGATCCGTCGAGTCCCGCCGTCGATGCCCGTCTCCCCGACGGGTCGCGGCTTCATGCGATCGTGCCCCCGGCATCACCGGACGGTCCGGTGCTTGCGGTGCGGCGATTTACAGAGACCGTCCGTGACCTTGGCGGGCTGGAGGCCGTTGGTGCGGTCACAACCGAAGGGGGCGATCTGCTGCGCAAGCTCGTCCAGAGCCGGGGCAACCTTCTCATCTGTGGACCTACCGGCGCCGGCAAGACGACGTTGCTCAATGTTCTGCTCCACGAGCTTCGCCAGGACGAACGGGTGGTCACCATCGAGGACTCAGCAGAGCTTCGGCCCGATGGCCATGCCGTGAGACTCGAAGCCAGACCGGGTAACAGCGAGGGGGCAGGCGCGATCACCCAGAGACAGCTGCTCAGACATGCGCTCAGACTGCGTCCCGACCGTATCGTCGTCGGGGAAGTGAGGGGTGCTGAGGCGTTCGACATGCTCCAGGCGCTCTCCACCGGTCACGATGGGTCGATGTCGACGATTCATGCGAGCACCGCCGCCGAGGCGCTGTGGCGACTCGAGACCCTGGCGTTGCTTGACGTGGCTGCAACTGCCACCAGCGTGCAGCGACAGGTTCGCAACGCCCTTGATGCCGTTGTGGTCGTCGGTCGCCGTGAGTCACAGCGTCTGGTGCGGTCGATCTGCACGGTCGGCGATGAGCTTTGTGAGGTGTACACATGTTCGTGACGGCGGTAGTTGCGGTGTTGGTTTTGCTCTGGCCGGATCTTGCTCGATGGCGTCGGAGGCACAGCTCGCACCGATCCGATGAGCAGCAGCTACTGGCAGCCATCCATGCCGAGCTGGCTGCGGGCGCCTCGCTTCGTCACGCCATCGCCGCCGTCGGCGATCACACTGAGTCGACCGATGTGCGCAGGCTTGCCCTGGCGGGCGCACCAATGAAGACGGTGGTCGCCGCGCTCGAAGCGGGGCCCCGGGTGGCTGCTGCGATCGATGTCGCCGCACGCTCGGGTGGCAGGGCCGCCGCCGTGTTCCAGCGGCTCGCCGACCGGGCGGCCGCCGATGTGGACCTCGCCCGAGAGCAGCGGACGCTTACCACCCAGGCACGATTGTCGGCGGCAATCGTCGCCGGGATGCCGATTCTGTGGCTCCTGTTCGGCGGCTATGAGCGGATCATGTCGCTGTTTGCCGCGGGAGCCGGGATCGTCGCCGTCGTCGGGCTGGTGATGGAGGCGCTGGGCGTGGTCGTCGTCTGGCGGTTGGCGTCGTCATGACGGGGTGGGTGATGGTTGCGGTCCTACTGGCATCGTCGTTCCCAATACGGCTCGTGGCCGGGTTCGGCGCGTTTGTTTTAGTTGTCTCGATGTCACCCCTGCTGGCAGCACCCGCCGCTGTGGCTGCCGGGACGGTGATGGTGTGGTGCCGGCTGCGACTTCGTGCCACACAGAGGGAGCAGTTGAGTGAGGACGCCGCGCTGCTGGCCGATCTCACCGTGCTGGCGTTGACCGGTGGGCTCGGCATCCAGCCGGCGTTGGAGCTCGCATCCGGTGCAGTGGGCGGCTCGATGGCCGACGAGGTGGACGCGCTGCTACGCCGCGCCCGTGTCGACGGGCTGGCGACGACGATGACCGGCGCCGGGGGAGCGGGCCGGGACCTGTATCGAGTCATCGGGCGGGCCGTCGCTACAGGATCGGCGCTGCTCGACCAGGTGACCCGGGTCGCCGACGAGCTCCATGCGGAGATGGGTGCCAGGCGTCTCCGGAAGGTTCGGCGTATCCCGGTGGCGATGTTGTTCCCGCTGACTCTGCTGATCCTGCCCGGGTTTCTGCTCTTGACTATCGCCCCGGCGTTGCTCGATGCGTTGCTGCAACTGGAGATCTGACTTCCCGCCGTACCGGCCGGCAGCCGGCAAGGAGAGAACAATGAAACAGCTATTACACGATGAATCGGGCCAAGCAACCGCCGAATACGCACTCGTGGTCGTTGCAGCAGCCGCGATCGCCGGGACGCTGATCGTCTGGGCGACGAGCACCGGTGCGCTGGGCGATCTATTCGATGCGGTGATCAACCGCGTGTCGGCCCTGGTGTGAGCGAGCGCGGTAGCGCGACCGTCGAACTGGCTCTGCTCGTCCCGCTCATCATCCTCATCATGGCAATGATCGTCGAGGTGGCCCTGGCGGGCAGGCTTCAGATCGAGGTGGTTGCTGCGGCGCGAGAGGGAGCCCGGGTTGCGGCAACCACACCCGATCCGGCTGCGGCGCTCGACGCCGCCGTCTCGATTCTGGGACCGCGCGGCCATGATGCGCGCATCAATGTGCACCGGCCCCACGTCGTGGGAGGTGAGGCATCAGTAACCGTGTCGCTCGAGCATCGTGTCTCTATTCCCGTCCTCGACTGGATCTCGGTTCCTCTGTCGGCGACGTCGGTCATGCGGGTCGAGAATTGAACCACCAGCAGGGTGCGGCAACCCTGCTGGTTTCGGGTCTGCTGGTGCTCGGGGTGGTTCTGTCGTTGCTGGTCGTCGACGTGGCCCGGGTGACGGCGGCCAGGGCGAGCCTCTCGGCTGCGGCCGACGCCGCCGCCCTCGCAGCGGCGCCGGCGACATTCGCCGACTTCGGCGCAGGCCGGGATCCGCACCGCGCCGCCATCGAGATGGCTGCCGCCAACGGCACCCGGCTTGTCGATTGTCTGTGCACCGTAGATCGATCCTGGGCTGCGAGGACAGTGCAGGTGGTGGTTGCCCGCGAGGTGGACTTGACCTTGCTCGGCTCCCGTCATCTCGAGGCGGTGGCCGCGGCCGAGTTCAGGCCGGTCGACCTGGTGAAGCGGCGTTGACCTGCGGTTGCGTTGACATGTCGCGCCCGAGAACGGTGTCGGGTGGTCAGACTTCTCGGCGGGATGCAAGGATCGGGCCGCTTATGGTGAGCGCCACTCCGATGAGAGCCAGCGCCGTCACATGGTCACCGAGAAAGAGAACACCGAGAGCCAACGAAACCACCGGGATCACATAGGTGATGAATGAGGCCCGGGGGCCACCGACCCGTCCCACCAGTGTCGCCATGAGAGCGAATGCAATCCCGGTTCCGACGACCCCGAGCACCACGACCGCCACCATCGGGCCGAACGCATAGTCGCTCCGGGTGAGCCCGTACAGCCCGAAGGGTGCGGTCCATAGGGTGGCCAGCAACAGCATCTTGCTCATGACTGCGATCGAGCCGTACCGATGCTGGAGCGGTCCGGCGATGTTGATCGCCAGGCCGTAGCAGACCGTAGCTCCGAGCACCATGAGCACACCGACAAAGGCCGTTCCTCCCTCTGCGGCCGAACCCAAGCTCACGAGAGCAATGCCCAGGAAGCCGATCCCGAGACCGAGACGTTGTGGGCCCCGGGGGACCCTCCCGAAGAAGAGCCCGGCCATGACCCCGGCGAAGATGGGCGTGGCACCGTTCAGCAGACCGGTGACGGCGGAATTGATGTGCTCTTCGGCGAGCGGGAACAAAGTGAACGGGATCCCCACCCATATGATCGACAGTGCCAGGAGCCGCGGCCAATCCTGACGGGCGATCCGGGTTCGCGCTTGGGGGAGGGCAACTAGGGCGGAGGCGCCCAGCCCTACCCGGGCCCACGTGATCAGACCGGGGTGGAACACGTCGAGCCCAACGGCGATGAACAGGAACGAGGCGCCCCAGATCAGCGAGACGGCGGCAAACAGGGTCCAATCTCGAGCCTCGAACGCGGCTCGATCCGATGGTGCAATGGCGATGTCAGTCATACCGGGTTAACCCCATGGATGCGGATCTGGTTGCAGCAGAGTCGACGGACGATACACCCTCGGCATTGCGGACAGTGGCGGACGTTCCCCGGGCACCGGGGGTACTGGAGAGTTCGCCAATTGGTGCAAACCATCATGGCATTGATCGTCGAGGTGGCCTGGCAGGCGGGCTCCAGGCGAGAGGGAGCCGGAGCCGGGGTCGCAGTAGCCACGGCGGCCGAGCTACGCACGCGGTGCCGACGGCACCGTCGGGGGGAGGAGCTCGCGACCCTCCTGGACCGCCATCACGATCGCACCCGAAACGGTGACACCGATGCCGGAGACGAGCGCGAGCGGGATGTACGCCCCCGCGTCTGCGAAACCGGCGCCAATGGTCGGGGCGACCGTACGTCCAATGGCCATGATCCCCTGGGCGTCACCGGCTCGCTCTCCCGGGTCCAAGGACCGCTCCGCCATCATCTGCAATACTCCGGGGACGCCCATCCAGAAGGCGAAACCCCACCACGCCATCCCAACGAAGAAGAACACGGGTCGGCCCCCGACGATCGTGAGCACTGCCGCCGGCCCCGCCGAAGCCAACCACCAACCTGGCCGCGTGTGCCGGCTCGCCAGCCGAGCTCCCAGCAAACCTCCCGCGGCGTTCAAGCTGAAACCCCAGGAAGCCGCCACCGAGCCGACCCCGAGAACCTGAGCTGCCGCCACTGCCTCGAAGATGAACAGGCTTGCCCCCGACATCGTCAGCAGGAAGAGCGCCCCGAGCAATACCCGGTTCGAACGCGAGCGGCTGACCACCCGCTTTCCCGGCCTGCCGAGGGACTTGTTCAGCGGCTCATGCAACGGTGCCAGCACGGGAGGCAGAGCGCCGACGGCCAGCGTGAGGTAGATCATGCGGTCACCCTGCTCCCCGACCACCGCCAACATCGGCGCCCCAACGAGCGCGACCAGCGGACCAACCGAAGAGATCGATGCAAGCGAACGGGGGCTGCCCATGGCGTCCAGCCACATGATCCAGGTCATCACACCTGCGGCGCCGCCGGCGACCAGGCGCACCGCGACCAGCGCCCCAAAACTCGTCTGCAGTGCGCTCACCAGGTTGGCGATGAACAACGCTGCCGCCGTGACACGCAACAGCCGGCCACTGGGAGCCAGGAATCGAGGAACGAGCAAGGTCGTTGCCGAGAAGGCGCCCACCTGTGCCACCGAAATCATCGAGGCGAACCCCTCCGTGACTTCGTACCTGGCGGCCAGCTCCGGGAGCAGGAAGGGTGTAGCGACGAACATGAGGGCAGTGGCCACTGCGGACAGCAGCAGCGAGAGTGGGGCACCGGGCCGAAGCGCGTATAGAGACCGGATGGGACCGAGCATCGGCGGATTATCGCAGCCGATTCCGCAAACGCGATGGGGTGGTTTGCGGGTTGCAGGTCGAAAAGTGCTGACCGCGCTACTCGATGCGTCGAGCGCTGATCGTGTATCCGGTCAGGGCTGAATCCCTCCGGTGGCGTCGTCGAGGATACGAGCGAGCTTGGCCGGTTGAGTGACCATCGGCCAGTGACCCGTGTCGATATCGACATAGGCAATGCCTTTGGCCCGGCTGAGCTCAGGGACATCCCCTGCCTCGATCCAAGCGCGGGCGTGGTCCGGGGTGTATTCGGGGCAGACGAGCAGCAGCGGGACGTCGAACCTGCGCTCGTCGGTCAAGCTCACGATGCCCTTCGCGACGCTCTCGGGCACGGGCACGGCTACCGATTCGATGTTGCTGCGGGTAGGTCCATCGAGATCCGCGGCATCGGGGCCCTCAAACGGGTCCCAACCCGGGAATGGCATCACCCCGTCGGTGGTGGCGAAGAAGTCGGCATACGCTTCGCCGTCGGATCCCGGGAAGCCGCCGATGAGGACGAGGCTGTTGATCGTGTCGGGTCTCCGGTCGGCCGCCATCCAGGCGAGGGTGCAGGCCGCCGAGTGGCCGACGACCATCGGCCTATTGGCCGTGTCAACGGCCTCGAGCACCGCATCGAGCTGATCGGTGAGGGTCGCCGCCGTCGAACCGTCATCGACACCCGGCAGGGCGACCGGTAGCGGCCGGTGACCGCGGTTGGCGAGTTCGTCACAGACGTTGTCCCAGACCGATCGGGTCAGCCAGAGCCCGGCAACGAGCACGATGTCCATGTGGGCGACTGTAGAGGAAATCGCGGGCTATCTACGACCTAAATCAGTCGGCGGAGCCTGAATGTGCCACCGGTAATGCGCTATGCCGGTAGATTGGGAGACCGCAACGAGAGGGCCAACCATCACCGAGACCGCATCGATCCAGCGCGAGACGATTCAGCGCGAGTTCACCGACGGGGCGACAGCCATCGTCAGGGGCGCACTCGACGCCGGATGTGACTTCTTTGCCGGATATCCCATCACACCGGCATCGCCGATCCTGATGATGATGCTACGCGACTTGCCGGCCCGCGGAGGCGTGGGGATGCAGGGTGAAGACGAGATCGCCTCGATCGGTATGTGCATCGGCGCCGCCATGACCGGTGCCCGCGTCATGACCGCATCCGCAGGACCCGGTCTCAGCCTCTACAGCGAGAACATCGGGATGGCGATCATGGGCGAAGTCCCGATCGTCATTGTCGATGTGCAACGACTCGGCCCCTCCACGGGTGCCGCGACAACCACCGCCCAGGGCGATGTCCAGTTTGTCCGGTGGGGGACCGCCGGCGGGTTTCCGATCATCGCCCTCGCCCCTTCGACGGTTGCCGAGTGCTACACGCTCACCATGAAGGCGTTTGACCTTGCTGAGCGTTTCCGTTGCCCTGTTTTTGTGATGGCCGACAAGGAACTGGCGCTGACGATGCGCTCGGTCGACCCGTCCAGGTACATGCCGGTGGACGTCCGTGACCGCGACGTTGTCGACCCGGCCGACACTAACCCGCCGCCCGAGTATCGCTACGACCCGCCGGAGGATGTTGTCCCGATCCAGCTGTTCGGCGGCTCGCACCCGGTGCGGTTTACCGGGAGCACCCACGACCAGCAAGCCTTCATCACAAAAAAGCCCTCGATCGTGGGGGCCCTCAACGACCACCTGATCCGCAAGATCACGGACCACCTGGACGAGATCTCGATGGTCGACGCCGACCTCGACGATGCCGCCGAGACCTTGTTGATCAGCTACGGGGTCACGGCCGGCAGCATGCGGGAAGCCGTCGTCGCCGCCCGTGCCGAAGGCACAAGAGTCTCCGCGCTCACCATTCACAGCCTGTGGCCGGTTCCCGAACCGGCGATTATGTCTGCGGCGATCGGCGTGAGCCGGGTAGTGGTCGCCGAGCTCAACCCCGGCCTGTATACGAGGGAGATCGAACGGGTGCTACCGCATGTCGAGATCCTGTCGATTGCCCGCACCGACGGGGTGCTGATCAGCCCCGATCAACTCCACGAGGTGATCAAATGAGTCTCGAGCTGCTGCCCCAGCCGACGCTGCGCACCGAATCCGACTACCCGTTCTGTCCCGGTTGCGGGCACGGTCCCGTACTCGACGCACTCAACGAAGCGCTCGTCAATCTGGAGCTGGCCCCACACGAGGTAGTCATCGTCTCCGATATCGGGTGCTCGGGGCTGTCCGACCAGTACTTCACCACCAGCGCTTTCCACGGCCTGCACGGGCGGTCGATCACGTACGCCACGGGGATCAAACTGATCCGTCCGGACCTGACGGTGGTGGTGATCATGGGTGACGGTGGCACAGGCATCGGTGGAGCGCACCTGCTGTCGGCAGCTCGCCGCAACATCGGGATCACCGTACTTGTGCTCAACAACTTCAACTTTGGGATGACCGGCGGCCAGCATTCGACGACCACCCCCGAGGGTTTCCTCACCCCGACCACCCCGGCGGGCAACCTCGAGCACCCGCTTGACATCTGCGCCACGGTCGGCGTCAACGGCGCCGCCTATTCATACAGAGGTACGAGCTTCGACGACGACCTCCCCGACCGTATCGCAGAAGGCATCACCACAGCCGGGTTCGCGATCCTCGACGTGTGGGACCTATGCACCGCGTACTTCGTGCGCAACAACAAGTTCTCCCGGCGTCAGATCGACTCCACCATGGAAGCTCTCGGCCTCGAGTCCGGTGTCCTGTACCGCAACGACCGGCCGGAGTTCGCGTCCGCGTACCGCAAGCTGGCTGAGGGCCAGCATCCGGGGTTGCGAGTCAAGACGGTGGAGTCGGCCGCTCCGGTCCTGCTCGATACGAGACGGCACCTCGTCGTCGCCGGGTCGGCAGGGGGGCGGGTCCGTTCCGCAGCCCGGCTGGTGTCGCTCGCCGCTATGCGATCCGGATGGTGGAGCGCCCAGCGTGACGACTACCCGATCACGGTCAAGAGCGGCCATTCCGTCTCCGAGGTCATCATCTCCCCGGACGAGATCCACTACAGCGGGGTTGACAAGCCCGATGTGCTGGTTGTCGTGAGTGACGATGGTCTGGGCAAATCCGGCCCCTATCTGGAAAGCATGGATTCCGGCGGCGTTGTATATGCGGCCGCCGGTCTCGACCTACCCCGCACCGAGGCGAAGGTGGTCACCGTCGACCCGGCGTCCGCCGAGACCCGGATCCCGAGCGCGTCGCTCGCCCTCGCTATGGTCGCAAGCGCTATCCACCACACCGGCCTGGTCTCCTTCGAGTCGTTTGAGGCGACCGCTGGTGAAGGGAGCTTTGGGGACAAGAACCTGGAGCTGGTGGCAGTCGGGACCTCGTTGGCGACGAGCTGATGACACGACATCTCCTCATCGTTGTGCTGGTCGCCCTGCTCGCCACGGCGTGTAATGCCCCGAGTTCCGCGAGCACCGACCAGCCGGCCACGACATCAGCGACAGATCCCGACGATCCGTCTGCCCCAACCGGTGGGTCGCTGGCCGCCAACGAGGGCTTTCTGGTGGTGCCCGACGGGTACGAAGACTGCGGGGCATCGATCCTGAGCAGCGGCTCGCCGACAACAACGGTTTTCGACCCCGAGGTCGAACTCACGTGTCTCAACGAAGCAATCGAGTCGAACACCCCGTCGCAGTATGCGTACTGGGGGCGTGACGAGGCAGGTTCCATCACCGGAACCATCATCCGGGTAAATGCCTCCCAGCCGTTTACCCTCATCGACTACACCGTCGACTCTGCGGGCAATGTCGACAGCAGCGTGTATGAGTGTTTCGAGCTGGAAAGCGACGACGACCAGCTCCCGGTTTGTGTGCTGCCCGATGAGGCCGTGAATCGCGGTGGAGGACCGTCAGAGCCCACACAGCCACGCTCCGGAGACAGCCGTCCCCCCCGTTCGGGATCGAGAGGCGGCGGCTGAGCTGCTCCCTGTCATCTGGGCTGGGTCTCGCCGAGTTGGACACCGTCGCTCAGACCTGGCTAGTTGTCGACTACGACTTCGCAGATCGGCTGAGACGGGCGTATGGGTGAAGTTGGATACGCCACAGGGATCGAGTACATTGAGTACTTGACGTACGTATCAGGCCGATCCTATCATCCGACTCACCACTAGAGGATTGTTCGAGATGGCTGTCTCCTATAAGAACTACACGGATGCTCGAAGGGACTTCAGGGAAGTCTTGGACGATGCCGAAAACGGTCGACCTGTTGGGGTCCGGAGACGAGACCGACGAGTCGCCATCGTGGATGCTGAGGGTCTGCGTAATGCACTTGCGCACTCCCGAGATGTGCCTCAACCAGTTGCAGTCGCGGAAGAGGGCGGCTGGTCGGTGGTCCTTCCCGGGGTGCCTGTTGCAGCCGACGGAACTCGTTTTGACGAGGCGGTCGAAGAGTTTGTGCTGGCGCTTCGTGAGTATTCAGAGGACTGGGTGGATCGACTTCACCGGGTGCCAAACCATGCACGGCAATGGGCCTTGATCCAATTCGTCGCATTCTCAACCGACGAGCAACTGGCCGGCTGGATTCGCGCGTCTGAGTGAGCTGGCCGACTCCGACCCGTCAAGATCACTTGCGATTCTGTGAGATCGAAGGCTGGTCCGTAGTACGTTCGAGCACGGGCAAGACGGGAACTCACCACGACACCTTTGAGCTGGCGCTCGATTCGGGTGATCTGCTTCGGACTCGGATCTCGCGGCCTCCCGATCGCACCGACTATGGACGGAGTCTTTGGAAGCACATTCTCCGGGATCAGCTCAAACTCGCCGAGGCCGAGTTCTGGGAGTGCATTGAAAGCGGCAGACCGCCGAGGCGCGGAGCCATCGAGGAGCCTGAGAAAGTGCCGATCCCCACGGGGGTTGTTTGGAACCTCATCCATCGTGTCGGGCTGTCGGAAGATGAGGTTGCCGGCATGAGCAAGGAAGAGGCGATCGAGCGGCTCAACCAGTTCTGGCTGGCCGGCGAGTAGGAGCCCGGTCCCCGATACGCGGGGGCCTGTTGAGCGCGTTCCCCTCTCTTGGCCGGCTCACCTGGATGCACGCCGAGGTCGGAGATCGGCTGAGGGGAGTGTGAAAGCAGCCAGCCTCGCCCCACCAATGAATCCGGCGCTTACGAGGGAGCGAGCGAGCCGGAACAGGTGATTCACGCCAGCTCTCTGGAGGTCGGCCTATTCCTCGTCCGAGGTTGTTTCGAGGAGGCCGTCTTCGAGGTCCCGGTAGATGTTCTCGGCTTCCTCGTCGATGAAAACGACGCTTGCCGAGCCGGCGGTGCCCACTGTTCCCGGCACAACGATGTTGGTGAGATGATCGGACTCGAAGAAGTAGATCGACGCTGCGAGAGTGAGCACATCCTCGGTGGACAGGTCGGTCCAGACGTTGTCCAGCAAGACCTTGGTCCACATCGGCAACATGTCGATGCCTGCGACCTGGATCGCATCCATGGCTGCCTTCATGATCCGCCCCTGGTTGAGCGATCTGGTGAAGTCCCCACCGGGAAGACCCTTGCGGATCCGTGCCAGCTGCAGCGTTCGGTTCGGTGTCAGTGTTTGCTCACCTTCGGGGAAGTTGGCCCAGTTGTTGCCACTTCGCATCACCGACGGTAGATCGATCGTCAAGCCGCCCAGTTCGGTGATCAGACCGTCGAAACCGGCGAACCCGGTGACGAAGTATCCCTCGATGGGTAGGTCGGTGAGGTTGGTCATGACCTCGAGCATCACCTCGGGACCGGCCCCAGCCATGTGGTGTGTCAGCTTGTCGTTGCCGTTCGGTCCCTCCGTCCAGCTGTCGCGGGGGAAGCCGACTATTGCTCCGGCGCCGTCACCGGGGACAACGGTCACGACATGAACGCTGTCGGCCCGGTACCGCTGCTGGTTCTCTCCGGGTCTGGCGTCGGAGCCGAGGATCAGCACCATCCGGGTCTCTGAACCGAACCACGGTGTCGCCCCTTCCATCGCCGCACCGACGACTCGCCAGCCGGTGCCGTCGTCCACAAGCGCCAGCACATCCTGCTCGACGTGAGCGATGGCAACCCGGTCGCCGTTGGCCAACTCGGCTGAGATCACGCTGCCTTCGGTCCCTATGCCGCTACGGTCGACGCCGGAAATGTGGCTCAGCATGTCTTCGGGGATCGCCGGTTCCGGGTTGCGGTCGTCGGCCAGCCACGAGTAGAGCTCGTTGAGCGGGCCGGCGAAACCCTCGGGCATATCGAAACCGAGGGTCACGGTCTCCGGTGCCCCATCCGTTGTCGTAGGTTCGGCCGTCGTCGTCGTGGCGAGGGTCGTCGCGGCTGCAGTGGTCGTAGTGGTGTTCTCGACGTCGTCACCACCACCGCTGCATGCGGCGATGACGAGGGCGGAGATGACCAGGAGGCGGGTAAGTGGTGGTGTGCGCACGGGCGTGCGATCTTACTCAACTGGCTCCCGGTCGACACAATCGAGTACCACAATTGCAGCGGCTACGCTTGCTGGCTGCACGAGGAGAAGGAGAAAGAGTGCGCATCGTCATTGCCGGGTGCGGCCGGGTGGGCAGCGACCTCGCCTTGAGTCTCTCCGACTCGGGCCATGATGTCTCGGTGGTGGACAACGACGAGCGGTCATTCCGCCGGCTCGGCAGCGCATTCAACGGGACTACCCACGAGGGTCAGGCCTACGACATCAGAGTCATGCGCGATGCAGGGATCGAGTTTGCCGATGCGTTCGCCGCGGTGACCAGCTTCGACAATGTGAACTTGATGGCCGTTCAGGTGGCCAACCAGGTCTTTGGAGTGCCCAAGACGGTCGCCCGGCTGGACGACCCACGACGCACCGATGCATACCGGGCCCTCAACGTCAGGCATGTGACGGCAGGCAAGTTGATCTCACGAGCCGTGCGGGAGCAAATCCTCGACGACGAGTACCAGAGCCACCTGTCATTCCTCGGTGAGGACGTTGAGCTGATCGAGATGCAGATGTCGGCAGACGCCGACGGTCTCACCGTGGCCGAGCTGGAGGTCAAGGGCAAGCTGCGGGTCGCCGCGGTGCGACGTGGGCTCGAGATCATGGTGGCGACCCGGCGAATGGTGCTCGAAGAGGATGACACGGTCATCGCAGCCGCAGTCGAAGGCGTGCGTCGCAAGGTGAGCCGCTACTGCAAGGGGACAGATCTGTGAGGATCATCATCATCGGAGGCGGCAAGGTCGGATCGAGCTTGAGCCTGATGCTCCACAGTGATGGCCACGTCGTTTCCCTGATTGAGGTGAATGTGGAGCGGGCGGAGGCGCTTATCGAGAACGCCGACTTCATGGTTTTTCACGGTGACGGCTCCGACGTCGAGCTGCTTCGTGCCGCCGACATCGACCGGGTCGATTGGGCCGTGGCGGTGACGGGGCACGACGAGGACAATCTGGTCGCCTGCGAGCTGGCGCGAACCCTAGGGGCAAAGAACATTCTCGCCCGCCTCAACAATCCGTTGAACCGGCCAACATTCGACGCGCTAGGTGTGCCCGTCGTTGGTGTGACCGACCTGATGGCCCAGGTCATCTCCCGCGAGGTCGAGCTTGTCGATCTGAGCCGGCTGGCCGTCATTGAGGGAGGCGATGTGAGCCTCGTAGAGCGGGAGTTACCGGTCGACTACCCGTCGACTCGCATCACGGAGCTTCAGCTTCCACGACCATCGCTGCTGATCACCCTGATCCGGGATGGCCGTGCCTCCGTACCGGGCCCCGATACCGTGTTGAAAGCCGGCGACAAGGTGCTCGGAGTGGTTCCTCTCGAGCTCGAGAAGGCCTTTGCCGCGTCGTTCGACAGCTATGAGGCGGACGAGTGACCGGCAGGTTCCGGGGTCGGGGCACCACTTGGGTCAACGACGTTCGCGGAGGCCTGAATGCCATCATTATCGAGGCGATTATCGTGTTGGCCCTCATCGTCTTCACCCTTGTTGTCGCATTTGTGGTTCTGACGGTGGTGTAGATGCTGATCCGGCCGACAATCGAAGACTTCCAGGTGGTTGCGTCGAATCTGGGACGGATCCTGACTCTGGTTGGGTTTGCCGGGGTGGTACCCCTGTCATGGGCGGTGCTCGCCCGTGAATGGGCTCCCGCCTCGTCGTTCATCCTGATGATCGGGGTCTTTCTCGCGCTCGGCTCGCTTGCGGCGCGGATCCGTGTTCCCAAGCAGCGGCTCGATTGGTCACATGGGATGGTTGTTGTGGCACTGGCGTGGTTGGTGGTGCCGGCGGTGGCCGCAATCCCGCTGGCCGTCTCCGGACATTACTCGAGCAGTCTCGATGCGCTATTCGATGGAATGTCGGGCTTGACGACTACAGGGTTGGCGCTAGTTCAGGATTTGGACCATATGGCCTCATCGTTGAACTTCTGGCGACATCTACTCCATTTTGTGGGTGGTCAGGGCATCATCATCGCCGCGCTGTCGATCTTTGCGGGCGGCGGCGCCGTGACGCTGTACCTGGGCGAGGCCCGCGACGAGCGTATCCTTCCCTCGGTGCGCTCGACGGCACGGTTCATATGGGCGGCGGCGCTCGGGCATATGGCCGTTGGTGTCACGATCCTCACCATCGTGGCCTGGCAGGTTCTGGGGTTTAGTCCCAACCGGTCGCTCTTCCACGGCCTGATGGTGTTCTTCGCTGCGTTCGACACGGGCGGTTTTGCAGCACAGTCCACCAACCTCGGCTACTACCACTCGATGATTTTCGAGTTCAGCGCCGGGGTGCTGATGGTGGCGGGCACGATGTCGTTTGGGTTGCACTACGCACTGTGGAAGAAGCGGTACTCGTCGGTGATGCTCAACCTGGAGACGCGCACCATGGTGGTCACCTTTGGTGCGACGCTGATGCTGACGATCCTCGGGCTTGCCGCAACGGGCGCCTTTGTTGAGGTCGTTGGTCTGAGCCGCTATGGCTTCTTCCAGTTGCTTTCGGCCCACACAGGGACCGGCTTCTCCACGATCTCGGTTCCTGAGCTTGCGGGCTGGACGGGCCTTGCCTTCAGCGGCGTGGCGGTCGCTATGGCACTGGGTGGTATGGGATCGTCAACCGCTGGTGGTGTCAAGTCCTTGCGTATCGGGATCACGGTGCGGTCGATCGTCACCCAGATCAGGCAGGTTCTGGTCCCTGATGGCGCCCTTGTCGCCCGCTCGTATAACCAGAACGGGAAGACGAGATTGACTGCCGATATATCGCAGGCTGCCATGAGCGTCTCGCTTTTGTATGTCGCCCTTTACCTGGCGGGAGCTGCGGTCGCTGTCGCGTACGGATATGGGTTGCAGGACGCCCTGTTCGAGTCGATCTCGGCGGGGGCCAACGTGGGGCTGTCGGTCGGGGTCACCGACCCATCGATGCCTCTGCTGCTCAAGATCACATACATCGCACAGATGTGGCTCGGCCGACTCGAGTTCGTTGCCGTGTTCGCGCTGTTCGGATTCCTCTGGTCGACGTGGAGGGGCAAGTGAAGCGGTTGGCCGTCCTCGCCCTGGTGTTGCTTGCCGTGCCGGTGCCGGTGGCTGCCCAGGAAGGTCCGCGGGTCACGGTCTCGGAGCTGCTGGCGCGCGCTGCTGAGATCACCGGCCGGGTAGTCGTCGAAGGCGAGCTCATCGGCGACTACGGGTTGCGCGGCAACGGATACATGTGGACCCAGCTCAACGGTGACAGCTACGCCTACGAGCCGCTCCTGGAGGGGGGAGCGCTGACCGGTGGGAACGTCGGGGTTGCTGTGAGAATCCCGGAGGAGTTTGTCGACAAGCTCGGCGGCCCCGGTGGGTACCGGGTTCGTGGTCCGCTCGTCCGCGTCACCGGTCAATGGGAGTACCACGATCCCGACCGCAACGGCGAGTCGTACATTGACGTCCTCTCCATCGATGTCTTGAACCCGGGGGGTCCCCTGTCCGAGCAACCGAACTACTGGGTACTGGTTGCCGGGCTCGTCCTCGTGGTTGGATCCGTGTTTTTGCGCCGCGGTACGGGATGGTGGCGGCGCGGGTAAGCGGATATTACGCGGGTAGGCGGATATTCATGGTCGCGGATTGAGCCGCGACGATTCCGCTCGTTAAAGTCACGGCAACCTACTATTCAATCGCAGGAGTGACTCTGTGGAGATCTGGCTCTATCTGGCCATCTTGGCGGCTGTAGCCGCACTCGGTCTGGCCTTTCTGTTCGCTCGTCAAGTGATCTCTTCCAGCCCCGGCAATGACCGGATGGTGGAGCTGATGGGTGCGATCCGGGAGGGCGCCATGGCCTTCATCCGGCGGGAATATACGGCCGTGGCCGGGTTTGTTCTCGTGATGGCCATTCTCATCTTTGTCCTTCTCGATTGGGGACGGCCCTGGGGCTCAATCGCATACATCTTCGGTGCGGTGCTGTCTGCGCTTGCCGGCTTCATAGGGATGAGGATCGCGACCGCCGCCAATGCCAGGACTGCGGAAGCAGCCAGGGTTGGTGGTATCGAAAAGGCGCTTCCGCTGGCCTTCCGCGGCGGCGGCGTCATGGGCTTTACGGTCGCGGGGCTCGGTTTGCTCGGCCTCAGCCTCGGCTACCTCTTCTTCAAGACCATCCTCGACGACGCTCAGGCGTTCGAGATCATCACAGCCATCGGCCTGGGCGGATCGTCGATCGCTCTGTTCTCCCGTGTCGGCGGCGGCATCTACACCAAAGCGGCCGACGTCGGCGCAGATCTGGTGGGCAAGGTCGAGGCAGGTATCCCTGAGGATGATCCCCGCAATCCGGCCACAATCGCAGACAATGTGGGTGATAACGTGGGGGACGTCGCCGGCATGGGCGCCGACCTGTTCGAGAGCTACGTCGGCTCACTGATAGCGCCCATTGCATTCGCCGCATTTGCCTTCGCAGGCGAGGCGTTCCAGGAGGAAGCCTTCTTCTACCCGCTGATGATCGCCACGATCGGTATGGCCGGTTCGATCATCGGCTCGTTCCTGGTGAAGCCGGGCAAGGGGAGCCTGGCGGCTGCGTTACACCGCGGGACCTATGCCGCGATGGGAGTCACCATTGCAGGCGTCGCCGCCGTTACCCCGTTCTTCTTCGACGACGTCGAAGGTGTTGACAATACTTGGGGCTTGGTCGTCTCGGTGGTCGTCGGACTCTTCATCGGTTGGTTCATCGGTCAGATCTCGGAGTGGTTCACCAGTGACCATCACAAGGTCGTCAAGGAGATCGCCCGCCAATCACAGACCGGCCCCGCAACCGTTGCCCTCGAGGGCATTGCCGAGGGTATGCGCTCGGCGGCATTCTCGGTCATAGTTGTTGCCTTCGGCATGCTCGGTGCCTATTGGGGCGGTGAATTGGCGTTCGACGTCGAGCTCGCCGGTATCTACGGGATCGCGATTTCCGCCATCGGTGTGCTCTCGACGCTTGGCATCACCGTCTCAGTCGACGCCTACGGACCGATCGCAGACAACGCAGGCGGCATCGCCGAGATGGCACACCTGCCTCCTGAGGTGCGTGAGACAACCGATGCTCTCGATTCGCTCGGCAACACGACTGCGGCGATCGCCAAGGGCTTTGCAATCGCGTCGGCTGCCGTTACCGCGCTCGCACTGTTCTTCACGTTCCGTCAGGCGGTGAGAGATGCGGCTCTCGCGGCCGGCGACACCGGGGTCCTCGAGACGTTGGACATCCTCAACATCCCGGTGACCGTCGGATTGTTCCTCGGCGCGATGTTCCCCTTCCTGTTCGCCTCGATGACGATCAAGGCCGTCGGCCGGGCGGCCAACCAGATGATCGAGGAGGTTCGGCGGCAGTTCCGTGAGATCCCGGGTCTTCGTGAGGGACGCGACGGCGTGAAGCCCGACTACGCCAGGTGTGTGGATATCTCGACGACCTCGGCGCTGCGCGAGATGATCATCCCCGGCTCGCTCGCCGTTGCCTTGCCGCTCGGGGTCGGATTCGTAAACGTCGAGGCGCTCGGTGGCCTGCTGGCCGGTGCCCTGGTCACCGGCTTCCTTTTGGCGATCTTCATGGCCAACGCCGGCGGTGCGTGGGACAACGCCAAGAAGTTTATCGAAGCCGGCGCATACGGGGGCAAGGGATCTGATGCCCACAAGGCAGCCGTCGTCGGCGACACCATCGGCGACCCCTTCAAGGACACCTCAGGCCCGGCGATGAACATCGTGATTAAGGTGATGACGATCGTCAGCCTGATCTTCGCCTCAGCGTTCGTATAGAGCTGGTTTGGAGGAGGACGACCGCCGCCCCCGGCCATGTGCCGGGGGCGGCTTCGTTTTGTTGTCCCGGACCTCGCCCGGGGCGGGTAGCTTGTTGGGGCTATCAACCCGCATGGAGGAAGGCATGGCCGCTCTGGAAGGCGAGCACCGGGACTTCTCGGACCTGCACGCTCTGTTCATCAACTGCACACTCAAGAAGTCGCCGCAGAGGTCCCACACCCGTGGTCTCATCGATGTGTCGATGAACGTCATGGCCCGCAACGGCGTGTCCGCTGAGTGCATCCGCGCCGTCGACCATGACATCGCCACCGGTGTGTATCCAGACATGACCGAACACGGCTGGTCGTTCGATGCGTGGCCGGAGATCTACGAGAAGGTGATGGCCGCCGACATACTGGTGCTTGCTTCTCCGATCTGGCTGGGGGAGAAGTCTTCAGTGTGTAATCGTGTCATCGAGCGGCTATACGGTAACTCCGGCATCCTCAACACAGCGGGCCAGTACGCCTACTACGGCAAGGTAGGTGGGTGCTTGATCACCGGCAACGAGGACGGGATCAAACACTGTGCGATGAACGTTCTCTATTCGTTGCAGCATCTCGGATATGTGATCCCGCCCCAGGCAGACGCCGGCTGGATCGGTGAGGCCGGGCCGGGGCCCTCGTATCTCGATGAGGGCAGCGGTGGCCCCGAGAACGACTTCACAAACCGTAACACCACCTTTATGACCTGGAACCTGATGCACCTGGCCGGGATGCTCAAAGACGCCGGCGGGATTCCCGCCCACGGCAACCAGCGGTCTCAATGGGACGCCGGCGCCCGCTTTGATTTCGAGAACCCTGAGTATCGGTAGAGCCAAGCATTGTCCCGCTTCCAGGGGGAAGGTTCCTGCGGCTGCGTCTAGCAGCCGGAGGTAGGGGGTGATGGCCGTGGTCTCTGAGCTATAGGCCCTCATCGCGTTCTCGCAGCTATTGATAGGGCCCTCACCGCCCTCGCTGGCGCTCGGGCACCTCTCCCGGAGGGAGAGGAATGCTCTGGCTCATCGCCCTCGCTGGCGCTCGGGCACGTTTCCCCGAGGGAGAAGAATGCCTTGGCTAGCGCAGCGACGGAGGGGGTGGCAGTGGTCTCGCAGCTATCAATGAGGCCCTCACCGCCCTCGTTGGCGCTCGGGCACCTCTCCCGGAGGGAGAGGAATGCTCTGGCTCACCGCCCTCGCTGGCGCTCGGGCACCTCTCCCGGAGGGAGAGGAATGCTCTGGCTCACCGCCCTCGTTGGCGCTCGGGCACTTCTCCCGGAGGGAGAGGAATGCTCTGGCTCATCGCCCTCGCTGCGCCATGTCACCGCAGGTGACACCACTTCTCCCATGGGGACAGGAATTCCTTGGCTACGGCACGAAGCCGACTCCGAGGATGTGGGGGCTGGCGCCGAGGATTGATGGCTCACCTTCCAGCCGGTTGAGCAGGTCGAGCAGGTCGGTGAGCCTCGCCTCGTCCTCGATGCGTTCGGCGAGGTCTCCGGCGGCCCAGCCGATGCCTTCGACCGCGATCATCTCCACGTTGGTCAGCCCGGCCTGCAACAGCTCAGCCTCGAGCTCCTCGGGGCGGTGGAAGTATGCAGTGGTGAAGTGTGCCGGGTTGCCGGTGGTGTTGATGTGTCTGCCGGTTTTGAGGCTTGCCACCACCATATTGGCGAACTCTCGGTCGTCCCAGTAGCCCGAGTCGAGGGCGTCGATGGCGGGTGCGTACCTGGAGATGGCCGCGGTGAGCACCGGAGCTCCCTTCTTGCCCACCCGGATCGCCTCGCTGAGGGCCGCGATGCGGTGCTCGATCTCGAGCAGGTGGTAGAGCGGCCCCAGCATGAGCACGGCATCCTGGCTGTTGGTTGGAACCGGCAGGTCGCGCGCATCCCCGATCTGGGCACGCACCCCGCGCTCTGTTGCCTGTCTGATGTGGCGGGGGACGATGTCGATCAGCTCGACGTCGTATCCGGCCTCAGCCAACGCCACCGCATAGACACCCGGTCCGCCGCCGACATCGAGGATGGCCGCCGGCGGTTCCGGCAGGTACCGGTCCATGACCAACCGTGTACGAATCCACTCGAGCTTGTTGACCGGGTCTCGATCGAGACGAACGCCCTCGTCGTAGCGCTCTTCATAGTGGCTGACCACGTCCGCGGTACCCACGTCCGCGGTACCCATGTCGGCGGTGCTCATTCGGGATCCTTTTTCATGTCGGGATCGTTGGCGATCCGCTCTTCCTCGGCCCGACGTCGCCGCCAGTACTCCCGTGTTGCGTTCTTCCTGGCTCGCTTCATGAGAAAGTACAGCCCGAGGATGGCGACGGCAACCACGACCCATACGACCCGGGCTGAAGCGTCCTCGGGCAATATCGAGTCTGTGAGGATGATCTGTGCACGCAGCATGATGCCTAGCCTACGGTGTCGCGTCTAAAGGAGGCTCCGGTGCCGGTCGAGATCACGTTCATTCGCCACGGTCAAACCGATGGCAATGTCGCCGGTCGCTGGCAGGGTCACACCAACTCCTCGCTGACCAAGGTCGGGCGCAAGCAGGCGAAGGCTCTCGGCGCCCGGCTTGCCGACCACCACTTCGACCTCGTCGTGGCGAGTGACCTCGACCGGACCGTGCAGACCGCCGCAGCGTTAGACAGGGAATTCGTCACCGACAAACGCTGGCGCGAGCCCTTCTTCGGATCGTGGGAGGATCTGACCACAGCCGAGATCATGAACCAGCCCGGCGACGGTTTGCGTTCCCTACTGTCCGGCGAGGACGTTGCGCTCGGTGGCGGCGAACGTCTCTCTGAGGTCCTCGACCGTGCCCGGGACGCTCTCGATGACCTCGTCTCCAAGGTCGACGGTGAAGGGTCCGTCGCCGTCATCAGCCACGGCATGACACTGCTCACGCTGGTCAGCGGCCTGCTAGAGACGATGCGCCCCTGGCCATTGCGGCTGTTGGGCAACACCTCCACAGCGAAACTCGTGATCGACGGCCCACAGGTTTGGATGCCCCGCTACAACGACGACACCCACCTTGGGGACGCCGGTCCGCACCAGTACCGGCAGGAACCCGACGACACCGAGGTGTTGCTTGTGCGGCACGGCCAGACGACGTCGAATGTCGAGGGTCGCTGGCAGGGTCACCAGGACGGCGAGCTCAACGAGGTAGGGCGGCGGCAGATTGCCCTGCTGGCGCGCCGGTTTCCGAAGGTCAATGCCATGTATTCATCACCGCTGGCGCGTGCAGCCGACACTGCGGGTGCTATTGCTTCCCGGCAGCGTCTCGAGATCGGTCTCGATGACCGGCTCAAAGAGATCGCGTTTGGAGCCTGGGAGGGACTGACCAGGGCCGAGATCATCGAGCGCTTCCCCGAGTCTGCGGAGTACTTCAGGGGCGTGGATGTGGCCAGGGGTGGGACCGGCGAGACGTTCGCACAGGTGCGGCGGCGGTTTGGTGCTTCCCTCGCCGAGATCGCCGGTCGGCACCGTGGGGAGCGGGTCGCGGTTGTGTCTCACGGCGGTGCCAGCCGTGCCTGGATCACTGAGGTCCTTGGCATGCCGTACTCACACCGGTACCGGCTGGGGATCCTGGGCAACACCGGGTATGCCAGGGTTGCTTTCTCGCGGAGCGGCCCGAGCATCGTCTCGTGGAATCTCACCCCCCACCTGGAACCCGTCTGAGCGGCGGGGCCGGCCATTGTGCGGGGAATCCCATGCGTCTCCTGATCATCACCAACGACTTTCCTCCAAAGAGTGGGGGGATCCAGACCTATCTGGGCAACCTGGCCGACGCCTACCACGGGCCGGTCCGCATTCTCGCTCCGGCCGACGGGCCTGCCGACGCCACCGGCAAGGGTGAAGGCATTGTCGGGCGTGGCTCTCGAAGGTTCATGTGGCCAACCAGGAGGACGGTCGACTGGCTGGTTGCCGAGGCCCGCGAGTTCAGCCCCGATGCCATCCTCTTCGGCGCCCCCCACCCCCTGACGCTTGCGATTCCCCGTCTGGCCGGAGAGCTGGGTGTCCCGACGGGGGTGCTCTGCCACGGCGCCGAGATAACGATCCCGGCGGTCATCCCGGGGTTGCGCAGCATGCTGAGGAAAGTGCTGCGGCGTGCGGATGTTCTGTTCGCCGTCAGCAGCTTCACCCAGGGAAGGGTCAGCCGTCTCACCGGCCGGGACGTCATCCGTGTCGGAGCCGGGGTCGCCGTCGACGTATTCACGCCGGCGGGTGACCCGACGGGGAACGATCCTCCCGTGGTGGGGTGTGTCAGCAGGCTCGTTCCCCGGAAGGGTCAGCACCGGCTGATTGCTGCTGCCGAGAGGGTTCGTGACCGCGGGAAGGACGTCGAGCTGCTGATCGTCGGGGCGGGACGCAACGAGCAAAGGCTGCGCAAACTGGCCGCTGAGTCGGGGGTTGCGGTCCGCTTCGAGGTGGGCGTGCCGTGGCATGAGCTGCCGGACCTTTACCGGTCGATGGACCTCTTCTGCATGCCGTGCCGCAGCCGCTGGGGCGGACTCGAGGCAGAAGGGCTCGGGCTCGTGTTCCTCGAGGCTGCTGCCGCCGGTCTACCGGTACTCGCCGGATCTTCGGGAGGCTCTCCTGAAACCGTTGTCCCCGGGTCAACGGGCTTTGTTGTCGACTCGGTGGATGACATCGTCGAAGGTATCGAGCTGCTGCTGGAGGACCGCCGGAGAGCCCGTGAAATGGGGGCGACGGGAAGGGCCCGTGTCCTATCGGAATACGTCTGGGACCGGGTGGTTGCCACCCTGGAGGCCGGTTACCGGTCTTGACAGAAGACGTGTGAGTCCGTAAGTATCGTCCCCGCTCCATCGTTTCCGACCGGCCACGGGACCGCGTTCCCTTTTAGAATGTCACGAAAGCTCGTCATCGTTGAGTCACCGGCGAAAGCCTCGACCATCTCCGGGTACCTCGGGGAGGACTACGTAGTGGAGTCCTCGATCGGTCACATCCGCGACATTCCCGCCAAGGCGGCCGACGCCCCGAAGAGCCTCCAGGATGAGTGGAGGAGGACACGGTACGGGGTCGATGTCGAGAACGACTTCAAACCGCTGTATGTGGTGACGCCGGACAAAAAGCAGCAAGTCACCAAGCTGAAACGGCTGCTCAAGGATGCCGACGAGTTGCTGCTCGCCACCGACGAAGACCGGGAAGGGGAGGCAATTGCCTGGCACCTGATCGAGACCCTCAAGCCAAAGGTGCCGACCCACCGCATGGTCTTTCACGAGATCACGAGGAATGCCATCGCCGAAGCAGCCGCCAATCCCAGAGACCTCGACCGAGGACTGGTCGATGCCCAGGAGGCACGTCGCATCCTCGATCGGCTCTACGGCTACGAGGTGTCACCGGTGTTGTGGAGGAAGATAAAGCGGGGGCTGTCCGCCGGTCGGGTGCAGTCGCCCGCGATCAGAATCATCGTTGATCGTGAGCGGGAGCGGATGGTATTTGTCGCCGCTTCGTACTGGGACTTGGCCGGTACCTTCGAGACTGCCAACGGACCCCTGGAGGCGACACTGGTCACCGTCGACGGCGTCCAGGTCGCTACGGGGCGCGATTTCGACGATACCGGTACCGCCCGAACCGATGACAAGCTGATTCTCGGCGAGGCTCAGGCCCGTGCGCTTGCCGAACGGCTAACAGACGGGACCGCCGCCATCTCATCGATCGAGGCCAAACCCTATACCCGGAAGCCGTACCCGCCTTTCCGCACCTCGACACTTCAACAGGAAGCCGGTCGCAAGTTGCGTTTTGGCGCGAGACGAACCATGTCGGCCGCTCAGCGGTTGTACGAGGCGGGGCACATCACCTACATGCGCACCGACTCGCTGACACTTTCGGCGTCCGCGGTTGCAGCGGCTCGAACCTTGGTCGCCGACCGGTACGGATCCGAGTACCTGCCGGACAAGCCCCGTACCTACAAGTCGACTGTCAAGAATGCGCAAGAGGCACACGAAGCGATTCGGCCTGCTGGTGACAGTTTTTCGTCGCCAAAGACGATCGGCGCCCAATTTGGCGCCACCTCCGACGAGGCGAGGCTGTACGACCTCATCTGGAAGCGAACGGTTGCATCGCAGATGAAGAACGTGCAAGGGGAGAGCGTCAAGGTGGTGGTCGATGCGATAACCGACGAAGGCGTTGCGACGGAGTTCAGCGCATCGGGTAAGACGATCCTGTTCCCGGGTTTCCTCCGCGCCTATGTCGAGGGCAGCGACGACCCGGAAGCGGCTCTCGACGACCAGGAGACACATCTCCCCGCAGTCACCGAGGGCGAGCAGGTCACGCCCATCGAGATCGAGCCGAAGGGTCACGAGACCAAGCCACCGGCCCGTTACACCGAGGCATCACTTGTGAAGCGGCTCGAGGAGTTGGAGATTGGCCGCCCGTCGACGTACGCCTCGATTATCAGCACCATCCAGGATCGCGGCTACGTGTACAAAAAGGGGAGTGCCCTCGTCCCGACGTTCACCGCGTTTGCCGTCGTCGCGTTGCTGGAGCAACACTTCGCCGACCTCGTGGATCTCGAGTTCACCGCGCGCATGGAAGACGATCTCGATCAAATCGCCAACGGGCAGATGGAAGCAACGCCGTGGCTGAAGAGCTTCTACTTCGGCAATGGCCACTCGGGGCTGAAGAACCTGGTTTCTGCCAACATCGAGGAGATCGATGCTCGTGAGATCAACGCGATCCCGATCGGTGTCGACGAGGACGGCAACACGGTGGTCGCTCGGTCCGGCAAGTTCGGCCCCTACGTCCAGCGTGGCGAGCAGAGAGCCAACATCCCGCCCGATCTCCCGCCAGACGAGCTGACCGTTGTCAAGGCGATCGAGCTTCTCGAAGCTCCCAGCGGTGATCGAATCCTGGGCAACGACCCCGACAGCGGGCTCGAGGTCTCGGTTCGGAACGGGCGCTTTGGCTGGTACGTACAGCTGGGCGAGCAGGAACCCGACGGCAAGGAGAAGCCAAAACGTGCCTCCCTGTTCAAGGGGATGAGCGAGGATGAGATCACACTCGAAGGAGCACTGCGTCTGCTCAGTTTGCCCCGAGTGGTTGGCCGGCATCCTGAAGATGGCGCCGATATCGTTGCTCAGAACGGCCGCTACGGGCCGTATCTCAAATGGGGGAGCGAGACTCGGAGTCTCGAAGAAGAAGACCAGCTCTTCACAGTCGATCTGGAGGATGCAATCAGGAGGCTGAAGGAGCCAAAGAGGCGTGGGCGGCGTGCGGCCGCGCCACCTCTCAAGGAGCTGGGGGATGATCCGAACTCGGGCAAGCCGGTCGTGGTCAAAGAGGGTCGGTTCGGACCATACGTGACTGATGGGGAGACGAACGCCTCGTTGCGGGTCGCCGACACAATCGAAGACATGACCATCGATCGAGCGGCTGAACTGCTGCAGCTTCGCCGGGAGAAGCTTGCCTCCAAGGGCGGCTCGAATCCGAAGGCCGACAAGAAGTCCTAGCCGGCGCCGGCACAGACTCCACAAGAATCGGTTCCACCGATGACATCGCTAGGGTTCGCCCGATGCTTCCTGAGGAAGGTCTTCCCCGCACGACCAGATCGATGATCAGCTCCGGGCTGTTCGCCCGTTTCTTCTGGGCTGCCGTCGTCGGCTCGACCGGCGACTGGATCACCGTCTTTGCCATGATCACGCTGGCGGACAACATCGGGTCCAAAGAAGGAATACTGATCGCTTTGATGGCGCGGATTCTCCCGGGGCTCTTGCTCGGCGGTGTCGTAGGTGTGATAAGCGACCGGGTCGATCGGCGCAAATTGGTCGTGCTGGCCGATGTCGGGCGTGGTGTCATCGTGCCGTTCCTGGCGCTCGTCGATACGTTGACGATGCTGGTTGGGATAACTCTCGTCCTCGAGTTGCTCAGCCTGCTCGGACAGCCGCCTCGCACTGCGATGGTGCCGCGTCTCGTCAAGGCCGAGAACCTGGTCACCGCCAACAGCCTGATGCTCGCCGCAGCCTTCGGCACGATCCCGTTGGGCACGCTGCTGCTGTTTGCGATTCAGGGGCTACCCGACATCACACTTGGCTTCATCCCGCCGGGGAACGACGGTCTCGCGATGGCGTTTGTGATCGACGGGATCACCTTCCTCGCGTCGGGTCTCATGATCGCGTCTCTTCCGAGAATCACCACCACGCTTGCAGACGAGTCGGCTCCGGCCAACGCCAAGAGCACTTGGGCGGACTTCAAGGAAGGCATCTCCTTTCTCGTCGGAGACCCTTCGGTTCGGCGTGTCATCGCCGGGATGACGGCTGCGCTGTTTGGGGGTGGCACGATCATCGTGCTCGGCCGTGACTTTGCCGGGAACGTGCTCCAGGCCGACGACGCCGGGTTCTTCGCGATCATCACGATGCTCGGGCTCGGAGCAGTGATCGGTCTCGTGTCTCTCTCATTGAACGAGTACCGCCTGGTCCATCTCGATCTTGCCTTTGGCATCGCGACCGCGGTGACCGGCATCGGTCTGGTTGCCGCTGCGATGGTGGAGACGGTGCCGGGTGCAGCAGCCTGGATGCTGGTCATGGGCATGGGTGCCGGTGCTGCCTACCTGATGGGACTCACCCATCTCCACGAATGTGTCGATGACGAACTGCGAGGCCGGGTCTTTGCCGCTCTATTCGGCCTGATGCGTGTCGGGTTGTTCGTCGCTATGGCATTGGCTGTGCCGTTGGTCGACGTCTTCCGCTGGGTCAACATCTGGCGTCTCGACAATCCGACCCGGGTGGTGCTGTTCCTCGGTGGTGCAGTCATCCTCCTGTCAGGGTTGATAGTCATAGTGACGCTACGGTCGTTGTTTCGGCGGCCGAGCCTTGGCACGGAGACGCGGGACATCATCGCCGCCGCCAACCGGGCACGGCGAAGCAGGATGCAGCGGCGTCGCGAAGCGGTTGAGGAGACCGAGGAATGACAACGCCCTACATAGCCTTCGAGGGCATCGAAGGCACCGGAAAGTCAACGATTGCAGAGCGTCTGGCCGCCCATCTCGAGGAGTGCGGTGTCGACGTCCTGTTCGTACGCGAGCCGGGAGGCACCACCGTCGGTGAGAAGATCAGGCGTGTGTTGCTCGAGCCACACGGAGCGGTTGCCCCATGGGCCGAGGCGCTGCTGTTTGCCGCTGCCCGGGCGCAACTCGCCCACGAGGTCGTTGGCCCGGCTCTCACGGAAGCGCGCTGGGTGGTTAGCGACCGGTCCGTGTATTCATCGCTCGCCTATCAGGGCGGCGGCCGTGGGCTTGGTGTTGATGTGGTGCGCTCGATAAACGAGCCGGGTCTCGGTGATGTCTGGCCGGCCCTGGTCGTTCTGCTCGAGCTCGACGCCGCCACCGGGCTCGATCGGCAGCTCGAAGCCGACCGGATCGGCGCCGAGGGAGCCCGCTTCCAGTCTCTCGTCGGTGACACGTTCTCGATGCTCGCCGACGCGGAGCCGGAGCGGTTCGTCAAGGTAAACGCAGCCGGGGATATCGAATCCGTCTGGCACCAGGTAGTAGCGCATGTGGAGGAACGATGGTTGATCCCTTTGCCGGAGTGATCGGGCATCTGGCGGTCCGCAGCGTGCTGGCGCGGGATATCGGAACCCCCACCCATGCCTACCTCTTTGTCGGTCCGCTCGGCATCGGCAAGGCGGCAGTGGCTCGCCGGTTCGCCGCTCGTATCCTGTGCGCTGGTGAGGAACAGTGTCTGAGTCGGGTGCTGCGGGGCTTCCACCCCGACCTGATTCTGGTCGAACCGGACGGGCGGTCGGCCATCACGGTCGAACAGGCGAGGAACACCGTCGCGTTGGCGAACCTCGCCCCGGTCGAGGGTGCCCGCAAGGTGTTTATCCTCGAAGAGGGTGGGGCGATGAACGACGAGGCGGCAAACGCGTTGCTCAAGACCCTCGAGGAGCCGACACCGTCGACCGTGTTCATCGTCATCGCCGAGTCAGAGGACGATCTCCCCGACACAGTTGCCAGCCGATGCCGTACTGTCGTCTTCGGGAGGGTCACCGAGGAGGAGATCGAGGCGGGGCTGGTCGATCGAGGCATCGACCCCGAGCGTGCCCGGCAGGTCGCCCGGATCTCAGGAGGTAGGCCGGGGCTTGCCATCTCGCTTGCCACCCGCGCCGACGTCGCCCAATTCCGCAACGAATGGCTGAGCGTGCCGATGCGGCTGTCACCTCACCCCGGCGACGGCTACCGGCTGGCCGACCAGCTCGTCGCGGCCACAGGACCGCTTCTGGCGGCACTCAAAGCCCGGCAGGCCGAACAGGCCGCCACGATGGAGCGAGAGGGCGGGCTGAGCAAGGCAGCCGAGCAACGGCAAGGTCGGGAGTTGAAGCGGGCCGAGATAGCACTGCATGTCTCGGGGTTGGAGATCCTCTCCGGGTTTTACCGTGATGCGGCTGCTGCCCAGCTGGGGGCTTCCGTGCGCAACCCCGACATCCCGGCAACGGCCCTTGCCAGGTTGACCCCACGCCGCGCGGTGCACAACGCCGAGCGGATCATGGAGGCCATCGAAGCCATCGAGGCGAACCAGCGTCCCCAGCTCGCCCTCGCCGCACTCTTTGCAGGCATCGGTGAGGAGTAGTACCCCCAAGAATGTCGGTCCCGGTGCGCACATCGCGGCACGGCTGATCAAGCTTCCCGTCGAGGTAGCCAACCGATGGCTGCTCGACGGCGTCGTGACCGGGAGGGAGCACTTGCCGTGCGACGGTCCCTACATCATCACGGCCAATCACCTCTCACTAATCGACCCGATACTCGTGTCTCTGGCTGCGGGGCGGCTGGTCCGGTTTCTCGCCCTCGACGAGCTGTTCGGCAGGTCGAGGGTGCTCGACGAGCTGATGCTGTACTTCGGAGCGGTTCCTCTCTCTCGTGAGCGTCCCCCATATGGCGCGCTTCAGCAGGCAATGCGTCTGCTGGAGGATGGTCAGATCATGGGCATCTTCCCCGAAGGAGCCCGCTCGCGATACTGGGGGGAGCGTCCGATCAAGCGAGGTGCCGCCTGGCTCTCTCTGGCGACTGGGGCCCCAATTGTCCCTTGCGCCGTGACCGGCACCGAGTCGACCCTCAGCCTGGCGGAGCCACGGTTTCGCATACCGTCGGTCAGGCTCTCCCTACACCCAGCCATCGAACCTGAACCGTATTGTGACATGGAGGATCCCGTTGGAGCGATGATGGACGATTGGGTCTCCGTGATCGAAGCACAGCTCGGTCACTGGGTCTGTGAGGAGTGACGGTGCGGGTGTTGATTGCGGGATCGAGCGGTCTCATCGGGACGGCACTGCAAAAGGTCTCTGGCCGCCGATGATGTCGAGGTAATCCGCCTGGTTCGCCGGCAGCCGCGAACGGGCGGCGAGAGGCTCTGGGATCCTCGGACCGGGTTGCTCGACCCGAAATCCGTCGGGGGCTTCGACGCAGTCGTGAACCTCGCCGGTGCAGGGATCGGTGACAAGCGCTGGTCGGAAAGCCGGAAGAAACTGATCTACGATTCTCGCATCGACTCGACGGATCTATTGGTGCGCAGCCTTGTCGCTGCCGATGACCCTCCGGGTGTGCTCATCTCTGAGTCCGCCATCGGGTTCTACGGGGACCGAGATGTGCCCGTGACCGAAGGTGACGGCGCCGCAGACCCGCCCGACTTCCTCTCACGGCTCTGCGAGGACTGGGAGGCGGCGACCGCGCCTGCAACCGCGGCCGGGATGCGAACCGTATGCATCAGAACCGGACTCGTGCTCGCCCGCGAAGGGGGAGCCATGGCGAAGCTGCTGCTTCCCTTCAGGCTGGGGATCGGAGGACGGTTGGGCGCCGGCGAGACCTCGTGGAGTTGGATCTCGATCGACGACCATATCCGTGCGATCCGGCATGTGATCGACCATCCGGTGAGCGGCGCGGTGAACCTGACCGCGCCGACGCCCGTGACCAATTCCGAGTTCACCAAGGCGCTTGGTGCAGCGCTTCGTCGCCCGACGCTGCTCCCGGTCCCGAAGCTTGCCTTGGAGCTGCTGCTGGGTAAGGAGTTGGCAGAGGCGCTGTTGTTCACCTCGGCTCGTGTGCTGCCGGCAAAGCTCGAGGAAGCCGGCTTCGAGTTCAAGCACCCGGAGATAGCGTCGGCGTTGCGCGACGTCCTGGAATGAGGTCTGTCGGTGTGCGCTAATATTGCCCGCCCTGTGCCGGGGTAGCTCAGTCGGTAGAGCGACGCACTCGTAATGCGTAGGTCAGGGGTTCGATTCCCCTCTCCGGCTCGCGCTTGTGCGGTTCTTTGGTCGCTTTGCGACGGTCGAGCTGTGTTCGAGCCCTATTCGGGCTCGAACCCAGCTCTCCGTGGTCACCGGCCTGGCGGCCGGTGCAGTTCGGGTAGGTCGAGCGATCGGTGGCTCAGGCGAGTGGTAGGAGTCGGACGCGTACCGGGTCTCTTCGATCACGATCACGGCGCCTTGTTCGAGGGCATCAGTCACATCGCGGAGGTTTGCCAGGATCAATGCGGCGAGTTCGTCGGCGCGGCGGTTGGAGAGCCGACACACCAGGATCATCGACGGAGCTATTGCCCGCATTTCGGCAAGCAGGGTGCCGAAGTCGGTGTCCGAGGAGATGACTATCCGCTCCTGACCTGTCGCCGCTTCGAGGATGTCTGCATCCGGGGCGGACCTCAGGTTCAGGTCGGCAACGTGAACGGCATCGTGACCGGCCAATCGGAGCCCCGTGACGAGACGCCGTGAAGGGTTCTCGTCGACGAGGAATCTCACGCCGGCCGACGAAGTGGCAGTTCGCGTTCGCGGACAGTCTCAGCGGCGAACCGGAGGGCTTCGGCGATGTCCTCGGTCTCGAGGTCAGGGAGGTCGGCGAGGATCTCGCCGGTTGTCATGCCATCGGCGACCATGGCGACGACGGTGGCCACGGGGATGCGGAGACCGCGGATGCATGGCTGCCCGCCCATCTTGCCTGCCTCGACGGTGATTCTCGGGTACGTCATGGGTATGAGCCTACCGCGGTGGGATCGCTGGGACCACGGGTGCGCTGCGCATCGCCGCGATCGCTCGGAGACACAGGTGGTCTTGTCGAGTTCGGGCGACATCAAGTGAACCGAACGGAACTGCGGGCGCGTAGTTCCAGGGTGGCTGTGCAACCGAGCCTCCACGACGGCCGGCGTTCTCAGACGCGCAGCTGAGCCGTGATTGCCCTGGAAAGTCGGCTGTGTCGGCCTGCGGCCGACGGTCGAGCTGTCTTCGAGCCCTATTCGGTCTCGAACCCAGCTCTCCTTGGTCACCGGCCTGCGGCCGGTGCAGTTTGGGTAGGTCAGGGTTCGATTGCCCTCTCCGGCTCGCAATCCCGCAGTTTCTTGTCGCTTTTGCGGCGGTCGAGCTGTGTCGGCCTGCGGCCGACGGTCGAGCTGTCTTCGAGCCCTATTCGGTCTCGAACCCAGCTCTCCGTGGTCACCGGCCTGCGGCCGGTGCAGTTTGGGTAGGTCTCGAACCCAGCTCTCCGTGGTCACCGGCCTGCGGCCGGTGCAGTTTGGGCTGGTCTGCGAGGGTCGCCATCGATCGGCTTGCGTCCCCCGGTCGCTACCGTTGTGCCGTGCGTGCCTTGCCGTTCTTCATGCTGCGGCCCGTCCTGCTGGTGAGAGGGACCCTGCTCGATCGCCGCGATCCCGACCTGGCCCACCTACGGTCGATCGATGACCCGGAACGTTTTGGCTGGGCGGTTCTCCCGCACGTGGCGCGTTCGTTCGCCGCCAGCATCGTGGTGCTTCCCAAGGCCTCGGCTCGCGTCGCTTGTGTCGGCTATCTGTATGCGCGGATGCTCGACACTCTCGAGGACCTGGTGCCCGACCCGGCGCAGAGGATTGCCGGCCTGCGGTGGTTTGCCACCCGATTTTCGACCGGTGCGATGGACACCGAAGCCCCCGAGCTGGAGATCGCCGCGTCGAGTCCTCAAGAAGACGTGCACAGACTCCTGGTCGAACGATGTGGATCGGTCGATCGGCTGTACGCGAAGTTGCCCGACGGCGACCGCGAGCAGGTGGCAAAGCTCGTCACCAGGATGGCCGCCAGCATGGAGTACTGGGGCACCACGTTCAAGAACCAGGGTGGTGTCCTCGAGACGGAAGAGCAACTGGCGAAGTACTGCGACGACGTCATCGGCGAGCCTGCTCGCTTCGCACTCGGCCTCGCGGTGCGCACCCCGGTCTCCGAATCGCACGGGCGTCGCATCGTGAAGGTCAGCGAGCTGGTGCAATTGGCAAATGTCACGCGCGATGTGGAGCGCGACCTGGAGCACGGCGTCGCGTACCATCCGGCGCTCAGGCCATTCCTCGGATGCTCTGCAGCCGATCCCCATGTGCGCGAGCAGATTCGTGCGGTCCGAGAGGAGCTGCTCATCCGGGCTCTGCGGTGTGTCCCCGCGTATGCCGCGCTCCTCGACGACTTGCGCCTGCCGGCGGTGAGCGCCGTGCGGGGCTCCGGTGTGCTGATGCTGCTGTTCACCGATCGGTACTACCGGGCGTGCGCCACCAGAGTCGGCCGCGAACCATGGAGGGGATCGAACTCGACGGTTGGGCTGCTCGGATCGTCCCTCCTGTCGGCTTTCTCGCGGCGATGGGCGGTGCGGGTCGCCAGACGGATCGAAGCGAGATTCCTTGCCGCGGCCGATACGATCGAACGCGCACCGGCGTACGATGCCTGATCCGCCTCCCTCCGGGAAGGTCACGATGCCCGTTACACCCTCCGACCGCACGTATCCGTTGACGCGCGCGATCGCTGCGATCGTCGTACCGGTGCTCCTGCTTGCGTTCGTCATCCTGTATCTCAATCCGGATTCGTCCGGTGAACGGTTCGCTTGGGCGATCCGGCCCCACATGTCGAACCTCTACATCGGAGCCGGCTATCTCGGTGGGGGGTTCCTCCTCTTCTGGGTGGCTCTCGGCAGGCCATGGCACCGCGTCCGGCACGGGTTCTTGCCGATCACCGCGTTTGCCGGTTCGATGCTCGTCGCCACGCTCTTGCACTGGGATCGTTTCGACGTACAGCACTTCCCGTTTCAACTCTGGCTCGGTTTGTACATAATCACCCCGTTCTTGATCCCGTATCTCTGGATGCGGAATCGCCGGGAGGACCCGGGAACGCCGGAGGCCGGCGACAAGGTGGTTCCGCTGGTGGCCAGAGCCGGGCTGTTGGTCGGCGGTACCGGCTTCGGCGCTCTCTCCCTCGTCGGCTTCTTCGCCCCGGACCTCTTGGCTCGCCTGTGGGTCTGGGACCTATCGCCACTCACTGCGAGGGTCATGGCAGGCTGGTTCGCTCTACTCGCCGTCGGTGGATGGGCGATCGGCCGAGAGACCCGTTGGAGCGCCTGGCGGATCGGCCTGGGAGCGATCTCGCTTTGGCATCTGCTGGTGGTGGTCGGCGCCTTCTGGAACGTCGAGGATTTCGGCGACACCGGGCTGTTCAACTGGTACCTGGTGGTCATCTGGACCGCACTCGCCGGCGTGGCCGTGCTCGCCTACGTGATGGAGCGTCGATGACGCCCGGCCCGCCGGCAGTGGACTACCGTGGTCGCCGTTGGTCCTTCCCCCCTCGCCCGGCAGGGCCGGTCGATCCCCCCGAGAGATGGGGGGATGATTGTTTGTCAACGGCGTACACACATTCCTCTCCCTTTGCTTTGGGAGAGGACAGGCGAGGCGTATCGGAAGCCGATACGGAAGCGAGGCAGGTGAGGGGGTCTTCAATCCAAAACCTTGAATCTATAAGGCCCTCATCGCCCTCGCTGCGCTCGGGCACTTCTCCCAGAGGGAGAAGAATGTGTGGCAGGAGTCACAAACGCTGAGGACGCCGAAAGAGGAGTTTCCTTCGGTTCCTGTCTCTGGCTCCGTTTATGGGATCTTCACATTCGGCCGCTAGCTTTGACGTCGGTGGATCCCGGTAGCAAGGGATCGGAGAGTGTATGCGAGGAACTTCTTGTGGCTGACAAGGCCAACTTCGAACGTGATGCGATGCAATACGCCCCGCAGCTCTACTCGGCCGCGCTCAGGATGACCCGGAACCCGGCCGATGCCGAAGATGTCGTGCAGGAGACGTTCTTGAAGGCATATCGTGGCTACGACACCTTCAAGGAAGGCACCAACCTCAAGGCGTGGCTATACCGGATACTCACCAACACATACATAAACCGGTACCGCAAGCAGCAGCGCCGCCCGGCCGAGGTCGAACTGGGTGAGCTTCAGGATCTCTATCTTTTCAAGCGACTTGGTGAAGCGTCCGGTGCCGAGCGCAGCACAGAGGAGTCCGTGCTCGAAACGATGGTCGACGCCGACATAAAGGAGGCTCTCGAGTCGCTCCCGGAGAAGTTCCGGATGCCGGTTTTGCTGGCCGACGTCGAAGAGTTCTCATACAAGGAGATAGCCGAGATCCTCGACATCCCGATAGGAACCGTCATGTCGCGGCTGCACCGGGGAAGAAAAGCGCTCCAAAAGAAGTTGTGGTCATTAGCTGAACACCGCGGACTCACGGGACCGGGCCAATGAAGGTTGAATGCGACCACGCAGTTGATTACCTATACCAGTACATCGATCACGAACTGACTTGGTCGCGGCGTCTGCGAGTCCGCTGGCATCTGAAACGCTGTGGCCATTGTCTTGACGCATACGAGTTTGAGAGCCGCCTCAAAGCACGGATCAAGGAATGTGGGAGAGATGAGCCTTCCCAGGAACTCTTCGACCGGATCCGTGCGTTGATAGAGCAAGAGACCGCCGGTACCCAGGACGTGTAGCCAGCCGTGCACCAATCCAGGTGTCGCCAATCGTGTCACGAAAACGTGTCACGAAAGCGATGCTGAAGGATTGACACAAGGAATCGATTCTATGTCAGATAACACACTCAAAGGTAAGAGAATCCTCGGGACCGCCCGTCCCCCGACGGCGAACAGCGAGGTGCGTACGTGCGCCAAGCAGGACTGCGAGACCACTCTCTCGCGATACAACAAGCGGGAGTACTGCTACGCACACGCACCGACCAAGTTCCCTCGACTCCGTGGCCGGATCGTCCCCGAGAACTAGAGGCGCGCACGATACATGTAGGCCAGTGTCACCTTTCGCCGACTGGGCGAGACGCTCGGCCAGATGATCTCATCGCAACGAGCTATCGTTCAGCCGATGAAGCGATCAGCCTCCGGTTTCATTCGCGCCCTAGTGGTGCTTGTTCTGTTTGTCCCGGCGCCCGTCGCGGTTGTCTCCACCCCACCGGCCATGGCATCACCGGCTGAGGTCGTTGCAGCCGAGCCGGCGGTTGAGGTTCCAGAGGTCGCCGAGGACGAGGGCGAAGACCCGTGGACTGCGAGGTTCCTCGCACCCGTCGTCGTCGTCATCGCCGTCGTGGCTGTCGGGGCCTCCGTCTCGTATTACGTAGTCAGGATTCGCGGGCGATATCGGGTCACCTGAGCCGGTCACACCGGTTTGCAGAGGCCAATCTCGTAGTACTTTGCTTCCCATGTCCACCGCTACCTGGGACTCAGCAGTTGGTATTGCCCGCCGTCTTGCGGGAAGGTACCCGCTCGAAGGCACCTATCACGAGGCCCGGTTTGCCCGGCAGGCACCACTGCTCGTCGAGCGTGCTACGGCACTCGTGTCGGCCGAGACCGGTCTGGAGGCACCGGGAACTCCCGATGTCGCGGTGGTCGGTCGTGCCGAGTGGATCGAGAGCAACATCGAGTCGTTCGCCGAGCTGATGGCCCCCGTCACCGACCGGCTAGGAGAAGAGCGGAGGTTGGGACACGGCATCGCCGGGCGGATCATGTCGGCCGAACTCGGCGCCGTGCTCGGGTTCCTGTCCCGTCGTGTCCTCGGACAATACGAGCTCGTTCTCCCAACGTCGGACGGGCGCGACGGCGACACAGTCATGTTTGTCGGCGCCAACGTGTTGTCGATGGAGCGCAGGTTCGAGTTTCGCCCCGCCGAGTTTCGTTTCTGGGTTGCCCTCCACGAGTCGACTCATCGGCTTCAGTTCCAAGGAGTGCCCTGGCTGCGGTCGTACTTCCTCGGTCTCGTCGAGGAGCTGGTCGACGCTTCCAAGCCGGAGCCGGGTCGTATGGGTCGGCTTGCCGAGGAGTTCCGCCATGCAGCGGAACAAGGACGCCCGTTGATCGACGAGAAGGGTCTGTTTGGCCTGCTCGCATCGCCGGGCCAGCGCGAGGTCATAGACAGAGTACAGGCGCTCATGTCGCTGCTCGAAGGTCACGGTCACGTGGTCATGGATCGGATCGGCGGGCGGGAACTGGTGAGCCAGGCACGGATGTCCCGGATACTGGCCTCCCGGCGCAACGATCCCCGCACCGCGATGTTCATGCGTCTCATCGGCCTCGAGCTGAAGATGAAACAATACGAGATGGGTGCCAGGTTCATCGGGGGCGTAGAGGAGCGAGCCGGCTGGTCGGCATTGGCAGCGGCCTGGCAACGCCCATCGAACCTGCCCACGCTCGAGGAGATCGAGGATCCGGTCTCGTGGCTGTACCGGGTGGGATGAGCCGCACCGGTGCGGCGGCCTGTGCGGCCGTAGCGGGTCTCGGTGATGGCCCGCTGGTTGTCGCAATCTCCGGTGGTGCCGATTCCGCCGTTGCTGCGTGGGCGTGTGTGACGTCCCGAACTCGCGGATCCGTTCGGGCTTTGCATGTCAACCACGGGTGGGAGGGGTCCGCTGTGCTCGAAGAGGCCGCCCGGGCTGTGGCCGCTCATCTCGATCTGCCTCTCGACGTCGTCGCCGTCACACCTGCCGAGGGCCCGTCCCCCGAGGGGAAGGCACGGCTGGCCAGGCTCGAAGCACTTGTCGCGGCAGCAGCCGGGAACCTCATAGTGATGGGCCACCACGCCGATGACGCCGCCGAGACGGTGGTCGGCAACCTGTTGCGGGGAGCAGGAGCCACCGGCCTCAGTGGAATCAGCCCCGAGCGCCACCCGTTTGTTCGCCCCTTACTGGATTTGAGACGTGTCGACATCCGTGAGCTCGCGGTGGAACTCGGCCTCCCGTTCGTCGACGACCCGACCAACAGTGACACGTCGATCCGACGCAATCTCATCCGACACGAGATCATTCCCGAATTGGATAGACACGTTGGCGGTGAATTCGTCGAGGTAGTCGGCCGGAGCGCGAGGCACCTCGCTGAAGAAGACGCCTTTCTGGACGACGCCGCGCCCCCCGGGATCGTTTCCACGGAGGGGGACGTGACCCGGCTCGCGGTTGCGCCGCTCGTCACCGTTCCGGCCGTACTGGCCAAGCGTGCAATCCGAAACGCGCTTCGCACCGTGCATCCGCCGTATCCGGGCACCACTCGCGAAGTGGACGCCGTGCTGGCGGTGACATTGGGCACCGTCGCGCGCCGGGATCTCGCCGATGGTTATGTCGTCGAGCGGGAAGGCCCCCACGTCGCCGTGTACCGTCCCGTCGAGCCGGTCGTCCCGGATCCGCTACAGCTGCCCGTGCCCGGCAGGGTCCGTTTTGGGGTGCATGTAATCCGGGCCACGCCGGCTGAGACGGGCCGTCTGGAGCTCCTATCGCACGATTGGTGCCGGCTGGCCCTCCCTCACGGCCCGATAACGGTCCGGGCCGTGTCCGCCGGGGACCGCATCGACATCGGCACCGGAAGCAAGAAGGCCGGCGACGCACTGGGGGAGGCTGGGATCCCGCTGAGGAAACGCCCGGCTTGGCCCGTTGTTGAGTCCCGTGGCAGAATCGCCTGGATAGCCGGCGTTCGTGTCGCGACCTGGGCACGTGTCGAGTCACCGTTGAGCGAATGGGTCGAGCTCGAAAGGCGTGCAGAGTGAAGGTTGCCAAGGTTCTCATCACCGCCGGGGAGATCGATGCCAAGCTGGCCGAGATGGGCGCTGCCATCACCCGCGATTACCAGGGTAAGGATCTCCTCATGATCGGGATTCTCAAGGGAGCCTTTGTCGTGCTCGCCGACCTCGCCCGTCATGTGCGGCTTCCCCTCGAGACCGACTTCATGGCGGTTTCCTCTTACCACGGAGGCACCCACAGCTCCGGTGTGGTGCGGATCCTCAAGGATCTGGATCAGGAGATCGAAGGCCGGAACGTACTCATCGTCGAGGACATCATCGACACCGGGCACACCCTCAAATACTTGCTGAGGACTCTGGCCGTTCGGAAACCGGCGACACTCTCGTTGGCGTCGCTGCTGATCAAAGACGATGTCGAGCGACCCCGTTTTGACATCCAATACGAGGGCTTCCACATCCCCAACGAGTTCGTGGTCGGCTACGGCCTCGATTACAACGAGCAGTACCGCAACTTGCCCTATATAGGCGTGATGGACACCGACTCGGTGTCTTCCCCGAGCGATGTGCAGGAAGGCTTCGACCTCATCGACTGACCAAACCGAGCCACGCAGGCAAAATAGCCTGGTTAATCGCATATCATGGGTTGTCCAGAGTCGAACCCGGACCGGGCGCCGACGACAGGAATCAAGGGAATACCAAGGAAGTACATTGAATCGAACCGCTCGCACCATTCTCGTCTACATGGTCGTCGCCGTCCTGGTCATGATGGCGGTCAACGTCTTCCTCCAGGGCGCCAACGAGCCTGAGGATCTGCCCTTCCCGCAGTTCCAGACGAAACTTGCTGCCGGCGAGATTTCCAGCCTCGAAATGAAGACCCGGTCGCACGAGCTCATAGGTGAGTTCGGTGAGGAAGCGGTCGTCGCCGGGGCGAACCCTGCGTTCCGGACTACCTATCCACCTGAGTTCGAGGACGAGCTGACGGTGTTGATCAACGACGCCGGGGTCGAGGACTTCGACATCAACAACGAGAACCCGTCGGCGCTGTCCTGGTTCTTCACGACCATCTTCCCTTACCTGCTGATCTTTGGTGTGTTCATCTTCTTCCTCTCCCAGATGCAGGGTGGCGGCAACCGGGTGATGCAGTTTGGCAAAGCTAAGGCCAAGCAGGTCAGCAAGGATGCGCCCAAGGTCACCTTCAAGGACGTCGCCGGCGCCGACGAGGCCGTAGAGGAGCTCGAGGAGATAAAGGACTTCCTCGCCAGCCCCGGCAAGTTCCGGGCGATCGGCGCAAAGATCCCACGTGGTGTCCTTCTGTTTGGCCCTCCGGGAACCGGCAAGACCCTGCTCGCCAGGGCGGTAGCCGGTGAGGCCGGCGTCCCCTTCTTCAGCATCTCCGGCTCGGACTTCGTCGAGATGTTCGTGGGTGTCGGCGCATCCCGTGTCCGGGACCTGTTCGAGCAGGCAAAGCAAAGCGGGCCGGCGATCGTCTTCATCGACGAGATCGATGCGGTCGGCCGTCATCGTGGTGCCGGCCTCGGCGGTGGGCACGATGAGAGGGAGCAGACACTCAATCAGTTGCTGGTCGAGCTGGACGGTTTCGACGTCAACACCGGTGTGATCGTGATCGCCGCTACCAACCGCCCCGACATCCTCGACCCTGCGCTGCTCCGGCCGGGACGCTTCGATCGCCAAGTAGTCGTCGACCGCCCCGACCTCAGGGGAAGAGAGGCGATCCTGCAGGTGCATGCAAAGGGCAAGCCGCTGGAGGAAGACATCGATCTGGCGGCGTTGGCCCGCCAGACGCCCGGGTTCACCGGAGCCGACCTCGCCAACCTGATCAACGAGGCAGCGTTGCTCGCTGCACGACGTGACAAGAAGCTCATCTCGATGTCGGAGACGGAAGAAGCGATCGACCGCGTCATCGCGGGTCCCGAGCGCAAGAGCCGGGTCATGTCTGAAGAGGAGCGCAAGATAACCGCATACCACGAAGGTGGTCACGCCCTGGTTGGCTATGCGCTTCCCAACCTCGATCCCATCCACAAGGTCACCATCATCCCGCGGGGGCGAGCCGGTGGTTACACGCTTGCGTTGCCCGTTGAGGACAAGACTTACGCCAGACGCAGCGAGCTGGTGGACCAGCTTGCTTACGCCCTCGGCGGCCGAACCGCCGAGGAGCAGATTTTTGGCGATCCGAGCACCGGTGCATCCAACGACATCGAGAAAGCTACCGATCTGGCCAGGAAGATGGTCATGGAATACGGGATGAGCGACCGGCTGGGTCCGCTCCGCTACGGCCGGCCGGACTCGCAGGTGTTCCTCGGACGCGACTACACCAGAGGTCAGGAGATGTCTGACGATGTGGCGGCAGCGATTGACGCCGAGATTCGTATGCTCATCAACCAGGCACACGAGGAGGCGCGGTCGATCATAACGACCCACCGCACCGCGCTCGACAGGATCGCCGAGGTGCTGCTGGACAAGGAGACCATCGATGGCGACGAGATTGCCGAGGTGTTGTCTGATGTCCCCAAGTGGGAGCACACCGAGGTCGGTGCGCTCCGCATCCGCCTTCCCGAACCTCCCGCAGTAGGTGAGGGCCGGGTCGCCTCCTCGTCACCAACCGACGACCCACAGCCCGCTCGTCACTGATGTGACCGGGTCGCCTCATCTCCGGACGTGGCAGATCAGGGATCGGGTCCTGTCGACGGCAGACCACACGCTGGTGATGGGCATCGTCAACGTCACCCCTGACTCGTTTTCCGACGGTGGTCTTCACGTCACCCACCGTGACGCCATTGACTACGGCTCGACACTATGGCATCAGGGCGCCGACATCATCGACGTCGGCGGCGAGTCGACTCGTCCCGGCGCGGATCGGGTTGTCGCCGAGGATGAGCTCGAACGGGTGGTCCCGGTTGTCGCGGAGCTGGTCGACCGCGGCATCGTCGTCAGCATCGACACTATGAAGCCGACGGTGGCTCAGGCCGCTATCGACGCAGGAGCACACATCGTCAACGACATCACCGCGCACGGTGACCCGGAGATGGCCACCGTCTGCGCCGGTAGCGGGGTGGGTGTGATCCTGATGCACATGCAGGGTTCGCCGCGCACCATGCAGGACAACCCTCGCTACGACGATGCCGTCACCGACGTCCTCACCTATCTGAAGCAGCGTGCCCGGAATGCGATAGGAAAGGGCATCGACCGGAATCGGATCGCCATCGATCCCGGAATCGGCTTTGGGAAGGGATTCGATCACAATCTCGAACTGCTGGAGGGCCTCGGCCGGTTTGTCGAATCCGGGTTTCCGGTTCTGTTGGGCACATCTCGAAAGGGGTTTCTGGGCAAGATCCTTCACGATTCGGGATTCGAGACCGCGGCGGCCGATCGGGACGCCGCGACTGCGGCAACCGTTGCGCTTGCCGTCGAGTCGGGAGTGGCCATAGTGCGGGTACACAATGTGAGCCATGGCGTGCAAGCGGCCCGAACTGCCGACGCTATCGTGCGGGCACTGCGACGGAGGTAACGAGGAATTGGCTGGTCTCGAGCCCAGGGGGTTCAAATGGGTGATTGCCGGGCGTCTGGCGATCTCGGAGCGAATCGGTGGATATGGGTTTCAGCACAGACGCGTGCGTCGTGAAGAGGAGATCATCTGGATAGGCGAGCGAGGCATCAACACCGTTGTGTCGCTGATGGCCGGTCATCAGAACCAGGCCGCCTACGAAGGGGCCACACTTCGTTGCTACCACTACCCGATCGAAGATGAACTCGAGTCCCAGGATCGGGACAAGGTCTTTGCCGTTCTCGATGAGGCGCTCGGCCGGCCCGGCGCCTCCGTGCTTGTTCACCGTGAGCTGATCGGTGACTTGTTGGTGGGGTTGATGGGCGGCTACCTCGTCCATGCCGGGCTGATCAAGGATCCCATCGTCGCCACATCGGTGATCCAGGAGATCTCGGGCCGTCCGCTCGGGCCGGAGGGTCGCCGGCTGATCCCGGAAGCCACATAACACTCGTGACCAGCCGAGCCGCCATCGGTCTTGGGTCCAACCTCGGTGACAGGACCCGCCACATCAACGAGGCGGTCGGCTCTCTGGCAACTACCGGAACGCTGGTGCGGGTGTCGTCCCTATACGAGACGGCACCGGTCGGGGGCCCGAAACAGGGCAAGTACCTCAACGCCGTCGTACTCGTCGATACGGACATGCCGGTCAGACAACTCCTCGAGCTCTGTCTGGCCATTGAACGTGAGCACGGCAGGGAACGAAGGGAGCGGTGGGGTCCACGGACGCTCGATCTCGATATCCTTTTATACGGCGACGAGTTGGTCGCAGACGCCGATCTCACCGTTCCCCATCCCAGAATGACCGAGCGTCGCTTTGTGCTCGAGCCACTAGTCGAAGTGTGGCCCGATGCCACCCTGCCCGACGGCACCGCACTCACCACTTTCTTGCCGGGGGTTTCCGACCAGAAGGTCCGCAGGCTCGAGACACTCGTGCCGGATCGGCAGACGTCGCTGATCGTGTTTCTCGTGGTTGGGCTTGCCGCCCTGATCATTTGGTGGTTGGGAGATCTCGTCTTCGGGTGACCGATACCGGGGTGGTCTGACGAGGGTCCTTCAGGTTGGCGCTCATCCCGCCGATAATCGGCCCGTGTCTCGAGGTCGCTACATAGCCGTCTTGGTCGTCATGGCTATGTGGCTCACCATTCCGCCGGCGAGTGCAGACGATGCCGACCCCTATCTGACCAACATATATCAGGATCTCGCCGACGACTGGAGCGATCCGTGGCGTGATTCCACACTTGGACCACGCAACAACGTATCCACCATTCCCGGCCATGTCGGCACCGGCGTCCGCGTCGACATCGACGCCGGCCAGCATTTTGGGTCGGCCATGCGCTGGCGATTCGAAGACAATGGCGTCGAAGAGCCGGAGCAGCTGTGGTTTCGCTACTACCTGCGTTTCCCGGTGGGTTTCACGAACGTCGGGAAGGGGAAGCTGCCGGGTCCCGCGGGTCTGTACTCGTCAAGCGCGAGGGGCAACATCCCGTCGACTCCGGGTCAGCCGGGATGGTCGGCGCGCATGCTGTTCACACCAACATACGATGAACGCGACGCCGACCACACCCGCATCGGGTACTACCTGTACCACCTGGACCAGACCGCACCACACGGAGATCTCCTGCCGTGGGATAACGAGGTCGGGACGCTGGAGCACGGCGCCTGGTACTGCGTCGAAGGGTTCGTTCAGATGAACACACCCGGACAGTCGGATGGTGCGCTGGTCGGCTGGGTCGACGGCACGGAGGCGTTCAATCGAGCCAACTTGAGACTGAGGCGGGAGAGCGAAACCGGGATCAACATCGACAGTTTCTGGTTCGACGTGTACTACGGAGGACGGGATGCCACCCCTGTCGACTTGAGTATCGACTTTGATTCTCTCGCGTTCGGCCAGGAGCGGCTGGGATGTGACGATTGGGCCGATCGCGGTTTCGAAGGCGGGTTCTTCGACGACGAAGGGTCGGTGCATGAGGGCGACATTGAGGCGTTGCTTGCGGCCGGCATAGTCAACGGGTGTACCGACAACGGTGACGCTTTCTGCCCCGAAGACCCGGTGACCAGAGGTCAGATGGCCAAGATCCTCGTGCGCGCCTTGAACCTGCCCGTCACAGATACCGACTACTTCAGCGATGACGACGGCTCGTTGTACGAAGAGGACATCAACTCGTTGGCGGCGCTTGCGATCACCAATGGATGTGGGGACGGTCTCTTCTGCCCCAACGCAGTGATGACGCGCGCCCAGGTAGCGGTATTCCTCAGCCGTGCCCTCGATCTACCACCGGCAACCGCGGACCATTTCACCGACACAGCCGAATCACCGTTCCGTGAGGATGCCGATGCACTGGCTGAAGCCGGGCTGACTACGGGCTGCGGCGACGGACTGTTCTGTCCGGGTGCCATCGCCAGTCGCAGCGAAACGGCTTCGTTTGTGGCCAGGGCGATGGACCTCCAGGCGAAATGGGCGCTCGAGGAAGAATTGCACCGCCGGCAACCCCACGTTCGACTCCTTCACATCAACGCTCGGCCACTCTGATCGGGCAGACCGGTCCGCATCGCTCCTGTGACGTATAGTGGCGCATCCGCCGGCGGAGGGGATCCATGAAGATAACCGACACGTTTGAGGTATCCAGTGACATCACCAAGGTCTGGGAGGCGTTTGAGAACGTCCCCGATCTGGCGCATTGTCTCCCCGGTGCAGAACTGACCGAGGACCATGGCGATGGTCGCTACTCGGGCAGGGTCGAGACGAAGCTCGGTCCGATCACGGCCAATTTCGATGGTGAAGCGACGGTGGAGAGCGATGCCGCCGCCCGCACCGGCACGATGACCGGGAAGGGAGTGGACCGCCGCGGGGGTAGCCGGGCGCAGTTGAAGCTCAACTACTCATTGGAGGCCATAGACGCGGGGACCAGGGTGACCATTGATGCAGACATCACGCTGTCGGGTGCCGCCGCCCAGTTCGGTCGGATCGGGCTTCTCCAGGAGATGACCGGCCGGATCATCAATGAGTTTGTCCACTGTCTCGAAGCGAAGCTCGCAGCACCGACGGCCGAGTCCGCGGCTGCCATCCACGCCCCCGAGGTCAAAGGTCTCTCGCTGTTGTTCTCCAGCATGTTTGCCCCGATCACACGCTTCTTCAAGAGGCTCTTCGGCCGCGGCTGAGCAAGCAAGCACATTCCGCACCCAACATGCGATCCCTCTAGGTAGGTTTGGGCGAAAGCTGGAGGAGGAGAGGGATATGCAGTTGTCTCTGACCGTCAACGGTCAGGCGGTGAACGTCGACGTTGAGCCCCGCACGCTACTGGTCCACCTGTTGCGGGAGGATCTCGGGCTGACCGGTACGCACGTCGGGTGTGAGACGAGCTATTGCGGGGCATGTACCGTCCACGTGGATGGGACCACGGTCAAGTCGTGTGCAATGCTTGCCGTGCAGGCGGCCGGTACCGAGGTGACCACTATCGAGGGCCTGGGCAACGGTGCGCTGCATCCGGTGCAGGAGGGCTTCTGGGAACGTCACGGCCTGCAGTGCGGGTACTGCACACCGGGGATGATCATGTCGGCTGCCGGGTTGTTGGCCGATAACGACAATCCGACAGAGGCGGAGATCAGACACGGCATCGAAGGGAATCTGTGCCGCTGCACCGGCTATCACAACATCGTGCGCGCCGTCGAGTATGCCGCCGCCAAGATGCGGGGCGACGAACCGTCCGCGCCCGACTGGGAGGGGGAAGCATGACGACGACAACAAGCGCTCTCGGTGGCGCGATCCGCAGACGTGAGGACCCGGCTCTGATCCGGGGTCTCGGGCGCTACGTCGACGACATCAAGCTACCGAATGAGACAGCGGTCGTCTTTGTCAGGAGCCCCTTCGCTCGCGCCAAGGTATTGTCGATCGACACGTCCGAGGCGCTTGCCATCGAAGGTGTGCTGGCCGTGTACACGTCGGACGACGTGGCCGATCTGGGCCCGCTGATTGCCCAGCTCTCATTTGCTCCCCGCCCACTTCTCAACGGTGGCGAGGTCAAGCACGTCGGCGAAGCCGTGGCAATGGTTGTCGCGGAGAACCGTTACATCGCTCAGGACGGTGCCGATGCGGTGTTTGTCGACTACGACCCTATGGAGCCGGTGCTCGATCTGAAGGATGCCCTTTCAGACAGGCAGTTGGTACATGCCGACGCCGAGTCCAACACTCTTGTCTCCTGGGCCGGGCCCTTTGGCGCCGAGCCGGAGGACCAGCAGGCCGTCAAGGACCAGATCGATGCTGCCAAGCTGCGTGATGACGTGGTCGTGGTCGCCCAGGAAATGACCAATCAGCGGCTGATCCCAACCGCGATCGAACCCCGGCGGGTGCTCGCCGAGTGGAGGGGTGGGTACGAGTCGCTCAACGTCTGGTCATCGACCCAGATCCCACACGCGCTCGCCGGTGCCATCGGAGTGTCGCTCGGCCTGCCCAGCACGAGCGTTCGGGTCGTTGCGCCCGAGGTTGGCGGTGGCTTCGGAGCCAAGCTGAACGTCTACAACGACGAGATCCTCGTTTCCTGGGCCGCCCGGCAGTTGGGCCGCCCGGTCCGGTGGGCCGAGACACGCCGTGAGGCCGCAAACTCCACCATACATGGGCGTGGCTGGATAGGCACGGCGACGATCGTTGGAACGAGGGATGGCGAGATTCTTGGATACGAATTCGAAGGCATCGCCGACATGGGCGCCTATACCCAGAACTTCACGGTGGCGATTCCGTTTCTCGGCTTGTTCGTCGGCTCCGGTCAGTACAAGATGCCGACTTACTGGAACATCGATTGTGTTGTTACCAACACGGTGACGACCGACGCATACCGGGGGGCGGGTCGGCCGGAGGCGATCTACTACCTCGAGCGGATCATCGACATGTATGCACGGGACATCGGGATGGACCCGACCGACGTGCGGCGCAAGAACTTTATCGCCAAGGAAGACTTTCCGGGTGCGGTATCACCTGTGGGGTTCGCCATGGACACCGGGGACTACGCCAAGAACTTGGACGCCCTGGTGGACGCTGCCGGCTACGAGGCGCTGAAGGCAGAACGGGACGCTGCACGCGCCGAAGGCCGTCACGTCGGGATTGGCGTCGCGTCCTATGTCGAAGTGTGCGGGTTCGCCCCATCGGGTCTGGCCGAGCTCGGATTCAACTGGGCGGGCTACGGCCTGCCGAGCGCATTCAACGGCTCCGGGTTGGTCCGGGTGAACCCGGACGCAACTGCGACGGTGATCATCGGGACCGGGCCTACCGGTCAGGGCCACCAGACGACGTGGGCCCAACTCGTCTCCGACCGACTCGGTATTCCGGTCGAAAACATCACGGTCAAACACGGTGATACAGCCGACTCGCCGATGGGAATCGGCACCTTTGGCTCGAGGTCGGCGGCGGTAGACGGCACCGCCGCCTACCAGGCAGCCGACCGGGTCCGCGAGAAGGCGGCGAAGCTGGCGGCGCACTTGCTCGAAGCGAGCGAGGACGACATCGTCTTCGCTGATGGCGGTGCACATGTCGCCGGTTCGCCGGAGAGCCGGGCCGAGTGGTCGGACATAGCCGCCATTGCGTACCAGGTCCACAAGGCCCCGGAGGGCACCGAGCCCGGTCTGGAAAGCGAGGTGTTCTTCACGCCGAGCAACGCCACCTGGCCATTCGGGTCGCACCTGGCGATGGTCGAGGTCGACCCGGAGACCGGCAACGTCGAGATCCTTCGGTACATCACCGCCGACGACTGCGGCAATGTGATCAACCCGATGATCGTGCACGGACAGATCCACGGAGGGATCGCTCAAGGGATCGGACAGGCGCTGTTCGAGGATGCGATCTACGACTCGGACGGCAACCTGCTCACCGGGTCACTGGTCGACTACCCGATCCCGACCGCCGCTGACTTGCCCTTCTTCGAGCTGCACAGCACCGTTACGCCGACAGATGTCAACCCGATGGGTGTCAAGGGCGTAGGGGAGGCCGGCACGATCGGCTCTGCCCAGACCATCGTCAACGCAGTTGTTGACGCACTGGAACCGCTCGGCGTAAGACATATTGACATGCCGCTCAGACCCCGCCGGGTCTGGGAAGCGATCCAGGTAGCCAACTCGGAAGGGAGGTAGACATGTACCCAAGACAGTTCGACTACGTCGCTCCCACGTCACTCGACGAGGCAACGTCCTTGCTCTCGGGAAATCCCGACGCCAAGGTGATGTCGGGTGGGATGAGCCTCATACCGCTCATGAAGATGCGGTTGTTCTCTCCCGCGCTCGTCGTCGATATCGGGACGTTGCCTGGTCTCGATTCCATCGAGGATCGGGGTGACCACCTCGCCATCGGGGCTCTGGTACGGCATGCCCAGACAGCGACCAACCCGTTGATCCAGGAGCATGCCGCTGCTCTGGCGAGAGCGGCCTCGCTGACCGGGGATGTCCAGGTTCGCAACCGGGGCACCACGTGTGGCGCGGTTGCCCATGCAGACCTTGCCGCCGATCAAACTGCGGCGGTGTTGGCGTTGGGAGCGACCATGGTGGCGCAATCTGCGTCCGGTCGGCGCGAGATCGCCGCAGACGAGTTCTTCGTCGACACACTCACATCAGCGTTGAACCCGGACGAGATCCTGGTGGAGTTGCGGATACCCAAAGGTGGCGCCGGCTCCGCATCTGCATACTCAAAGCTCGGGCGCAGGGGCGGTGAGTCCGACTACGCGGTAGCCGGTGCAGCCGCCTGGGTGAAGAAGAGCAGCGGAACCGTGGAGGCCGCCAGGGTGGCGCTGACAGGGGTCGGTTCGAGGCCGGTGCTAGCCCCGGGGGTGGCCGATGCCATTGTCGGGACCGACGGGTCGGCGGCGGCCATCGAAGCCGCCGCAGCCCGTGCTGCCGATGACGTTGGTGTGCTGGAGGATCTCTACGGCTCGGTCGAGTACAAGTCACACCTCGCCGAGGTGTACACCAAGCGCGCGTTGACGGCAGCCATCGGGTGAGGAAGCGGGCGCAGCCGGGTACGCTGTTGGCAGCGTGATCCCGGCAACAGCAGATGAGGTACAGCGAGCGCTCGAGACGCAGCGTTATGTTGCCGATCGTGCGCTCGCCGTTGTCATCCATCTGGCTCTCCAGATGGGCAGGCCGCTGTTTCTCGAAGGAGAGGCCGGTGTTGGCAAGACCGAGGTAGCCAAGGTGCTTGCGGCCATACTCGATGAGGATCTGATCCGGCTGCAGTGCTACGAGGGTCTCGATGTGTCCCACGCCCTGTACGAGTGGGACTATGCGCGCCAGATGCTGGCGATCAGGCTGCTCGAGGCCCGGACCGATGGATCGATCCCCGAGGTGACCGACATCATGAGCCGGGAGTACCTCATCGCACGGCCGCTGTTACAGGCGATCCAGCTCGGTGCTCAGGGACGAAGGCCGATCCTGCTGATCGACGAACTCGATCGCGCCGACGAGGAGTTCGAGGCCTATCTGTTGGAGTTGCTGTCGGACTTTCAGGTGACCATCCCGGAGGTGGAGACGGTCAAGGCCATCGAACCGCCCGTGGTCGTCATCACTTCCAACCGGACGAGAGAGATCCACGACGCGTTGAAGCGTCGCTGCATCTATCACTGGATCGACTATCCCGATTACGAGCGAGAGATCGCCATTCTGCGTAGCCGGGCACCTGAGGTGAGCGCGGTGCTGGCGGCCGAGCTGGCGCGGGCGATGAGTTACTTGAGAAGCCTGGAGCTGTTCAAGCCCCCTGGAGTTGCCGAGACGCTCGACTGGGCCAAGGCCCTCACGGTGCTCGGCACGACCGAGCTGAGTACGGTGGCCGTTGACGAGACTCTCGGCGTGGTCCTCAAATACCAGGAGGACATCGCCAGGGTGAGAGCGGAAGGCGTAGAGCGGCTGGCGGCCGGGTGAGCGGCGATGATCGAGAGCGGGTCAGTCTTCTCCTCCAACCTCGTCCACTTTGTGAGGTATCTGCGTGGAAGCGGGGTCGAGTTGGCTCCCGATGCCACGGGTGATCTCGCCGCGGCAGCAACCATCGTCGGGCTCGCCAACCGCAGAGACGTCTATTACGCGTTCCGCGCAGTCTGCGTCGCCCGGGCGGCCGATGTGCCGCGGTTCGATGAGGCTTTCGAGGTGTTCTTCGGTGGCGGTGGTGACGGCGGGCAACAACCGCCCGATATCGCGATGGTCAGGAAGATGGACGACACAACGGCGAGTAGCCTTCCCGTGCTCGCCGGTCGTCAATCGATCTCGGATGCGACCGATGAGGTCGTCGCCGAGATCGCGGGAGGCTCATACGCCGAACGGCTTGCTACCCGGGATTTTTCCCTCCTGACCACCGCCGAAATCGAGGAAGTACGCCGGTTGCTGGCCAGGATGATCTGGAGACCGGCTGATGCGGTGTCGCGGCGCTGGGTGTCGGACCGGCGTGGCGAGCGTCCCCATATTCGCAAGACGTTCAGCAACCTCACTCGGCCGGACGGTGACCTGATCCCATTCGAGTTCAAGACCCGCCGGCCCCGTCGCCGCCCGCTAATCGTGCTCGCCGACGTGAGCGGTTCGATGGAGCTCTATGCAGAGATGTTCCTGTACTTCATTCACGCGGCACAGGGGCGGCTGGGCCGGGTCGAGGCTTTCGTGTTTTCCACCAGGCTGAGCCGTATCACAAGGGAGATCCGCTATCGAGACCCGCGCCTCGCCCTACGCCGGGTCACCGGCGTGGTAGACGATTGGTCGGGAGGAACCCGGATTGGGGATGCTCTGGCCGACTTCAACCGTATCTGGAGTAGAAGGGTCACCCGCGGGGGTGCGATAGGCCTCATCATCAGCGATGGTTGGGACACCGGCGAACCGGACCTGCTCGATTCCGAGATGGCCCGGTTTGCCCGCTCGGTCCGCAGGGTGGTCTGGCTCAACCCGATTGCGGGCCGGCCCGGGTATGCCCCCGAGGCGCGGGGTATCCGCACTGTGCTCCCATATGTGGACGACTTCCTTGCGGCCGGTACGCTGCTCGACCTGCGGCAGGTGGTTCGGCTGCTGGAATCCGTGCCCTCACGGAGGAGATGAGGGGCGATAATGGCATTGGACAGTTTGGGAGTTGTGTCGATTGGAGCCACATGAAGAGTGACATAGAGATCTACGAGCGTTGGAGAGATGAGGGCAAGGAAGTTGCGGTGGCGACCGTCGTCGGTGTCAAAGGGTCGGCCCCACGCCCGGAGGGCTCGAAGTTCCTGGTGTCATCCGCCGGCGAGATGGAAGGCTCGGTCAGCGGCGGCTGTGTCGAGAACGACGTGTTCTTCCATGCCAAGGAGGTTCTCGACACCGGCGAGCCTAGGTTGGTGACATACGGAATCGCCGACGATGATGCGTTCGAGGTCGGGCTCACCTGTGGTGGAACGATCAACGTATTTATCGAGAAGTGGCAATGAACGCGTCGTCGATGGGCTACGTTGACGCAACCAAGAAGCTGATCGACAACGAGCGGCTTGGCGCGGTCGTGACGGTGGTTGGTGGTCCTGATACCGGGATGAAATCCGTGCTCGACTACGACGAGGGGTTGATTGCTGGAGACCTGCCGGCAAACCTCAGAGACGACATCGTAAGTGACGCAACCGAGCTTATGCGTAGGGAGCAGAGCAAGACCCTCACCTACGGCGAGGTCCCGGTCTTCATCGAGACGGTTGCCCCTCAGCCGGTGATGATGATCTTTGGCGCCGGGCACAACGCACAACCGCTGAGCTCGATGGCCCGGTTGCTCGGGTTCAGGGTGATCGTCGCCGACGCCAGACCCATGTGGGCAACCGGGGACCGCTTCCCCGATGCGGACGAGATCGTCGTCGGCTGGCCCGACGCGGTGTTTGAGAAGATCACACCCGACCGTCGCACCTATGTCGTGTTACTCAGCCACGACTCGCGCTTTGAGGACCCGGTGTTCGCCGAGGTGCACGGCAAGCCGATCCGCTACCTAGGCGCAATCGGCAGCAGGAGAACCCACGCCGCCCGTCTCGAGCGTCTGGCCGCAGCAGGCTGGTCCCAGGAGCAGCTCGCTACGATCTACGGTCCGATCGGTCTCGACATAGGTGGCGAGACGCCGGCCGAGATGGCGGTGTCGATTCTCGGCGAGATCATCCGAGCTCGCTACGGTGAGGGGACCGGCACGTCATTGCGGGGCGAGCAGGGTCGGATCCACAAACAACGCGCCGACGAATAGCCCCCTCAGCATCACAGAGGTTCGCACCGATCCGCAGCTGAGCCACGCATTACATGCATTCCTCTCCCTTTGGGAGAGGACAGCCGAGGCGTATCGGAGGCCGATACGTTGGCGAGGCAGGTGTGCCACGTCATTCCTCTCCCTTTGGAAGAGGACAGGCCGAGGCGTATCGGAAGCCGATACGTTGGCGAGGCAGGTGAGGGTTTCTTCATCACAGGCCTTGGATTCATAAGGCCCTCATCCCCCTTCGCTTCGCTCGGGTACTTCTCCCGGAGGGAGAAGAATGCGTGGCTCATCCCCCTTCGCTTCGCTCGGGTACTTCTCCCGGAGGGAGAAGAATGTTTGGTTCATCCCCCTTCGCTGCGCTCGGGTACTTCTCCCGGAGGGAGAAGAGTGTGTGGCTCTTTGAGGCACTCTTGTCTTGTGTGCTCCTGGGGTGGTCGGCCTGCTTGCCCTCGCTTCAAAGGGAAGGTGCAGCCGCTATGAGTCACAGACGCTGAGGAATCAGGCTCCGCACCCGCCGCGGGCAACGGATTCCGCGGATCCAGGGGAATTGGGGGATTGCTGCGTGACAACAGCGGTCCGCCGTTGGACCTTCCCCCCGGAAGCCGGGGGGGACAATGCCGGTCGATCCCCCCGAGATGGGGGGATGTTGCTTTTTGCACACTTCAACCTTTGCTGTCTCCACACGCGGAAAAGCCCCGCAGGGCGGGGCTTTTCGACGGTTGTTGTGCTCGACCGAGGGCTATACCTCGACGCGGTCCTTCAGACCCTTGGCCGCCTTGAACTTGGCGTGCTTCTTTGCCGGGATCTGAAGCGGCTGACCGGTTGCCGGGTTGCGGCCCGTGCGAGCCTTGGAGCGGCTGGTGTAGAACTTGCCGAACCCGCTGATGCTCACCTCGCGGTCCGCATCGAGCTCAACGGCGATAATGCCCTCGCCCGACTCCGAGCTGAAGATGACGTCGATGACCTCGACGGCCTTAGCCTGGCTCAGATCTGTCCTCTTGGCGAGTTTCTTCGCCATTTCCGTCTTGTTCACTATGGAACTCCCTATCGTTGACGAACCTGCGGGATGCACGTCCCCGTATTGCAAGCGACCAAGCTACACCGAAAACCCGCGGAAACAGTGGATTTTTGCGCGAGCTGGGGGTTGTTGCCAGCTCAGACGACAGGCTCGAACCGGGCCTGGAAGAAGCGGAGCGAGTCGGGCTCGTATGTGAATCGCAGACCGTTGACCGCTTTGCCGTTCTCGACCACGTCGATTACCGACTCGGCCGTGACGTCCATGTGCGCCTGGGTGTAGACCCGTCGCGGGATCGCCAGCCGGACCAGCTCGAGTTTCGGGTAGTGATGGTCGCCGGTTCTCTTGTCGCGACCGGCTGACACCACACCACGTTCCATACCTCGGACGCCGGATTCCACATACAGCGCCGCGGTGAGCGCCTGGGCAGGGAACTGGTCGTGCGGGACGTGGGGGAGGATGGCTCTCGCATCGAGGAACACCCCATGGCCGCCCACGGGGCGGATGATCGGCACATCCGCCTTGATGAGCCGGTCGCCGAGGTACTCGACCTGGCCGACCCTCGCCTGGACGTGATCATCGGTTGCCACCATCTCACGGATACCACGTGCGAGCGCCTCCATGTCTCGCCCGGACATCCCGCCGTAGGTGTGCAAACCCTCGAACGCCACCAACAGGGACCTTGCCTGTCTGGCCAGCTCCGGGTCGCGCAGGGCCAGGAACCCACCGATATTGACCAGGTTGTCCTTCTTCGACGACACGGTGGCGCCGTCCGAATACGAGCAGATCTCCCGCATGATCTCGGCGACGCTTTTGTTCTCGTATCCGGCTTCTCGTTGCTTGATGAACCAGGCGTTCTCGACTGCCCGGGTGGCATCGAGCATGACGAGGATGTTGTGCCGGTGGCACAGCTCGTAGGTGGCCTTCAGGTTCGCCATCGACAGAGGCTGGCCACCGGCCATGTTGACGTTGGTCTCGACCGAGATGTAGGGGATCTTGTCCGCGCCGACTTCGTCGATCAGACGCTGAAGCTTGTCGAGATCGATGTTGCCCTTAAAGGGGTGCAGGCTGGCGGGGTCGTGGGCTTCGTCGATGATGACGTCGAAGAACTTGCCACCGGCATGCTCCTGATGGAAGCGGGTGGTGGTGAAGTACATGTTGCCTGGGACATAGTCGCCCTGCTCGATCAGGATCTGGCTGAGGATGTGCTCGGCGCCGCGGCCCTGGTGGGTCGGCACCAGCTCCTCGTAGCCGTATACATCCTGCATTGCCTCGACCAGGTTGTAGAAGCTCTTCGAGCCTGCGTAGGCCTCGTCGCCGACCATCAGACCGGCCCACTGGTAGTCGGACATGGCCGAGGTGCCCGAGTCCGTCAGCAAGTCGATATACACGTCCTCGGAGCGAAGTAGGAAGGTGTTGTAGCCGGCCTCGGTGATCGCAGCTACCCGTTCCTCCGGGCTGGTCATCCGGATCGGTTCGACGACCTTGATCTTCCATGGTTCTGCCCAGCTGTGTCGGCTCATGTGACATCCTTTCGACCAAGCACCCAGATCGTGGTGCATTCTTCGACAATCCTGTCTTGATAGTATGATTTCTGCGGGATCCGTCAATGGTCAGTGAAGGGAATTCGGCAGATGGGTGGGATACCGTCCCTCGACCGCACAGATCGCGCCATCGTGGCCGTTCTTCAGGAGAATGCGCGCTTATCCAACAAAGAGATCGCGGGGCGGGTCGGGGTTGCTCAATCGACCTGCTCTGAGCGGATCAAGCGTCTCGAAGCAGGTGGTGTGTTCCATGGCTTCCACGCCGATGTTGACGCTGCCGTGTTTGGCATCGGGCTCCAGGCGATGATCGCAGTACGGCTCCACCGCCACGAGACCACCCAGGTGGCCCGGTTCCGCGAGTACGCCGAGCAGCTACGGGAGGTGGTGGCCTTCTATCACATGGCAGGCAACAACGACTTCCTGGTTCACGTCATGGTGCGTGACTCGGATCATCTCCGTGACATCGCCATGGGAGCCTTCACCGCCCAGCCCGAGGTGGCCCACATCGAGACTTCGATCATCTTCGAGCACACCAGGTTCCTGCGATCTCCGGGATAGCCGCCTACATCAAGCCAAGGCTGTTCGCCCCCGGCGATCCCGGCGACAAACGCGCATGTGGCTGCCAAATGCCGATCCGAAGTAGGACGCCCCGGGCTGACCCGAGTCTTGTCACGCACGCTCCTCACAGGGAAGCTCGTAATAGGGAAGCTGAACGACCGGGACGAGTCCGAGGCTCTCAGCGAGCCGGTACGACCCCTGGTTCTCGGTACGGCAGGACCAGACAGGGGTCAAGCCACGCTCCAGGCAGAGGTGGATCAGACGAGCACAGGCGGCACGGGCGTGGCCCCGCCCCCGGAATTCCGGGATCGTCTCTACCCCGATCTCGAGAAACTCCTCGTCGAGGTACGAGGCAAATGCGATGGCAGCGACTCTCTGGCTGCCATCGTCCAAGGAGAAGAAGCCGGTGCCGGAGGCGAGAAACTCGTCGACGTCGTCCCAGAAATGCGCCGGCAGGACCGTGCCCGGAAAGCCATCGAGCGCGGCCGAAGTACATACAACGGTGTCGTACCGGCTCGCGCCTCTTGGGAACCGGACGAGAAATCGAGCCTGGTTGAACCAGAAGTTGGTGCGTCTCCACCGGTTGATCTTGCCTCCCTCTGCAACTGGATCGAGGAGCTCGGTCCAGTCGAGTGGATACACCTGGAGCCATTCCGGAGAGCTGCGCAAGGTCGGGTCGGAGAACATGGCGACGATCTCTTCCCGGAATCCCGCGTCGGAGCTATAGCCCATGAGAAACGACATGCCGTATTTGTGCCGCACGTAGACACTCGTCGGCTGCATCGCATCGGCGAGCACCACGCCACCGACCCGGCCTTCCGCCACGGCCTGGGCCATCAGCACGTTGAACGGTACTCCGGCCAGTAGGGGCGAGGCCAGCGAGTATTGGTCCTTGGCGAGTCTGATCATCGATCGGACACTAATGCCGCTTCGTTCCGGTCATGCTCTCTGGAAGACGTGCACCCCATCGACGTCGACGAACATCAGCCACGGTACCGAGGCACCAGGCCGCATACCCAGATGTGCAGGGCTCCCCGGGTCGGCAGGAGAGAACGGATCGCGGCTCGGCTCGGCAGGGAGGACAGTCCCATCCGGCTTGATTGCGACGAAGCCGGCGAGCTGGCCGCCTTCGCCGGAGTCGGTGCCGCCGTACAGGAACAGGTACACGCTTCCATCGATCCCGGTCTCGACCTCGACACCTGCGTAGGCTGGGACCGTTGGGTCCGCCGCGTACACGAGGTGCAGAACCACCTGGCCCGATAGGCTGTCCGGCAGCTCAACGGTGACCTCGTCACCGCGGGCTATTACCCGGTACCGGGCCCCCGATCGACTGCCTAGCCATTCCGTTGTCGAGACCGAGCCGCTGATCGGGTCGGCCCGAAGCAGCTCACCTGTGTCGTTCGAGCCGTAGAGCATCACCCCGTCGTCCGTTGTGGCAACAAAGGGTGTTGCCAGCTCGACCGCGCTTATGGCCCCATCGCCGAGCAGCAGCAGCTTGCTGCTGTCGAAACCCAGCCGGGAAGCGACGATCGTGCCGTTGTCGAGCGCGTGGGGCAGCTGGTATTGGAAGTAGACACCGTCTGACAGCAGGTCGGGCGGTACCGGCACCGAGCCGAGATACGACCCACCCTCCGAGTAGTGGGCGAGCCGTAGCTTTGCCCCGTCGAGGAACCACCATGTTCCGTCGGCAGCTTGCGTCCCGTATTCGGGTCCCAGCTGCAACGATCCACTGTCCCCTCCGGGCGAGGTCCCCAGCAGTTCATCCCCCGGCCCGTAGCCGATCACGAACACCTCGGTCCAGTCGCCGTTGAGCTCGGATGCGCTGGCGAGAGAGATGGTGACATCACCGGGCGGGGGAGCGTCTGTTGTTGTTGTGGCAGGCTCGGTTGTAGTAGTTGCTGCATCAGTCGTTGTGGTGGTTCGATTATCCGCCGTAGTAGTTGTCGCCGGCTGCAGGGTCGTTACCGGCGACTCGGACGTGCTTGTCGACAGTGAGGTCCCGGTCGATCCGGACCCGCCACAGGCACCGGCCAGCGCTGCCACGAGCCCGATGACGGTGGGGAATACCAACCCTCGCGTGCGGCTGCGTTTCACTTCAAGGCGTCCCGGCAGGGGTTGTCACCCGCTGGACGGCGGTCTCTCGTGAATGTGGATCGTAGTTATCGGTCGCCGGGTGTAGGTCGAGCAGACGCAACCGCTCCTCACCCTTCCGGCTCGGCGTGACCACAAGCAGCAGGCTGGGCAGCACGAGCAGCGAAACGAGCAGCGCCAGCGCCACCATAACGGCAGTCAGTGTCCCGAACGTGGCGAAGATCGGCGTCGGCGCCAGGCTGAGCGCCCAAAACCCCGTGATCGAGGTGAGCGCACTCAAGGCGAGGGCGCCACCGGTTCCCTCACCCGCCCGGCGCAATGCCGGGAACCGGCTCGGCTCGTGCTCGAATTCCTCGCGGAAACGCATCGTGAAGTGCGTGGCGAAGTCGATCCCGACCCCGATGGCGATGGCCGCGATGGTCGCGGTCACCGGATTGACCGCCAGATCGACGATGTACATGAACGCGTACACCCAGGCAACGACCAGCAGGATCGGGACAGTCGCGACGGCCGCGTACTTGATCGAACGCATCACGATCGCCGCGATCAGCATGGCGAGGACTGCTGCGATCGGCAGCGAGAGTCGCATCGAGTCGATGAACGCCTGAAGACCGTCCTGGTTGACGATCGGTCCCCCGGAGACCCCAATCACGTCGAGTCTGTCGCCGATACGAGCCTCGAGCTCCGACGCAGCGGTCTCGAGTTCCGCGCGCGCCGCCAGGATGACAGGGTCGTCGGTGAATGTGGGGATGCTCATCTCGACACGGGTCGCCTGGACCGCTCCATCTACGTACAGGTATCTGGCGACGATATCGGGCTGGAGGATGGTTACTCCCTGCTCGTTGGGAATACCGAAGGTGGTGGCGTAGGCATAGATCGCCTGGACTTGGTCGGCGCTATCGGGAAGGCCGCTGCCGTCGTTGTCGGTGAGGATCGTGCCCGCTGCGGCAATGGCGGTGACCGCGGGGGGCGATGCCATCGCCGAGCGAACGATGCTGGCGGCGTTCGGTGCTCGATCCGACTCGTCGGGAGCCAGCCCGGCGAGCACGGTCTCGATGTGCGCCAGATCATCGGGGTCGGTCAGGTCGCCCTCCAAGTATACGTATCCCGATCCACCGATCTGCTGCGGCAGGTACTGGTTCGCCTTGTCGAGACCGACCACGGCGTCGCTCGTCTCGGGCAAGAAGTCGGTGAACTCGAAGCGCTGATCGACTTTCGTGAACAGCACGATGCCGATTACGGCAACGGCGGCGACCACGGGGAGTGTCACCACACGCCATCTGGCGAGGAAGTGAACGACACTCCCGGCGGCACGGAAACCGTGCCCGGCGCCTCGTATGTCGTCGATGAGCAGGCGACCGGCCGCGAGAGCCCGCCGGTTGCGGCGCACCGTCATGCGGTACGGCAGGTAGACGAAGAGCGCCATGAAGATCACGAACGCCGGGGCGCCGATCTCGGGCAACACTACAGTCAGCGAGACGGTAATTCCCGCAACGAGCACCGCGACGGTGAACAGGATCTTGTACCGGATCATAAGGCCGAGGTCCGCGGGCCTGCCACCGATCCGGCGCTCGATCCCGATCAGCACTCTCGGCGCGAGGATGCCGAGGATTAGGTAGGCGAGAACGAGCGCGATGGCGGCGCCGATTCCGAATTCCGTGATCGCCTCAACGCCGGAGACTGCGTTTGACAAGAACGCGGCCGTCGAGGTTGCCGCCGCCAGGAACAAGGCGCCCGCGACCGCGCTCATACCAACGGGGTAGGCACGCTCTCTCGGGACGCCTTCTACCTGAGCTTCCCGTACCCGGCCGGCACCGTGGATGAAGAAATCGACACCGAAGCTGATCATCGAGATCGGGACTATCAGCTGGAGCAGCGGTGATTGGTCGAGCTGGATCAGGGCGGTGATACCGTTGAAGAGCATCATCGTCACGCCGAGTCCTGCTGCCGCAACCGCGGCGGCCCAGTAGGAGCGCATCAGCGCGCCAACCAACAACACGATCAGAGCAACCGCGATGAGGATGTATGGGCCGCCGGCGGTGAACGAGTCCTCGAACGTCGTCTCGAAGTCGATCCCGACACCCCACACATTCAGAGCTGCGCCTTCGGCGAGGCTGCGCTCACCACCGCGCAGTATCGTCTGGGCCTCGATCAGCCATGCTTCTGAGTCAAGAGCCTGCTGGTCCTCGTCGGCGGCGCCATCGAACGACTCGTAGTCGTAGCGAAGGAGAGCGGTGAATGCCGGTGAAGCCCACGTCTCGGCGATCCCACCTGCGCCCTCGGTGAAGGACGTTCCGGCCGCGGTCCCGAGCGTGCTGCGAAGCCCGGCGGTCGGTGCCCCTGGATCGAGCAGCGAGGACAGAGCCTCTTTGACGTCGTCATCGGTGGCACCGGCGAGCCCACCTGGAGCAAGCACATCGTCGACCGCATCGGCGATCGAGTAGATGCCATCGATCTCCAAGCCCAGGTCAAGGTCAACACCGCTGACCAGCCGGGTGTTGAGCGGCCGGCCCTGCACCATAGTGGTGGCGGAGCGGAGCATGTCGGATCGGGTCTTGAACTCGAGAAGGCTGTCTCTCGTCAGTGCGTCGATACCGTCGGGGTCCTCGATGAGGAACAGAGCCTCACCCAACGTCGCATCCGGATCGAAGATCTCGTCGGCCCGGTCGCGGATCGTGTAGATCGAGCCCGTCGGTTCGAAGTTGACCTGCTCGTCATTGGCGAAGTCGGCGGCGGTGAAGCCGAGCGCGACTGCAACGACGACGAGGAAGCCCGCGATGAGGCCAATTCTGCGGTTGATCAACTCGACGATTCTGCTGGTTCGACGTGTGTGACGGTTCGTCTTTTCCGGGTTCATGATCCCTCCCTCGGGCATGGAAACCTCATCGGGTGAATCGTGTCGCCGGAAGGCGCCGGGCGCCAACCTGCGTACCGGCGTCTGTTGGTTCGGTTTCCTGGTGTTGGCATGGGGCGGTTGATCCCATGGCCGGGCGCGGGGCCGCCTACCCGCGCAGGTAGAGGAGGACCGCCAGGACGCGCTTCGAGTCTGTATTTGTCCGCGGCATGTCGAGCTTGGCGAAGATGCTCGACACGTACTTCTCTACGGCGCGCAGAGTGACGACCAGCTCCCCTGCGATTCCCTGGTTGGAGCGACCTTCCGCCATCAGGGTCAGCACTTCACGTTCGCGCGGCGTGAGCCGGTCGATGGGATCCCGGTTGCGCTGCTTTGAGATGAGCGCCGACACGATCGTCGGGTCGATAGCGGAACCACCGCCGGCAACGCGTTTTACGGCATCGATGAACTCGTTGACGTTGGCAACCCGGTCCTTGAGGAGGTACCCGGCGCCATCGGCCGAGTCACCCAACAACTGCATCGCCAGCCCGACCTCTACGTATTGAGAGAGGACGAGCACGGCAGTCTCGGCGTACGAGGCCCGAATCTCCAACGCGGCCCGCATCCCCTCGTCGGTGTGGGTTGGCGGCAGCCTGATGTCGACGATGGCGACATCAGGCTGCTCGTTGGCGACCAGTACGAGAAGCTTGTCGGCGGTGCCGGCCGTCCCAACCACTTCGAGACCGTGCTCGTCGAGAAGACGCACCAGCCCCTCCCGCAGCAGGACACTGTCCTCGGCGATAGTCACTCGCAAGGGATCCTCGCTTTCAGGCGGGTACCACCACCGGCCGGGCTCCAAACGTCGAGCCGGCCGCCAAGCGCCTCGACACGATCGGCCAGTCCCCGGAGACCCGAGCCGTTGATCGTGGTCGCCCCGCCGATGCCGTCATCGGTCAGGTCCACCACGAGCGTGTCTCCGGTGTGACGCAGCTCGATGACCGCAGAGCGCGCGTTGGCGTGCTTCGCCACGTTTGCCAGCCCTTCACACACCAGGAAGAAGGCCGCAAGCTCGACCGCCTCGGGCAGGCGTTGGATGTCGCCGACTATCTCGACAGGGATTGACGCTCGTGTCACCAGGGACTCGAGGGCGACGGTCAGACCGTGATTGGTCACCGCCGCCGGGTGGATCCCGGAGGCGAGATCACGCAATTCGGCGAGGCCGGCGGCGAGCTCTCGACGGAGCATTTCCACACGGGAGGACAGCGCCGGCTCGAGGCGCAGATCCTCCTGAAGCTTGCCGAGCTCGAGTGACAATGCCAGCAGCCGCTGTTGTGCTCCGTCATGCAGGTCACGCTCCAACCGCCGCCGCTCACGCCGCTCGGCGTCGAGGATCCGGTTGCGTGAGCCGCGCAGCTCCTGGACTCGCGCCCGCAGCTCTACCTGGAGCTGAGCGTTGTGGATGGTGATCGCGGTGGCGGTGGCAACCGCGGCGAGCAGATCTGGTTCATCGTTCAACTCCGGCGCGTGAAGCAGCATCGCAACGGGAGTCCCGTCACGGGTCACCGGGGTCGCGGTGCGATCGTCGCGGTCGGAGACGTCCATTTCCCTCCCGTCGGTGTTGCTGTACAGGCCAAAATCTGAGAGCCAGTACGCAAGCTTCACCGATGGGTCACGCAGGGCGCGAGCCAAAGCCTGCTCCAGCTCGATCGGGCCGGGATTCACCCCCAGCTCCTCGATCAGCCTGACGACGGAACCGCGGCTCAGTCGCATCTGGAGCAGACCGGCCAGGAAGACGATCGGGGCGAGGCCGACAATCGAGAAGGTGGCGAGTCGCAACGGGTCTTGGAGGGCCGTCCACCGAAGCATCCCGGCGAGAAGCAGCAAAGCGATCATCAGCAGACCGAGGCTGAACGAGTCGACCACGTAGCCAATAGCCCGGCGGAGCGGCCGCGGGCGGCTGAGACGTCGTCTGATCAACACCGCGATACCGGCCAGCATCAGCGCGCTCACCGACAGCAGATCCGCCCGCCACACGAGCGACGCGGTGTCCGGGAGGTCGGCGATTGCCAGCCTGTTCCTAGGCGCGGAGAACCCGAGCAGGAGCGCGGTGACGGTTGCCAGCGACGTTGCGTAGGCGGAACCAACGACCAGCCGGTCGAGACGTGAGGTCAGCCGACCGGTCGGGAACGCAAGGAAGACGTGGAGGAACAGCAAGGGCGGCAGGAACTGTGTGGCAAGCCCGATCGTGAACAGCAGGTCGTTGTTAGCCCAGATCAGGAAGTTCACGAACGTACCGGTGCCGGCGCAGAACATCAGCAGCCCGAGCCGGCTCTCGGGACGTTGCCTCCACGCGATCGCCCCTGCGAAGAGATACGGCAAGGTGACCCAGCAAGCGAGAGCGGCATGGAGCCCCGGCTGGCTCAAGCCGTCGCTGAGGTCGGCCAGCAGAATCAGGATCAAACCCGCGGCGAGACCGGCGAGACCGATGACATGCACCGCCAATCGGGATGGCTCGCCAAGGTACCTGTCAACAGCCGCCGACGAAGGCATTAGCACTCTCATGAGCCCGTCCGGTCTGGTGGCCTGCAGCTCCGTCGGCTGCGGCAGTTCAGTATGACAGGCCGATACTGGATTGGGGTGGTGGATTTCGCTCAGAGCTCCTCCCGCTCGAATCGCCACAATGCGATCGTGAGGAGGGCTGCTCCGGTTGCGACGTTGATGAGAACCGGCACGTACCAGGTGAAGTCGAGGTCCGTTCCCAGCGCGAGGGAAGCAGCCACGTCGCCGAGCGGCCAGGGGGTTGCCACGACCAACGCCGTCGGGAGCATGCCACGGAAGAACAGACCGGTCAGAACGAGGCCGACCCCGATGCCTGCGATGGGTCCTCGTCCTGTGAAGAGCACGCCGAGGGCGAGAGTGAGGACAACGTAGAACGAGACCGCAAGGGCAACCACGGCGACACCCGCCGCAAACCGCCCGAGGTCAATCGAGGGAACGTCGGCGGTTTGAGCGACGAGTATGAACCCGAGCGCGGGAACGACCACCGCGGTCACGAGAAAGCCTGTCACGTGGGCGACGAGCTTTGCCGTGATGAATGATCTGCGTGATACCGGCTTTGAGATCACCCACGCGGCGGTACCCAACTCCTTCTCTCCGACCACGGCGCCCTGCACGGTGACCACAACGCCGACGGCAACCGCAGCTGCGCACATCAGGAGAAAGGTGCGGATCGCCTCGGCGAGGGCGTCGGCGGCGGTGAGGTCCGGGTCACGGACAACCAGGGCCGACACTACGTCGAGGACGACAATCCAGAGGATCAGATGGATCCACCATGTCCGGGTCGTCCACCACTGGCCCATCTCCTTGCGGACTAGGTTGCGGACGCCTGTGGTCCTCCGGGCGAGCGGAAGTAGCGGTGTGGTGGAGGCAAGCTCAGGCGATGTACTCATTCTGCCTTCCTTCTGTCTCGTTTCCCTCGGTCTGATCTCCCTTTGTCTGGTTGCCAACCGCCCTGGTCCCTTCCACGAGATCGAGGAACACCTCCTCGAGATTGGATCTTCTCCTCCCGAACTGGACAACGGCTACGTCGTCGTCGGCCAGGACAACGCGGAGCAGGTCGTGGTCGGCCCTGGCTTCGTCGTTGACACTGACCGCCACACGGGTGAGTTCCTTGTCGGCCGTCGTCTGCACACCCGTGACCCAGCTCAGGCTTCTCATCATCGGGACGACGGAGGCGGTGCTACCTCGGAGGGTCAGTTCGTAGGCACCCGCCGAGCCGTCGAGAAGGTCGCGGGTCGGTGCCGATGCGACGAGCCGGCCGTGGTTGAGAATGGCGACATGGTCGCTCACCCGCTCGACGTCGTCGAGGATGTGTGTGCTGTAGAAGACAGTCGTGTGCTCACGTAGCCGGCCGATGATCGCCAGCACGTCGCGCCTCCCCAGCGGGTCGAGCGCTGCCGCCGGCTCGTCGAGGATGAGCAGGTCGGGGTGGTTGATGTGGGCCTGGGCGATGCCCAGCCGCTGTCGTTCCCCGCCGGAGAAGCCACGTGTCGGTCGCTCGGCCTTGTCGGCGAGCCCTACGAGATCTAGCGTCTCGTCGATCCTCGTGTCGAGGGCTCGGCCCGCTCCGTGATAGAAGAACCGGGCGACGAATCGCAACGTCTCCCGTGCTGTGAGGTGGGGGTAGAACCGCGGATCCTGGGCGAGGTACCCGACACGCGAGCGAATGTTGCGGCCGTCGGTATGGCTGTTGAGCCCGAATATCGTTGCCCTGCCCGACGTTGGCCGGGCGAGACCGACGAGCATCTTCATCGTCGTCGTCTTACCGGCACCGTTCGGCCCGAGAAACCCGAATACCGAATTGCGTGGCACCTCGAGGTCGAGTTCGCCGAGGGCGACGATCGAGCCGTACCGTTTGGTCAGAGATTCGGTCTTGATCACCGGCTCTGGCTTGCTCGCGGCCGGAACGGAATCGTGGACAATTCGTGTCTGCATGGGGCCTCCGATGCTTCGACTTCCCTCAACATCGCACTCCATCCCGCTCCGGCCAACCGGGGACACCGCCACGTCGGGGGGCGGTTTTCTGGTGTCCCGAGTACCCGGCGTGCGGTGCCCGGGTGACACGTCGCCTCCGGCTGCTCGTACAATCCGCAGGTGAAGACGTTCATGGAGCCGTTGTGAAGATCGTTCTGGTCGGTCCCGGCCGGGCCGGAATGTCGGTGGCGCTGGCTGCTGATGCCGCCGGCCACGACCTGGTTGCGGTTGTGGGTCGCAGCTTCGACTCTGCCGAGCGAGGAGCAGCGATGGTCGGGGCCACGCCCATGGTCTTCAATGGAGAGATGCCCGAGGCGGATCTGCTCATCATCGCGACCCGGGATGCGGCGATCGAACCGGTCGCGAAGCGTCTGGCCAAAAGGCAGCTGCCGATATGGGCAGCGGTTCATCTGTCCGGCCTCACCTCGGTCGACGCTCTGGCACCGCTGGCTGATCGAGACCTCGAGGTAGGGTCGTTCCACCCTTTGCAGACGCTGCCGACACCCGAGGCCGGTGCAGCCCGGCTCAGCGGTGCGTTTGTCGCCGTGACCGCACCGGAGCCTCTGGCCGTGCGGCTCGAAGAGCTTGCCGAGAGTCTGGGGGCGACTCCGTTTCGTCTCGCCGACCGAGACAAGGCTCTCTATCACGCCGCGGCTGCTGCCGCAGCCAACTTCCCGCTTGCCGCCCTTGCCATGGCGGCTGATCTGTTCGAGTCGGCCGGTGTGCCCTGGGCTGCGGCACGGCCCCTGGTTGAGGCGGTGGTTGCCAATGCATTCGATCTGGGGCCGCGCTCGGCACTCACCGGACCGGTTGCCCGTGGTGATGTGGGTACGGTCGCTGCCCAGCTCCGGGCGGTAGCCTCCGCCAATCCGGAGTGGAAGCTCACCTTTGCCCGCTTTGTCGAGTCGCTGGCCGCGCTGACCGGCCGGTCGGAAGAGTTTGAGCCGGTGCTCGACAACGAGAGCGACTGAAGGTCGAGGACATGAGGGTCACCAAGACATTCAACGAGACCCGGGCAGCGTCCCGAGGTTTGGTCGGCCTGGCGCCGACGATGGGTTTTCTCCACGAAGGGCACCTGTCGCTGATCGAGACTGCCCGTGGCGAGAGCGACACCGTTGTGCTGTCGCTGTTTGTCAACCCGCTCCAGTTCGACCGTGACGACGACCTCGCCCGTTACCCGCGGGATCTCGAGCGGGACATCGAATTGGCAGCGGGAGCCGGGGCCGATGTCGTCTTTGCCCCGGGTGTGGGGGAAATGTATCCGACCGAGCAGCTGACGCGCGTTGTCGTCAACCGGCTCAGCGATGAGCTCGAAGGCCCAGGCAGGCCGGGCCACTTCGAAGGCGTGGCGACGGTAGTCGCCAAGCTGTTTGCCGGAATCCAGCCGCAGGCCGCCTACTTCGGCCGCAAGGATGCCCAGCAGCTTGCCGTCGTAAAACGGATGGCGGCGGACCTCTCCATGCCGATCGACGTGGTCGGCGTGCCAATTGTGCGTGAGCGCGACGGGCTGGCGCTGTCGAGCAGGAACGTCTTCCTATCTGCCGAGGAGCGGGTGGCGGCCCTGCAACTGAGCCGTGGGTTGATGCGGGCGGCCGATCTCGTCGAGGCGGGCCAGACCGAGACGAAGGCAATCACCAACGCGGTATACGCCGAGATCGATAGTGGTCTCGAGGTCGAGTATGTTGCGCTCGCCGGTCAGGATCTGGTGCAACCGCTCACCAAGCTGGACCGGCCGGGTTTCCTCGCCGTGGCAGCGTGGTCGGGCGGAACACGTTTGATCGACAATATCCATTTCGACGTTCAGGACCGGGGATTTGTCGCCGACCGGGGAAGCCGTCTCGAGGAGGAAAGCGTGCTCTATGCGAGGGGAGCGGGCTGATGCTGCTCACGATCGATGTCGGAAACACCCAGACCGTCGTCGGTCTTCTCGATGGAGAGGACGCTGCCGGTCACTGGCGGTTGACCACCGACGCAGAGGAGACTGAGGACGAGTTGCGCATTTCGCTCCGGGCGCTTTTCGCCCTCGACGGATTCGCCGAGGGCGACGTCTCCGGCGTAGCGCTTTCCAGTGTGGTCCCCGCGTTGACGGGTGGCTATCGCACGGTGGCGGAGCAGATCACCGACGGGCCCGTTGTCGTGGTCGGGCCCGGCGTAAAGACCGGGATGCCGATCCTCATCGACAACCCGCGCGAGGTTGGAGCGGATCGTATTGCCAACGCAGTGGCCGCCCGGGGTCGATACGGAATGCCCGCGGTTGTTGTCGATTTTGGCACTTCGACCAACTTTGACGTGGTCGGCGCCGATGGTGAGTACCTCGGTGGTGTGATCGCACCGGGTCTACACATCGCAACCAACGCCCTCATCTCGGGAACGGCTGCGTTGCGTCGGGTCGAGTACGTGCCGCCGCGGTCACCGATCGGCAAAGGCACTGTGGAGGCCATCCAAAGCGGTGCGCTGTACGGGCATGCCGGGTTGGTTGACGGAATCATGGAACGGGTCGCCACCGAGCTCGGGGGAGACGTCATACGGATTGCCACCGGCGGGCTTGCCTCTACCATCGTCCCCCATTGTTCCAGCGTCTCGACCATCGACGAGTTCCTGACGCTCGAGGGGCTCCGCCGGATCTACGAGTTGAACACGACATGAGCGATGAACCAGAAAGCCAGGAACCGTCCCCGAATGGGGGACTGGCCGACCATCCGCTGACGGCCGGCCGGCTGGCCAAGCACGAGGAGACGCTGGCCGGTGACGGTTATCCCTACCGATACGATCGCACAAGCTACGCCGTCGATCTGCATGAGCGGTACGGGTCGTTGGAGCCGGGACACGAGACCGAGGATCAGGTTGCGGTTGCCGGGCGTCTCATGGCGATGCGGCGGATGGGAAAGCTCATCTTCGCCGTGCTCCAGGATGTCACGGGCGGTATCCAGCTGTTTGTCGACAAGCGAACTCTGGGTGATGAGGGGTTTGCCGAGTTCGATGCTCTCGATCTTGGAGACTGGGTCGGTGCCTCCGGGGTGATGGTCATCACCAAGAAGGGAGAGGTCAGCGTCCGGATCGACGAGTTCCGGCTGCTGTCGCGGGCACTGCGTCCGTTGCCGGACAAGTGGCATGGTCTCCAGGACGTCGAGATGCGTAGCCGCCGCCGCTATGTCGACCTGATGGTCAACGAGAGCTCACGGCAGATCGCCTTGATGCGAGCCAAGATCGTCAGCGAGTTGCGACGCCAGTTCGAGGCCCGTGGCTACGTCGAGGTGGAGACCCCGGTCTTGCTGAGCCAGGCCACCGGGGCGCTGGCCCGGCCGTTCCGGACTCACCACCATGCCCTCGACCAGGACATGTATCTGCGCATCGCCACCGAGCTGTTTCTGAAGCGGCTCGTGGTCGGCGGTCTGGAGAGGGTGTTCGAGATCGGGCGCATTTTTCGCAACGAGGGCATCGACTCCACCCACAACCCCGAGTTCACAATGTTGGAGTCGTATGAGGCATTCGCCGACTACTTCGACATCATGGACATGGTCGAGGAGATGATCCGAGGTTGCGCCCTTGTCGCGACCGGATCGACCGAGATCAGCTATCAGGGCCGCACCGTCGATCTGGGCAAGCCGTTCCGGCGAGTTCGAATGGTCGATCTGGTGGCTGAGGCGACCGGTGAGGAGATCAGCTTCGATCGGCCGCTCGATGAGCTCCGGGAGGTTGCAGGGAGGCACGGTGTCGAGCCCGACGGCACCTGGCGGCACGGCAAGGTCATTGATGCCCTGTTCGAGGTGCTGGTCGCCGACAACCTGTGGGAACCCACCTATGTGCTGGATCATCCCAAGGAGGTCTCACCGCTGGCCCGCGAGAACCGGAACGACCCCAACCTGACCGAGCGGTTCGAGCTGTTCATCGCAGGCGCAGAGTACGCCAACGCGTTCTCCGAGTTGAACGATCCGCTCGACCAGCGCCGCCGTTTCGAGACGCAGGCGGTGGCGAGGGCAGAAGGCGACGACGAGGCACACCCAATCGACGAGGACTACATCCTTGCCTTGGAGTACGGTCTTCCGCCGACCGGAGGCCTCGGTATCGGTGTCGACCGTCTGGTGATGCTGCTCACCGACCAGCACCACATCCGCGAGGTCATCCTGTTCCCGACGCTACGCCCGGACGGATGAGGCTTTGGCGTTGCAGACCGCCATATGTTCCGGTCTGCGACGCCAGAGTCGCAGCCTGGACCAGTTGCCATTTCACAACAGGTAGCCTGGCGGTAGCGTAAGAAAGGCTGTCATGGCGGTCACCGCCCCTTACGGGTCGTGGAAGTCACAGATCACGATCCCGATGCTCAGCGCCGCGGGAACTCCGGTGCGTGAAGTTGCGACCGACGGTGCCGATCTGTACTGGATCGAGTCCCGCGCAACCGAAGGCGGGCGCCAGGTGATCGTCCGTCGTGACCGTCACGAGAACATCACCGATGCCGTTCCTGAGGCTTTCAACGCTCGGACCCGGGTCCACGAGTACGGCGGTGGCTCATACGCGGTGCAGGACGGCGTGCTGATCGTCACCAGGTTCGAGGATCAGCGTGTGTACCGGATCGAAGACGGCGTGGCGATCCCGATCACCCCGGAGCCGCCCCTGCCTGCCGGGGACCGGTACGGCGATTTCGAATTTCTCGGCGACCGGGTGATCTGTGTTCGGGAACGCCACCGGGAGGACGGCGAGCCGACCAACTCCCTCGTCACGTTTGCCGTCGATGGCTCCGAGGAGCCGCGGATTATCGCCCGGGGACACGACTTTTACTCGTCTCCCCGGGTCAGCCCCGACGGCGAATGGCTTGCCTGGCTCTCCTGGGACCACCCCAACATGCCCTGGGACGGCACCGAGCTGTGGTGCGCCGCCCTCGACGATGACGGTTCGTTGTCCGAGCCCGAGTTCGTCGCAGGCGGTCCTGAAGAATCGATATTCCAGCCGGAATGGTCACCGCAGGGGATGCTGTACTTTGTCTCCGACCGGACCGGGTGGTGGAACCTGTTCCGGGTCGTCGAGGGGCAGATCGGTGCGGTGCACCTCATGGAAGCGGAGTTCGGGATGCCTCAGTGGGGACTCGGGATGCGCCGGTACGGCTTCGTCCTCGACGGGGCAATCGTCGCCATCTACACCGAGGACGGGGTCGATCGGGTGGGTTTGCTGAGTGATGGCACGCTCAAACCGGTGCATACGCCATTCGACACTTTTGGGACATCGGTTGCCATTTGTGGGGATGATCTCTATGTGACGGCCGGCAGTGTCTCGGAGCCGATGGCCGTTGTGAGGATCGACGTCGCCACTGAGGTTGTTGCGACGGTCAAGTCGAGCCTGGACACCGATCTCGACCCGGCTGTGATCAGCCACCCTGAGCCGATCGAGTTTGCAACAAGTGACGATGCTGTTGCGTACGGCTTCTACTACCCGCCACGAAACCCCGACTTTGTCGCGTCCCGGGACGAGCGACCGCCGCTGCTCGTGCTCAGCCACGGGGGCCCGACATCCCGGGCGACACCGGTGCTCGATCTCAGCATCCAGTTTTGGACCTCGCGCGGCTTTGCCGTCGTCGACGTCAACTACCGCGGCTCGTCCGGGTATGGCCGCCCATTTCGCAATGCGCTGCGTCGCAGGTGGGGTGTCTGCGACCTTGACGACTGCATCAACGCCGCCCTTCACCTGGCCGACGAGGGTCATGTCGATGGCGACCGGATGGCTATCAGGGGTGGGAGTGCAGGGGGATACACCACTCTGTGTGCGCTGGCTTTCTCCGATGTGTTCGCCGCAGGTGCCTCGTACTTCGGTGTGGGTGATCTGGCTGCGCTCGCCACCGATACCCACAAGTTCGAGGCTCGATATCTGGACAGTCTGATCGGACCCTATCCCGAAGCCGCGGACGTCTACGAAGCACGCTCACCGCTGGCCAACGTCGATGGGTTCACCTGCCCGGTGATCTTGTTCCAGGGACTCGACGACCGTGTCGTGCCACCTGCCCAGGCTGAAGAGATAGCTGCCGCTCTCGACGCCAAGGGGATCCCGTATGCCTACGTCACCTTCGCCGGTGAGGGTCACGGTTTTCGTAAATCGGAGAGCATCGAGCGGTCCCGGGAAGCCGAGCTGTATTTCTACTCGCAGGTCTTCGAATTCGACCCGGCGGAACAGCTCCACCCGGTCGACATTGCTCACCACGACTCGCTGTAGTGATCAACCCGGTGCGGTGCGCCAGGACCTCTTTGACCGCCAGATCGCATAGGCGACCAACCCGAGGGGGACCTGAAGTAGATAGCTGAGGGCCCGGTAGATGAGCACCGCGGCCACCACCAATGACTCCTCGCCGCCTGCAACGACAAGGGCTGCTGTCAGGCCGACTTCGACGATTCCCAGGTTCCCCGGGGTGATCGGCACTGCGGTGAAGAGCCTTACCACCGCAAAAGCGGCGAGGGCCTCCGGGCCGCTTACATCGGATGCCGGAACCCCCATGTGGCGGAGGGCTACAAGAAGCAGAGTAAACAGCGAGAGGTGGCTGACAACAGTCGCGAGAGTTATCGCCCACCATCGTCTCCGCAGGACATCGATGCTTTGCGAGCGGAACCTGGCGAGCCCATCGTCCCAATCGTGGTATGGCCCCCGGTTGAAGGGTCGGGCGAGGTGCGATGCGATCGCACCAAGCCGGGTCCCGGTAGCCCTCGCAACCGCTTCGCTCGACATGATCACAGCGAGGAGCACGACGGCGCCTGCGAGCACCGCCACTCCCGTGATCGCTGCAGACTGGAGCGCAGGGTTGCTGGCTCCACCGACGGTGAGGATGGCCAACGCAACGATCGGAAGACCGAGTTTCACAAATGTGTTCCATAGCCCGGTGACCACCGACGCGATCGCGATCGATCCGGCCTCGAAACCAAAGGACGAGAACATCGTGTAGGTCACCCCGACGCCGATGGCGCTGCCCGCCGGCAGGGTGTTCGACACTGCAGTCGAGATCTGGCCGACGACGAACGCCTGCAGTAGCTTCAAGCCGGGAAGAGCAGCCAGGATGATGAACTGGTAGGTCAGGATGTTCCAACCGGCGCCGAGCAACAGACTTGCCGTCTCCAGCCAGGTGAGCGACCCGATCGCTACCCATACCTCGTCGAAGTCCGCCATCGCAGGCAGTACCCCGGCGAGAAGACCGGCAACTAACGCAACCGAGGCCACCATCCCCAATACCCGGCGCCGTTTGCTCTTGGCGCCGGGTCCGGGGGCTCCGGGTCCGGGGTCACCGGTGGGTGAAGTCATCGCGGAAGTGTAGGAACGGTGGTACCTTCGCCGGATGCACCTCCGAACTGTCTCAGTGTTGGTGGCGGCGGTAGCCGTGCTCGCCACGGCATGCACCTCGGCTACCGGTGACACCACGACGACCGCCGCGGATACGACGGCCGCGGCGCCCACCAGCACCACCACGACCCTACCGGACACCGACAAGCTCCAGCTTGTGCTGATGTGGCACCAGCACCAGCCTCTTTACCCGAAGGACGAGAACGGTGTCGTCACCAGACCGTGGGTGCGGGTGCACGCCACCAAGGACTACTACGACATGGCTGCGCTGGTGGCCGACTACCCGGATTTGCGGGTCACCTTCAACCTCACGCCGGTGCTCATGCTCCAGCTCGAAGAGCTGGCGAGCGGCACCAAGGACGTCTATTGGGAGATGACCGAGATCCCGGCTTCCGAGCTCACCGATGAGGACAAGTCGTTCATCCTCGACCGGTTCTTCGACACCAACTCCCAGATCGTCGCCCGGTTCCCTCGATACCAGGAGCTCAGTGAGCGGAGAGACAGTCCCGGCAGCTTCACCACTTCCGATTTGCGGGACCTCCAGGTGCTGTTCAACCTCGCCTGGACAGACCCGTCGTTTCTTGCCGAGGAGCCGCTCGCCTCGCTCGTGGACAAGGGCCGCAACTTTTCCGAGGAGGACAAAGCCGTCGTTCTCGGTGAGCACGAGCGGATCATCGCGGAGGTGTTGCCACTCCATTCCGAGCTGTGGGAAAGCGGACAGATCGAGGTCACGACAACGCCGCTGGCTCACCCGATCCTCCCGCTGATCGGCGATACCTCACTCGCCAGTGTTGGTGACCCGACGGCGATCCTGCCCGGCAACCGGTTCCGGCAGCTCCCCGACGCAGTCGAGCAGGTCGGCCGCGGCCTCGACGAGGCGGAGCGGCTGCTGGGTCGTCGCCCTGTCGGTATGTGGCCGGGGGAAGGTGCGGTGGCCCAGCTCGTGATGAAGCTCATCGAGGACGGGGGAGTGGAATGGGTGGCCACCGGCGAGGACGTGCTCGCCAAGACCCTCGACATCGGGGGATTCACCAGGGATGAGAACGATGCCGTCGAGCAAGCCGAGACGCTCTACACAATGTACGAGGCGCAGACATCCGGGGACGGGGTGGCCATGTTCTTTCGTGATGTGGTGCTGGCCGATCGCATCGGGTTCGAGTACTCGGGCACCGACGCCGATAGCGCCGCCGACGATTTTATGGACCGGCTGTCCGATATCAACGACGCCCTCGATGCCGCCGAGGTGGACGGGCCAAAGGTGGTCACCGTCGTCGTCGACGGCGAGAACGCCTGGGAGCACTATCCAAACGACGGGATCGACTTCCTCAACGCTCTCTACACCCGGCTCACCACATCCGACTTCGTCGAGACGGTAACCCCGAGCGAGTTGCTTGCGGCTCATCCCGATTCGGTCACGCCGTTGCCCGACATCTTCCCGGCGTCGTGGTTCCAGCCGAACTTCGCCACGTGGATCGGTGAGCAGGAGGAGGCAATCGCCTGGGACTACCTGTACAGGGTACGCAGCGACTTTGGGGAGGCCGAGCGGAGCGGCGACTATGCCGATGGTCTCATCGAATCGGCCTATCAGACGATGCTGTTCGCCGAGGGATCTGACTGGTTTTGGTGGTACGGCACCGACCAGGACTCGGGCGATGACGGCTACTTCGACCTCGCCTACCGGGAACTGCTCGGAAAGGTGTACGACGAGCTGGGTTTGGACCGTCCCCAATTCGTCTCGATCCCGATCGTGCCGGCAGCAACGGTAGATCCGGAGCGCGGGATCACCGAGCTCGTAACGATCCCCATCGACAACGAAGTCGATACTGAGGAATGGTCGCTGGGTGGCCACTACGAAGTCGCCGGGGACCTGGTTGAAGCCGTCGATTATGCGTTCGATCAACAGAACCTGTATATGCGTATTGACTTCACCCGTGAGGTGCTCGGCGATGAGAACGCGGCGTTCGATCTGTTTCTGGATCTGCCCAACTCGTCGCGCGAGTGGGGGCTCACCGAGGCGGGCAACGTGCTCGGCTTCAACGCCACTCACCGGTTGTCGTGGACTTCGCGTGACCCGGTGAATCTGGTCGGGCCGGTCGTCCACAGCAACCTGGAAGAGGACACCGACGTGGCAACACCGGCCGGCTATGACGGTCAGCGCATTGAGTTTGCGTTGCCGCTGGAGTCGCTGCCTGCGATGGAATCCGGTGACCGTATCACCCTCCGCATCGTTGAGACCACCGGTGGCCCCGAAGCGGCGCTGTTGCCGTTGACCGGACCCGGCTATGCGCAGGTGCCCGACATCTCGAATGTCGAAGTTGTCTTCGAAGTCGCCGATCCGGAAGGCGACGACCACGGCCCGGGCAGTTATGCGTACCCGACCGACCCGGTCTTTACCCCGGGCTCGTACGACCTCACCAACTTCACGGCCGGTGTCTCCGGCGACAACGCGGTGTTCACCTTCGACGTAAATGCCCCGATCGCCAACCCGTGGGGGAGCCCTGCCGGATACTCGGTGCAGACGTTCGACCTGTTTATCGACACCGACCCCGGCGCAGGCACCGGGGCCAGGCTGCTGTTGCCCGGCCGGAACGCGGCGTTAGAGGAAGGCAACGGCTGGGAGTACGGGATCACGCTCGAGGGCTGGAACCCGGCGATCTATGTGGCCGACGCCGACGGGAACACCGAGGAGACCAACCCGACGTTCCGGGTGATCGCGGATGCCGACGGTCGGGTGACGGCCCGGATCCCGCTCGAGCTCCTCGGGGGAGGGGACCCGGCCACCTGGGGCTACGCGGTGGTGCTGATGTCCCAGGAGGGTTTCCCATCGACCGGTGTCCGCCGGGTCCGGGATGTTGTCGGGACGGCCGAGCAGTGGCTGGGCGGTGGCGCCCCCGACGACGCCAACCACACCCGCGTCTACGACGTTTTGTCCCCCGACGACGGTGTCCAGGAGGAGATGCTCGGCGACTACCAGCCGGCGGAGTCGGTGGAGGGCCTGGAACCGGACGACTACCCGCAGGTACCCCTGATTAGGGCTGGAGGCGGTTAGCTCCTCGACGGTGTGCTGGGCGAGGGCCCTAGCCGTCGAGGCTGACTCTGCTGCGGCCATTGAGTGAGGCGATGGCCGGATTGCTCAAGGACACCGGCACGGAGCCGAAGGATGTTTGGGCAGCCGTCGAGTCAGGAGCCCTCGAGTGCCAGTCGGTCACCAACCACCGCCGGTCGACATGTCGGAGATACTGAGTCCGCAGGATCTGGCATTCTCGCGCCCGGCGGTCGCCCAGCTAGACGAGATTCAACTACTCGTCGGTCTGATCGATCCGGACACGGTGGTTGGCGGTCTCATGGTCGATGTCGGTGCGCATCGTGGCGGATCTCTGGCGCCATTTTGGAATGCCGGGTGGACCGTTGTGGCCTTTGAGCCCGACCCGAGGCACTACCAGGAGCTGTCGACCGCGATTCAGGGTGTCGACCGGATCATTCTTGATGGGCGTGCCGTGTCGTCGGTCTCGGGTGAGCGTGTGACGTTCTATATGTCCGAGGAGAGCCCCGGCATCAGTGGCCTGTCGGCCTTCCGCGACTCGCATGTGGCCGTGGGGACGGTCGAGACCGTTGCGCTTCGGGATGTTCTGGACGACGAGCACGTTCACCTGCTCAAGGTCGACACCGAGGGGTACGACCTGTTTGTCCTGCAGGGCTATCCATTCGAGCGATCCCGTCCCGGTGTGATCATGGCCGAGTTTGAGGACTACAAGACGGTCCCTCTCGGGTATCGATTCGCAGATCTCGCAGGTCTCCTGGTGGAGCAGGGCTACCAGGTGTGGGTGAGCGAATGGCATCCCATCATCAGGTACGGGATCAGCCACCAGTGGCGCAGGTTGTTTCGTTACGGCAGACGTGAGCCGGATCCGGACGGGTGGGGAAACGTGATCGCGCTCAAGGACCCCATTGACGATGCAACCATGCTCTCTGCGTTGTCCGGTGTAGTCAGAGTCCGAGACCCGCTGCTACGCGACCCGTAGAAACCGGGGCTAGCCCCCTTGGTGGGGCTCGCCGCAGGTCGTCCGGTGCTCAACCGGAAGCCACAGCCACCGGAGCGTCAATACAACAGCCCGCCCTCAGACTCGATCCTGTCCGTCCACAGTCCGAGCAGGATCTCCAAATCGGCGCGTACGTCCCGGCTCGCATCGTCGGCTGGAGCCAGCAAGTCGAGCACGTCGAAGTCGAACCCGCCGGCTCCGTCGACGTCCCAGTCCGCCTGGAGCTGCCGGTTGGGCTGGGTGGCGAGATCGAGTTGTGCCCGTATCCGGTTGAGCATCGCCGGCGCGTCGACGCTGGCGCCCAACAGCATCCGTCCCGTCGATCGGCGCAGCACGCGATAGACCCCTGCGGGACGCGGCGTCTCCTTGTATCGGCGAATCTTCTGTTTGCGGTCCATGTCGGGAGCCTATTGCAAATGAGGTCACTCTGAATCGTGTCGTCGCCGGTTCTCGCCGATGCGCGGCTCGGCGACACCCACCTCGCCCGGATAGACAGCGCGGCGTGTAGCTTCGACGACGACCGGGGTGGGGATTGATCAAAGGAGCAGCCATGGCTGCGCTGAGTGCCGAGAACCTCTTCGGCCTGTCCGACACCGCCGTCACCGCCGCGGTTACCAGCCAGTTCACCGCCCAGCTGCAATGCAGCCACTCGGTGAACTACATCTTCTTTTACGGCGTCACCGATGCGGTCAAATCCGCAGGACCCGACCTTCGTCGACAATCTGGCGGCCGCGTTCGTGTGCTCCGCCATCGCCCGCAGCTCTCTCTATGGGTTTGCGGCCACGGTCAACAAGGCGGCGGCCGACGCCTACTGGCAGACAAACCTTGCCGACACCTCGGCCCTGCCGTCGCCAGGATGTCTCGATCTACTCGGCCATCAGCCTCGACAAGACATCGGGCAATCTCCTGATCGCCCTAAACATCCCAGCGTCGACTCTCGACGAGTACGTCGAGCAGTTCGGCATCGACGCGCCGCCGATCTTCACCATCGAAGTGTCCACTTTCGGGAAGTCGTTCACGGGTTCCGCCAACCGGACGGTGCAATCCAGCGATGGCGGGTATGAGATCTCCGATGAGCAGTACGCCTTTGCGGGTACGTGGGACCAAAAGCCCGACACGGCATCGGTGACCTCCACACAGCTGACGGCCGCACCGCCTGATGACGCCCTCGTCGATGTCACATCGGGGACGTCGTTGGGGATTACCCAGCTGTACACGCTCCAGGTCGATCCGCACGAGCTGCAGAAGGACCAGTTCAATCTCCTTGTCGAGAACATGAAGTGGGCGCTGGGTCAGGACCCCTACCAAAAGCCGTTGCTCGACTTCTTTGGTGAGCTGCCACCCGACCTGCCACAGGGTCCCCGCACCGAGCTCATCGAGAAGGACGCGATGTACTACACCGAGAACATGGTGACGTCATACCTTGGAAACGCGATCAACCAGATGGCAGGACCGGGTGCTCCGACGACTCGCCTCACCGCCGGCCAGCAGACGGATCTCGACTTCTACCTCAGGGCCGGGTTGCCAAAGACGGCGGCATTCGGGCGGCAGACCCACGGCATTTTCCTCACAGCGTTCAGCGAAGCTGCGGTTGGTCTGAGTGACTACGTCGCCGACCAGAACGCACACACCACAAACGGCAAGGTCGACCCGGCCCACGACTGGGCCACGCAGCTGTACAACGTCGTGACTGAGCCCCAGCGTCTCAACAGGACCTTCAACGGGTTGCTCAACGGGTTCGGCATGGACAACTTCAACCGCCACACCGGGCTGCTCATGGCTCTCGAGCCCAGCGGGGAACTCGCCAAGCGCTACCACAAGCGGCTGCTCGTACGCACCCTGGCGGCGTCGATCGAGCACCTCGAACTATCGAAGACCGAAGCAGTGGCCACGTGGCTCGAGAAGGCGATCGACGGCATCGTCACCGTCGTTGCAAAGAACAAGACGCCCTTGCCGGTTGACCCGGCGACCCTGAAGCAGATAGAGAAGTTGGCCGAGGAGCTCGAGGACGCCGTCGATCATGTCGGGAGTGCCGCGGGACTTGCTGCGGCGCTCGCCGACCTGCTGGTGGCCGCCTCAACCGAGAGTGCCCAGAAGGATTTCTGGGACGTGCTGCGCGCAACCGAGACCGCTTGGGGCAAGGCCGGCTACGCGTTCGCTCGTTCGATCTACTTGATCGCGATCGTTGGTGGCCTCATCGGGTCGATCGTCTCCTTCCTACGCTGGGACAAGCTCTCAAAAGTCGAGAAAGCCGAGGCGGTCACGGCAACCGTCGAGGTGGCTGCCAAGATCGCCGAGTCGATCAAGCAGGTGTTGTATGGCGAATGGTCGTTCACGGCAACCGGCCAGCTAGAGGAACAGTTTTCCAACCCTGATATGCTGGTGCCACTCCTGACGGACGACTATATCGGCGATGCGGCGCAGGACCTCGCCGAGCACGCCGACCCCGAAGGGGACGGTATCGCGACCCAGGGCACGTCGTGGGCGAAGATGTTCGGCGAGGGTTTCGACGTGGTGATGCAAGTCATCGGTGCGGTCACAGCCGCCGTCTTTGCGATTCTGAGCACCGTTTCGTTTATCGAGGATCTCGTCGACGGCGCCGCGGTGAGCACAGACGTGCTCGACGGAATTATCGCTGCGGCGAACGTGGGCGTAGCCATCGCCGCAGTCGTGAGCTTGTTTGCGGCGGCGACTGCCGTTCCGATTCTCGGAGCGGTCTGCGCGGTGATCGGTGTGATCGCCACGCTCATCGAGATGTTTATCCCGAAGCCGAAGCCCGAGACTCCCACCGAGAAGTTCATGAAGAACAACCTGCTTCCTGCAATGGACGGCCCCGGTAACTGGATACTTCCGGCACCGGCTGGATGGACCACGGCCAAGCCCGTTCCCCGCGACAACGCCTATGTGGCCGCAACCGCGTGACGAGACGGCGTGACGAGACGGCGTGACGAGACCGCGTGACGAGACCGCGTGACGAGACCGCGTGACGAGACGGCGGGATAGGACGGCGTGACGCGACAGGTTGTCGACCGCAACCCGGCGGTCGTAGGTCGAACCATCGAAGAGCGATGAGCTAGCCATTGACGCAGCATGGGGTGGTGCGTAGAGTCGTAGGTGCGCGTGACAACGTATGCGGGCTGACGAAATCAGCCTTCCCGTGGGGCATGGGACAGGGTCGGGACGGCTCACCACCCAATCTGAGGAGGAAGCTATGCGCGATACAGCGCACGTTCGACGACCCAACAGTCGTAAATCCCCCATGCGCCACGTTTTGATCGTTGCGTCGGTCATGGCGATTGTGATGACCGGAGCCGTGAGTGCTTCGGCGGCGAGATCCGGTGGACCGCCGAGCTGGGAAGTGGAGCCATTTGGTTCCGTTGACGGCCAGTCCGTCGAGCGGTACACACTGACCAACGGCGATCTGCGGGTTCGGATCCTCACCTACGGAGGGATCCTCCAGACGATCGAGGTACCGGACCGTCGGGGCAACGTTGCCAACGTTACCCTCGGTTTCGACAATCTCGACGACTACGTCACGATGAGCCCGTTCTTCGGATCCATCACCGGCCGATACGCCAACCGGATCGCCAACGGGATGTTCACCCTCGACGGGGTCACCTACAACCTGCCGATCAACAATCCGCCTAACAGCCTGCACGGCGGGGAGAAGGGGTTCGACAAGCAGGTCTGGGAGGCAGAGCCGTTCCAGACATCGAGCACAGTCGGTCTGCGTATGACCTACGTCAGTCCCGACGGGGACCAGGGTTATCCCGGAGAGCTGAACACCGAGGTGGTCTACACCCTGACGGACACCGACATCCGGATGGATTACACGGCCACGACGGATGCGCCGACGGTGGTCAACCTGACCAACCATGCGTACTGGAACCTCGGGGGCGAAGGGACTGGGACGATCGACGATCATCTGCTGAGGATCGACGCCGACCACTACACGCCGGTCGATGCAACCCTCATCCCAACCGGTGCCATCGACCCGGTGACCGGCACGCCGATGGACTTCCGGAACCCCACCGCGATCGGGGAACGCAATCGGGATGGCTCTTTCGAGCAGTTGCTGTTCGGGCTCGGCTATGACCACAACTGGGTGCTGAACCGCCGCGACGACACGTTCACCAGGTTGGAGGCCGCGGCGCATGTCACGGACCCGGACTCGGGACGGGTGCTGTCGGTGCTGACAACCGAACCGGGTATCCAGTTCTACGCCGGCAACTTCCTCGACGGCACGCTGATCGGGACGGGTGGAAACACCTACCGGCAGGGCGACGGGTTTGCGCTCGAGACGCAGCATTACCCGGACTCGCCCAACCAGCCGACCTTCCCGTCGACGGTCCTCCGCCCGGGGGAGGTGTACGAGACGACAACGATCTACCGGTTCAGCACGACGAGCCGGTAGAGACAACGACGCGTGGGTGCCGCCCTCAGACGGCGGCACCCACCCGCCGCGGGTCAGCTGTTGCCCGTCAGCCGCCGGTATGCATCGATGAACTCTTCGGGCTTGCCCAGCTTTGGTCCTTCCATGATGGCGCCGGAACCGTCGGAGAACTCGAAGACCAGCTTGGTGGCAAGCTTGCCCTTGTCGTGGCTGATCGACACCAGATCGTCGAGCGGTATCGCCAGTTCGAGCCCCTTTGGCTTTCCGCTCAGCTGCGAGTGACCCCAGACGAGGAACCGCTTCGAGGTGAGCCCGAGGACGTGGCGTTTGCCACCTAGCTCGGCGCCGACACCGGAGTCGGTGACGATCCCCTCCGCGTCGCGTCTCTTGCCCTGGGTGCGGGTCACGGCAACCAGCCCGGCGATACCACCGAGCTGTGTGCCGAGAGTGCGACCCATAGTCCCCGCCGGTTGTACCAACAACCCGGCTTCGAGCTGTTCATCTGCCTGGAGGTCGGTACCGACGGCCTTGGTGATCTTCTTCTTCCAGTCGATCATCTTCTTCCCTTTCCGAAGTCGGCAGTGGGCAGGCTGTATCTCGGAAAGGAATGCGGAGGTCTGTAGCGAATCAGTCGCCGAGGACGCTCGACACGAGCTCCCTGGCTGCGGCCTGAACCTCAGCCAAGTGCTCAGGACCGCGGAAGCTCTCGGCGTAGATCTTGTAGACGTCTTCGGTGCCCGAGGGGCGGGCGGCAAACCACGCACTGTCGGTGGTCACCTTGAGTCCGCCGATTGCCGCATCGTTGCCCGGAGCCGCGGTGAGGATCATTCTGATCGGCTCACCGGCCAACTCCGAGGCAGATATCTGGTCGGGGGAGAGCCTGGCCAGCACTGTCTTTTGGTCCCGGCCGGCAGGAGCGTCGATGCGGGCGTAAGCCGGATCACCGTAACGTTCGGTCAGGCCCCGGTACAGCTCTGACGGGCTCGACCCGGTCACCGCCAGGATCTCAGATGCGAGCAACGCCAGCAGGATGCCGTCCTTGTCGGTGGTCCATACCGAACCGTCGGTGCGCAGGAAAGAGGCCCCGGCCGACTCCTCGCCGCCAAAGCCCACCGAGCCGTTCAACAGCCCGGGGACAAACCACTTGAAGCCAACCGGCACCTCGATGAGACGACGCCCTAAGCCTCCGGCAACCCGGTCGATCATCGACGATGACACCAGGGTTTTGCCGATCGCCGTGTCGTCACGCCACCGGGGACGATGTGTGAACAGGTAGTCGATGGCAACGGCGAGGAAGTGATTGGGGTTCATCAACCCGCCGTCCGGTGTGACGATGCCGTGCCGGTCGGCGTCGGCGTCGTTGCCTGTGGAAACCTCGAAAGCGTCCCGGTTCTCTATCAGCGATGCCATCGCGTTCGGCGACGAGCAGTCCATACGGATCTTGCCGTCCCAATCGAGCGTCATAAAACGCCAAGTCGGGTCGACCAGCGGGTTGATCACGGTCAGGTCGAGGTTGTGGGTCTCGGCGATCCGGGCCCAGTAGTCGACGCTGGCGCCACCCAGCGGGTCGGCTCCGATCCGGATCCCGGCATCGCGGATCGCATCGATGTCGAGGACGGAGATCAGGTCGGCGACATATCCGTTGCAGTAGTCGTAGGTGAGGGTGGTTTCCGCCGCCAGCGCCGTTGACAGCGGCACCCGCTTCACCTCTCGGTTGCCCTCGTCGAGCAGCTGGTTGGCCCGGTCGGCTATCCAGCCCGTGGCGTCGGTATCGGCAGGGCCGCCATGTGGTGGGTTGTACTTGAAACCCCCATCGCTTGGCGGGTTGTGCGACGGCGTAACCACAATCCCGTCGGCTCTGCCGCCACCGTCGGAGCGAGCATGAACCTGGTTGTGGGTGAGGATGGCATGGCTCAGCGCCGGGGTCGGGGTGTAGCGGCCCTCGACGTCGACAAACACGGTGACGTCGTTGCCTGCAAGCACCTCGAGCGCCGTTGCCCAGGCGGGCTCGGAGAGACCGTGAGTATCCCTTCCGATGAACAAAGCGCCATCGATTCCCCGGCTCGCCCGGTACTCGCATATGGCCTGGGTGGTGGCGGCGATGTGAGGTTCGTTGAACGACCCGTTCAGGCTGGAGCCACGATGCCCGGAGGTACCGAAGGCGACCTTCTGGTTGGGATCCGCAAGGTCGGGGGTAAGGGTGTAATACGCGGTGATGAGCTGGGGGATGTCGGCGAGATCGGAAGGTCGGGCGGGGGTTCCTGCACGTTTATGGGCCATAGGTCTCAGCGCCGGGCACGGGCGACCTCGACTCGTTCGAGGAGATAGCGATCGAGGTTGCGGATGATCGGTGTCAGATCATTCTCCGGGATCCGGGCGGCTGCCTTCTCAGACGCACGCATCCGTTCGGTGGCTTCGTCGAGCACCAGGTCGGCGAAGCCGCCGTCGACGACGAGCTCGATCACGCGGTCGATCTGCCCCGGTTCAAAGGGCGCGCCACCGGCGAGCAGCTCACGGATCTCGGGACCGGCCGGCCCGCCGACGGCATACAACAATGGGAGGGTGAAGGTGCCCTCACCGATGTCGCTGCCTGCCGGTTTGCCAAGCCATTCCTCGGCGGCGACAAAGTCCAGCACGTCGTCGGCAAGTTGGAAGACGAGACCCATCTCCCACGCCCAGTCGCTGATGGCCTCGATCGTGTCACGGCTCGCGCCACCTGTCATGGCCCCGAGGCGCGCCGAGGTTCGGATCAGGCTGGCCGTCTTGCCGCCGATCACGCGGTAGTACTCGCCGGGCCCGTGGTCGAGATCGTTGGCGAGTTGCAGCTCCATGACCTGTCCCTCGCACAGTGTCGCATAGGTTCTGGCGATGAGAGCAACGGCCTCGGTCCCGAGGGGTGCGGCAACCTCGGAGGCTCTGGCCAGGAGGAAATCCCCGGCCAGGATGGCGATCGTGTTGCTCCAGTTCTCGTTGACGGATACCTCACCGCGCCTTGTGTCGGCCTCGTCGATCACATCGTCGTGGTACAGCGAACCGAGGTGAACAAGCTCTACGGCGACACCGGCTTCGACCGGCTCGGGGCCATCGTTGCCGCCGAGCTCTGCGGTGACCTGGGCGAGCAACGGCCGGTAACGCTTGCCCCCGGCGGCCAGACCGTGTTGTGCGATCTTGGTCAGGAACGGGTCGTCGGACGTCGTTGCATCGAGCAGTCGGCTCTCGACGACCGTCATGCGTTCCCAAACCCGTGGTAGGGGAACCAGATCCTGGAGAATCGGGCTATCCATGAACGGGGATGGTAGTCCGCCCGGCAAGCATGGCTCCCGTCGGGCTACCACCGTCGCCGGTGTCAGTTAGAGGGATTACAGTCCGTATCCGAGGTGTTTGCACTAATAGTGAACGCAAAACGGCCGATGAACCAGAGGGGCGTTGGCTGCTGGGCCGGGCCTTTGGGTGGGTCTCAGCTATAATCCGAGAGGCGCACGGAAAACCGAGTGCCGACATTCAGAGGTGAAAAGTGTTCGAACGGTTCACCGACCGGGCTAGGCGGGTTGTTGTACTCGCCCAAGAGGAGGCCCGGCTCCTAAACCATAATTACATAGGCACCGAGCACATTCTCCTCGGTCTCATCCACGAGGGTGAAGGTGTTGCTGCGCGTGGTCTCGAGAGTCTCGGCATCAGCTTGGAGTCGGTGCGATCCCAGGTCGTCGAGATCATCGGCCAAGGTTCGCAGGCACCGAGCGGGCACATCCCTTTCACGCCGCGCGCAAAGAAGGTTCTAGAGCTGTCGCTGCGTGAGGCGTTGCAGCTCGGTCACAATTACATCGGTACCGAGCACATCCTGCTCGGTCTGATTCGTGAGGGAGAAGGAGTCGCCGCCCAGGTGCTCCAGAAGCTCGGCGCGGAGCTGCACAAGGTCCGCCAAACCGTCATACAGTTGCTGTCGGGGGTTCAGGGTGAGGAATCCTCCGGGTCCCAATCTGCCCATCCCGGCGGCTCCGGTCGCTCCGGCAAGGGCGAATCCACCCCGAGCGGGTCGACGGTGCTCGACCAATTCGGAAGGAACCTCACCCAGCAGGCACGTGACCACAAGCTCGATCCCGTCATCGGCAGAGCCAAGGAGATCGAGCGGGTCATGCAGGTTCTGTCACGGCGCACCAAGAACAACCCGGTGCTCATCGGTGAACCCGGTGTCGGCAAGACTGCGATCGTTGAAGGTCTCGCGCAACGCATAATCGCCAATGAGGTGCCCGACACGCTCACCAACCGCCAGCTTTACACGCTCGATCTCGGCGCCCTGGTGGCGGGCTCACGCTATCGCGGTGACTTCGAAGAGCGGCTCAAGAAAGTGCTCAAAGAGATCCGCACCCGTGGTGACATCATCTTGTTCATTGACGAGATCCACACCCTCGTCGGTGCCGGCGCCGCTGAGGGGGCGATCGACGCTGCGAGCATCCTCAAGCCGATGCTGGCCAGGGGAGAGCTCCAGACGGTGGGTGCGACGACGCTCGAGGAGTACCGCAAGTATCTCGAGAAGGACTCGGCTCTGGAGCGGCGTTTTCAGCCGATCCAGGTCGAGGAGCCTTCTGTCGCCGACACGATTCGGATCCTCGAGGGGCTGCGACCCAGCTACGAAGAGCACCACCGGGTCCGTTTCACCGACCAGGCTCTCGTCAACGCCGCCAACCTTGCAGACCGGTATATCGCAGACCGGTTCCTGCCGGACAAGGCCATCGATCTGATCGACGAGGCCGGTAGCAGGATGCGGTTGCGGCGGGGCCATTTGCCACCGGACGTCCAGGAGTTGGACGACGAGCTCACCAAGGTACGTTCCGACAAGCGGGACGCGGTCCGCGCCCAGCAGTTCGAGCGGGCCGCTCAGCTCCGGGACAAGGAACGCAGCCTGATCAGTGATCGCGCCGAGAAGGAACAAGAGGCCATGGCCGCCGGTGTCGACTACACCTCGATCATCGACGATGACGAGATTGCGGCCGTTCTCGCCCAATGGACCGGTATCCCGGTGCACCGTCTCACCGAAGAGGAGACGGCACGTCTGCTGAATATGGAAGACGAGCTGCACAAGCGGATCATCGGCCAGGGAGGCGCCATTGAGGCCGTTTCCAGGGCAATCCGCCGTACCCGCGCCGGTCTGAAGGATCCCAAGCGCCCCGCCGGCTCGTTCATCTTCCTCGGACCGTCGGGTGTCGGAAAGACCGAGTCCGCAAAGGCTCTCGCCGAGTTCCTGTTCGGTGACGAAGACTCGCTTATCCAGATCGACATGTCGGAGTACATGGAGAAGCATGCGGTCAGCCGTCTTGTCGGCTCACCCCCCGGCTATGTCGGTTACGACGAGGGTGGCCAGCTCACCGAGGCAGTGCGTCGCAAGCCGTTCTCGGTTGTGTTGTTCGACGAGATCGAGAAAGCGCATCCGGATGTGTTCAACATCCTGCTGCAAATCCTCGAAGACGGGCGGCTCACCGACTCGCAAGGTCGTTCGGTGGACTTCAAGAACACCGTCATCATCATGACCTCCAACCTGGGGACCAAAGACATGCGCAAGCAGGCCATTGGGTTCAGCCCCGGCGGTGACGAGCTGAATTACCTTCAGATGAAGGAGAAGGTCACCGAGGCGTTGAAGACACACTTCCGTCCCGAGTTCCTGAACCGGATCGACGACGTCATCGTGTTCCACGAGCTGACAATGGACGAGGTCAAGCAGATCGTCGACCTATTCCTGCATCGGGTGCGCGAGCAGCTCGAGTCGCAGGCTCTCGATTTGGCGCTCACCGAGGCGGCCAAGGAGCGGATGGCCAAGATGGGCTACGACCCGCAACTGGGTGCCCGACCGCTGCGGCGTGCCATCCAGCGTATGCTCGAAGACCCGCTGTCGGAGAAAGTGCTCTACAACGAGTTCCCGGCAGGAGCCACGATCCTCGTCGACATCGACAAAGAGGATCCGGCGCGGCTGTCGTTCATGTCGGTCGAGACCCCGGACCAGCCCCCGCTAGAAATGGCCGACGAAGTCGACTAGAGGCCACGACATTCCTCTCCCCTTGGGAGAGGACGGCCGAGGCGTATCGGAAGCCGATACGTTGGCGAGGCAGGTGAGGGCGTCTTTGGTCCAAGCCTTGAATTCATAAGGCCCTCATCGCCCTCGCTGCGCTCGGGCACTTCTCCCGGAGGGAGAAGAATGCGAGGCAGGTGTGCCGCGACGTTCCTCTCCCTTCGGGAGAGGACAGGCGAGGCGTATCGGAAGCCGATACGGCAGCGAGGCAGGTGAGGGTGTCTTCAATCCAGGCGGGGACTTTATAAGGCCCTCATCCCCCTTCGCTTCGCTCGGGTACTTCTCCCGGAGGGAGAAGAATGTGTGGTTCATCCCCCTTCGCTTCGCTCGGGTACTTCTCCCGGAGGGAGAAGAATGCCTTGGCTCTCCCTTGACATTTTACTTAACGGCGCTAACTTAACCGGCGTCAGTTAACGACGTTAAGTAGAGGGAGAGAGTCATGAAACGTCTTGGTGAGGTGATTGTCCGGTTCAGGTTGTTGATTGTGATCGCGGGTCTGCTCGCCTTTGGCGCTGCAGGTGCGGTCGGCGGTGGGGTCGCCGAATCGTTGTCAAACGGTGGCTTTGAGGACCCCGCAGCGGAGTCGGTGGCGGCCGCCGAGCTGCTCGAGTCGGAATTCGGGGTCAGCGACCCGGCAGTCGTGCTCGTGGTTAGCGCACCAAGCGGGTCCGTCGACGATCCGGAAGTGCAGGCCGCAGGCATCCAGCTCACAGAGGAACTGGCCGGCGAGCCGGGTGTGACCGCGGCCTCTTCATACTGGACGCTCGGTGGCGCTGCGCCGCTGCGTTCCGTCGATGGGAACCGGGCTCTCGTCTTCGCCACCATTGCCGGCGGCGACGGAGAGATGCTGCTCTCGGCAGGCGACATCGCAGAGGAGTACCGGGGGAGCCACCTCGGTCTTGACATCGCGGTCGGTGGGGTCGGGCCCCTGTTCGCCGAGGTGCAGGAGACCATCGAGGCCGACCTGGTTCGTGCCGAGTTGATCGCTTTTCCGATCACCGCCCTGCTGCTGGTGCTGATCTTTGGCAGCGTGGTGGCGGCATCATTGCCGCTGCTGATCGGTGGGTTTGCCATTGTCGGCACGTTCTTTGTCCTGCAGGTGCTCACCGGGTTTACCGAGGTTTCCATCTTTGCCCTGAACCTCACCACGGCGCTCGGTCTGGGACTCGCCATCGACTACTCGCTCTTCATCGTGTCGCGGTACCGCGAGGAGCTCGCTGCCGGTGGGGCACCCGGCGATGCCATCGTCCGCACGGTGCAGACGGCGGGACGAACGGTGCTGTTCTCGGCCGGCACGGTCGCCGTCTCGCTCTCGGCGATGCTGGTGTTCAACCTGGCGTTCCTCCGCTCGTTTGGATACGCCGGGATCGCCGTCGTCGCCCTTGCGGCCCTCGGTGCGGTCGTTGTGTTGCCCGCACTGCTGGCTCTGCTCGGCCACCGGGTGGACCGGCTTCGCATCCGCCGGGTACGTCCGGTTGCGGAGGGGAACGGTATCTGGCATCGCATCGCCACCGGGGTCATGCGTCGTCCCATCCCAATCGCCACCGTCGCGGTGCTGGTGCTTGCGGTGCTCGGAGCTCCGTTTCTGGGGGTCGAGCTTGGCAGCTCGGACGATCGGGTCCTTCCCGAGACCGCCCACGCCCGTGAAGCGGGGGACTTGTTGCGCACCGAGTTCGATGCCTTCGAAGCCTCCCCCATATCGGTTGTCACCACAGACACCACGTACGACGAGTCGTCCATCGCCGGATTTGCAGGTGAACTGTCCTCACTCGACGGTGTCGCCCGTGTCGACGCAGCAACCGGCTCGTACATCGGCGGTATCCAGGTCGCCGAGCCCGGCCCCGCCAACGCACGGTTCGCCACCGTCGGATCCTCGTACTTCTTGGTGGTTCCATCCGTCGAGCCGATCTCCCCTGAAGGGGAGACGTTGGTCCGGGACATCCGGGCGATCGAAGCTCCGTTCTCGACCCAGGTCACCGGCGGCTCTGCCGACCTGGTGGATACAAAGTCCTCGCTGTTCGGTTCGTTGCCATTCGCCCTCGCCATCATCGGTGTCGTCACATTCGTGCTCCTGTTCTTGATGTTTGGCTCGGTAGTCGTGCCGCTCAAGGCCGTCGTTCTCAACATGCTGTCGTTGTCGGCCACGTTTGGGGCACTTGTGTGGATCTTCCAGGACGGCAACCTGTCCGGGTTGTTGGGGTTCACCGCCACGGGGAGTCTCGAGATCACAATGCCGATTCTCATGTTCGCGATCGCTTTCGGGCTGTCGATGGACTACGAGGTGTTCCTGCTCTCCCGTATCAAGGAGGAGCACGATGCCGGAAGGAGCAACGTCGATTCGGTGGCAGTGGGGCTGGAGCGCACCGGGCGGATCGTCACCGCCGCGGCGGTTCTTATCGCCGTCGTGTTCGTGGCTTTCGCAACCTCCAACGTCTCGTTCATGAAGATGTTTGGCATCGGGATGACGCTGGCAGTGCTCGTGGATGCCTTTGTCGTGAGGGCCACGTTGGTGCCCGCCTTCATGCGGCTCGCAGGTGCAGCCAACTGGTGGGCGCCGGGGTGGATGCGTCGCGTCTACCGCCGGTTCGGTATCCGTGAGCACGCCGACCCGTCTCCGGCCTCTATGATCGAACCCGCACCAAACGAAGCGTAGAAAGAGCCAAGTGGCACCAACCGACCACCCGATACCTCGTTCCCGGCGTCAATCGGCGCCGGGAACGGGTGCGCCGGTAGCCCATCGCCAGCGGGCTCGCAAAGGCGAGGGGGACAAGCTGCGTCGGGAGATCCTCGATGCCGCAGAGCGGCTGCTCGGGGAGAAGGGCTCGCCTGACGGGGTGTCGATGCGTGCGATCGCAGACTCCGTAGGTGTCTCGCCACCCGCCATCTACATGCACTTCGACGACAAGGACGAGCTGTTCTTCGAGTGTTGCTCACGCCGGTTCCGTGAGATGGCCGAGGTGATGGCAGAGGCGGCCGACGGGCAGGCGAGCCCAATGGAGAAGATCCGCTCGGTTGGCCGGGCCTACATCGAGTTCGGTCTGTCCCGACCCGAGCACTACGAGGTGATGATGTTGGGGCCGATCCCGGCCAAGGCTGCTGCGGGCGGTCCTGAGGACTTGCCGGGGGCGGGCGCATTGATAATGGCCGCCGACATCGTCACCGAGGGGATCGAGACGGGTGACTTCCGAAGCGACCTCGACCCACTCGCCACCGCTGTTGCCCTATGGGCGTCGGTTCACGGCGCAGTGATCGTGTTGCTGAGCAAACGCAAACAGCCGGTGAAGCTGTTCAACGACGAGACCGCAGTTGTCGAGCAGCTGCTCGACATCATCGGCCGTGGACTCGTCTAGGAGGTTGGTGTGAAAGCAGCCGTGGCGGCTCGCCCCGCCGACAATCCGGCGCTCATGGCGGTGCCCGCGAGCCGGAACAGGCGATTCACGCCAGCCTCCTAGTTACCCGGGCTTCCAAAGAATTTGACTTCGGCGACAACGATCTCGTCGAATGCGATCTCACCCTCGACGGCCTGGGATGGATAGTCGCTGAGAATCTCGATGGTCAGGGTTGTCGTCTCGATGCTGGAGATGTCGATCCGCTTCGGTCCACCTGCCTCGTCCGTGAGTGTGTTCCGGAAGTCAACACCGGGCAAGTCATCCACCGTGATGCTGTATCCCTGGATCCGGTAGTTGCGACGGTACCGCTCCTCCTCCTCGATGTTGTAGATCTCGAGGTATTCGATCTTGACCGGCTGTGCCCACCGGAACTCGATCGTCAGACCATCACCGTGTGGCGCCTGCCACTCGGTGGTGAAGTTGTTGTCGATCAGGTTCGTGTCGGCAAAGGTGGCGGCGATCTGGGTGCTGGCGTTCACCTCTGTCGGTGTGATCTCGACGACAGAAGGCGGCACAGTCGACGTCGTCGAAGACGACGTAGTTGTGGTCGCCTCGTCGGAGCCCCCACCACGAAACACGTTCACCACCAGCGCGATGAGCGCCACGATGAGGACGGCCGCAGCCAGCACGCTGAGTGCTCGCCCCCCGGGTGTTGCACGAACCATTGGTGCAGGGGCCACCGGCAGCGGCTCCTTGGTGAGCCTGGCGCCACATTGCTCACAATGACGGTTGTAAGCGGGGTTGAACGCACCACACGACGGGCACGGGACCTGCTCCACGGGCGCCGACGGCTGTGGATGCTCCTCGTAACTCGGTGGTGGTGGCGGCTCGCTTCCCCGGGGCGGCGGCCCGTCATCGAGTTCGAACGGCTCGAACAGATCGTCAAATGGGTCCTTGTCTTTCGCCACGTCACGTCTCCGTAAGTCGGTCCGCCCGGGCTATTGTGCCACGAATGCCCATAATTAGCGCGATACGTGAGACCGAAGCTTGGTCAGGAGTATCGATTCTCGTTGGTGTTGTCCTCCTGGCACTGATAATCGGCCTTCTCACCTGGCGGATCCGTCGCTTCTTGCGCGGCCCACGGTAGCCGTGCGTTTCTTGTCACCGACGGACTCTAGGTTGACCGTATGACCACCTTTCACAGCGGTGCAAGACGAAGCGCCGGCGAGCGGCCCCCCCGGTATCGATGCTCGTCCTGTGGCTTTTCGACGGGGAAATGGATGGGCTTTTGCCCCCAATGCCGCAGCGAGGGGTCGCTCGTCGAGTCGGTGGTGTCGGCCGGACCGGCTGCGCCCAGCCAGGTGCTCAGTGACATAGTGGTGGGCGACGGCCCACGGCGGCCAACCGGCATCGCCGAGATCGATCGTGTGCTCGGGGGTGGTCTTGTCAGCGGTTCTGTCGTGCTCGTAGGTGGTGAGCCTGGTGTTGGCAAGTCCACACTGCTGCTCCAGATGGCAGCCCGGGTAGCAGAAAACGGGCCGGTGCTGCTCGCGTCCGCCGAGGAGTCCATGTCTCAGGTCGCGCTCAGGGCGGAGCGGCTTGGAGTCGGCGCCCCGCACCTCCGTCTCGTCACCGACGGTCGGGTCGAAGCGATTCTCAACGCCTGTGCCGAAGAACCCCCATGGCTGCTCATCGTCGACTCGATCCAGACCGTCACCGTCGCCGACGCCGACGGCAGCGCCGGCGGTGTCGTTCAGGTACGGGAGTCGGCAAGCCGATTTATCGAGTATGCCAAGCGCACCGGAACCGTCGTTGCGCTCGTCGGGCACGTCACCAAGGACGGGTCGATAGCAGGGCCAAAGACTCTCGAGCACATGGTCGATGTGGTCATGTATCTGGAGGGCGAGAGCGACGCGGGATTACGGTTATTGCGTTCGTTGAAGAACCGGTTTGGCTCCATCAACCAGGTCGGCGTCTTCACTATGGGTGACGATGGGATGGCCGAGGTGCCCGATCCCTCCGGGGTGCTCATCGAGGCGCACCGTTCGGGTGCGTCGGGCACGGTGCTGTTCCCGATGGTCGAGGGCCGTCGCTCGATGTTGTGTGAGGTCCAGGCGCTCGTTGTCGACACCGTCTATCCCCAGCCTCGTCGCAGTGTCAAGGGTCTCGACGGTGCCAGGGTGCACCAGTTGCTGGCGGTTCTGCAACGACATGCCCATGTGCCGACGGCGAAGTCCGATGTGCACGTGAACGTTGTTGGCGGGGTGCGTCTGCGTGACCCCGCAGTCGATTTGGCGGTCGCGCTGGCGATAACCTCATCGGTGCTCGACCGACCACTTCCGCTTGCCGCCGCATGGGGCGAGGTCGGTCTCACCGGCGAGATCCGGGCCGCCTCGCACAGCCAGAGACGGCACGACGAGGCCGCACGCTTCGATCCGGGACTCATCGTCCGTCCCGGCAAGGACGGTATCCGGACCATCCAGGAAGCGCTCCTGATGAGCGGGTTGTCCCTGGGACGAAACGTCGCCCGTCTCCACCGGGATCGACGCTAGTGGAGCACCAAGAGTGGAGATTTGAGGTAGCCTGCGGTGATGCCTTCGCGTGCACCCGATAGCCATGAAGTACTACGTCGGTTCGCTCCTGGCACGCCTCTGCGAGTCGCCGTTGAGCTGATCCATGCCCAGGGCACCGGTGCGCTCATCCTCATTGGATCGGGGAGTGGTCTGGAGGACCTGTGCACCGGTGGCTTCCATCTGCACGAGACGACGTTCACCGCACAGCGGATTGCCGAGCTCTCCAAGATGGACGGCGGCATCGTTATCGATGATGAGCGCAACCTGATCACGAGAGCCAACGTTCATTTCATCCCCGACCCGTCGATCGAGACGAATGAGACCGGGACCCGTTTCCGGACGGCAGAACGTCTTGCCATACAGACACGGAACGACGTTCTTGCCGTGAGTGAGGAGGGTTGGCGGACCGCCGTCGTCTATCGCGACGGGCAGCGCTACGAACTTGCCCGGCCCGCAGATCTCCTGGCTGAGGCCAACAACTCGTTGAACTCGCTCGAACGGCTCCGGCGGAGGCTTCAATCGGCTGAGGACCGGCTGACGAGGGCTGAGGTAGACGACGTGGTCGTCGTTCGTGATGTGTTGACGGTTCTGGAGCGAGCAACCCTGGTCAACCGGATGCATGCGGAGATCGAGCGGACGTTGATCGCCCTCGGTGGTGAGGGAGGCTTGATACGGATCCAAGCATCTGATCTGGTCGAGAGGGTCTCCGACCTGGCCGAAAACGTGTTTGCGGATTACCGAAAGCGCAGCGGCAAGAGGTCGGTGTTCGAGCGTCTCGCGGTCGTGGCGACCGATGAACTGCACGATATGGCCGCGATGGCGGCCGCCCTTGGGTTCTCCGACATGGAGGAAGGGTTGGAGCCGCGAGGTCTGCGGTCACTGTCGCGGGTGCCGCGGTTGCCGGAATCCGTCCGCCAAAGTCTGGTTGGGCACTTCCGCGGGTTTCAGCGGATGCTCCATGCCAGTGTTGCCGACTTCGAGCGGGTTGAGGGCGTAGGGCGGGCGCGGGCTCAGCAGCTACGTCGCTTTTTCGACCGCTTGCTCGAGCTCGGCGACGGGTAGGACGGCAGATGCAGTGTGTTGTGGCACGGCGGGACTCGTTACAATGCGCGAACTAGCAACCTGGAAGAACTGTGACAGACAAGAAGACGACTTCGGGCAAGAAGACCCCGGCAAAGCGTAGAACTTCGGCGGCGGGCAAGTCGACGTCGACCAAGGCCTCGACCAAGACGTCGTCTGGGCGGAATCCGACCGCCAAGAAGACCGCCGCCAAGAAGACCACCGCCAACAAGACGACCGCCGCCAAGAAGACGACACCAGCGAAGTCCACGGCCAAGAAATCCACGGCCAAGAAATCCACGGCCAAGAAGACGCCGGCTACGAAGACATCGGCCACAAAGACATCGGGCCGTAAGACGGCGGCGGCTGAGAAGTCGACACCTACAAAGGCCCCTGCGTCGAAGAAGAAGATCGTGAGCCCGTTCTCGGTGGGCGACTACGTGGTGTACCCGCACCATGGGGCGGCAACGATCATCAAGCGTGAGAAGATCGAGTTCGACGGCTCGAAACAGGAGTACTTTGTCCTGGAGATCGCAACCGATCAGCTCACTGTGAGGGTACCGGTTGGCAAAGCCGTCGATCTCGGCGTCCGGCCGGTCATTTCGCAGAACAAGGCTCGCCAGGTCTTCCGCACCTTCAAAGATGAACCTCAAGAGGCTGGAAAGAACTGGAGTCGGTGGTACAAGCTACTCACCGAGAAGATCAACTCTGGCGACATCTTTCAAGTCGCTGAAGTGGTCCGTGACCTGACCTACGCCCAGCAGGTCAAGGGCATCTCCCCGGCGCTCAAGCGGATGCTGGCCAAGGCAAGGCTGATCATCATCTCTGAGCTGCGATTCGCCCTCGACCTCGACGAGGAAGACGCGGTCAAGAAGCTCGATCGGGCTCTCCCCAAGGTCGAAGAGCCGGAGGAAGTGTGAGCGTCCCCGCCGACAGCGTCTCTATTTGGGGCATCATTGTGGCGGGGGGGACGGGCACACGTTTCGGTGGCCCGAAACACTCGATGGAGTTGGAGGGCAGGCCCCTCTGGTCCTGGGGTCGGGACATGCTGGTGGATGCCGGATTGAGCCACGTCGTCGTGGTCGGCCCGGTGCCTGGCGGTATCCCAGGTGGCAACCGGCGCCGGGATTCGGTAGCGGTCGGCCTTGGCGAGATTCCCGACGACATCGATTATGTAATCGTCCATGATGCAGCTCGCCCGCTGGCCACGACGAGGATCGTTGACTCGATCGTCAAGACACTGCTCTCCCGGGACGTTGACGGCGTGGTCCCGGCGGTGCCGGTACGTGACACGTTGAAGGAAGTCGATGACAACGACATCGTCTCCGGGACCTTGCCGCGCGACCATCTCGTCGCGGTCCAGACGCCGCAGGGGTTTGTCACTTCACGGCTGCGGGCGGCTCATGCGGCCCTCGAGGGAAGCTTCACCGACGATGCCGGCATGATCGAAAGAAACGGTGGCCGGGTTGCCGTCGTTCCCGGCGATCCACGCAACCTCAAGGTGACGTTTCAGGAGGATCTTGCCGTCGTCCGTGCTTTGGTGGCAGCAGAGGAGAGCCTGTGAGGGTCGGCTGGGGATTCGATGCACATCGCATCGGTGACGACGGCCCGATGCAGATCGGCGGGGTGGTTGTCGACGACACCCGCGGTCTGATCGGCACCTCAGATGCCGACGTCGCGCTCCATGCAATCGCCGATGCCGCGCTCGGCGCCGCCGCGCTTGGAGACCTCGGCGTGATTTTCCCGTCGGATGATCCCGAATCGCAGGGAGCGGATTCCGCCGAGTTGCTGGCGAGGGTGGTCCGGCTCATCGATGACCGTGGCATGGCGATCAGCCATGTCGATGTGACCGTGGTCGCCGAGACCGTCCGGATCGACCCGCACCGTGCGGCCATCCGGCAACGGGTTGCCGAACTGACCCACGCCGCCCTCGGATCGGTGTCCGTGAAGGCGACTACAACCGACGGGATGGGATTCCTCGGCCGCGACGAGGGGGTCGCGGCGATGGCGGTTGTCACCCTAGATCGTTGATCGGCGGACAAGTCTCAGGGTTGTGAGAGGATCGTTCGAGATGATCGCATCTACGCCTGCTGCCGCGAGGGTGCGGATCGCATCGGGATCGTCGACAGTCCAGACCGCGATGCGCAAGCCGGCGATGTGGGCGGCGGCGATGTTCGTCTGAGGATCGGCAAGGACGTCGGCCACATAGGGGGCTATCCAGGAGTGCCCTGCGGTGGCCACGGCTTGGAGTTCCTTGCCGAACCCGAATCCCTCGCCGACCAGCAGGCCGGTCGTTATCGCCTGGTCTGATGCCCGGACCGCGGCCACGGTCTCCGGATTGAACGATGTGACGACGACGCGCTGATGGATGTCGTGCCGGGAGACCCAGCGGGCGATGGCCTCAGCCATGGTCTGATCAGGGTCATAGTCCGGTTCGGAAGGTGTGTTCTTGATCTCGACGTTGACGATGAGATCGGCGAGCACGTCCAATGCCTCATCGAGGGTGGGCACCTCAGGGTGTGTGCGCCGGATGTCGGCGAAGTCGTGATGGATCAACGGGCCCATCTCGCCTAGGTCCGGATCGTGGTTGATGACGATCGCTCCATCGGCGGTGAAGCGGACGTCCAGCTCGACCCCGTCTACGCCTTGAGCGACGGCCAGCTCGAACGCCTCGATGGTGTTGTCCGCTGCATGGGCGGATGCCCCGCGATGCCCGAGTACCAGTGGTTGTGGCATGATCACCGTCTCCTCTCATCCTGCAGCCTCAACGCTACCCCAGCACTGATACCATCCTCGCCATGCGCATCTTCAACACTCTCGGACGGACGCTCCAAGCCTTCGAACCGCGCGATGCGGGCAAGGTTGCGATGTACGTCTGTGGAGCGACGGTCCAATCGAAGCCGCATGTCGGGCACGGTCGCTATGCGGTCGTCTTCGACGTGGTCCGCCGATACTTCGAGTGGCTTGGTTACGACGTGACCTATGTGCGCAACATCACCGACGTCGACGACAAGATCATCGCCGCCGCCAACGAGATGGGGGTGACCATCGAGGAGGTTGTCGAGATGGCCGACACCGCCTTCCACGCGGCGTATGAGGCGTTGCGGGTTCGGTCGCCCGACATCGAGCCGAGAGCAACCGATCACATCCCGGAGATGATCGAGATGATCGAGGCGCTGATCGAGCGGGGCCATGCGTATGAGGCTGGCGGCGATGTGTATTTTGCGGTCCGTAGCTTCCCCGGGTACGGCAAACTCTCGGGTAGAAACATCGACGAGCTACGGAGCGGGGAGCGGATCGAGCCGGGGGAGCAAAAGCGGGACCCCCTCGATTTCGCTATGTGGAAGGCCGCCAAGCCCGGGGAGCCGGAGTGGGACTCACCGTGGGGGCCGGGGCGTCCCGGGTGGCATATCGAGTGCTCGGCGATGGCGCACAAGTACCTGGGTACCGGGTTCGACATCCATGGTGGTGGCCACGACTTGATCTTCCCCCACCACGAGAACGAGATCACCCAGGCAGAGGGTGCCGGCCATGTTCCGTTTGTGCGCTACTGGATGCACAACGGGCTTCTCAACCTGAGCGGGGAGAAGATGTCGAAGTCGACCGGCCACGTCATCGATCTGGTCGAGGGGATCGACAAGTACACCCCCGGTGCAGTTCGTCTCTTCTACCTGCGCACCCACTACCGGAAGCCGCTCGAGTTCAGCGAGGAAGCGCTGGTCGATGCCCGTGCATCGCTCGACCGCATTTGGGCGTTCCGCCGCCGGGTGCAGGGTCCGGTAGAAGACACACCGCTCGAGGGGGCCATGGCATCGTTTCGCGAGGCAATGGACGACGATCTCGACAACGCCGGAGCCCTGGGTGTCATGTTCGACGTGATTCGGGAAGGGAACCGTCGCCTGGACGATGGTGAGGACGCCGGGCCGTGGGTGGCGGCATACGACGAGATCGTTGGCGTGCTCGGTCTCGAAGAGCCTGAGGATGACCTCGAACAGATCAATGATGATATCTCGGCGTTTGCGGCCGACATGGGTCTCGACGGCGTGACCGGCGAAGCAGCGATCGACGCCCTGATCGAACGGCGGGCAGACGCCCGGAGGACTCGAGACTGGGCGACTGCAGATCTCATTCGCGACGGTCTCGCCGGTGTAGGCATCATTCTGGAGGACACAGCCGATGGCGTCCGCTGGCATAGGGGATAGCCTCGAAGGTTTTCACGCGGTCAGGGCGGCACTCGACGCAGGGCGGGTGACCCACATCCGCGTCGAGGCTCATCGGATCAAACGTCCCGACTACGCACGGCTGGTCACCGACGCGGCGGCGGCCGGTATTCCCATCAAGCAGGTCGATGATGTCCGCCCCATGGCGGTCACGGCCGCGCCTCAAGGGGTGATCGCTCGTGCCCGGCCTATACCGTTTGTGTCCATCGAGAAGGTGGTCGCAGCAACCAGGCCACCGGCGGTCTTGGTACTCGATCACATGGAGGATCCGCGTAACATCGGTGCCATCGCCCGCAGCATGGTGGCGGCCGGCTGGCGATCGCTGGTACTGCCGGAGCGTCGTTCAGCACCGCTAGGCCCGACGGCTTTCAAGACGGCAGCAGGAGCATTCGAGTACCTGTCGGTGTGCGAAGTGAAGTCGACTGCCGACGGCCTGCGCCGTCTCCGTGACTTTGGCATCTGGCTAGTCGGTCTCGACGGCGACGGGGAGCAGTCACTATTCCGTCACGAGCTGCTGCGCGAGCCGGTGGCCTTGGTGATCGGGGCGGAGGGGAAAGGTATGACCCATCTCGCCAAGGATCTCGTCGACATCATCGTTCGCATCCCGATCAACCCCGAGGTCGACAGCCTCAACGCCTCGGTTGCCGCATCGCTGGCGTTGTATGAAGTGAGCCGGATGAGAGGCATTAGACTCGGCGGCCCGCTGGCGTAGCTCAGTCCGGCAGAGCAGCTGATTTGTAATCAGCAGGTCATGGGTTCGAATCCCTTCGCCAGCTCAACACCCTTCAGTCCCCCCGGCGAAGCCGGGGGGAAGGTACCGCCGCCCGGAGGGCGGGGGTAGGGTGGCCGGCCGAAGGCCGGTATTTCGGTGGTCTCCCACGTTGGGGGTCAGGTCGGTAGGGCGAGAACCGGCTTGGGGCCGGCCCTCTGCTCGGTCGGCGAAAATCCCGTTTACGGGCCATTGAGGCCGATGCTGTCTGATCTGGGTGTGGTCCGTATTTGGTCCGTCACGGCTTGAGCGCGTGCCCGGCCGAGTGCGGCGGCGAGGGCGTCCGTCGCTGATGGGACGAGGTGTCCGTGGCGGGCGTGGATCCGGAGTTCTCTGGGAGGTTCCGCTTGTCGGACGGCGGGGGAGACCTTCGGCGGGTTGCCGGCGATGGCCGTCTGGAGGAGCACGCCGATGTTGAAGATGGCGGCCTTTCCTGGCGAACCGCCGCCGACGAATGGGCCGGCGCACCCCGAGGCTGCCGATCAGATGGTCACCCTGACTTGTGAGGTCCCGACGTGGAGTGGTGGTGGTCGCCGGTGGCATGGGGTACTGACAGGAGCGAGCATTTGATTTCTCCGAGCATGAACTCGGCGGTGTTGCCGATCACCATTCCCGCCACTCCTCGTCGACCGGCTGACCCGATGACGAGATCGGCGATTCGGTGGTCCCGTAGGTACTCTCTGAGCACAAGTTCAATGTCGCCCTCTTGGTCGTGGACCTCGACCGGCACCGGTAGCGGTAGGGATGCGGTGAGGGTCTTTCCGATGGCGGATCGGGCGTGCCGGTAGTCGTCGCGGGCTGATGTTTCGTCTTCGAGGAGGCGTCGCCAGGCATGGAGGAGGTGCAGCCTGCCGCCACGACGAGCCGCGATCGATGCCGCCAGCTCGATGAGATGGAGATGCCGCGGGTCGGGGCTGGGCCTTTCGTCGAGGAATGGGCCGATTGCGACGGCGACGTCACGGCGGTCTCGAATCGGTCTGGGATCGAACCAGACGGGTATCGGGCTTTGTCGGATGAGTTCTCGTGTTGTGGGGTCTGTGAAGCGGTGTCGGGCCGGGGGGTGGTGTGCTGCGATGAGGAGATCGTGACCGCCGTGGTGGATGCGTCGAAGGACCTCCGGTACTGGACGCCCCACTCCGACATCGGTTGCCACGTGTGTAGAGGTCTCCGCATCGGCAATCAGGCGCAGCTCGCCCAACCGGGCGGCCACCGCGGGTTGGTCGGTCACGGCGGTGCGGTGCCCGGCCCTGGCCCAACGCCTGGGGATCACGTCAAACAACGCCAGCTCGAGCGAACCCGGCAAGCCGAGTACGGCTGCACCCGCCAGTAGCGAGCTTGTAGCCGCCGGGTCGCTGGAGGCCATGATCAGTACGCTGTTGAAACGGTTTTGGACATGACCCGGGGTAGAGCGGTTTTCCCCGGCTGCGGGGGGGAGCATCGAGACCGGTCGCGTTGGCTCGATTCGTTTGGATCTTGGTGCAGTATGGGTCACGATGCCTTCTCCGTGTCCTGTGGGAGTGTGGCGGTGAGGTCGGTGGCGGTGATCGACCCGACCAGCCGTCCGGTGCGGGTGACCACACCCACTGGTCCGCCGCTGTGTTCGTCGAGCACGAGCCAGATATGGTCGACCGGTTCGTCGGCGGCAACGGCAACGGGTGGATCGGCGACGGCGCCCACCTCGACGTGGGGTGGGTGGGCAAGTAGCTCGCTGCGGCGGACCGTGCCGGTGAGGCGGCCATGGTCGGCGACGAGGACGACCGGCGCCGTTGCCACTTCCAGCACATTGCGGATGCGCATGTGGTTCCCGACCGCCCGGGGAGGGCTCATCACCTGGTAGACGCGGAGCGCATCTTGACGCACGACAACCACCCCGCCCGGTGCAGCCACCCGGAGCCGTACACCGGGGCCGAAGAACTGACGCTGGAACCACGAACCGCCGGGGGCTCCCACAACGACCATGGCACCCGCGGGAAGTGAGGCAACGAGGTCGATCGGGTGCTCGGCACGTACGGCAGTCATCGGCAGGTCGATGCCGCCGGCGGCGACGTCTGCGAGGGCGCGGAGGGCGGCGGGGCGTTGGTCGGGTCGCCGGTAGCCCGTCACGATCCTGCCCGGGACGCCGAGTCGCTGTGCGGCCCGGCGCGCCGTTTCCGCGGCGAGGAGAGAGTGGGGCCCGCCACCGACGGTGGCGACGACCTGGTCTACGGCGTCCAGAATGACGTTGTGCGGCACGGCAACCGAGCACCGCTCCAGCGATGGCAGGTGGGAGGTGACCTGGAGAGTGGCCCGGGTCTCGATTAGCGTGGCCATGGTGTCCTTACCTGAGCGCATCGCTCGGTCGTCGGCGAGCAGCTCGGCAAGGTCACGGCAGGTCCCGGTTCCCGACCACACAACCCTCCACGATCTGCTCTCCCCGGTGCTCATGAGCTCGACCTCTGCCCTGCGGCGCGGCGCAGCACCTTCGATACCCTGGCGTCCTGGTCGCCGACCGCCAGCGGCCGGATCGGCCGCTGCTCGGTAAGACCAAGAAGCTCGTCACCGGGTTCGAGGGCTTCGACCTCGCTGAGCATTACGACCTCGCCCCGACGTCGCACGAGGAGGGCGACACGTTCCGCATCGGGGTCATCGCCGTTGGATGCCACCTTCCCTGCCGGCCACGTGATCGGGCCGAGCCGTGCCGAGTGGCGCTGGATGCGGCGGTTCCATGCTTCCAGGTCCAGCGGCTCTTCTGTAATTGGCCGGGCCGTTTCCCCAAGGGCATGCTGGAGTGAGCTGGCGTCGTCGCCGGTGAGGGCCACCGAGGCGTGCGGGATACCGTGGTCGATGCTTGCCTGTTGGGCCACCAGGACGTTCACCGAGGCATTGCCGGTGATGCAGACGATGCGCTGGGTGTCGGCGGCTCCCGCCTGGCGCAGGATCGAGTCGTCGAGGGCGTTGCCGTGGATGGCTTCGAGGCCGAGCGCTCTCGCGTCATTGCAGTGGTCGAGGTTGGTGTCGATGAGCCGTACCCAGCCGGACTCGCTCATCGCGAGGGCGATGTGACGGGCAACCGGGCCGGCGCCGACGACGATCGCTCCATGCCGTGTCGAGCTGCGTACGAGCCGATCTTGGCGACGAAGCCACTCGACGGCCCGCGTGAGCAGGAACGGCACGGTCGCAGTGGTGACGAGCGCCATGAGCACGAGCACGGAAAAGACGGTCTGGTCGATGAGGCCACGCTCGAGGGCCAACTCGGCGGCGATGATCTCGACGGCGCCCCGACCGTTCATGCCTGCCCCGACCGCCAGCCCTTCACGCCATCCGCGACCACTCGGTAAGTAGAACAGGGCGGTGCCGGCGATCTTCCCGACCGTCGCCACCGCGATGACGGTGACGAGGAGCAGTGGATCGGTGCCCACGACGCCGAGGTCGATGTGAAAGCCCGCGGTGACGAAGAAGATCGGTGCGAGAAAACCGACCGAGAGCCGGTAAACGAGTTGTTCGACATCGCGGAACATTCTCGGCTCGAACAGGCCGGGGCGCAGCAGCAGACCGGCAAAGAACGTCCCGAGGATGCCGTGCAAGCCGGCGACTTCGGCGGCCGCTCCGTACATGAGTGCCACGATGACCACGATGACGAACAAGGTCCCACGATCGACCTGAAGGGTGCGGGTGAGGTAGGCGGCGCCGATCGGGAACAGGCCGATCCCGACCGCAAGCGAGACGACGATGAACACGAGCGCCTTGAGGACGACCACGGCAAGGTCGCCGCTCGAGACACCGGCATCGCCGGAGCCGAGGAGGGCGGAGAAACCCACCAGTGCGACGAGGTCGGCGATGAGCGCGCCGGCCATCATGACATGCGCGATGCGGGTGTCGAGGATGCGGAGGTCGACGAGCACCCGCGATTTGGTGGCGAGCGAGGTCAGCCCCATGGCGAGGGCGAGGAACAGCGCACCACGGCCGGACAGACCGAAGGCGGTTCCGAGCCAGTAGCCGGCACCGGCGGGGACGACGAATCCGCCGACTGCGGCGAGGAAAGCCGGCCATGACGACCGTCGCAGGTCACCGAGGTCGAGGTGCATCCCGACGTACAGCATCATTATCAGGATCCCGACGGTCGCGATGACCGAGAGGGCCTCATCAGCGGAGAGCAGGCCGAGTACGGCCGGGCCGAGCGCGATGCCGGCGATCAGTTCTCCGATGATGGCGGGATAGCCGAGGCGTCGCGCCACCGCGCCGCCACCGACCGCAGCGGCGAGCACGAGTGCGAGGTTGAGGAGGTGAATCTCCATGGCTGCCTCTCCGGCGTGTGTTGTCGCCTGTCGCACATCATGCCTGGTCGATTCGACGGCACTGTGGCCGCCCGGCGCGCATTGGCCGGCAAGAACGCGCAAGAAACGCATCGATTCGTCACAATCGACGGGCACACGTAGTCGCGCCGCGGTGCGCAGGGTACGATCCGGGCCCTGGAGGACGCGACGTGAGCCACGATGTAGATGCCGGATCGGGTCGACCGAGAGTCCTGGTCGTCGAAGACGACGACCGGATCCGAGCCGCGCTCCGTTTGGCGCTCGGTGACGAGGGCTACGTCGTCGATGACGTAGCCGACGCCGAGACCGCGGTGGATCATTTTCGCGTTGCTCGCCCGGACATCGTCCTCATCGACGTGATGCTTCCAGGGATGGGGGGCCTCGACCTGTGCCACCACCTGCGGCGGTCAAGCGATGTCCCGATCATCATCGTCACAGCACGCGACGACTCCCACGACGTCGTTGCCGGGCTCGAGGCCGGCGCCGACGACTACGTGACCAAGCCCTTCGTCGTCAAGGAGCTTGCCGCCCGGATCAGGGCGCTTCTGCGCCGCACCCGCCCTCCTGTGGCGGAGCCGTCACGGCTTCGCTTCGGAGACCTGGTCGTCAGTATCGAGGAGGGCACGGTGACCCGGGGTGGGGAGGCGATCACCCTCACCTGAACCGAGTTTCTTCTCCTGTGCGAGTTGATCGACAACCCGCGCCGAGTCCTGTCTCGCGATCAGCTGCTGTCCAATGTGTGGGTTTGCGACTACTACGGCGACGCGAGGATCGTCGATGCCCACATCGCTCGTCTCCGCAAGAAGATCGAGCCCGATCCGTCCACCCCTTCGTTCGTGACGACGGTGCGGGGGATGGGATACAAGTTCGTGCCGGGTCCGGGATGATACGGTGACAGGAACCTCCGTCCGGGAGGCGGTACCGGTGGGGCGGCGCCCGCGGAGCCTGCGGCGGCGCATCGTGGTGCGGGTCGCAGGTGTCGCGCTGGCGTTGTCCTGCGGCCTCGGTGTCGCTACCTATCTGGTAGTTCGCGACGCCGTTATCGAGGATCGTGAAGCGGCAGCTCTCGACCAGGTCACCACCGATGCACGGGCGGTTGTCGCCTCGCTCGAAGTCGCCGGCGTGAACCGGGCTGAGGTGTTGGCCAGGCTACGGCCACCTGCCCGGTCACGCCCGCTGCTGGCCATGGACGGAGAGTGGTACATCGCTTCCTTGCTGGTCCAACCCGATGACCTGCCCGAGGCGCTCCAGGAAGCCGTCTTCGCCGGGACCGCCGCCAAGCAACGCTTTGCGGTACGCGGCGACCCCCTCCTCGGCATCGGCGTGCCGCTGTCCGGCGGCAACGGCGGCTACTTCGAAGTGTTCTCGCTCCAAGACGTTGCGGCCACTCTCAACACACTGGCGCAGAGCCTCATCATCATCGGGGCCGCAGCCACCCTGCTGGGAGCACTAGCCGGCTGGGGCATCGCCCGGCGCATACTGCGTCCCCTCGAGGAGGTCAGCGACGTCGCAGCTCAGATCGCCGCCGGAGAGCTGGGTACGCGGCTGGACGAGTCCGCCGATCGGGACCTTGCTCGTCTCACCGCCTCGTTCAATGCAATGGCACAATCGCTCGAGGACCGCATCGAGCGCGAAGCTCAGTTCTCCTCGGATGTGTCGCACGAGCTGCGCTCGCCGCTCACCACGCTGGCGACATCGGTGTCCGTCCTCGAACGGCGCCGCGATGAGCTCTCATCGCAGGGCCGGGAGGCGCTCGATCTGCTCGCCGCCGATCTCGGGCGATTCACCGCTCTCGTTACCGACCTCCTAGAGATGTCACGCTACGACGCCGGAGTCGCCGACATCGAACGGATCCCGTTCGGGGTCGCCGCCTACATACAACGGGTATTGGTGCGTCTCGGCGTAACCGAGGTGCCGCTTGTCATCGCTCCGGGCGCCGACTCCGCCGTCGTGCTCGCCGACGAGCGGCGTCTCGAGCGCAGCCTGGCCAACGTTCTCGACAACGCCAGGGTTTACGGAGGGGGTCCGACGCTGGTCACGGTTCGCGCCGACTATGCGCGCGTGGAGATCGTTGTCGACGACGATGGGCCCAGCGTGCCTCCCGAGGAGCGAGACCTCATCTTCGAGCGTTTTGCCAGAGGGACCACAGCTCGCCGCCACCGGGATCGTGAGGGGAGCGGCCTCGGTCTTGCCCTTGCCCGCGAGAACATGCATGCCCAGGGAGGCAGGATCTACGCCGGTGATGCTCCCGGCGGCGGCGCCCGATTCGTAATCGAGCTGGAGCGGGTCGACACATGAGCCGCGTCCTGCTCGCGGTCGCTGCCGTCATCTTGTCCGGCTGCGGTGTTCCGCTCCAGTCGGAGCCGGAAGTCATCGACCCCGGCTTCGGGCCGGAACTCCCGGTCGAGGTGCCGGCGACGAACGGTCGGGCCGACGGTGCGATCTATCTGGTACGAGGGGACAGCCTCGTCGCGGTGGCCCGCGACGCCACCACCCAGCCATCCGACACACTCGAGCAGCTCCTTGCCGGACCGGCCGCGGCCGAAGCACAGGCCGGTCTGCGAACAGCCATCCCCATCAGCAGCGTGATCCGCGAAGTCACTCTCGTCGACGGTCTGGCCACGGTTGACGTGTCGTCATCCTTTGGCCGTGTCGGCGGGCAGGAAGAGATCCTGGCCATCGCACAGCTTGTGCTCACTCTCACGACCACCGGTGTCGACCGCGTCACCGTTCTCCTCGACGGACTACCCGTCGCACTCCCGTTACCCAACGGCGTCCTCGTAACCGACCCGGTCACGTTCGCCGACTACCAGGTGCTCGTCGACCAGTAGCCTGCGCCCACCAGGTGCGGCATCTGCTGTTTCGGTCCTGTGCTTGCGACCGACTGGGGGACTCACGTGGCATGTTTCCGGGTGTAGGTTTTCCGGGTGTAGGTTTGCTGTGTCATCGTCGAGCGCGAGGTGTGGACATGATTCATGTCGTGCAGGCGGGCGAAACGCTGGGAAGGATCGCTGCCAGGTTCGGCACCACCGTGGCTTCGATCCTCAACGCCAACCCCCAGGTTCCGAATGGCGACCTGATCTTCCCGGGCCAGGAACTCAACGTTCCCGGTTCCGAAGGCGGAGTCGCCGCTGCCGAGCCCAACGAGGCCGTCCCCACGGTTGAGTACACCGTCCGGTCGGGGGACACCCTGGGCAGGGTCGCCCAACACTTCGGGGTAACGATCGCCGACCTGGTGGCCGCCAATCCTCAGGTCACCAATCCCGACGTGATCCGCCCCGGTCGGAGGATTGTCATCCCCGGCGACCAGCGGATCACAGTCTCCGATATTGTGACCAAACCCGTGAGCGGCGGGCTGGCGACCTGGCTTGCCGTCGCCAAGCGCGAGATGGACACCGGTGTCGACGAGATCCAGGGAGCAGGGGACAACCCCAGGATCGCCGAGTACCACCGCACCACGACCTTGCCCTCGTCCCTTGCCGATCAGGACGAGACACCGTGGTGCTCGAGCTTTGTGAACTGGTGCCTGGCACAGGCCGGGCTGCGAGGGACCGGGAGCGCACTGGCCCGTTCGTGGCTCGACTGGGGCATCGTCGTCGAGCGTCCCACACGAGGCAGCATCACAGTCTTCCGTCGCGACGGCGGCCCCAATCTCGGCCACGTCGGCTTCTACTGGTCGGCGGCCGGCGATCGAATCCTCGTCTTAGGCGGCAACCAGGGGGACCAGGTGTCGATAAAGGGGTACCCGAAGTCAGATGTGCTCGGATACCGGTGGCCGACCGGCGCCGGATGAGCCACGTCTGATCGCCCTCTCGCTTCGCGTCGCGTCGGGAGAGGGCGACCGAGGTGTATCGGCGGATGCGATCTCCCCGACGAGATGGGGGATGGCTGCGACGAGGGTGGCAGCGTTTGACTCGACTTGGTGAACTAACTATGTTTACTAAAGATAGTTAGTTCTGAGGATGTTCAGATGAACGCTCGGCTCCGGGTACAACAGAAGGCGACACGGCACGGCCAGCGGATTCAGAATCGTCGTCTTGTCCTCCAGAGCGTGGTGGCCGATGCTCCCATCAGCCGGGCCGATATCGTCCGCGCCACCGGTCTCACTGCCGCGTCGGTATCTGCAATCGTCGCCGATCTGGAAGGTGAGGGGCTCGTCGTTGAACTGGGCACCGGACCGTCGGCAGGGGGAAAGCCACCCACTCTGTACGGCCTCAACGCCGGTGCGCGCTCGGTGATCACGGTCGACCTCAGCGACGGTGAGCGAACGGGGTCTGTACTCGACCTGAAGGGCGCTCCTTTGTACAAGGCCGATCGATCCCGGGACGCGCTCCAGGGACAACCCGGCATCGAACGGCTCATGCAGTTGATCGATGAGCTGATCACCACAGCTCCGGCTCCACCCCTCGGGATCGGCATCGGCACCCCGGGTGTGATCGCCGAGAACGGGGCGGTTGTTGAGGCTTCGTTCTTCGACTGGCATGACGTGCCGCTCGGTACCCTCCTTGCCGAGCGGTACGCGCTGCCCGTCCACATTATCAACAACAGCCGTGCCGCGGCGCTCGCCGAGTACTCGTTCGGTGGCCATGAAGCCGAGAATCTGCTCGTCGTCAAGATCGGCAACGGTGTCGGCGCGGGTGTGGTGCTGGACGGCCGAATCCACAGTGGAGAGGACTCGGCCGCGGGCGAGATTGGCCACGTAGTGGTCGACCCAAACGGCGCCCCATGCTTCTGTGGCAAGTCGGGCTGTCTCGAGACCGTCGCAGCCGCCCCCCGCCTACTCGAAGGGTTCTCGCAGTTCATCGCCATCAGAAGCGAGTCCCTGGTCGAGGGGATGGACCAAGCGGCAGAGGCCGCGACTGCCGGGGAACCCGGTGTCCTCAAGACCATCGACGAGGCGGCTCGCAATCTCGCCAGAGTGCTTTCGACGACGGTGGCCATCCTCGACATCCACAAGGTGGTGATCACCGGTGTCGTCGCACGTCTCGGCGACCCGTTCCTCGACCGTCTGAAGGACCAGATCGAAAAGGGAGTTCTTCCCACCCTCGCCGCCAAACTCGAGCTTTGCTGGGGTCGCACCGAGGACCGCGCAGTTCGTATGGGTGCCGCCGCCCTGGTGACCAGCCAGGAGCTGGGGGTCGTCTGAATGGCGTCAGTCGTCCTCGCCCCGCTGATCGTTCCCCCTCTCGACCCCGGGTTTCGCCCGGCGGTGCTCGCCAGCCGTGTCTTCCGCGACGCAGTCGCAGCATCAGGTGACGCCGCCGTTCTACGGATCGGTCTGCAGCGGCCCGGAGGAGCGATCTCGAGCTTCCACACCGAGGTCCACCGCGACGACAGCGCCAACGCATCCGCCAACGGGGATTATGCGGAGCGCATTCTGAAGTTTCTCCTCTGGCAGCGGGGTGCGTCGAAGGTATTGATCTCGGGCCCCCGCCGGCTGGCCGAGCATCTTCGCCGGGCCTATTCCCGCGACGGCGACCGCGCCTTTGATGCCGATTTCATGACCCGTGTCTACGAGACACCGTTCACGGTGGAGCACGTCGACTCGGTCCCCGACACTGATGAGCCGACCGTCCAACTCGGCCGCAACGTCGAGGGCAATCGCATCGGCTTCGACCTCGGCGCCAGCGACTACAAGGTGAGCGCAGTCATCGACGGCGAAGCCGTTTACACGGATGAGTTCCCGTGGATGCCGAGCGATGCAACCAACCTGTCCTATCACTATGACAGCATCACAGCCGGCTTGCGTCAGGCGGCAGCGCACCTGCCTTCTGTCGAAGCTATCGGTGGCAGTTCTGCCGGGGTGTGGATCGACGATCGGGTCCGTGTCGCCTCGCTCTTCCGCGGGCTCTCCCGCGACGAGTTCGACGCCGCAGCCACCAACCTCTTTGTCCGTATCCGCGACGAGTGGGGCGTCCCACTCAGCGTCGTAAACGACGGGGAGGTCACTGCGCTCGCCGGGTCGATGAGCCTCGAAGCCAACGCAGTGCTCGGAGTTGCCATGGGGTCCAGCCAGGCAGTCGGCTACGTCACCCCGGAAGGAACGATCACCCGGTGGCTCAATGAGCTCGCCTTCGCCCCATTCGACTACCAGCCGGATGCGCCGGCCGATGAATGGTCGGGTGATGTCGGATGCGGCGCTCAGTACTTGTCCCAGACCGGCGTGATCCGTTTAGCCGGTCGGGCCGGCATCGACCTCGACCCGGCGCTGTCTCCTGCTCAGAAGCTGGCTGTCGTCCAGGAGCTGATGGCCGGCGGCGATGAGCGACTACCCGCCATCTACGAGACCATCGGCACATGGTTTGGGTACGCCCTGGCGCACTACGCCGACTTCTACGACATCGACCACGTGCTGGTGCTCGGCCGGGTGACGAGCGGGCGCGGTGGCGACATCATCGTTGACCGGGCCCGTCACGTTCTCGCCACACAGTTCCCCGAATTGACGATGGCGCTGCATCTCCCCAACGAGCGGATGAAGCGCGTCGGCCAGTCTGTAGCAGCCGCCAGCCTCCCCGAGATCCCAAAGGAGAACGTGCGATGAAGCTGACCAATCCGGGTGCACAGATCTACGTACCCGACGGCGCCGACGTGGCAGCGGCAATCGCCAGAACAACACACGTCGCCGTCGGCGCCCATCAAGATGACATCCCGATCATGGCCCACGACGGGATCCAGCAGTGCTTCGGCGTTGACGACAAATGGTTCCTCGGTATCACCGTCACCGACGGCGCAGGTAGCCCCCGCACTGGTCGGTACGGCGACTACACCGACACCCGGATGCGGGAAGTCCGCATCGCAGAAGAGAAGAAGGCCGCCTTCATCGGCGAATACGGCGCGGCGGTGCTGCTCGACTACCCCAGTTCGGCGGCCAAAGACGGGAGCACCCAGGTCATCGTCGAGCTAGCGGCAATGCTCGACGCGGCGAGACCGGATGTGGTCTACACCCACAATCTCGCCGACAAGCATGACACGCACGTGGCGGTAGCGCTGCGCACCATCGCAGCCATCCGGCGTCTCCCCAACAACACACGACCTGCCGCCGTCTACGGCTGTGAGGTCTGGCGCGACCTCGATTGGATGGCCGACGAAGACAAGGTGGCCTTCGACGTCACCGCTCACTCGAACCTCGCCGCGGCCTTGATGGGTGTATACGACTCGCAGATCTCCGGTGGGAAACGCTACGACCTCGCCACTGCTGGCCGCCGTCTCGCCCACGCCACATTTTCCGAGAGCCACAACGTCGATCAGGCCGGGGCTCTCATCTACGCAATGGACCTCACCCCGCTTATCACCGACTCGATCGATCCGGCGACTCACGTCTCCGATCACATCGGGCGGATGGAGGAAGAGATCTCAGACCGGATTGGCCGCCTCACGTGAGCCGGTTGGTCGAGACAAGCCAGCTAACAGCAGCTACGGAGGAGAAAGACATGAGCAGACGAATCCTCGTCTCAGTTCTTGTTGTCTTTGCTCTCGCTGTCTCCGCGTGTGCGGCCGACAGCGAAGCGACAACCACGACCACTGAGACGCCGGCGGCCGAAACAACCGCGGCGCCCGGCGATGACACGACGACGACCACTGAAGACGTCAGTGATACGACCGAGGCGCCCGAACTCGACGGCCCGTACGAGTTCCTCGCCCGGGCCAGGAACGGAGAATACACCGGCACAGAGGTAGAGGTGCTGGCTCAATGGATAGAGGGCGAGGCGGAGAACTTCGAGGCTGCGATCCAGCCGTTCATCGACGCCACCGGCATCGATGTCAACTACGAAGGAATCTCCGACTACGAGACGGTGCTGACTGTACGGATCGACGGCGGCAACGCACCCGATGTCGCCCAGATCGCCCAGCCCGGCAAGATGCGCGCATTCGCCGCGGAAGGCAAGCTGGTGTCCCTCAGCTCGTTCACCAACGTCGAACAGCTTCAGACCGATTACATCGACTCGTTCATCGATCTCGGTTCGTACGAAGGTGAGATCTACGGTGTCTTCTACAAGGGCGACCTGAAGTCGATCGTGTGGTACCCGGTGCAGGCCTTTGCCGATGCAGGCTACGAGGTCCCGGAGACCTGGGATGAGCTCGTTGCCCTCAGCGACCAGATCGTCGCAGACGGCAATGGCAACCCCTGGTGCATTTCGATGGAACACGGCGATGCCTCGGGCTGGGTGGCCACCGACTGGATAGAAGACATCCTGCTACGAACCGCCCCGACCGACATCTACGACCAGTGGATCACCCATGAGATCCCGTTTGATCACCCGGAAGTCCTCGAGGCCGCCGAGTACATGAATAGCATCTGGTTCCAGCCGGACTACGTGTATGGCGGTAATACCGCTATCAACGCGACCTGGGTCGGTGACACCCAGACCCCGATGTTCGATGCCGCTGGGCCACAATGCTGGATGCACAAACAGGCAGCGTGGATCCCGGAATTCTGGCCGGAAGGAACCGAAGCCGGGGTTGACAGCTCGTTCTTCTATTTCCCTCCCATCGAGGACGAGTTCGGCAGTCCCGTGCTCGGCGGTGGCGACCAGTTCATGATGTTCAACGACCGTCCTGAGGTCCGCGCCTTCATGGAGTACCTGGCAACGGCTGACGCCGCCAAGGCATGGATCGAGATAGGTGGGTTCGTTTCCCCCAACCAGAGTGTTCCGCTCGATTGGTACACCACGTATCCGAACGATGAGCTCGCCGAGATCCTGAACGGCGCTACCACGTTCCGCTTCGACGCATCCGACACGATGCCCGCCGATGTCGGCAACGGGACGTTCTGGTCCGGCATGGTCGAATGGGTCTCGGCCAACGGCGACGGTACGGAAGGCATCTTCGAACAGATCGAAAACAGCTGGCCGACCGGGTAGGAGACCGTTGAAGAATCCGAGTTCAGGCTCGACACCGTGGTCCACAACCAAAGGCTTGCCGGCGTTGCGAGCCTTCACCGCGATTAATCAACGACCTCCTAGCGAGTTAGCGTCTTGGGGGAGCCTCCGGGTTCCCCCAAGACATCCCAGGAAGCAATGACTTCACGGACACCCATTCCCACGGCCGAGACGCCGCGATCGGAGAAGCCCGCTAAGGGCCGACTCCGGGTGATTGCGGTCCCGATCGCGATCCTCATTGCGGTCATCTTCGTCCTCCAGGCCAGTCTTGCCTTCTTGAAAGATGAGACCGGCCCGGCGCGGCTCTTTGCGGGCGCCTACGACCTGCTAGGCGCAGAACGCAGCGCCGAGGCGATTCGCGCTTCCGGCCTGTCACCAACCACCAACAAGCTCATCATCGCCGCCATCGCCATCACGGTCGGTGTCGTCGGGGTCTGGGCTTTGTTCATCGCCGCCAACCGGGTCGTCGACCTGTTTTCTCCCCGCTGGTCACGTCGTATCCGCCCGTTCTTGTTCGTCGGCCCTGCAGTTGCTCTGCTGGCCTTCTATCTGGTTTTCCCGGCGATCAACACGATCCGCAGCAGCATCAGCGACGACGGCGGCTTCGTCGAGAACTACCAGTTTGCGTTGACCGACCCGGACATGCTCATCGCGTTCCGCAACAACGTCATCTGGCTGGTGCTGGGAACAGGTGGCAGCGTCATCCTTGGCCTGATAATCGCGCAGTTGGTCGACCGGGTGAAGCGTGAGGCCCTGGCCAAGACCTTCGTCTTCCTGCCCCTCGCCATCTCCATGGTCGGTGCTGCGGTTGTCTGGCGCTTCGTGTACCTATGGCGGCCGCCCGGTCAGGAACAGATCGGCATTCTCAACGCCGGTCTCGACGTGGTCGGCGTCGAGCCGGTGGCGTTCTTCCAGACGATTCCACTCAACACTCTGGCGCTGATCGTCATCATGGTATGGCTGCAAACCGGTTTCGCCATGGTCATCCTGTCGGCCGCCATCAAAGGAGTACCTACCGAGATTCTCGAGGCGGCCCGAATCGACGGCGCCAACGAGCTACAGACCTTCCGCCGGGTGATCATCCCCTCGATAAGGGGTTCGATCATCACCGTCACGACGACGATCTTCGTCGCCATCCTCAAGGTGTTCGACATCGTGTTTGTGACCACCGGCGGCAAGTTCGAGACCGAGGTGATCGCCAACCGGATGTTTGCCGAGATGTTCAAGTTCCGGAACTTCGGCCGAGCCAGCTCGCTGGCGGTGATCCTGCTCCTGATTGTCACACCGGTCATGGTCATCAACGTTCGCAATCTGAGACGGCAGGGGATCGGAGCATGACGAGCGCATCCGCAACTCTCGACGTTGCTTCGACACCGACCCGGCTGCAGCGGTGGAGCCGGAAGGCCCCGGTCCGTATTGCCGTTGTGCTGATCGCCGCGGTGTGGTCGCTGCCGACGGTGGGTCTGTTGATAAGCTCACTACGCAGACCGAACGACATCGCGACCAGTGGCTGGTGGACCGCGGTGTTGCATCCCTTCGAGGCGGCGCAGTGGACGGCGCAGAACTACACGGAGGTTCTCGGCTCCGAGGGCATGTTCAACGCCTTCGTCAACTCTCTGATCGTGACGATTCCGGCGACGGTGATACCCATCACACTCGCCGCATTCGCCGCCTATGCCTTTGCGTGGATGAGGTTCCCGGGTCGGGGCCTCCTGTTTGCGCTGGTGGTCGGCCTGCTGGTGGTGCCGCTCCAGATGACATTGGTACCACTGCTCAGGCTGTACCAGGATCTCGAGCTGACCGGCACCTTCCTCGGTGTGTGGTTGGCCCACACCGGGTTTGGTCTGCCGCTGGCGGTGTACCTGCTGTACAACTACATCTCACAGCTGCCAAGGGATCTATTCGAGTCGGCTCACATCGACGGTGCGTCGCACCTCACTGCCTTCACTCGATTGGTGTTGCCCCTGTCGATGCCGGCGCTGGCGTCATTTGCAATCTTTCAGTTCCTATGGGTCTGGAACGACCTGCTGGTGGCTCTTGTGTTCCTCGGCACCGACTCCGAGGTCGCCGTGCTGACCGCACAACTGAACGAGTTGGTCGGCTCGCGAGGTGAGGCTTGGCACGTGTTGACCGCAGGTGCGTTCGTCACCATGATCGTGCCGGTGCTCGTTTTCCTCGGTCTTCAGCGGTTCTTTGTCCGCGGCTTGCTGGCAGGGTCGGTGAAAGGATGAGCCTCCCGAACGTCGCAGAGATCCTGATGCTGGCTTTCGGCGGCACGTCCCCGCCCCGGGATGTGCTGGACCGCGTCGAGGTGAACCCGCCTGCCGGGTTCACCATCTTCTCCTACGACAACTCGGAGTCGGCAGAGCAGATGGCGGCATGTACCGCAGCCCTCCACGCGGCGAACACGAGCGATCTGCCGTTGCTGATCGCCTCCGACCAGGAGGGTGGCCAGTTGATCGCCCTCAACGGCACCACGGCGTTTCCGGGCAACATGGCGTTGGGCGCCACCGGCGACCCAGACCTCACCGAGCGGGTCGGCCGGGCCACGGCAACCGAGATGCTCGCCCTCGGTGTGAACCTCAACTACGCGCCGATCGCCGATCTCAACACCAATCCAGCCAATCCCAGCCTCGGAATTCGATCGTTTGGGGACGACGCCGGGGCCGTCGCCTCGCACGTCGCCGCTTATGTTCGAGGCACCCGATCGGCAGGCGTCTTGGCGACGCTCAAGCATTTCCCCGGCAAGGGAGGAGCTCAGGTCGATAGCCACTTCGGGCTACCGGTGATCCACCATGATCGAGATCAGCTCGAGAAACGGGAGCTCGTCCCGTTCCGTTCCGGGATGGCCGCCGGCGCCGACCTGGTGATGACGGGCCATTTCGCCATTCCCGGTATCACCGAGCGTGACGACATCGCCTCGACACTTTCGGCTGCGGTACTCACCGGCCTGTTGCGTGAGGAGCTCGGCTTCGAGGGTGCAGTCATCACCGACGCTTTCGACATGGGCGCCATTGCCCAGGGAGATGGGCAGGTGGTAGACGCGATCGCCGCTATCCGCGCAGGAGTAGACCTGATGCTGATGACGGCCAAGACCCAGGACAGGGTGGAACAGGGTCTGGCCCTCGCTCTACATCGCGGCATCATCCCGGATCAGCGCTTCTCAAACGCAGTGCATAGAACACGGGCTCTGCGCCGCTGGGTGAGCCGGTTCGAGCGTCCCAGTTTTGATACGGTCGCTTCGGCCGAGCATCGGGCCCTGGCGAGGGAAGCGGCCGAACGATCCATCACGCTCATCCGCAACGACGACGGGATACTCCCGCTCCGCCTCGACGGCGGCGCTCGTATCGCGGCTGTTACGCCGGAGCCCAGGGACCTGACCCCAGCCGACACGTCCAAGAAGGTCGTCCCGGCGCTGGCTGCCGCTCTCCGCAGCCATCACCACAGCGTCGACGAGTACATCGTCGCCCACCCGCCGACCGGCCGGGACATCGCCGCGATGCGAGAGAGAGCCGTTGGCTACGACCTGGTTGTACTGGGAACCATCTCGGGTTCGATGGATGACCAGCAAGCGGAACTGGCCCGTAGCCTGATCGATGCCGGGGGCCCGCTGGTGACTGTGGCCCTGCGCACGCCTTACGACATCGTTGCCTATCCGGCCGCTACCACACACGTGTGCACCTATGGAATTCGTCGCCCGACCATGGAGGCGTTGGCCGCAGCGCTCTTCGGGAAGATTCCCTTCCAGGGGAAGCTGCCGGTCACGGTGTCGGGAGACTACCCAGTCGGGTACGGGAGATCAGCATGACCATGCGGTCCGAGATCGGCGAACAGCCCACGATCATTGCCACCGCATTGCGGGAGAACGCTGCACCGGTGGACGGCGTGGCGCATCAATTGCGGGCATCACCGTTTAGTTATGCGCTGATTGCGGCCCGGGGCACCTCCGACAACGCTGCCCGCTATGCCAAGTACGTGTGGGCTGCCCACAACGGGATACCCGTTGCTTTGGCGGCTCCCTCGTTGTTCACCAGCTATCAGCGGCCGCCGCGACTCGACGGGGCGTTGGTCGTTGGCATCTCGCAATCCGGTGAGTCACCTGACCTCGTTGCCGTCGTTGCCGAAGGCCGCAGACAGGGACGGCCGACGCTGGTTATCACGAACGAACCGCACTCGCCCTTGGCCGAACAGGCCGACATGGTCATCAACATCCGCGCCGGCCGCGAGCGTGCCGTAGCAGCCACCAAGACATACACGGCCCAGCTGCTCGCCATTGCCATGTTGTCGGCGGCCCTGGATGGGGACAATTCAGGTGACGAGTTGAGCGCTCTCCCCGGCCATGTCGAAACCGTGTTAGCCGCCGAGGGTGACATTGCCGCGGTAGCCGCCGATCTCGCCGACATCCGAGCCGGCGTCGTTCTCGGCCGCGGGTACAACCACTCCACCGCGTACGAGTGGGCCCTCAAGCTTCAGGAAGTCACCTATGCCCTGGCCCACCCTTACTCGACGGCCGACTTCCGCCATGGTCCGATCGCGGTTGCTGAACCGGGATTCCCCATCCTGTCGGTTGCAGCCGATGGACCGCTGTTCGACGACATGATTGAGCAACTCATCGAGATAACGGCAGAGAAGCGAGCCCGCACCGTCGTTGTCTCAAACCGCGACGAAGCCCTTGCAGTAGCTCGCTACGGCATCCCGTTGCCTGCCATGACCGAATGGCTCACTCCGATTCCCGCAATCGTTGCTGCACAGCTGTTCACCTACCATCTCGGCACCGTCCGAGGCCTCGATACCGAAAGACCACGGGGCCTCACCAAAGTCACCAGAACCACCTGATCGGCTCGTTGGCCCGGCTATGAGACGGACTCACTCTGAGCTGGAGCTACGTCGTAACCACGCCGATGGCTACCTCGTGCAAGCGTGTCGCCTTTGTTGGATCGCCCGATCAGCGCAAGACAGATCGCGTCCTTGGAATTGATACCCGAGCTCACCGCATTTGACGCTGCCGCATTGTGGAGCTCGAGCCCGAGCAGGGGCGTTGCGGCATCGAGAGACTCCCTCGCCTTTGTCAAGATGAGCCCTGGACGCCGGGTGCCGACTCATCGCACGCCCTCAGCCAGATCCCGGCGTCGAATGTCGCGTCCCCATAGAGCCGCGGTCACCGGCCGAGACGGTCGCTCGACGGTACACGGCGAACCGTCACGAAATGCCGAACTGGACCTCGACCCAGCCCGCCTGGTGATAACCACGATCTCCGTCGGCGCGGATTACACAGCGCTCGAGACCGCAGTCCACGTCGTCTCCGAGGAACGTCTCGAAGGAGGCTGAAACCTCGAACTCCTCAGCGAAGGCTCCTGCGTTGTCTACCTGGGCGAATCCCGCCTGAATCGCTTCATCGAAGTCGTCGGCGTCGGCGGCACAATCCCACACGTCGGCCCACCTGGTCGTCTCGAAGCGGCACATCCGCACGGTCACCGACGAATCGAGGTAAAAGCCGCTCCCGGTGACGGTGACGATCTTGCCGTCGCTCAGACCGCCTGCGATGTCCACGCTGAGCGTAAGGTCATTGCGAGCCGTCGGCGGTTGCCACGGCGACCACTCCGCCGCCGGCTCCGGGAGGTATGACGGACAACGCACCAGGCGACCCTGCTTGTCGACCGCCCGCAGCGGTGGTGGCGTGGCGACGGGCTCAGTTGTCGAACCCTCGAAGAAGACACCGTCGACGGTCGGGAGGTCGGTCCATTCGCCGTTTTCCATCGCCTGGATGGTCCATGTCTTCTCTGCCCCGACGGCGGTCACCCAGCTCGCCCAGGACGCCAGTTCGTTGTCCGCTGTCGCCAAGCCGCCACCGTTCACGGCCAGGCACAGGTCGCCGCCACCCTCGGCGCTCGCGGGTTGGACGAGCCAGCGGTCGTTGCTGGGCATGACCGTGAAGCTCGCGACGAGCACGTCGGCTACCCCGTCCTCCCGATTGTCAACGTAGGTCGCCACCACGACGTATCCGTCGCCCAGGGGGAACCGGCCGCGCTCGGCAGCATCGAGCGGTTCGAGCGCTTCGGCGATGGCCTGATCCAGGTCACCGTCTGTTCCCGGCGCGTCGTGGGCCTGGTAGCGCAGGTTGGCGAACGGCACGAGCGACCCAGCCACCGATTCGAGTTCCCTGAGCGACGCATCTTCTCCGCTCACGATGACAATGGTTCCGCCGAGTTCAGCTATCAACACCGTATCGCCGATCTCATTCTCGCCGACGTCGAAGCCGGGGACCGTCGACTGGGCGCGATCACCGGACGGTACCCACGACGAGAGATCGCAGTCTCGCCAGTTGTCAACGTAGTAAATGGGGTTGCCGTTCTCGGCGATAAGGCTCGCTCCCGCATGGATGCACGGTGAGTTGTCGTTGCTGGACAACTCGGTCAGCATCACCCGCGGCAGATCGGGCAACCACAACGTCTCGAACCCGAACTGGTGCTCGGACCAGGTGAGATATGCCCAGGGAATGCGGGGGTCGTCGACATCGGACAGTATGACCCCGGAGCCGAGTCCCTGGATCGTCTGTGGCGGTGCCTGCCATTCGAGCGGCTCGGGGCGCCGGGTGACTTCGAGGGTGATGCTGTCCATCGCCGCCGGGATGCTGGCGTGGGTTACGGTGATCGTACAGCGATCGTGCAGAAGCGGTCGCAACACCGGTCTCTGTTCCTGCCCGGGGCCACGCTGGGCGGCGATCCCATCGACGATTATGGAGAAGTCGCCGGTGCCCGTAATCGAGAAACGGAACGGGTATGAATAGAGCATGTCTCCCTCGACAATGGTTTCGATGGCCGCGCCGACGTGGACGGGACCCGTCCCCACTTGCATGTGAGCCGTGCCTGAGAGCACCCATTCGCCGGGGGCACGCAGGTGACAGCCGGTGAACGCAACGGTGAGCGGGGCCGAGTCGTCCAATGCTGCGTCGAGATCGGCGACGATCGCGTCCCACTCGTAGACCCCGCCGACCAATACGTCTCCAACGGCGACACCGGCGTCGATCGGGGGAAGGACGGGGAGCACGACGCCGGCAGCCACGGCTTCCGGGGCAACCGAGGTCGAGGTGCTATTCGCCGGCAGTGCTGTGGCGACGGTCGTGTCCACAGCGCCCGCGCCCACACCACATCCACCAGCCACGAGGGCCGAGGCTATGACGGCTGATATACGCATGTCTCCATTGTGACGGGCGCGACCCTTCTCGGAGTTCCCACGTCTATCGGTGATGTCCCCTGCGGGAGGCCAGTCGGGAGATTCCTTGTACCCCGATCAATGCCGTCTGTGCGATTTACATTCATGTACCGTGCGACGATCGGTAGGTTCAGTGGAAGACGCTTCCACGCGCGAAAAGAGACTGTTGGATTTCGACACGTTCTACAGGCGGAATTTCCAGGCGGTTGCGGCGATTGGGTATGCGCTTTCCGGTAGTGCGTCGGTCGCTGAGGAGTTGGCGCAGGAAGCGTTTATGGCTGCTTTTGTGAAGTGGGACGAGGTGGCTGTGATGGAGCGACCGGACTCGTGGGTCAAGCGTGTCGTGGCCAACAAGGCAGCGTCGCGCGTGCGTCGCATCAAGACCGAGGTGAAGGCGGCGGCCCGGCTCAGAGGCCGAAACGAGCTGCGTTCGTTGCCTGATGATGCCGTTGTGGCGTGGGATCTGGTGCGTCGTCTACCACGGCGCCAGGCACAGGCGATTGCGCTGCGCTATATCGGTGATCTACCGATCGGGGAGATCGCGCAGTTGATCGGTTGTGCCCCCGAGACGGTTCGCACCCACCTGCGACGCGGGCGGGAGCGTCTCGCCAACTCGAAGGAGTTGGAATGAACATCGAGGAGCACCTCTCGAGGACGGCAGCTGATCTACGCGATACGTGGCCGGTACCGGAAAGATGGAACGAGACGGAGCCCGGTCACGGCGCTCGGTGGTATCGACGTCCTGTGTTGGCGGCCCTGGTGGGGGCGATCGGGGTTCTAGCGACCGTGGGCATCGCCAACCTGGCTCTGCGCAGCGCATCCACCCCCACCGTCGGTGACTCGGTTCCTCCGGGGTTGTCTCAGCCTCCGGTGACAGCGTTCACCCCGACAACGCCGGTGACGACACAGCGGCCAACTTCCTCAACGACGTCATCCACGACGACGACAGCAACAGCGACGACGGCCCCTACCACGACAACCGCGACGACGTCATCTACGACGTTGCCTGAAGCAACACCTGCACCGGGGTTTGATGGTTCCTGGATGTCCCTCCCGGACCTACCTCCCGGGTTCGAATCGAATGCTGTACCGGTTTGGGTTGAGGGCAGGCTTGTGGTTTGGGGCGGCACTTCCGGTGATGACCCGGGCGAAGCAGCCGCCGAATGGATCCCGGGGAACCCGGAGTGGCAACCCATTCCCCAGGCACCGATCGATCCGCAGAAGCGTCCGGCTGTGGTGTCTGTAGGCACGGAAGTCATTGTCTGCTGCGGTGTCAATGCCAGCGGACGTTCGACGGTCGAGACGGCGATCTACTCGCCTGCTACCGGCGAGTGGCGAACCGCGGCGCCAGCCCCAAGATTCGGCAGCCAATCACCCGGCACCGTATGGACAGGAACGCAGCTTTATGTCCTTGGAGGAATACCCGAATTGCCACAATTCGGTTCCTACGACCCCTCAACCGGCACGTGGGAACAGCTCCCTGACCCGCCGTACGAGTCTTCGTCGGGGTTCACGGTCGAGTGGACCGGATCTGAGCTGTTCGCCTGGCCGCGATTTGACAGGTCGGGACACGCACCAGTGGTGTTCGACCCCGCCGTTTCGATCTGGCGGACGCTGGAGATACCCAAGTTCGCCCGCGACATCGACGCACCAAGTGTGGTGTGGACCGGTGACGAGGTCATCGTCTGGGGGGTAGGTCTCGGCATCCCAGATCAGCACGAGCAGCGGGGCGCTGCATGGGACCCAGCCACCGATACATGGCGTGAGCTCCCCGCAGCACCGCTACCGGAGGTGGTTTGGGGAGAGTGGACACCCGGTGGTCAGGATGCCATATGGACCGGCGAAGAGGTGGTCGTATTGGCCGGCACACTCGATGACCGACCAGAAGACGACCAAACACGCGTCCTCGTCTACAACCCTGAATCCGATAAATGGCACACCGCACCACCTGTTCCACTCGGCATCGGCGGCCGACTCGTCTGGACCGGAGACACCGTCATCGTCTTCGGCCCAACGAGCTTCATACTCCAGAGACCCTCGAGTTAGATCTGTTCACATATGGTGACTCGAACCACCCACTGCCCGGGGCCGCGGGGATCACGCACACTCGTGCTGTGAAACGATTGCGAGCGCTCCATGAGCAGCGCGTCATGGTGAAAGTTGCACATCTTGCTCCGAGTTGTGTGCACCGGGATCGGCAGCGCGATAGCCTCGGGCTGTGTCTTCACAGCGGAAAATCGGGGGCGACGCCGTCTTGGACTGGCGTGAAATAGCGCGCACCCTGTCGGAGCGGGATCGTGCTTCGTTGTCCGGCGCCGACCTCGATCTGCTGGCAGACGCCCTCTTCTGGCTCGATGAGCTGGAGGAATCGGTGGCCGCTCGCACCGCCGCCTCAAAGCGGTACGAAGCGGACGGGCAGGTCGACGAGGCGGCGATGGCGGCGTGGCGTGCGTTCTACGAGCACTGGCTGGTGGGTGAGACGGTTGTCGGCCGCAGCTGGCTGGAACGATGCCGTGCCCTGGTTGCCGATCCGAAGTCGGTTGCCGCCGGTTGGCTGGCGATCGCCGACGCAGATGTGGCCATGTCCGAAGGAGACCTCGAGGAAGCGATCGACCGCGCTTCCAAGTCGGTGCGTATCGGTGAGAAGACAGGGGATCCCGATCTCCTCAGCATGGCACTCCAGGCGTTGGGTCGGGCCGAGATAATCGACGGCCGGGATGCGGCCGGAGTGGGCAGGCTCGACAGGGCGATGATCATGGTGATCGGCAACGAGCTCGCCCCTCTCTACACCGGATGGGTCTACTGCAACGTCATCGCCACCTGCCACAGCATTGCCGATCTCCGGCGGGCCAACGAGTGGAGTGAGGCAGCACTCAAGTGGTGTGACACGCTTCGCGACGGCAGGCTCTACCCGGGTTTGTGTCGCGTGTACGCCGCCGAACTCGCTGCGCTGAGGGGTGATTGGGGCGACGCCGACCAGCAGGCACGGCATGCATGCGAGCTGCTTTTAGCCCACGACGAGCGGTACGCCGGAGCCGCGCACTACACGGTCGGGGAGCTGGCCCGTCTCCGTGGGCGCTTCGACGACGCAGAGGAGTACTACCGGCGGGCACATCGTCTCGGCTACCTGCCCCAGCCCGGTCTCGGGCTGGTCCGGCTCGCACGAGGCGAGGCCGGGGCTGCGGTGGGATCATTGCGTTCGGCGCTCGATCCGGGGCCGGGTGCGCCGCTTCCCACTGCCCAGCTTCTTGCGGGTCTCATCGAGGCCGCCGTCGCCGCCGGTGATGCGGATGCTATGTCGCTCGGCCTGGCGCGTGTGGATGAGCTCGTATCGCCGGACCCGGGGGGAGCGGTGGCCGCGATCGCGTGTTCCGCCCGGGCGTGGGCCGCGGCGTCGCGTGGCGAGGTCGGTCGAGCAATCGAGGGTATGCGGCGCGCCCTCGACGAGTTCCACCACCTCCAGATGCCCTATGAAGCAGCGAGGGAGCGCACCCGGATCGGTGTCGTCGCCGAGCGGATGGGTGATGACGTCACGGCTCGACTCGAGTTCGATGCCGCGCTCGATGCTTTCCATCGGCTCGGGGCCGAGTGGGACTCATCGCTGGTCGAAGAGCGGCTTGGCGCCGCGTCGCTGCCGCTCACCGACCGGGAGATCGAAGTGGTGCGGCTGGTCGCCGGCGGGCTCACCAACCGGCAGGTCGCCAGTGAGTTGTTCCTCAGCGAGCACACCGTTGCGCGCCATCTCGGCAACATCTACACCAAGCTCGATATCGGGTCGCGGGCGGCGGCAACCGCATGGGCGTATGACCACGGTCTCATCCACCGATGATCAGGATTGACCATCACGCCCAACCGGAGAATGGCGGATTCCGGCGATGCGCCACCCGTGCGTCCCCGGTACGTTCGCCAGGTGGAGAACACAGAGACATTCCAGATACCGATCGAAGCGGCAGAGATCTACGAGAAGAAGTTCGTCCCGGCGATCTTCGCCGAGTGGGCGCCACACATCATCGAAGCGGCAAGGGTCAAACCCGGGAACCGGGTCCTCGATGTGGCGTGTGGCACGGGTGTGGTTGCCCGCACCGCCGCCGGTATCGTCGGACCGGAGGGCGAGGTCGTCGGTGTCGACCTGAACCAAGCGATGCTCACTGTGGCCTCACGAGTCCGACCCGACCTTGCGTGGCGGCAGGGGGCGGTCGACGACCTCCCGTTCGATGGTGACAGCTTTGACGCGGCCGTTTGCCAGATGGCGTTCATGTTCTTCCCCGACCGGTCGCACGCCTTCTCGGAACTGGGCCGGGTCACCCGTCCCGGCGGCCGAGTCGCCGTTGTGGTACCGGCCGCACTCGACGACCAGCCGGCGTACCGGCAGTTCGTCGACATCGCCGCCCATCATGCGGGTGACGAAGCCCGCGCGCTGCTGTCGACCTACTGGAGCTGTGGCGACCTGGACGCCCTCGTCGCCACGATGACCGGCGCCGGGATCGAGCTCGACGACGCTCGAACCAAGACCGGAACGGCGAGGTTCGACTCGGCTGAGGATCTGGTAGAGACGGAGGTCGAAGGCTCCCCGCTTGCGGACCGCATAACACCCGACGCCTACTCCGCGATACGACGAGATGTAGCAGCCGAGATGGCCGCATACAGCACGCCCCACGGCACGTTCGAGATCCCACTGGTCTGCCATGTGGTCGCCGGCCTGATCGGCTGACCAGAAGGAGAAGGCGCTTTAGCCCGTACGCGCCAACTCTCCGGTGGCGACCGCCTCCGAGGCTCGCCAGGTGCGAGCCAAACGGATCAGGAAGACGGTGTTGGCGACGACTCCGGCAACCAGGGCCACGCGGACGACCGGGTTGGTCGGATCGAGGATGATCAGTCTCCCCAGGAAGATCACGATGCTGATCGCACCCAGGATCCTTCCCGCATTGGCCAACCCGTTACCGTACCGTGGGCTCCGGGCCAACGGGTATGACAGCACCACGAGTGCGAGGCCGACGAGTGCGAATGTCGCAAAACCCCTCGGGTCGACCGGGTTGGGTAGATCCCCGGTGACGGCTACGTCCGGCGGGTGGATCCTGTTGGCCAAGTCGTAAACACCGTGGGCGGCTGATGCCAGAGCGCCGACCATCCCGATCGTCGCCGCCAGCCGAACCTGCGGTGTGTCCTCCAGTGACGCGGCCAACGCGCTGATGATCAGCACGGTCAAGCCGGCACCCACCGTGAGCAGCAACGCGGCCGCGGCAGCGTTGTCGGCTGCGAACGCGATGCCGTATGCGATGCCGCCGGCTGCGGCGAGCCACGCCACGGTCCCTGCCGGAATGGTAAAAGGTCTCATTGATCCTCCTCGTGATAACCCGACAATGGTTCGCTCGGCGACGTACCGGCGGATCACCCCCACGCAGCCGGCCGATTCCACCCGATCCCCTGTAGCGTGGGTGCGACCTGGCCCACGCGAGGGAACCGATGCACGATCCCGAGAAGCTGCCGGATGACCTCCCGGCTCCACAGGACGACGGTGCGGCGCGCCATCTGACCGGGCTGCCGTTGCCGGAGGTCACTTTGCCGGCGACCGACGGTCGGATGGTGGCCCTCGGCGACCTAGACGGTCGCACCATCGTCTACGCCTACCCGCGCACCGGTGTTCCGGGAAGACCGTCACCCGACGGCTGGGACGCCATCCCCGGGGCGCGCGGGTGCACACCGCAGGCCTGTGCGTTTCGTGACCATCACGACGAGTTGCGACACCTCGGCGTATCTGAGCTGTTCGGGCTCTCGACCCAGGACACCGGCTACCAGCAGGAGGCGGTCGGGCGTCTGCATCTCCCGTTCGCCCTGTTGTCGGACGCGGAGTTGCGGCTGGCCGGAGCGCTCGAGCTGCCGACGTTCGATGTCGACGGTCGGGGTCGACGTGAGACGCTGCTGAAGCGTCTGACCCTGGTGATCGACGACGGCTTCATCACCAAGGTGTTCTACCCGGTGTTCCCGCCGGATCAGAACGCCGCAGACGTCATGACCTGGCTCGAGGACAATGAGACGTCAAACCGCAAATGAGGCCGCCGCCCCAAGGAACGTACGGGCGAGCTCTGTATCGCCGGTGATCGACGCTCGCAGCTCGTCTGGGGCGATGCGCTGGGAGGCCATCCGGCAGTAGTCCACCACGTCGGCGATGACGGTCGCCGCCGGTGAGCCGGGCGAGTCCCCGAGCTGCACTGGGAACACACCGCCACCGTCGCCGGTGAGGACCAGCCGGAGATCAAGACCCCCGGAAGCTGTGCCGCCGTCTGCAAGCAGCTGCTGGGCGAGACGCACCGACACCATCGACATCGTCCGCAGCTCACCAGGCCGCGGGTCGGTCGGGGGAAGCCCGTTGGCTCTGGCGACATCGTCGCTGTGGGTCCAGATTTCGAAAGAGCGCAGCACGAGCAGGGTCGAGACCCGGACAGGGAACCCGTGGAAACCCACGCCGGCGCGGAGCTCATCGTCACTCATCGACGTGACGTGCCCGACTACCACATCCGCCGCATCCCTCCAGGCTCGCATCGTCTCGACGGGCGAATGGGCGCTTTCCTCGGCGATCACATGCTCGCCGAGACCCAGGTGGTCGGTCTCGCTCTCCTCGGGGTAATCAAAGCTGGCGATCCCGAGCTTGGCAGCGGTGTAACGCTCGATCGAGGTGAGGTGTGCGATCAGCGCTTGCACCGACCAGTCGTACGGGTGGGCAGTCGTGGCCCACTGATCGGGTGCAAGCTGTGAAAGCCGGGTGGCCATCAGCTCGACCATGCCCATGTACACCTCTGGTGGGGAGGTGGGTGCGACCAGAGTCGCCGGCTCGATTTCGGAGACTGCATCGAGCACGGAATGGCGGAGCCCGGGCGGGGGCGAAATCGCGTGCTGCTCCTCGAGGGCTGCGACGACGTCCTGCAGCGCACTCAGCTCCCGTGCCGCGTCTGGATCGTCGTCGAGTGTGTTGAGCAGCTCGTCCATCCGTGCCGGTTCGATCGCATCGAGCGCGGCGGCCGCGATCATCTCCTCTAGCCGGCGGCGGTTCATGCCCATGAGGCGGGCCTTTCGTCGTGGAGCGCTCGGCCAAGCTTGGTGAGGGCGAGACGTAGCCTGGATTTGGCCGTTCCCTCCGCTACGTCGGTCCGTGCGGCGACGTCCTTGAAAGTCAGCCCTTCGAGATAGGCGAGCTCGATCGCCCGGCGCTGCTCGCTGGGAAGCTCGGCGATCGCACGGTGTACCTTGTCGAGGGCGACGAGTGCCATGGCGGCCTCGTCGACGTTGGGAGCCGATTGCACAGCTTCCCTGGCGAACGCCTCCTCCTTGGACGCGGCACGGCCGCGTCGACGAAGCAGATCAATAGCCCGGCGCCGTGCCATCAGGGCCAGGTAGGTGCGTAGCCTTCCCTTGTCGGGATCGAAGCCGTCGGGCCGGGTCCACAGGTGCACAAAAACCTCTTGGGTGATGTCGGCGGCGCTGTCTCGGCCCACCAATCGGGAAGCAACGCCGTGGACCAGGGCGGCATACTGATCGTAGGCGTCGCCAAACGCCTCGTGGTCGCCCACCCTGATCCGGGCGATGATGCTGCGTTCCCAGTCGTCGGTAGCCATCGACAGAACCCTATCGGCCCAGCTCCCCATGCGGAGACCTCGACCGGCTCGGACCGGTAAGCCCGCGGCGACGGTCGACCTCGCGGTCACACTGCCACCGTCTCGGGCACCGGTCGGAGGACCGCGGGGGACCGCCGCTGGGTGGCGAGCACCCGGGCGACCATTGCCGGCGACATCAGAGCCCGTGGCGGTGCCAGCAGGTTCTGCACTTCTTGCAGCCGGGTGAGCACCGCGGGCGAGACGTGGCTGGCACGTTGGACGAGCCCGACGTACCGGTTGACCATATCGGTCCCTAGCGGCTTGGGGCCCGTCGTCAGCGGATGCAGGAAGTCGGAGCCCACGGCGATCTTCCATGGAACGTCCACCACCCGGGCCGCCTTCTTGTAGAACGCTTTCGCCATGCGGGGCGTCCCCGGGCCGTGGCGTGTCATCACCCGTCCGAGGGCTTCCGCCTGGAGCGCCGCGCTCGACATGCCCTCGCCGTAGATGGGGTTGAAGCTGCAGACGACGTCGCCGAGGGCGACAAAGCCGCGAGGCAGCCGGTCGAGCTGGTCGAAGTGACGGCGTTGGCTCGCCTGGAAGCGGTGGGTCATCACGGGCGACAGCGGCTCAGCCCTCTCGATCACCCGGGCGATTGACGGGTGGGGAAGGGAGCGGGCAAATGCCAGGAAACCGTCGTCGTCGTCGTTGGTGGCGATGTCACCGTGGTAGCCGCCGAGGGTGACGATCCATCGCTCGTCCTCGATCGGCAGTAGCGCTCCTGCCCGGTTCTCGAACGGTGGGGTGGCGGCGATGATCGCATACATGGCGTCGAGATCGCCCGGCCGTCTGGTGAGGATCCGGGTGGCGTAGCCAATCCCGGCCCGGACCACCGACTCGTCGGCGGCCGGGAAACCGTGATTTGCGAGGTCGGCGAGCAACCGTGAGTTGCGACCGGAGGTGTCGACCACCAGATCGGCATGGATCTGCTCTCCGGCGGCCCGGATCCCGACCACGGCATCGTCCTCCACCGCCAAGCCGTCGACCTTGGCCGCGGTGTGGACGCACACGTTGCTGATCGATTCGAGACGCCGTCTGACGGCGTTCTCGATGGCCGGTCTGCTCATGCACACGGCTGTGATGCCAATGTCGGCTCTAACCTTGAGCGCACCTGCTTGCCACCAAATGCCGTCGCCACCGTCGCCGATGACCGCACCGTCCGCCACCATCTCGTCGACGATGCCGGGAAACCTGGTCTCGATGAGGTCCTTGCCGGCGGCAAGGAGCGCATGAGCATGCCGGCCCTGGGGGACGCCGCGTCGCGGGATAGCATCGGTCGGAAGGGCGTCGCGCTCGAACACATCCACTTCGTCGACGTGATCCGACAACACCCGGGCCGTCAGCAGCCCGGCCATGCTTGCTCCGACGACGACGGCTCGCGATCTCATGATCCACTTCTCCTCGTTGCGTGTTTCGTGCTTGTGCCCGATGGTTCGCCCCGGGATCGATCGCGGATCACCGTCACAGTGATCCGATGGACGGCCACCGGCGAACTCCCATCGAACGACAGGAGAAGGAGCCATGCAGGAACGGATCGATGCCTACCCGGACATCAACGCGCTACTGGCCGCGATGCGGGCTCTCTCTGCGGAGATGTCCCCAGCCGACCCCCGCAAGCCCTTCCATGACACCTATTTGAGGACAACCGAAGCGGTGGCAGCCGCCATCGCCGACGGCGTCTTTATGGACGGTGTCTTTATCGACAGCGATTGGGTGGAGCGCTGGGATGTGGCGTTTGCCGGCCTGTACCTGCGGGCTCTCGAGAATCACCGTGCCGGCCTGCGCGTACCCGGACCGTGGCACGCCGCCTTCACCTCCGCCGACCAACGCCGGTTGCCCCCGCTCCGGCTCGTCCTGCTCGGCATGAACGCCCACATCAACTTCGACCTACCACTCGCTCTGCTCGAAGTCATTCCGGACCCCGACTGGGCAGATCACGATCTTCTCGACCGACGCCGGACGGATCATCACAGGATCGACGACATCCTCGCTTCCAGGGTGGCCGCAGAGGATCGTAGGTTGGCGGAGATCGAGCAGCCCGGTGATCGTACGACCCTCGATCGGTTGCTGACCCCGTTCAACCGGTTTGGGACCAGGCGATTCCTCGCCGAGGCACGTCGCAAGGTGTGGAACAACGCCCACCGGCTGGCGGTCGCCCGGCGTCGTGGCCGCCTCGATGACCGCGTTGCCGAGCTGGAGGCACTGTCACAACGCCGCATCGAAGACCTACTCCGGCCGGGTCAGGTGATTCTCGAGCTGACCCGGAACGGGTTTGGGGTCGAGCTCCCCTGAGTGCGCCGACTCCCGATCGGGCGGGATCGGGATTGCTGCTCGTCGAATCGTGTTCTTCAAGCATTGCCGCTCGGCTGCCGATGAACAACGTGTGAGGTCGGAGGAGTTTGAACGCGTCATGAACGCAGCCCGGGAGGGAAGCGAGTGGGCTTGGTCGCGCCTGTACGGAGAGCTGGCAGGTCCGGTCCTGGGCTATCTGCGTGCCAGGGGAGCGGCCGAGCCGGAGGATGTGCTCGGTGATGTCTTTCTGGACGTGGCCCGGGGTGTCCGGGCTTTTGAAGGTGGTCTCGACGGGTTCCGCTCGTGGGTGTTCACTATCGCGCACCGGCGACTCATCGATGAGAGGCGTGCGAGGGGGCGCCGTCCTGTGGATCCCGTTGCCGATATCGACCTCGGGGCGGCCGATGACGATCCGGCGGAGCTTGCCGTCGGCCAGATCACCCGTGACGAGATGGTCGCGCTCTTTGCCACGCTTTCCCCGGATCAGCGTGACGTTCTGTTGCTGCGGATGCTCGGCGGCTTCACGATTGACGAGATCGCCGCGATCGTCGGCAAGAGCGGTGGAGCAGTCAAGGCATTGCAGCGCCGGGGTCTGGCGGCGCTGCGGCGAGTGTTGATGATGGCCGCACCTTTTTGACCATGTCTGACGATTACATAGGCGAGATGAATTACGACGATAGTTACACCGACGAGCAGATCGAGCGTGTGCTGGACGGGCTCTCCGCCGAGGACCCGGTGATGGCGGCAATGGCCGCCAGGGTTCGCCGGCTTGGAACCGAGCCGGTCGATGCCGGGCTGGCTGCTGCTCACGTGTCGCGGATCGTCGAAGCTGCTCATGCTGCGGCGGGCTCGTCTACCGGTATCGCCGGCGAGGGTCGGACAGCGTCCGATCGCCGGCGGGCCGGTAGACACACTCTGGCGAGCAGGATGCGGGGCCGGCTGGCCACCAAGGCCGGTGCCGTCGGTGTCACCACGGTTCTGTTGAGCGGTGGGATGGCTGCTGCCGCCACCGGGAACCTGCCTGCCCCGGCCCAGGACGTGGTCTCCGCGGTGGCGGCGTCGGTCGGGATCGAGATCCCAACCGCATCCGAGGACTCTTCGGAAACAGAGGTGGGCGCCCAGGAGATCACGACGACCACCGAGGCGGCAGACGCACAGGCGCCGGCCTCTGCCGAACAGTATGCGCAGGCGGTGCAGGACTCAATCGCCGCGTACACGACAGACCTCGATGCGTGGACGGATTGTGTCGCCGCCAATGCCGCCGCGCAGGGCGACCCGGACACTCGCGTTGAGGGTGGCGAGTTCGACCCCACGGCCGGATGTGGTGACAAGCCTGAGCTCGAGCTACCGGATCCCGATGATCCTGGGCTCGGAGGTCGTGATGGCGTTAGTCCTCCGGATGGTGTGGGTCCTCCGGATGGTGTGGGTCCTCCGGATGGTGTGGGTCCTCCGGATGGTGTGGGTCCTCCGGATGGTGTGGGTCCTCCGGATGGTGTGGGT
>Ga0214472_10000048_pt1 | contig 172924 bp, 173 predicted proteins | sample RVTome_6_FD_207662 | JGI IMG/M metagenome (GOLD analysis project Ga0214472, IMG submission 207662) | Soil microbial communities from uranium-contaminated site in the Upper Colorado River Basin, Wyoming, United States - RVT140D175 | ecosystem: Environmental > Terrestrial > Soil > Contaminated... | reverse complement strand
GGGGGGGGCCCCCGGTGGGGCCCCCCACGGCGTCCCGGTAGATTGCCCGCGGTAATGATCGCCGTGAACTCCATAGCTGCGCGCTCGGGCCGACCGCCCCACCGCCGCACGGTCGGCCGCCTGTCGCCCGTCGCGCTGTTCATGCTGTTGGCGGCGGTGCCGACCTCACCGGCCGCCGCGCAGTACCCCGACGCCTGGGTGGTCCCCAAGGGCGCGCTCAGACTGGGCTTCGAACCGCGCTACGACAGCCACGGCGAGGTGTTCGACTCCAACGGTGTGTTGCGGCCACTGGGCGCATACCTGTCCGACACCGCCTTGGGTGTGCGCCTCATCCCGACGCTCCTCCCAACGCAGCTGGCGCTCCGCGGCATCACGCTGGACACCACGCTCACGCTCAACGCCGGCGCCTTCCGCACGTCGCTCGACGCCGACGTCCGGCGCATCCCGCTGAGTCTGGCGTTCGGGATCACCCGCCGCCTCACCGTCACGGCGATGATCCCTTTCGTCACGACACGGGCACAGGCGCTCGTCTCGCTCGACACGGCCGGAGGGGTCGGGTGGAACCAGGCGGCGCCGGACGCCGGGAACGCGGCGGCGGCCGGACAGATCCAGTCGTTGCTCGCTGAGTTGGAGAGCGCCGCCGCATTCATCGACGCACAGGTCGCGGCGAACGGGTACGACTGCCCGGCAGGCCCCACGTGCGACGAAGCCCGAGCGCTGGTATCCCGAACGCGTTCGGTCGCCATAGACGTCAGTGCGATGAGTGGCGTGACGTCGGGAGGCGTGAGCGGCACACTGCTGCCGCCGTTTGCCCCGCTGGCAACGTCGCCGGAAGGGTTGGCCGTGGTCGCCGAGCTGCAGGCCCTGTCGGCCGATCTCCAGACCTTCGGCGCGGCGGGGCTTGCCGCCTCGCTGCCGCTGCCTACGTCCCCGCTTGGCGAGGACGACTTCGCGAGCCTGCTCGGCGATTCGGCCTACGGCTACCTCGCGTCCCCAATTGGGTTCCACTCGTTCAACAAGCGGCTGGGGGACGCGGAGGTGGGACTGCGGTACGGTCTGATTCAAAACGATCGGCTGCGTACGGTCGTTGCCGCCACGGCCCGGCTGCCCACGGGTCAGCGGGACGCGCCGAACCACTATACGGATCTCGGCACGGGCGACAGACAGACGGACGTGGAGCTTCGGCTGGAAACGGTATGGCAACCCGGCATCATCGCGGTGGCGTTCGACGTCTCCTACACCCTGCAGTTGGGAGACAACCTCGTGCGCCGGGTGGCGCCGTTCACCGCTCCGCTGGCGACCGCGCTGGCCGAGACCACCGTGCAGCGCAACTTGGGAGACATCCTCCGGCTGGGGCTTTACCCGTCGCTCCGGCTGAGCGACGGCTTCACCGCCTACGCGTCGGCGTCATACCTCAAGAAGACGGCGGATCGCTATGTCCTGCCGAGCGGATTCGACGTGCCGCTGGAGGCCGGCGGGCCCGTGACGGCCGCTGATCTGTCGTTGGGAACGGACTGGCACACGCTGAGTTTCGGCGCCGGTGTCTACTATCGCTCGGTGGGCGCACGCGGCAGCACCGCCCTGCCCGTCGAGGCCGGCATCGACTACCGGAGCGCGTTCAGGGGATCGGGCGGCCTGGCGCCCAAGACCTCCACGGTGAACATCTTCCTGCGATTGTACTGGCGCCTGTTCGGAGGACCACCCGCCGCCGAGACCTCGACCGATCCGGGCGACGCGCCGTAGCCGTCACACGCCCGCGGCCGTGGTGCGCTTGAGCATTTCGTTCGCATGCTGCAGCGCGACCGCGCCATCCGCGTCGCCAAGCATGCGGGCAATCTCGGCGGCCCGCTCCTCCCCCAGTAGTACGCGCACGTCGCTGGTCGCGATGCCGCCGCGCGCTCGCTTGGTGATGCACACGTGGTGGTCCGCCTGCGCGGCAATCTGGGGCAAGTGCGTGATCACCAGCACCTGCCGCCGCCGAGCCACGCGACGCAACGCCGTCGCCACCTGCACCGCCACTTCCCCCCCGATGCCCTGATCGACCTCGTCGAACACCAGCGTCGGTACCGCGTCTTGATCGGCGAGCACCACCTTGAGGGCCAGCATCGTCCGCGAGAGCTCGCCGCCGCTCGCCACCTGCGCGAGCGGGCGCGCATCCATTCCGGGGTTGATCTGCACCACGAACCGCACGCGATCGCCGCCCGTTTCGCGCACCTCGTCGAGCGGATCGAGTTCCACGGACAATCGTCCGTGGCGCATCCCGAGACCGGGCAGGAGCGCCGTGACCGCCTTGGCCAGGCGACCGGCCGCCTTGGCACGCCGCGCGCGCAGCGCTGACGCGGCTTCGGCAAGCGCGGTCTCCGCCGCCGCCCGTCGCTTGGCAAGCTGTTCCAAGTCTTGATCCGCAGTGTCCAGTAGATCGAGTTCGGCGGCCGCCTCGTCCGCCGTTTGTATCACGGCAGCCAGCGTCTCACCGTACTTGTGCCGCAGGCGGTACAGCTGGTCGCGGCGTCGCTCGATGGCCGAGAGATGATCCGGATCGGCCTCGATTTGCGATCCGTACTCGCGGGCGGCCAGCGCCAGTTCCGCGAGGTTGGCTTCCGCCGCCTCCAGGAACTCCCGCCAGGACGCCACCGTTGGGTCCAGGCGCTCGAGTTGCGCCAGCGCCCGCGCCGCGCCGGCCAGGGCCGACAGCGCGTCGCCGTTACCTCCGTCCACCAACCCGGCAATACGTTCCGCGAGCTCCGTGACCTCCTCCGCGTTGGCGAGCCGCCGCGCCTCCGCGTCCAGCGCCTCATCCTCTCCGATCTTCGGCGCGGCCTCGCGGATCTCACGGACAACGTGGCGCAGGTAGTCCGCGCGCCGGCGCACCTCGTCCCGGCGCTGGCTCAACGATGCTTCCTCCGCGCGGAGCGTGCGCGCCGCCCCGAACGTCTCCCCGACCCGCGCGCGCTCGCCCGCCGCTCCGGCATACGCGTCGAGCATCTCGCGCTGGGTGTCGGCATCGAGCAGCGACTGCGCTTCGTGCTGACCGTGCAGGTCCACGAGCACCCGCCCCACCGACGCCAGCGCGCCGACGCTCGCCGGGCTCCCGTTGGCCCACGCACGGTTCCGGCCGGCCTTGTTGATCTCGCGCCGGACGACCAGTTGACCCTGATCGAGATCGATGCCGGCCTCGCCCGCCGCCGCGGCCGCGGCGGGGGAATCGCCGCAATCGAACGCGGCCTCGACCACGGCTCGCTGCGCGGCCGGACGCACGAGATCCACGCTCGCACGCTCCCCCAACAGGAGCGCGAGCGTATCCACGAGCATGGATTTCCCAGCGCCCGTCTCACCCGTCAGCACGTTGAGCCCCGCCCCCAGGGGCAGGCTCACATCGGCAATGACGGCAACATCGCGGACGCGGAGTTCCGACAGCACCTAGGGTCGCTCCCGATCGGAGAGGTCACCCCACTGTAGCTTGCTCCGCATCCGGGCAAAGAACCCTTCCGGCTCGAGCCGGACCAATCGAACGGACTGCGAAGCGCGCGCCACCTCGACCCGTTCGCCGGGATTCACCGAGGCTCCCAGCTGTCCGTCGAACGAGACAAGCACCTCCTCGGGAACGGGAGGGGCGACTTCCATTGTCACGCGGGCATCACCGCGCACGACGATCGGCCGCACGGCCAGCGTGTGAGGACAAATGGCCGTGATCACCAGCGCGTCGACATCCGGGGCCACCACCGGGCCTCCGGCGCTCAACGAATACGCGGTCGACCCGGTGGGCGTGGCCACGATGATCCCGTCGGCACTGTATTGCCCGACCGGCTCGTCGTCGACCCACACCCGCAGGTGGATCACCCGCGCGACGCCGGCCTTGTGGATGACGACGTCGTTGAGCGCGGGCTCGCCACGGCGCGGTTCCTTGCCCTCGGCCGTGATCGTGGTCTCGAGCGTGCGGCGGGTCTCGATGCGGTAGGCGCCGGCGATGAATGCGTCGATGGCGGACTCGAGGGTCACAGGCGTGGCCGTGGTGAGGAACCCGACGCGGCCCAGGTTGACGCCGAGGACCGGCGTCTCCTGTCCGTAGAACATCCGGGCTCCACGAAGCAGCGTGCCGTCGCCACCGAACGTCAGCAGGAGATCGACCTCTGAACCGGCGGACAGCGGCGCGACCGCCTTCGGAAAGAGCTCGGCGACTTCAGGTTCGGCGCTCAACGCGATGCCGTGCCCGTCGGCGACGACCGTCAGGCGAGCCAGCAGACCGCGCAACTCGGCATAGCGCGGATTCCCGACGATGCCGAGCCTCATCGTGGCGTCAGGCTTCCCGTTTGGGCCCACGCACGCACGGCCGACGCGATGCCGTCGGCGTCCAGGCCGGCTTCCCGCAGCTGTCGCGCACGAGCCGCGTGCTCCCAGGTGCGGTCCGCCGCCCCCAACGTCACGACCCGGACTTCCGGCGCCATCGCCTCGACTTTGGCGGCCAGCGCGGCCCCAAACCCGTTCATCACCACGCCGTCTTCCACCGTGACGACCAGTCGGTGGGTCCGGACGAGTTCCTGCAGCATCGCGTCGTCCATCGGCTTCAGGAAGCGGCAGTTCACCACCGACACGTCAAAGCCTTCCCCACCCAACGTTTGCGCGGCGGCGAGCGCCGGCTCACACATCACGCCGACCGCGAGGATCGCACAGTCGTGTCCGTCGCGGAGCTGCTCCCACGTTCCGTACGATACCGGCGGTACGTCGGCGGTGGGCGGCGCGGCGTCCGGTGCGGTGTCCCGAGGATATCGTGTGCAGAACGGGCCGTCGTGCGCCAACCCGCAGCGCAGCAACCCGACCAGCTCGGCGGCGCTCCGCGGCGCCGTCACGGTCATGTTCGGCACCGACAGCATGTACACGATGTCGTACAACCCCATGTGGGTCTGCCCGTCGTTGCCGACCATGCCGGCGCGGTCCATGCAAAACAGCACCGGGAGGTTCTGAATCGCCACGTCGTGAATGATGTTGTCGTAGGCGCGTTGGAGAAACGTGCTGTAGATGGCCACGATGGGGCGGATGCCCTGGCTGGCGAGTCCGGCGGCGAAGATCGTGGCGTGGCCCTCGGCAATGCCCACATCGAAGAAGCGGTTCGGCCAGCGTTTCTGGAACGCGTCCGTGCCCGTTCCAGACGGCATCGCCGCCGTCACGGCCACCAGCGTGGGGTACTCCGCGCCGAGATCCGCGATCGCGTTACCAAACACCTTGGTCCATGCCGGAAGCCCGGCCTTGCCGGGTCGCAGCTCGCCCGTGATCGGATCGTACGGGTTCCGCGCGTGGAACTTCTCACGATCGGGCTCCTCGAGCGGAAAGCCGCGCCCCTTCTCCGTCACCACGTGGACGAGCCGCGGGCCTTTCAGCCCCTTCACCAGATCGAACGTCCGCACCATCGCGTCGATGTTGTGACCGTCGATCGGCCCGAAGTAGCGGAATCCGAGCTCCTCGAAGAGCATGCCCGGCGACCAGAGGTTCTTCACGCTCTCTTCGAGCGTCCTGGCGAAGTCCACCATCTGTTTGCCCCCCACGACGTGGGACGCGCGCTCGATGACGTGCTTCACGCGCTCGCGCATGCGATTCGTGAACGGGCTGGCGATGATCGAGCCCAGGTACTTGGACATCGCCCCGACGTTCGGGGCGATGGACATGCCGTTGTCGTTGAGAACGACGATGAAGTCACGCTCGGCGTGCCCGGCATTGTTGAGGCCTTCGTACGGCAGCCCGCAGGTGAGTGCCCCATCGCCGAGGACCGCCACGACGTGATGATGCTCGCCCCGCAGATCGCGGGCTGTGGCCATCCCGAACGCGGCCGACACCGCCGTGCCCGCGTGTCCGGCGCCGAAATGATCGTGCTCGCTCTCGGTGCGCCGCAGAAATCCGGACAGTCCGTCTTCCTGCCGGAGCGTCAGGAGGCGCGGGTTACGACCCGTCAGCACCTTCCATGGATACCCCTGATGACCGACGTCCCAGACGATTCGGTCTCGGGGTGACTCGAAGGCACGGAGCAGTGCCACGGTCAGCTCGACCACGCCCAGGCCGGCGCCGATGTGGCCCCCGGTGGTCGACACCACCTCGATCAACCGCCGGCGCACCTCGTCGGCGAGCACCGCCAGCTGCTCCGGCGGCAGCGCCCGCACGTCTTCCGGGCCGCGAATGGAATCGAGTACGGTCATTGGCCGCTGCTTGAGGTGGTCAGGAACGCCGGCTCACGACAAACTCGGCGAGGTCCTCGAGTAGTGTTGAATCTATGGGGAGATCCCTCAGATGGTCCACCGCCAACCCGGCGTACCTGCGTGCCGCCGCGGTGGCGCCCTCCACGCCGAGCGCCGCCACGAAGTTGGCCTTGCGCTGGGCGGCGTCCTTCCCCGGGGTCTTCCCAAGCTGCTCGGAACTCATGGTGGCGTCGAGCACGTCGTCGACGATCTGAAAGGCCAGTCCCACCTCGGATCCGAAATCACGGATCGACTCCACCACGGCATCGTCCGCGCCGGCGGCGAGCGCCCCCAGCACCACGCTCGCCGCGATGAGCGCGCCGGTCTTGGCTCGATGCATGTCGATCAGTTCCTCGAGGCTGACCGCCTTCCCCTCCGACTCCAGATCGAGCACCTGTCCGCGGATCATCCCACCGGCGCCCGCCGCGCGGTAGAGCTCCACCCCCATGCGGCTCAACCGATCGGGCGGCAGCCCAAGACGCGCTCCGCCGGCCATGAGCACCTCGTACGAGAGGGGGACCATACGGAACCCGGCCTCCATCGCGGTCCGGACATCGAACTGTCGGTGCGTCGTTGGGCGTCCGCGCCGCAGGTCATCGTCATCCATACAGGGGAGATCGTCGTGGACCAGCGAGTAGCTATGAACGACCTCGACGGCCGCGGCCAGCTCCACCGCGTCGCCGGCGCCCCCGAGCGCACGATAGCCCGCCAGCACCAAGGCCGGCCGCAGTCGTTTTCCCGGTGATTCCAGGCTGTACGCGATCGCTTCTCCGACAGGCGCCCCGTACCGCTCCACGGCCCGACTGCCCCAGTCCACCAGGACCCGGTTGACCGCCGTTCGGGTCGCAGCGAGGAATTCCGCCCAATCAGCCGTCGAGGTCACGCGCCCTGATGGTGCCGTCCGCCTCTTCCAACACGCGCTTCACGGTCAGGTCGGCCTCGGTAAGCCGGTCGCGGGCGGCTCGCAGCCGGGCGATCCCTTCCTCGAACAGCTTGAGGGCCTCGTCCAGGTCCATCTCAGGATCCTCAAGAGCGCGAACGATCTGTTCCAGCCGCCGCAACTCGGCACCCAACGACGACGATTCGGCGGGCATCATGCCTCCCGCACGCGCGCCGGAACCGTGCCGTCGCTGAGGGTGAGGATGAAGTCCAGGTGAGGCGCGAACTGCTCGCGGCCGCGCAGCAGTCGCCCTTGTTCGTCACGCGCGATCGCATACCCTCTGGCGAGCACCGCGAGCGGACTGAGCGCGCCCAGCGCACGCGCCAGCTGGTCGACGCGCGCGCGGCGGCGGTGGAGAATGACTTGCATCTCCGCCGACAACAGATCGCCGGTGCGGGCGAGCCGTTCGTGCCCCAACCTGGTCCGCGACCGGAGCGCGTTCCCCAGCGAGACCGCGAGCCGCTCGACGTCCGCGCGCACATCGGTAACGTTGGGCACGGCGGCTTCGGCGGCCGCCGACGGCGTGGGGGCGCGCAGGTCGGCCACCAGGTCCGTGAGCGCCACGTCGGTCTCGTGACCCACGGCCGACACGACCGGGACCCTCACCGCCGCGACGGCCCTTGCCACGGACTCGCGATTGAACGCCCACAGATCTTCACGACTTCCCCCCCCACGCCCCACAATGGCCAGGTCGACGTCCTCGAGCCGATTCACCAACGCGAGCGCACGGCAAAGCTCCTCTTCAGCATCGTCACCCTGCACGCGCGACGGCAGCAGCAAGACCTCCGTCGAGGGCCAGCGCCGCCGCAGCACCGACAGGATGTCCCGCAAGGCCGCGCCGTCCTGACTCGTCACCACGGCGATGCGTCGCGGGAATGCCGGAAGCGGCCGCTTGCGCGCCGGATCCAGCAGCCCGTCCCGCGCCAGCGCCGCCTTGGCCTGCTGGAACTGCACCTCCCACAACCCCGCGGCCTTGGTGGGCAGCAGACTGCGGACGACGAGCCGGAACTCGCCGCGCTCCTCCCATACCGTGGGTTGCCCCTCCACGAACACGTCGAGCCCATCCGCCGGGGGCGTCGGGACGCGCTGCGCATCGGAGCGCCACATGATGCACCGCACCTGCGCCTGGGCGTCACGCAGCGAGAAATACCAGTGGCCGCTCTGGTAGGCCTTGAACCCCGTTAGCTCCCCGCGCACCCAGAGACGCGTGAACCCACTCTCCACCAATTGCTTTGCCCGGCGCGTCACGTCCAGCACGGACCATGCGTGATCCTGCGCCGAACCCGGCCGGCCGAACAGATCTAGGTCGCCCACTGCCTCGCGGCCTGCACGGTATTGTAGAGCAGCATGGTGATGGTCATGGGACCGACACCACCCGGCACCGGGGTGATCGCCCCGGCAACCTCCCTGACCGCCTCAAAGTCCACATCGCCCACCAAGCGGTAGCCCTTCTTGGCCGTCGGATCGTCGACGCGGTTCACGCCGACGTCGATCACCACGGCCCCGGATTTGACCATGTCACCGGTCACAAAGTGCGCTTTCCCGATGGCCACGATAAGGATGTCGGCCTGGCGGGTCACCCCCCGGAGGTCGGCCGTGCGGGAGTGACACACCGTGACCGTGGCGTCGCCTCCCTTTCCCCGATGGAGGAGCAGCGCCGCCATGGGCCGTCCCACGATGTTCGACCGTCCGACGATGACCGCGTGCTTGCCCCGCGTGTCGACCCCGCCGCGGATGAGCATTTGCTGGACGCCATACGGGGTCGCCGGCCGAAAGCCGGAGGGATCTCCCACCGAGACCTTGCCGATGTTCTCCGGGTGGAACCCGTCGACGTCCTTGTCCACACGGATGGCGCGGAGCACCCGCTGTTCGTCGATGTGATCGGGCAGCGGCAACTGCACCAGGATGCCGTGCACGGCGGGATCCTCGTTCAGGCGTGCGATCTCCGCGAGCAGATCGGCCTCGGTAATCGAGGCGGGATGCTTGATCGTCACGCTCCGCATCCCGGCCTCCTCGCACGCCCGTCCCTTCATGCGGACGTACACCTCGCTTGCGGGGTTTTCGCCGACCAGGACGACCGTGAGGCCGGGCGTGATCCCTCGCGCCGTCAGTTCCTCGACCGCCGGGGCGAGCTCACGCCTCATCGCGCGGGCGATCTCCGTTCCATTGATGATGCTAGCGGGCAAAATCGACGGCTCTCGTTTCTCGAATGACCACGACCTTGATCTGACCGGGATACTGCAGCTCCTGCTCGATGCGACGGGCAATTTGCTCCGAGATCTCGGCCGCCGCCACATCGTCGATCTGATCCGGCATCACCGCGATGCGGATTTCGCGGCCGGCCTGGATCGCGAACGCCTTCTCGACCCCCGTGAATCCCGTCGCGATCTGCTCCAGCGACTGGAGCCGCTTGACATAGGTATCGAACGATTCACGCCGGGCGCCGGGACGGGCACCGCTCGCCGCATCCGCCGCCTGCACGATCATCGAAATCGGTGTTTCGTGCGGCACGTCGTCGTGATGCGCGGCAATGCAGTTGATCACGATGGGGTGTTCGCCGTGCCGCGTCGCGACCTCGACACCCAACTCCACGTGCGTTCCCTCGTGCTGGTGTGTCAACGCCTTGCCGATATCGTGCAGCAACGCGCCACGCTTGGCCAGATGGACGTCGAGCTTGAGTTCCGCCGCCATCATTCCCGCGAGTGCCGCGACCTCCTTGGAGTGATCGAGGATATTCTGCCCGTAAGACGTCCGGTATTTCATGCGGCCCACGAGCTTCACCAGCTCGCGGTGCATGCCGCGGATGCCCAACTCGTACACCGTCTGCTCGCCCAACTCCTCCAGCTGGCGCTCGAGCTCGGCCTTCACCTTGGCGACCACCTCCTCGATCCGACCCGGGTGAATCCGTCCGTCCGTGATGAGCTGCTCCAGGCTGCGACGCGCCACCTCGCGACGCACGGGGTCGAAGCACGAAACGACCACCGTGTCCGGCGTATCGTCGATGATCACGTCCACCCCGGTCGCGAGCTCGAAGGCGCGGATGTTGCGCCCCTCGCGCCCGATGATCCTCCCCTTCATGTCGTCGTTGGGGAGAGCGACCGCGGAGACCGTGGTCTCCGTCGCATGCTCGGCCGACAGACGCTGGATCGACATCGCGATGATCTTCTTCGCTTCCCGATCGGCGGTGCGCGCCGCTTCGTCCTTGATCTCGCGAATCCGCGCCGCCGCCTCGCTCTGGGCCGCGTCAGTCATCTCCTGGAGGAGCAGCGCCTTGGCCTCGTCCGACGACATGGCGGCGACGCGCTCGAGCTTCTGGCGGCGCTCGGCCACCAGGTCCGCCGCCTCACGTTCGCGACTCGCGGCCGCCGCGGTATTGGTTTCCAGCTCCTGTCGCTGCCGCTCGAGCGTACGCTCCTTGCCGTCGAGGGATTCCAGCTTCCGGTCGAGCACGGTCTCCCGCTCGGTGAGTCGTTCCTGCAGCCGGTCCATCTCCTCACGGCGTTGGCGCGCCTCCCGATCCCACGCTTCCCGGGCGGCCATGATCTCTTCCTTGACCTTGAGGAGCGCGTCGGTCTTGGCGCTCTCGGCGTCGCGCTTGGCCTGGCCGACCAAGCGTTCGGCGTGGAGGCGCCCAGCCGTCCCCTCCCGTTCCCCCACCGTACGTTCGACCCTGCGCCCCACCAAGTAGAAAACCGCCCCCGCGACAACAGAACCGAGCGCGGCGGCGGCAAGGAGCCCGATGAGATCGGCTGCCATATCTATGCTCCAGCGAGTCGCTCAGCCCCGGAGGGCGAGGTCCCGCAGTGAAACGAGTTGGTATGCCGGAACGCGGAATCGTCCCGCAGTATTCCCTAGTCTACGCCTCCTCGGTCGGCGAAGCAAACCCCTGCGACACACGCTTGGCCGGCGGCAGGAGGCGCTCCAACTCCACGGCCATGGCGGACAGACGGCTGGCCATCTCCTCCTGCGCCTGTTTGGCCTGAAACAGCTCGTCCGTGATCGCCAAGGCGGCCAGCACGGCGGTCTTGTGCGTCTCCACCACCGATCCGCTTCGCTGAGCTTCCCGCAACGCCTGATCGACCCGTTCGGCGGCCGCCCGCGCGTACTCCTGGGACCGATCGGACTTGAGCGTGTACTCCTCGCCCCCGATGGTGACGGTCACGACGACTTTCTCAGTCATGAGCGCTGCTCCTCGAGCGCGACCTGCTCCTCCAAAAACCGCAGGCGACTCAGCAGATTGTTCAACCGCTCCCGCGCCGCATCCAGGCGGCGATGCAGGTCGGCATTCTCCGCCTCGACCGACAGCAGCCGCTGCTGGAGTCCGACCACATCCGCGCCCGCCTCGATGCCCGCCCGCTCACCCTCCGCGCGCAACGCCCTGCGCCGCCAGTCGGCGATGCCGTCCCGCAGGTTGGCCAGCACCTGCTCGAGTTCGGCCAGCGCCTGAAACTCGGGTCTATCGTCGAACAACATCGAAGCGCTCCTTCAGTTCCACGACCACGCGGTCCACCACTGCGTCCGCGTCTTCTTCGCGCAACGTACGGCCGGGACTGCGGAACACCAAGCGCCAGGCAACGCTGCGGCCCCCTAGCTCCTTCCCCCGGTACTCGTCGAAGATGTAACACCGCTCGAGCAACGCGCCGGCCGACTCCCGGATCGTCTCCTCTACCCGCTCGGCCGACAGCGCACCAGGCAGCACCAAAGCGAGGTCGCGCTCGATGGCCGGCGTCGTCGGGAGCGCGACACTCTGCACGTACGGTCGCTCGGCGATATCGAGGTCGATCTCAAAACCCAACACGTCCGCCGCCCAGGCCGGTCGATCCGCGTCCATCACTCGCGCTTCACCGCAGACATCGCCGTGGGACGCGAGCCATTCCCACCCACGTTGGGTTGCCCGGAGCGAACCGTCAACCCGCGCGAACTCCGCCACGGCGCCGAACAGTGCGCGAAGGTCCCAACGATCGAAGTCGTCGGTCTTTCCCGCGGCGGACCAATGCGCCGGCGTCCGGGCGCCGGTGACCACGCCCGCCACACGCTGTCGCTCGGTCGGGAGGGCATCCCGCCGCTCCCGGTGAAACACCGTCCCGATCTCGAACAGCCGCACGTCCCGCACCCGCGCGCTCCAATTGCGCTCCACCGCGGCGACGAGCCCCGGCAACAGCGACATCCGCAACTGTCCTTCGTCGGCGGAAAGCGGATTCGCGAGCGATGCCGCCGCCTCGTGGTCCACCCGCGTCAACGGCGACAGCCGAGCCTCATGCAACCCGGCGCCGGTGAGCAACTCACGAATCCGCCGCTTGCGCACCTCACCCGGATCGTCGGGCACGCTGCTGGACCGGAAGGGCCGCAGCTCGAGCGGGAACGAGTCGTAGCCGCGAAGGCGGGCGATCTCTTCGATCAGGTCGACCTCGCGGGTGACATCCGGACGCCAACTCGGAATCTGCACATGCAGCCGATCGTCCTTGGGCGCCACGGCAAACCCAAGGCTGACCAGCAACCGCTGGATCTCGTCGCTCGACAGATCCACGCCCAGGACATGGCCAACCCTGGACGGGCGCAGGAAGATGCTCCGCGGCCGCGCCGGGCTGGGGTACACGTCGATGGCGCCTTCCGGCTCGGTTCCGCCCGCGACCGCGCGGATCAACGCCACGGCTCGCCGCAACACCTCGGGCATCGCGTCCGGATCGGTTCCCCGTTCGAAGCGATAGGAGGCGTCGGTGCTCATCCTGAGCGCCTGCCGCGTGGCCCGGATGCGTTTGGGATCGAAGTAGGCGCACTCCAGCAACACGTCGGTGGTCGCGTCCGAAACCTCCGAGATCGCTCCCCCCATGACGCCGCCGACGGCCGTCGCTCCCTGGGCGTCGCAGATCATCGTCATGATCGGAGACAGCCGACGCGCCTCCCCATCCAGGGTCTCGAGCACCTCACCAGCTTCGGCCCGGCGCACGATGATCTTGCCGCCGCGGATGCGCGCCAGGTCGAACGCATGCAGCGGCTGGTTCAGCTCGAACAGGATGTAGTTGGTGGCATCCACCACGTTGTTGATCGGCCTCGCCCCGATCCCCAGCAGCCGGGCCTCGAGCCACGCCGGAGACGGTCCGACCGTAATCCCTCTCACGACGGCGGCCATGTAGCGAGGGCAGCCCTCGCGATCCTCGATGCTCACCTCGATACCGCCGACCGAGCCTCGCGTGTCGACGCGGCGCGACGCCGGCCCATCCGTGGGGGCACCAGGGATGGCGGGCAGCTTGACCGGCTGCCCGAGCGCCGCTCCCAGCTCGCGCGCCACCCCGCGGTGCCCGAGGAGATCGGGGCGATTGGCCGTGATCTCGAGCTCCAGCCGGGTGTCTCCAAGCGGAACGGCGTCCACGAACCTCGTCCCGGGCGGGGCATCGATCACCAGCTCGAGGATCCCCTCGTGATCCGCCCCCAACCCCAGTTCCCGCGGCGAACACAGCATACCATGCGACACCACGCCGCGGATCTTACGTGCCGACAGCTTGATGCCGCCGGGGAGCGTGGCGCCGACCGGCGCGTAGGGGTATTTCGCACCCGCACGCACATTGGGGGCGCCGCAGACCACCTCACGGACGTCGGTACCGTCGTTCACCCAGCACCGCGAGAGACGATCGGCATTCGGATGCGGTTCCACCCGCTCGACCAAACCGATCACGAGGTCGTCGAGGTCGCGATGGAGCTCCTCGATGCCTTCGACCGGAGCGCCCAGCATCGCCAGCCGGCGCGCCACGTCCGCCGCGTCGAGTTCCTGGCCCAACATGGCGCCAAGCCAGCCGAGGGAGACGTTCATCTCCCGCCTCGAAACTGGTCCAGAAACCGCATATCCGCCTGGTACAGCAGGCGAATGTCAGGAATCCCGTGACGCAGCATGGCGATCCGTGCCGCCCCCATCCCAAACGCGTACCCAGTGTACCGCTCGGCGTCGATCCCGCAGTGCTCGAACACCGCCGGGTGGACCATGCCGGCGCCCATGATCTCCAGGAAACCGGTCTGTTTGCACGTGGTGCATCCACTGCCCCGACATAGCTGGCATTGCACGTCGACTTCAGCCGACGGCTCCGTGAAGGGGAAGAACGACGGGCGGAACCGCACCGCGGTGTCCGCCGTGAAGAACCGCTTCACGAAAAAGTCGATCGCCGCCTTGAACTCCACGAAGGTCACGCCGTCGTCCACCGCCAGCCCTTCGATCTGCTCGAACGCCGGCGCATGCGAGGGGTCGAACGCGTCCCGCCGGTACACCAGCCCAGGCACGACGATGCGGATCGGGGGTGTGAATCGCTCCATGGTCCGCGCCTGCATGGGGGACGTGTGGGTGCGCAGCAACAACGCCCGGCCACTGCCCATCGGCGGTCCACCCTGGAGATAGAACGTGTCGTGCTCGTCCGCCGCGGGGTGGTTCAGGGAGATGTTGAGCTTGGTGAAGTTGTATTCTTCTGTTTCCGCTTCCGGGCCCGTGACCCGCGTGAACCCGAGCTCGCGGAACACATCGCAGATCTCGTCGATCACCGCGGTGACCGGATGCACGGCGCCACGCCACCACTCGCGACCCGGCATCGTCCAGTCCACGTCGGGCGCCGGCGCGCCGGACGTGCGCAACGCGGCATCCCGGGCGCTCAGCGCCGTCTCGAGTTCTCGTTTGAGTTGGTTGGCGCGCGCGCCGATGCCGCGTCGCTCGTCCGGCGCGAAGTCCGTCAGGCCGCGGAGCAGCCGCGTGAGGCGCCCCGCCTTCCGACCGAGCCATTCCGTGCGGAGCTCCGCGAGGCGCGTCTCGTCGGCAGCAGCGATCTCCTCCATCGCCTCCGCCACGCCCGCGACGAGCTCGTCGAGTGGAGAGGTGGGCATCGCCTTCCGCGTGCCCTACTGACTGTTCTTCGCGACCTCGGCCAGCTCGCCAAACGCTGCCGGGTCCCGCACGGCGAGATCGGCGAGCATCTTCCGGTTGATATCCACGCCCGCCTTCTTCAGGCCCGACATGAAGCGACTGTACGAGAGGTCGTGCAGTCGAGCCGCAGCATTGATCCGCAGGATCCACAACCGACGGAAATCACGCTTGCGCAGCCGGCGATCGCGATACGCATACCGTAACGCGCGATCGACCGTTTCCTTGGCTGACTTGTAGAGTTTGCTGCGACCGCCACGCGCTCCCTTGGCGGCCCGCATGATCTTCTTCTTGCGCTTCAAATGCGCGACGGTGCTTCGCACTTTTGCCATCGGAAATCTCCCTTAGGCCGACAGCAATCGCTTGATCCGGCCCTCGTCCGCCTTGGCGACGAGGGTTGCGGAGCGCAGACGACGCTTCCGTTTCGGGCTCTTCTTCGTGAGGATATGGCTCTTGAACGCGCGCCGACGACGCACGCGGCCTCTGCCGGTCAGCTTGAAGCGCTTCATCGCGCTCCGCTTGGTCTTTTGCTTGGGCATCTACGTTCCCCAATCGACGGAACCACGGATATCGCACTACGGAATCTCGACCTGCTCTCCTACTCTCCTGCTCTCTTACTCTCCTGCTCTCCTGCTCTCCTGCTCTCCTGCTCTCCTGCTCTCCAACCCTCTTACGCTCCTACCCCCCGTCATCACTTCGGCCCCAGCACCATCACCATGTTGCGGCCCTCGAGCTTGGGATGCTGCTCGACCTTCGCGATGTCCTGGAGGTCGCCGAAGACCCGCTCGAGCACCTGCTGTCCGAGTTCCGGGTGGGTGACCTGCCGACCCCGGAACATCATGGTGCACTTGACCTTGTTGCCCTCCTCCAGGAACTGCCGAGCGTGCCGCGTCTTGAATTCAAAGTCGTGGTCGCTGATTCCCGGCCGGTACTTCACTTCCTTCAGCTGAATCGTGTGCTGCTTCTTGCGAGCGGCTCGCGCCGCCTTGGCCTGCTCGAAGCGATACTTGCCGTAGTCCATGATCTTGACCACGGGCGGACGGGCCAACGGAGCGACCTCGACAAGATCCAGCTGCCGCTCCTGCGCCGTCCGTATTGCCTCGTCCACCGGTACCACACCTACTTGCGATCCGTCCGCGTCGATGAGCCGGACCGGACTGATACGAATCTGATGGTTGACCCGTACGCGCTTACCTGATTCTGGAACGACCAGTGCAACGCCTCCTGTTGCGAGTAACGAAAAAAGCGGACCCCGTCCCTCGTGGAATCCGCGACGTCGACGGCCCTACCGGGCCGCCGTCATTTCGGAACCCTGAACGCACGCCGCGCCATGGCGGACGGCAGGAGGGTGAAGCGCCGGGCGCTTACTTGCCTGATTGTCGGGTTGGAACGTAGGCCCCCCCCGCGGGGCTGTCAAGCCGGTGCGAAGCCGTAAGATTTCCCGTCCCGCACCACCCTCCCCAGACCCTCCACGGGGTCGTGTTCGAAGGCGAGCCGCCACTCCTCGGACTCGGCCCTGCCCAGCACCCGCCGCTTGGTTTCGAGCGTCACCAGGGGCTCCACGTCGTACCCCATGATCCAGGGCAACGGAAGGTGCGCCGTGGTCGGGACCAGGTCTCCCAGGTAGCACAGCACGTCCTCGCCATGGGAGACCACGACCGACTGATGTCCGGGCACGTGGCCCGGCGTGGGCAGCACACGGATCCCGGGCAGCACCTCCACCTCGCCCTCGACGATCCGCCAGCGATCCGCCCGGGTGATCGGGTCGAAGTTGGGAAGCAGGTAGCTCGCGGAGGTCCGCTCGTTGGCGCGATGCGCGAACTCCAGCTCCGCACGCTGCGTCACGTACGTCGCCTCGGGGAACGCGAGCAGCGGAGGACCGGACGCGCCGTCGGCCGTCCACTCGACGTAGGTATTGCCGCCCGCATGGTCGAAGTGGAGGTGCGTGTTGATAACGTACTTCACGTCGGCGGGGGTGAATCCGACGGCGGCCAAGGAATCCTCCAGTACCGTGGGGCCGCGCGCCCCCGCGTTCTCGATGCCGTAGATGGTGCGGAACTTCTCCGAGTCCTTGTTGCCGGCTCCCGTGTCGACCAGCACCGGACCCACGTCGTGCTCGATGAGCATGCACCGCATCGCCAGCGGGATCCGATTGCGCTCGTCAGCCGGGATCCTCTTCTCCCAGAGGGGCTTGGGCACCACACCGAACATCGCTCCACCGTCCAGCCGCTGGCGCCCGCCGTCGAGCAAGTGGCAGCGGTAGGGACCGACGTGAAAGGTCACGGGCTCACTCATAGCGCTTCCATGGATACTGGCATCGCCGTGCGCTTCCGGCGCCGCCGCGTGCTGAGTCGTTCGAGTTCACCCACCGTCGCAATCCCCTGGTCCGCGGCGCGCTCGAGCAGGCGCCCGAGAATCCGCGCCGTGGCCAGCGCATCTCCGGCCGCGCGATGCCGCGCGTCGATCGAGATGCCGAAGTAGGCCGCCAGCGCGTCCAAGCTGCGGGACCGGAGACCGGGCACCAGTCGCCGCGCCATGCGCAACGTACACACGCGCGGCCCTTCCAAGGCGAGCCCCCTGCACCGGCGCAACTCCGCCTGGAGAAAGCGCCAGTCGAACTGTGCGTTGTGCGCGACGAACACGCGACCGGACAGCACGCTGACTACGTGGTCAGCAACGTCGGCAAACGCCGGCTGCTCGCGCACCATGTCCGGCGTGATGCTCGTGAGGCGGCGGACGAAATGCGGGATCGATCGCTCCGGATTCACCAGTAGGTCGAGGACGACATCCACTTGGCCGTCCACCAGCATCACGACACCGATCTCGACGATTCGATCGCCCATGCCCGCGCGCGAGCCCGTGGTCTCGAGGTCCACCACCGCAAACGCCGTTGCATCGAGTGGCGCCGCGGCGCCACTCTCCGCGGCGAGCGCCCAGCGCCCATCGTATCGGCGCCGCACGCGTGGATCCGCACCGAGGAGGGCCAGCACCACCCGTTCCGCGACCGCGTCCGTCACGGGCGACAATCCCAACACGTCGCGCGCGACCGTGCGACTGTCCTGCGCGCCGCCGCGGCCGAGGAACGCGAGCGTGCGGTCGACCAACGTGCCCTGGGGCGTGGCGCGAATCCCCGTCAGCCGATGTCCTCCCGACGCAGCGGCAGCGTCATGCAGCGCGGTCCTCCACCGCCACGCACGAGCTCGCTGCCCTCCAACGTGATGACCGCCTTTTCATCCTCGTCAATGGACTCGTCGGTCGTGAGGAAGTCCACGCCGTCCACCACCCGGTAGCCCGCCTTGCTCAGCTCCTCCAACGTTCCCTCGTTCCGCTTATAGCTCAGCGCGAGGCCCGGACGCAGCGCGAACAGGTTGCACCCGGACGCCCACTGCTCGCGTTCCTGGTGTGATTTGCGCGCGCCACCACAGAAGACGGGATCGACCCGGAAGTTCACCTGGGCCAGCGCGGTGAAGAAGTCGGGCATTTCCCGCGCGGTGTGCTTGTCCTTCGTGCGGTGGAGAACGGCGAGTCGCTCGGGGCCGACGAAATGCGGCGGGAACAGCACACAGACCCCGTGGTCGATGTGCGTGAAGATCATGTCCAGGTGAATGGCCGTCTGTTCGCCCGGCATCACGACCACGATGACGTCGCGCACGCTCGTACGCTCAAACACGAGATCGCACAGATGATCCAACGCCGCCGCGCTGGATCGTGAGCTGAATCCCAGCAGCAGCAGATCCTCGCGCACCGGATGCACGTCCCCGCCCTCGAGATGAAACGCGATCCGGCGCTCCTCCGATCCATCGTACAGGATTCCGGCGTTCTCGAACTGTGGATGATGGAGAAACAGCGCCTTGATCAGCAGCTCCTCGGTCCAGCGGGACTCGTGGCGCATGGCGCCGATCACCACATGGTCCCCGATGACGATGCCGATATCGCGTGTGAAAAACAGATTCGGCACCGGTGGAAGCGTGAAGCCCACCTCGTTCAGCATCTGCCCGATCGGTCCGGCCTCGTCGGCCGCCCCTTCGATCAGCATGGTCGTGAGCTGATCCGATGGCACGTCGCTGAGCGTCGTGGCCAGCGCTTTGGAGGGGACGATGTTCATCGCGCGCTTGATGAGAAGTTCCCGAGCGCCGGGAACCTCCAGCGCCTCCTCGAGCACGTGGCCCACCTCGTACACGTCGGTGAAGCGCTCCAACACGCCCACCATGCGGCGATGCTCCCGCTTGGCGAACTCCAGATCGACGATGTCGTCGTAGAGGTAGTCCTTGCGGTTCCACGGCGTCACGGCCGACAGCTCGTTGCCCGGTGTGTGGACCAGCACGGCTTGGAGTGGCCCGATCTCGCTGGTGACCCGAACGCGTGTCATGGGTGCGGAATCTACCCGGTCCTGAGCGCGTATCCCAACGCCTCGAGCTCGAGTTCGACGTTGACGTGTCGCACCGCGACACCTTCCGGTGCGCTGATCGTCACGGGGGCGAAGTTGAGGATGCCGCGAACGGAGGGACCCACGCGGTTGGCCGTCTCCTGGGCGGCCCCGGGTGGCGTCGCGATGATGGCCACGTCCACGGGGTCCCGTCGAAGGTCGCGCTCGAGCTCGTCCGCGTGGCGCACGACGATGCTCGCGACCCGCCGTCCGACGACCTGTGGATCCACGTCGTAGGCCCGCTCGAGGGTGAACCCACGGGCGGCGAGACCCGCGTACTGCACGAGGGCCATCCCGATCTTGCCCACGCCGATCACGACGACGCGGCGGGGTACGCCGATTCCCAGAATCTCGCGGAGCTTGACCGCGAGGTCCGGCACACTGTACCCGAGACCCCGCTTGCCGAACGACCCGAACAGCGACAGGTCCTTTCGCACCTGCGCCGACGTGGTGCCGCCGCGCTCCGCCAGTGCCTGCGAGCTCACCGTGCGCGCCCCCTCACCGTCGAACGCCTCGAGGAAGCGCAGGTATAACGACAACCGCCGGATCGTACTCTCGGGGATCTTGGCCATCGTATGCTTGTGAAATCGTTCACAAATGGTACGGATACCCGGCGCGGCCGTCAACGCACCGTCGCGTCGAACAGTCGCACAAGCTCTTGAGGGGTAGCGCCTTCCGCGCGTTGGTCGGGCCGGAGACCGGCCCGATCGAGTGCCTCTCGCCAATCGCCGGCCGCATCGGGCAGGAGATTCCGAAGCGCCCGGCCAAGCTGCTTTCTGCGTTGGCTGAATAGCCCTGTGATGAACCGCCGGAACTCCGCCTGGCGTACCGGGGCCACGAGCGGCTGAGCCAGCGGCACCATGCGGATGACCGCCGAGTCCACGTTCGGAACCGGGTAGAACGAGCCCCGGCGGACCCCGAATACCTGGTCCACCGCCGCCACCGCCTGAACCCCGACGCTGAGCGCGCCGTACACCTTGGAGCCCGGCGACGCGGTAACGCGCTCGGCGACCTCCCGCTGCACGAGGAACACGATCAGCTCGGGAAGCGGGGCGGCGAGCGCCTTGGCGATCAGCGGAGACGTGATGTAGTACGGGATGTTGCCGACGACCTTGAACGATCGAGCCGCGGGAGAGGATTCCGTCGAAGCGATGAGCGCCGCCCAGTCGACCGCCAGTGCGTCGCCCTCCACCACCGTCACGTTGCCCAGGTCGGCTGCCGCACCCTCACCGCGCAGGCGGGCCGCGAGCACCCGATCCCGCTCGACCGCCACCACGCGCGCCACGGCTGGCGCCAGCCGCCGGGTCAGCGCCCCTTTCCCCGGCCCGATCTCCAGCACGACGTCGTCGGACACCGGATCGAGCGCCGCGACGATGCGATCGAGGATCGCCGGGTCGGAGAGGAAGTGCTGACCGAGACGGCGTGGCACTCAGAGACGAAGGAGGAGTACGGTGCGGTCGTCCTGAATGGTGGGTGCGTGACGCTCGAGGGCCGCCACCAGCTCTCCCACGACGACTTCCGATCGGGCCTTGGGAAGCGATCGCACGATTTCGACGACGCGGTCCTCCCCGAACGGCGTGCCGCCCTCGTCGCGCGCATCGCTGATCCCGTCGGAGAAGAGCAGCAGCCTGTCGGCACCGGGATCCCACCGCACCTCTTTCGAGACGATGGTCTCACGATCGGCCATGCCAAGGGGCGGCGAGGTCGCCGCGAGGCGCTCGGCGTGGCCGTCGGCGTCGACGCGAAACGCGTGCGGGTGACCGGCATTCGTATACCGGATCCGCGGATCGTCGGCGGAGATCACCGCGTAGAACAACGCCACGTGCATCTCCGCCTCGCCGAGCTCCGTGGCCACCGAATCGACGAGGCGGCGGATCATCTCGTCCGGGGTGTCCGCCTCGGCGGCGTGGATCGACGCCGCGGACATCACCGCCACCATGATCATGGCCGCGGCATAGCCATGTGACGACACGTCCCCGAACAACACGCCGACGCGCCTGCCCGGCAGGCGAAAGAAGTGGTAGAAATCACCGCCGACGCGCGCGGCGGGATGGAATCGCGCCGCGACGTCGACGCCCTCACCCAATACGGCCGGCGACGGGAGCAGGCGCACCTGCAGATCGTGCGCGACCTCCATCTCATGGCTGATCCGTTGCCGCGCCAGATCCAACTCGACGAGTCTCGCGTTCTCGATCGCCGAGGCGATCTGTGACGCCACCGCCTGCACGAGCTGCTGCTCGCCGTCACTGAACGCGTCGCGGCCGATGCGATTGGTGAGATTGATGACACCCACCGGTCGAGGCGGGCCGCCGGGGGCCGGGTAGACAATCGGAACGCTCAGGTACGCCGCACCCAGGTAATGCTGCCCGCTTTCCGACATGCTGCCGCCGGCATCGTGCAGCCGCGGGTCGAACGTCATCATCTTCCCTTCGCGGAACGCCTTGGCGGCAATCGACGTTGGGTGGTCGATCGGCACCGGACTCAACTTGGCAACATCCCGGCCTACGCTCACCACCGGACGCAGCGCCTTGCGTTCCTCGTCGTACACCATGATCGAGGCGCGCTGGGCGCCCACCACCGACGCTACCTCGCGCGCGATGACCTCCGCGGCGGTCTCGAGGCGCACGGTCTGTCCCAGGACGTGGCTGATCGTGTAGAGGAGGTCGATCTCCTCGCACCGCGCGGCGAGCTGCTTGGCCAGCTCGAGCGTTTCGCCTTCCGAACTGAGAATCTGCGACAGCAGGGGCCCCACCATCGCGGCGGTCGCCTCGGGCTCGTCGACGCAGCCACCGATCTCGAACCAATAGCCTTCGGCGTTGGGCACGCTCGAGATCCACCGGCCGTCGTCCGCCAGCAACACCGTGCCGTCGGGCTGGGTGCGGACTTCGGGTGGCGGCACGTCGTCGCTGCCGATCACCGCGCGAAGCCGCCCCCTGCTCAGGCGCCACAGGTGGACTTCGCAACCCGCCATCCCGCCCATCGAGCGCAGGATCGTGCCGAGGCGTGCTAGTGGAGGCGCATGATCATGCAGATCGCGTTCCCCCGATCGTTGTGATGAACTTCGTCGGACAGTTGGCGAATGAGAAACAGTCCGCGCCCGTCGACGCGGGTCAGCCGGTCGGCGGTTGTCGGATCGGGAATGACGCTCGGATCGAACCCCGCGCCTTCGTCCTCCACGTGCACGGTCACCCCCGTGACGCCGACCTGTACCCGCACGTTGACGCGCTTGCCGGGGTCGAGTTGGTTGCCGTACACGATGGCGTTGGCGAGCGCCTCGCAGAGCACGACCCGCAACCGAACGCGGGCGGCACGTGGCGGAATGCCGCAGGCCACGCAGTGGCGGGCGACGAGGTCGACCGCCTCCTCGACCACGTCCAGCGCGGTGGGAACGCGGAGCGAGAGCTCCACCTGATCGACCTCGGCTCCGGGCGCGGAGACCTCGCGCCGGCGGAGGGTCAGACGGAGCGGAGCGATGACGACGCTAGAAGGCAGTGACGGCTTCCTCCACGGAGTCCCGAATTTCGAAGAGCGTATCGAGCTTGGTCAGCTCGAACAGGGTGCGGAGATCCTCGTTGAGTCCGGCCAACACGAGATCGCCGCCGCCCTCACGAACTTTCTTGGCCAGGGACACGAGCACGCCGAGTCCCGACGAGTCGATGTATCCCGTGTTGCCGAAATCGACGATGAACCTGGTGTCGCCGGCATCCAGCGCGTCCATCACCTTGCTCTTGAGCTCGTGCCGATTCCCGACGATCAGCTGTCCGTCCACCCCAAGGACGACCACGTTGTTCGCCTCGTCTTTTCGAACGGTAAAGCTCATGCGGATGCCTCCCAAGAGTGAGTGCCCTGCAACAGTGTGACGGCCGCCACGTCGACCACATCCGGGGCCGTCGCGCCGCGCGACAGGTCGCCGACGGGACGGGCCAGCCCCTGCAGGATCGGCCCGGTCGCCGTCGCGCCGGCCAGGCGCTGAACGAGTTTGTACGCAATGTTCCCGCTGTCAAGGTCGGGAAACACGAGGACGTTGGCCATACCGCCCAAGGGCCCGTCCGGCGCCTTCCGCGCCGCCACATCGGGGATCAGCGCCGCGTCGCCCTGCAGTTCGCCGTCGGCCGCGATGTCCGGCGCGCGCCGTTGGAAGATCGCCAACGCCTCCCGGACCCGTTCCACCCTCGGCCCCGACGCGCTGCCCTTGGTGCTGAACGAGAGGAAGGCCACGCGTGGCACGTCGCCCACCACCCGCACGCGGTCGTGGCACGCCGTGAGGGCAATCTCCGCCAACTGCGCGGGAGTGGGCTCGGGAACGACCCCGGCATCGGTAAACGTCAGCACCGCATCCCGGTCGGGCCCGAGCGGCGAGGTCGGCCAGCTCATGTAGAACGCACTGGACACGGTGGTCACGCCCGGCGCCGGGCCCACGGCCCACAGCGCCGCCCGGATCACGTCGGCGGTCGGGCTCACGGCGCCGGCAACGGCCGCGTCCGCCTCGCCCAGGGCCACGAGCGCGGCGGCGAAGTAGACGGGCTGCGCGGCCAGTGCGCGGGCCGCGGCGTCGGTGGGGGCCTTGTCGGGACGGCGCCGCCGCAGCAGCTCCGCCACGCGCCCGGCGCGCGGATCGCCGGCGACCGACCGATCCAGCACCTCGACGCTCGCCATTTCGCTCCGCCGCATCGTCTCGGCGGCGTCCCGCACGCGTTGATCCCATCCTTCCACGAGCACGACCCTTCCCCCGACTTCAGCGGCACGCCGCCGAACGTCCTCCCGGAAGCTCACGTCGCCAGCTTGGCGCGGAGCGCACGCTCAACGGCCGGATGCACGACCTGCGATACGTCCCCGCCCAGGCGGGCAACCTCGCGCACCAGCCGAGAGCTGAGGTACGTGAGGTGGACCGCCGGGACCAGGAACACCGTCTCGAGGCTCGGGTGGAGCTGCCGGTTCATCAGGGCCATCTGCGACTCATAGTCGAAGTCGCTCACGGCCCGCAGGCCGCGGATGATGATGCGGGCCCCGCACGCCTTGGCAAACTCGGCCAGCAGCCCGGAGAAGGGGCGCACCTCCACCTGATCCACGCCGCCGAGCACCTCCTCGAGCAGGGAGACCCGCTCGCTCAACGTGAACAGCGGCTGTTTGGAATTGTCGCTCGCGACCGCCACGATGAGGCGATCCGCAAACGTCAAACTCCGGTGGACGAGATCCTCGTGGCCCCGCGTCACGGGGTCGAACGAGCCAGGGTAGATCGCGATTCGTGTCATGGTGCGTAGCAGAAGGTTATCGCCGAATCTCCATAGGTGCGCGTCTCGTCGCCCCGGACGATATCGCGGGCGGCGTGCTCGACGCCGAACACCCGCGCGAACGGTCGGAGGCGAAAGCGGGCCACCAAATGCGCCGCCGTTTCGCCGCCGTACGGCGGATCGGCGAACGCCACGTCCCACGATTCCGCTTCGTTCGCCTCGATGAACGCCAGGCCGTCACCGGGAATGATCCGCGAGCGCGCGGCCACGTCCAATGCCGCCACGTTCTCCCGCAGGACCATCAGCGCGCGTCGGCCGCGTTCCACAAAGTGCGCCCGGTGCGCTCCGCGCGAAAGCGCCTCGAGCCCGAGCGCCCCGGACCCGGCGAACAGATCAAGCACGCTCGCGCCGGGCAGCGCGGGCCCCACGATGCTGAACCACGCTTCACGAACCCGCTCGCCGGTCGGCCGCGTGCGCCTGCCCGCGGGCGCCTTTATGCGCCGTCCGCCGAACTCCCCCGCGATGATCCGCACACGGCCCCCGCTTCCGTTCGAATCTGCATTACCCGGCCCTGCAGGCTGGTGCGACCCTTCCACTCGTTGGTCTCCAGCTTCAACGCCACGTCCACCGGACTGCTCCACCAGCCTTCCGCCACCCGATCGGCCCACCCGAACGCAATGGCTCCCAGCGTCCCCGTCCCGTCACCCATCGTGAAGCGCAGGTGGTTGGTCCCGGCCACCGACACTGCCCTCGCCGTCACCTCGCGCACGCCGAGCACCGGGCCGGGATTGCCGGCGCCGCACGGCTCCAGATATCGCAGCAACCGTTCGAGTTGTTCGTTGAGTTGCGCAAGCGGGAGAATGACGTCGACCCGCTGCCTCGGCACCACGTCGTCGTCCGTGAGTTCCGCGGCCGTCACCGCCTCGAACGCTTCCTTGAACCCCGCGACGCATTCCCGCCGCACGCTCAAGCCCGCCGCCATTCGGTGCCCACCAAAACGCTCCAGGTGATCCGCGCAGCGCGCCAATCCTCCATGCAGGTCGAACGCACCGATGCTCCGTCCCGATCCCTTCCCTTCCTCCCCGTCCAGCGCGATCAGCACCGCCGGCCGGCAGTAGCGCTCCACGAGCCGCGAGGCCACCAGTCCGATCACCCCAGGGTGCCAGCCGTCGCTCGCCACCACGAGGCCGAATGTGGCATCCAGATCGACGTCGCGTTCGACGAGCGCCAGCGCCTGCTCCAGCACGTCCGCGTCCATGGCCTGGCGACGCCCGTTGATCTCGTCCAAGCGGCCGGCCAGCCGTCGCGCTTCGTCGGCGTCGTCCGTCATGAGCAGGCGGACCCCGTCCATGGCCTCCCCAATGCGCCCGGTCGCGTTGAGGCGGGGCGCGAGGATGAAGCCGACCTGCCCGGCCCGGATCGCGCTGCCCGCGCGGAGTCCCGTCACCTCGATCAGCGCGCGGAGACCGGGCCACCGGGTCTCGGAAAGCAAGCGGAGACCGTGCCGCGTCAGGATCCTGTTCTCGCCCCGCAGCGGGACGACGTCGGCCACCGTCGCCAGCGCCACGAGGTCGAGGAAGTGCATCGGCAGGTGTTCCGAGAGCCCCAACTCGCGAGCGACCGCCTGGGCGAGCTTGAACGCCACACCCGTCCCGCACAGATCCTTGTCCGGATAGTCACACCCGGGTTGCTGCGGATTGATCAGCGCGTTCGCCGGGGCCACCACGCGCGCCAGATGGTGATCGGTCACGATCACGGCACGCCCGGCCGCCCGTGCCCGCTCGACGGTCTCGATCGCCGTCGTGCCGCAGTCGCACGTCACGATCAGGCCGGCATCGATCTCCGCCGCCCTGGCCAACCCGGCCGGACCGAAATCGTACCCGTCTCGCACGCGATGGGGCACGAACGGCTCCGCATCCGCTCCGGCCGCACGCAGGATCCGCGTGAGCAGCGTCGCGGCGCACTGGCCATCCACATCGTAGTCGCCATGCACGAGGATGCGGTCGCCACGACGGATCGCCGTCGCGACGAGATCCACGGCGGCCGCCATGTCCTTGAGGAGCGAGGGATCGTGCAGGGAATCGAGCGCGGGCCGGAGATACGCCCTCGCGGCCGCGGGCGCATCGAACCCGCGCTGCACGAGCAGCATCGCGAGCGGCTCAGGGATGCTCAACGCGCTGGCGAGCGGTCCGACCACGCCCGGGTCCGGCGGTTGGGCGACGTCCCAACGTGCCTCGACCAACGTCTACTCCTCCGCGGTGGCGGCGTACACCATCACGCCGCACGCCTCACATGCCTCGATGCTGGTCCCACTGCGGATCTTCTGTTGGCGGTGCAACGGGACGGTCGTGAAGCAGTGACCGCACGCGCCGTTCTGAAGGGGGTAGAGCGCGAGGGGTGCGCGTCCCGTCAGCACGCGCTCGAACACGTCGAGCAACGGACGCTTCACGCTCTTCGTGGCCTCGGCCCTCGTGGCCCGCACTTCCGCCAACCGCTCCAGCAATCGCTCCCGCGCCGCCGCCAGCTCTTCCCTACGAGGGGCCTGGGCCACCCGCACTTCCTGGACTTTCAGCTCCGCCTCGGCCGCCAGCCGCTCCGACTCCTGCACTTTGTCGGCCGATCGAATCCACTCACCCTCCTCGCGCGCGAGCACCGATCGGGCAAGGTCGAGTTCCGCCATGAGCGTCGAGGCCTCTTTGGCGCCCTTCACCCACTCCAACCGCTGGCGGCGGCGCTCCTGCATGATCCGGTAGCTCTCGATCTTGCCCTCGAGCTCCCGGCGTCGCGCGTCGGCGTCGGCGACGCCCGTGTGACGGGCCGCCAGTTCGGCTTCCGCCTCCGCGAGGACCGCGTCGAGCTCACCGAGTTCCGGCTCGAGCGACCGCAACTCCGCCTCGACCTCCATCACAGCCTTGTGTTTGGCTTGCAGGTTCAACAACGATTCGAGATCAGACTGCACTGATTCCTCCTCTTCTGCGTTCAAGGGCTCCGCGCCCGTCGGGTGACTTTCCAATCCGGGCTGAGCTTGTCTTTCTCGCGCGCAACCCGATTGAGTTCGTTGGCCAGTTCCATCTTCCGTTCTTCGGACGCCACGGTCATTTCCCGCCGGATCTCTTGGACGCGGGCTTTCAGCGCCCGGCTCTCGATCCGGCGCAGCGCACCATCCACGATGCCGTCCACGTCCGGCGGACCCCACGACTCCTCCAGCGTGCGCGCGAGCAGCGCACGCGCTTCGCCATCCACCTGCAACATGAGGTCCGACCCCGAGGTCTCGACGGCGGCCCGCAGCAGCACCTGCAGCAACGTCCGCTCGGGCGAAGGTGGGAGTTCCGGCCCGGTCAGATGCTCGGCAACGCGCGGACGCCATTCGGGCACGTGCACCAGCACGCGCACCAGCTCGCGCTCCGGCCCGCTCCGGCCCGCCGCTCCCCGGTCCCCTTGCGCCTCACCGGCCAGCGAGTCATGCGCCGGCGCCCGCCGGTGGTCTCGCCCGGAGAGCTCCTGCTCCACGGAATGGCGCGGGACACCCAGCGCCTCGGCCGCGCGCGTCACGTAAAGTTCTCTCGTCACGCCGTCGCTCGCCGCGCGCAGCGTCGGGATGAGTCGATCCAGGGCTCGACGACGTCCCGAGAGGTCGGCCATCCAGCCCTTGCGCTCCAACAACTGGATCTTGCGCTCGAACACGTCGATCGCGTCGGCCAGCAGCGCCTCCACGGTGTCCCGCCCCCCTTCCCGCGCGAGGTCGTCAGGGTCGCTCCCGGCCGGCGGGGTCGCAACCAGCACGCGCATCCCGGCGGCGAGCAGTACGTCGGCCGCGCGAAACGTCGCCTTGAGCCCGGCCCGATCGCTGTCGTACAGGAGCACCGCGGTGTTGGCGTACCGCCGCACCAACCGCGCCTGGTCGGTAGTCAACGACGTGCCCAGCGGCGCCACGACCTCTTCCACACCGACGTCGGACATCCGGATCGCGTCGAAGTATCCCTCGACGATCACGACACGCTCCGCCTTGCGGATCGCGTGCTTGGCCTGATGCAGATTGTACAGCAGGCTCCCCTTGTGAAAGATCGGCGTGTCCGGGGAGTTCAGATACTTGGGCTCGCCGTCGCCCAGCAGCCGACCGCCGAAGGCCACGACGCGTCCTCGCAGATCGTGGATCGGGAAGAGCAGCCGCCCCCAGAACCGCGGCCGCAACGATCCGTCCTCGCGGTGGACCGCGAGCCCGGCCTCGATCAGGACTTCCGCGGCCACACCCAGCGACTCCATGAACTCCAGGAACTCCGCGCCTTTCGGTGCGAACCCCAACCCCCACGGCGCGAGGCTCTCGAGGGGGAACCCACGACTCACCACATAATCGCGCGCCGGTCGCGCATCGTCCGCGTCGATCAGCCGCCGCGCGTACCATTCGGCCGCAGTCGCCGCCGCGGTGAACAGCGGCTCGCGGGGATCGGGACCGCCGACGGGTCGTTCCGGGATGACGATGCCGTAGCGACCCGCCACCTGGCGCACGGCGCTCGGATAGTCCAGGCCGAGACGTTTCATCAGGTACGTGAACACGTCACCCGCTTCGTGACACACGAAGCAGTAGAACATCTGCTTCTTGGGGATCACGGCGAAGTTGCGGTGCGTGCCCCCGTGAAACGGGCACGGCCCCCGGTAGTCGGTTCCGCTCCGCTTGAGCTCGACCTGCTCCCCGATGACCTCCACGATGTCCGCGGCGTCGCGCACGCGCTCGATCAACTCATCGGGGATCGGCATCAGGACCGCAACTCGAGCACCGTCACGCCGGCGCCACCCTGGTCGGCCGCGGCGAACGCGTATCGCGCCACGCGGCCATCCATCCTGACCATCGCGTGCACCGCCGCGCGCAGCGCGCCGGTGCCTTTCCCGTGGATCACGCGCAGGATGGGCAGCTCCGCGACCACCGCGGTGTCGATGGCGGCCAGCAGCGTGGCCTCCGCCTCGTCCACCCGCATGCCCCGGAGGTCAACCACCGACGATGCCGCCTCCGCCACCGCATCGGACACTCCCGCGGAAGAGCCGTGCGGCCTGGGCGCCTCCGGCGCGCGCGGCTGTTCGATCGGTCCGTGCCCGCGCCTGCCCGTCACCTTCCAGCCCTTCTTGCGCGCCTCCTCCTCCAGGCGCCGCAGCGCGTCTCCCTCTTCCTCCACGCCCTCCTCCACCAGGCGCCGGGCCTCGCGGGCGGTCGCCTCGCTCACCGCCGCCCGCGCCAGTCCCAACGCCTCCTCGACGCGCTTGCGGGCCTCCAGCAGGAACTCGCGCGCCCGGGCGCGACCCGCTCGCTCGAGTTCGCGCTCCGCGTCCCGCAGCTGGCTCGCACGTTCGTCCGCATCTCGCCGCGCGCTTTCAAGGCGGATCCTTTCCGCTTCCTGGCGATGCTCCATGGCCTCCGCTTCCCGTTCGCGCGCCTCCACGTCCTGCTCGCGGCGCTCCAGGTCCGCGAGCGCGGCATCGAAGGTCCGCACGGCCTCGGGCAGCAGCCGCACGGCGTGATCCACCACCTCCGCGTCGAGACCCAGGCGCCTGGCGATCGCGATGCCGTACGAGCGACCGGGCTTACCGACGAGGAGGCGGAAGGTCGGAGCCAGCGTCTCGGCATCGAACGCCAGGCTGGCGTTCACCATTCCCGGGACGGACGCAGCAAGTTCCTTGAGCTGATTGAGATGGGTGGTGGCCACGGTCATGCCGGCCCGCGCGTTCAGCCTCGTGAGCACCGCACCGGCGATGGCGGCGCCCTCCATCGGGTCCGTGCCGCTCCCCAGCTCGTCCAGGAGCACGAGCGATTCGGTTTCCGCCTCGTCCACAACCGTCCTGATGGCCTCCAGGTGGGCGCTGAACGTCGACAAGTTCGCCTCGATCGACTGGTGATCGCCGATATCGGCGTGCATCCGCGCGAACACGGGGATGCGTGTGTTGGGCCCCACCGGAGGGATGATCCCCGACTGGGTCATCGCGCTCAACAGGCCGATGGCCTTCAGCAGCACGGTCTTCCCACCCGCATTCGGTCCGCTCACGACCAGCGTGCGCTGACCTTGCTCCAGCGCGAGACTGAACGGCACGGCTCCGGAGGGGCCGCCGACCAACGGGTGTCGCGCGTCGAACACCGCGACCCCCGCGGTCGCGGCCGTCACCGTCGGCAGGGAGGCGTCCATGTCGGCGGCGTAGCGCGCGCGGGCGTACACTTCGTCCATCCGCACGGACATGCTCCACCCGGCCGCCAGCTCGGGGCGTTCCCGTCGCGCCCGCTCGGTCAGGTCGCGCAGCAGGTGGAGCACCGCGCGCCGCTCCTCCTCCTCCGCGGCGGTCACATCGTTGCCGAGATCGACGGCGTCCACGGGCTCAAAGAACACCGTCGCTCCACTCGCGGATTCACCGTGCACCAACCCGCCGACCCTCCCCTTCGCTTCGCGCCGCACCGGCACGACGAATCGCCCGTCCCGCACCGTGACGCTCGCACCCTCCACCTGAAACTCCGGGGGCAGCGTCCGGGCGAAGCTCTCCAGGTGGCGCACCAGCCGGTCGCGGGCCGCACGCACGCGGTGACGCGCGCGGGACACGTCTGGTGACGCGTCATCGGTCACCTCGCCACCAGGGCCTATCGCCTTGACGATGGCTCGAGCGAGACCGGCGGACGGCACCTCGACCCGGATGCGGGCAACCGCGGGCGCGGCCTGTTCGAGACGCCGGAGCGCTTCGCTGTTCGCCCGCATGGCCCCGATCGCCTCACCGAGCGCTCCCAGCGCCGCCGCGTCGAGCACCGAGCCCGCGGTCTCCAGCACCCGCAGCGACTCCCGCACATCGGGCATCGCCCGCGGGGCAACGTCGTCGAGCGTCTCGAGCGCGCGCCGGTACTCCTCCACCAGCGCGAGTTCGGCCTGTACCGCCACGACGTCGGCCACGGGGCGCCTGGCCCGCACGGCCGCGGCGCCGGAACCCGACACCGCGCGCGCGGCCACCGCATCCAACACGCGATGGAACTCGAGGCTCTCCAGCGTCGCCCGGTCGGCAACCGTCCGGAATGAGGAAGGGGTGCCGGCGACCTCGGTCACCTGCACCCCTTTCGAATCCTGCCCGGAACCGTGCGCGTCATGCGGATCGCGCCGACTCCGAAAGTCTCATGGGATTGGCGTGCCCCCCGCCGACCGCTCCGCGCGCGGCGTACGGCGTCGGACATCCGCCGGCGTTGCCCGCTGGGGCGCTCATGCCATCGTCATCTACGGAGATTCGAGCGTGGACCTGCGCGCTCACACGTCGTATGGAAGCGTCGGAACGCTCGTTCAAACGGCTCATCCCTTAGTGATTGATCACTGGCGGCGGACCGCACTCTTCATGGGCGATCTGACGTGCCCGCTGAACCTTCAAACATAGAGTCGTCACACCGAGCACGCAACAAAACTCCACCCCCGGAAATCTCACCCCGGAGGCCAGCGCATCGCGCGCCCACCGAGCACGTGCGCGTGCAGGTGATCCACGGTCTGTCCGCCGTCGGCGTTCGTGTTCAACACGACGCGATATCCCGAATCGGCCAGGCCATCGTCCTCGGCAACACGCCGTGTCATCAGCAGCAGGCGCCCGCCCAGGCCTTCGTCGTCGAGCGCGTTCAGCGAGGACAAGTGCCGCCGCGGGATCACCAGGACGTGGGTCGGCGCCTGCGGACCGATGTCGCGGAAGGCCACGAATTCCTCATCCTGTCGCACGATCGTGGCCGGGATCTCTCCGGCGGCGATCTTGCAGAACAGGCAATCGGTCATCCGGCACCGCCAAACGCTTCGCGCACCTTGTCCCACATCCGTCGCCCGAGACTCTCGTCGCCCGGCGGCTCACCTTCGTGTTCCGCCAGCTTCTTCAGCACACGCTTGAGCTCCGGCGTCAGCTTGGTCGGGGTCCACACTCGGCAGTGCACGAAGAGCGATCCCTTGCGACCATCCGCCACACTCGGCAGGCCCATCCCCCGCAACTCGAGCACGGTCCCACCCTGCGTTCCCGACGGCACGGTCACCGTTTCGTCGCCATAGGGGGTCGGCACGGTGAACTCGCCACCCAGGGCCGCCTGACTGAACGAGAGCAGGAGCTCGTGGACGAGATCATCGCCGCGCCGCACAAACCGGGGGTCGTCTTGAATGCGGAATTCCGCGACCAAGTCTCCCGGCGGTCCGTTACGGGGACCAGGCCCACCCTGCCCGCGAAGCGTCACATAGTTGTTCCCCGACACGCCCGGCGGGACCTCGATCTCCACCACGCGTTCCTTGCGGACGCGTCCATCGCCTCGGCACCGCTCGCACGGATCCTGGACGACCGTCCCCTCCGCGTCGCACTGCGGGCAGGGCCCCACCGAGATGAACTGGCCGAAGATCGACTGCGAGGTTCGGCGGGCTTCGCCCGAGCCCCGGCACATCGGACACACCACCGGCGCCGTGCCGGACTTGGCCCCCGATCCACCGCACTCCTCGCAGGCTTCGAGCCCCTTCAGCTTGAGTTTTCGCGTGGTTCCCTTGGCCACGTCTTCGAGCGACAGTTTGAGGGTCACCCGCAGATCCTGACCGCGCCGGCGCGATCGCCTGGCGCGCTCGCCACCGCCGAAGAACGCGTCGAACCCACCCATCCCGCCGAAGTCCCGCATGAATACGGACAGCGCTTCGGATAGGTCGAACGGATGGAACCCGCCATACCCGCCGGTCGCGCCGGCAAGGCCAGCCCGGCCGAACCGGTCGTACTGCGCGCGCTTCTGCGGATCGCGCAGCACTTCGTACGCCTCCGTGGCCTCCTTGAACTGCTCCTCCGACCGCTTGTCACCGTCGTTGCGGTCGGGATGGAACTGCATGGCCTGGCGGCGATACGCCTTCTTGATCTCGGCCTCGGTCGCGTTGCGGGCGACGCCGAGCACCTCGTAGTAGTCGCGGTCCATCAGCTAATCCAGGGCCGCCGGGTGGCCGCCTCGCAGGAGGTCGTTGAGCAAGCGGCTCGTGTGCTCCACCATCGTGATGACCTTTTGGTATGGCATGCGGGTGGGCCCCATCACGCCGATGGTGCCGGCAAAGGAACCGAACTCGTAGCGCGACGTGACGATGGTGTACGTGTTAAAGCGGGGATCGACGTTTTCGCCGCCGATCGTGATGGTGAGGCCGGGGGACTTGCGCGCGCGGAGGGCGCCGCGCAGCAGGTCGCGCCGCTCGGTGATCTCGAGCAGACCGCGCATCTGTTCGTTGGAGGCGAACTCGGGCTGCTCCGTGAGCATCTTGGTGCTGCCCAACAACACTTCGTTTCGCGGTCCGCCGATCTCGAACAGTTGATCGGCTTCCTCGATGAACACGTTCAGCAGCTCGCGCTCGTCGCGGTCGCGGCCGGCATCGCGCAGCCGCTGCCGCAGCGTGCGGCGAATCTCCTGGAGCGTCAAACCCGACAGGCGGTCATTGAGTACGAGGGCGACACCCGCGATCGACGCCCGCGGAAGGTCGCTGGCCACCTCGATGAAGAGCGTGCGCGCCGCCCCACCCCGGAGCGAGAGCACCATGAGCAGGCGCCCGGCACCGGCTTCCAGCAGCTGCAGCCGCTCCAGCACGGCGTTCGTGAACGCCGGAGCCACCGCCAGGCCCAGCTCCTGCGTCAACATCCCCAGCACCTGGGCCGCGCGCTCCAGAAGATTCTCGATCGCCGTGCGATCGGAGGTCAGCTCGCGGCGCAGTTGGTCGTGCTCGATCTCGCTCGGAAGGTCCCGCTCCATCAGCATGTCGACATAGAACCGGTAGGCCAAGTCCGTGGGTACGCGACCCGCCGACGTATGGGGGTGGTAGAGGTACCCCCGTTCCTCCAGATCACTCATGGTGTTCCGGATCGTGGCGGCGGAGACTCCCAGGTTGTAGCGGCGCGCTATGGTCCGGGAACCGGCCGGCTCGGCGGTCTCCACGAAGGAGTGGATGACGGCCTCCAGCACCTGCTGCTCACGGGCGGTGAGATGTTCGTTTGACATGGTCCAAGTCTCAGAGTCACAAAAATTTAGCCACCTTCGAGAAAGGTGGTCAAGCGGGGGAGCAGTTCGTCGATCCTGAGCCATCCGACCGGAGTCAAGCGAAGACTCCCATCATGGGCCTGGACCCAGCCGGCCGCGACCGCCTCACGCAGCCAACTGGGAAAGCTGCCGGACGACGCCGCCTCGACCCCCGCCACCGTACGCAGACCGAGCAGCACCCGTTCCAGCCGTTGTTGTGCCGGAGTCAAATGCTCGGCATTCTCCACCGGGTCGGCGTCCCCGCAAACGATCGTCTCGTACCGCGCCCAGTCCCTCACGTTCCAGCGCCTCGTCTCGCCGTCAAAGCTGTGCGCTGACGGACCGAGGCCCACGTACGGGGCTCCCGACCAATACACGCCGTTGTGCACCGCGCGCCGATCGGGGCGCGCGTAGTTGGAGATCTCGTAGTGGTCGAACCCGGCCGCTTCCAACTCCTCATGGGCAAGGAGATACTCCCGTTCGTATCTGCCTTCGTCCACCGCCGGGATGCTGCCGCGTTCGACCCAGCGCCGCAGCGGCGTGCGGGCCTCGACCGTGAGCCCATAGACGGATACGTGGTCGGGAGCGCACTCGAGCGCCATCTCCACGTCGCGCTCCCAATCGCACCCGAGTGCGGCCGGCAGTCCGAAGATCAGATCGAGCGAGACGTTCTCGATGCCGGCGTCGCGCGCGGTGGCAACGGCATTGCGGGCGTCGGCGGCGGTGTGGGTCCGGTGCATCCACCGGAGCACTCCGTCGTCGAACGACTGCACGCCGAGCGACACTCGGTTGATGCCGGCGTTAGCCCATCCACGAGCGTTCTCGCCCGTGACGTCGTCCGGATTGGCCTCGAGCGTCACTTCGGCCCGCGGTGCCGGAGCGAACGCGTCGATCAGTCGCGCGAGCTGGTGCGGGGCGAGGAGCGACGGCGTGCCGCCACCGAAATACAGCGTGGCGGACTCGACGTCCGGCTCAGGCGTCCCGCGCAGCGCCGCCTCGCGCAGGATCGCGTCGACGAACCGCTCACCGGGTATCGTGCGCCGGACCGCAATCGCGAAATCGCAATAGACGCAGCGCCTCCGACAAAAAGGCACGTGGACGTAGAGGTGGGGCATGCGAGGAGGGTAGGAGAGCAAGAGGGCAGGACAGTAGGAGAGTAAGGAGTAAGAGAGTGAGAGAGTAGGAGAGTAAGATAGTAGGAGAGTTGGAGGGCAAGAGGAGTTGGGGAGTACGTTCCTACTCTCTTCCTCTCTTACTCTCCCACCTTCTTCCTCACCACATTCCCGGCCTCCGTCACCGCCAGGCCTTTGATCTCCAGCGTCGTGACGACCGCGAGCACGTCGGCGACCGGAACGTCGAGCCGGGCGGCGATGTCATCGACCACCTCCGTGCCGCGATCGAGCTCCTCCAACACTCGCCGCTCCGCGTCGGACGCACCGACGGGCATCCGCCGCGCGGACGACTCGTGGGAAAGTCCGTATTCCTCGAGCACATCCCGCAGCCCGAGCAACGGTTTGGCCCCCTGTTGGAGCAGCCGGTTGCATCCGGTGGACCGCGGGCTCGTGATCGGGCCCGGTACGACCAGCACTTCCCTGCCCTGAGCGAGGGCGGCGTCCACCGTCAGCATCGTTCCCGACCGCTCACCCGCTTCGATCACCGCGGTCACGCGCGCCAGTCCGCTGATGAGTCGATTACGACGCGGAAAGCTGCCGGCGTGCGGTCGCTCGCCGGGGGGGAATTCCGTAATGAGGCATCCGTGCGCGGCCATGCGGTCGTAGAGCGCGCGGTTTGCCGAGGGATAGACGATGCCCAAGCCGTTGCCCAACACCCCCACGGTGGCGCCACCCGCGTCCAGCGCGGCCTCGTGCGCGACGGCATCGAGGCCGCGGGCCATTCCGCTCACGACGCCCAATCCGGCGCGGGCCGCGCCGCCGGCGATGTGGCGGCACACCTCCCTCCCGTATCGGGTGTGATCTCTGCTCCCGACAATCGCCACCGATTCCAGCGACAGGAGCGCGACGTTACCGAGACCGAAAAGCACCATTGGCGGATCCGGAATGGCTCGCAGTCGCGCGGGGAAGGATTCGTCGGCCGGCACCAGAACCTGCCCGCCGAGCGCCTCCGAACGGAGCACGATTCGCTCCGTGGATGCGATATCGATCTTACGTATCGCCGTGGCGGCCGGCCGCGACAGTCCCTCGATCGCGCACAGGGCCTCGTACGAGGCTTCGAGCACGCCCTGCGCCGAACCGAACTCCCTGAGGAGTCGAGGCAGCCTCGCCGGCCCAATCCCCGGCGACAACGCCAGAGAGAGATGCGCGAGGTCAACGGTCACGGCAGGGGCGTCGCATCTCCGAATGCGCCGCCCGCCGAAGCAAGCAGCCTCCAGAGCGCCACATGCAGCTCGTCCAGCCCGCGTTGCGCGACCGCCGAGATGCCGAGCACCGCGGCCGCGCCGGGCGCCTCGATGGCCGGCAGCGGATCCGAGGCCGTGAGGAGGTCCGTCTTGCTCACCGCGACGAGGTGCGGTCGGCTGGCCAACTCCGCATCGTACGCCTCCAGCTCGGCCCGCAGCGTGTCGTAAACCGTCTGCGGCTCCTCAGCGTCGGCGGGAACCAGATAGACCAGGACACGGGTGCGCTCGATGTGCTGGAGAAACTGGTCCCCCAAACCCTTCCCCGCGTGCGCCCCCTCGATCAGCCCGGGGATGTCCGCCATCACGTACGAACGACCACCCGCCAGCTCTACCACACCCAGCTGCGGGCTCAGCGTCGTGAACGGATAGTCCGCGATCTTGGGCCGCGCGGCCGAAACGACGGACAGGAGGGTGCTCTTGCCGGCATTCGGCTCGCCCACCAACCCGACGTCGGCGATGAGCTTCAAGACGAGTTCGATCGTCCGGTCCTCGCCCTCGCCGCCGGGTTCCCACTCGCGCGGCGCGCGGTGCGTCGGCGTCGCGAACTGGGCGTTCCCCCGACCACCGCGCCCACCCTTGGCCACTCGCAGGGTGTCGCCCGGCCGCACCACCTCCCCCAGCAACGCACCTGTCTCGACATCGCGCACGGTGGTACCCGGCGGCACCGGCAAATACACGCCCTCGGCGGACCGCCCGGTCTTGTTCGATCCCATACCGTGCTGTCCGTGCTCCGCTTTCCGATGCGGCTTGTACTTGTAGTCGAGCAGCGTCGAGAGATTGGCGTCGGCGCGGACCCAGATGCTGCCGCCGCGGCCTCCGTTCCCGCCGTCCGGCCCGCCCTTCGGTACGTAGGCCTCGCGCCGGAACGACGTGCACCCCGACCCGCCGGTTCCCGCGGTCACGCGAATCGTCGCTCGATCGATGAAGGCCATGTCGTGGAGTCAGAGGTTCGATGATGTGTGCCAAGACGGCGGTGACAGTAGGAAGTGCCGGCGCTCGACGTGGGCGCGCGATCACGTTGGCACATCCAAGCGCCGCCGGCAACTCCGTTTTACGCGGAGCGGTACCGTTTTGTCCGAATCAGTCAGACCATTTAAGGCTGCCGGAGGCTCGCACCTCGCCAACCGTGTCCCCGCGTGTATTGACGATCGGAAGCGAGGCGAACGGCGCCAGTGCATCGGGGGGTAAGATCTCGAGTTGCCTGAGTGCCGCGACCAGTGCCACCATCGCGGCACTCGCATCGCCATCCTCCACCTTGAGCGCCAGCCCCAGACCGCGGTCCACCAAGCCGACCCCGTAGACGCCTTCGGCGCCGACCTTCGACACCACCCGCCCGGGAAGCGCTCGCATCAACGCAGTGTCCAGCCTCCCCTCACCTGCCACCAGCTCGGGGTATCGCATCATCGCCTGCCGAACCCGCAGCGCCGGGTCGGACCCATCGGTGACCAGCCGCGCGTATGCCGTGGCCATGGCTCGAAGTGGAAGGGAGAACGCGATCACTCCGCAGCCATCGACCCCCGCTCCGAGTTCCGCATCCAAGACACCCGCCCATTCACGCACTTCCCGGCGCGCCGCCTGCTGAACCGGGTGATCGGGCTGATGGTAGCCGCGCGTTTCCCACCCGTGATGCAGGGCCAGGGACAGCATACCGGTGTGTTTCCCCGAGCAGTTGCTGGCGAGCCGGGACGGCGCCACGAGGTCCGTGCCGTCCTCGTGCGAGCGCGTGGCGGGCCCCAGCGCCAGCACCTTCCCCAGCGGGGGATGCGGCCCACAGACCAGCGCCTCTTCCGCCAGACCCAGTCGACCCAACCACGCCGCGACGCGCTCCACCTGACGCCGTTCCGAGTTGTGCGACGCGCACGCCAGCGCAAGCTCCGGCTCCCCAATGCCGAGTGCCTCCGTGGCCCCATCGGCGATCAGCGGCATTGCCTGAAACGGCTTGGCCGCCGATCGGACGTACGTCGGGAACGCCACATCGCCACTGCCGGCGCGTACCCGGCCGTCGGCGTCCACGACGACCACCGATAGGCGGTGAACCGACTCGACGATTCCGCCGCGCGTGTTCTGTACCATCAGGCCTGGCATGGGGGAAAGGTAATGGGCGCGGGGAGCGTGAAACGTGAAACGTGAAAGGTGAAACGTGAAAGGTGAAACGTGAAAGGTGATACGTGCAGCGTGCAGCGTACAACGTGCGGAGCGAGTCGGGGCAAGCGAGCGTAAGCGTCGGGGGCGCGGTGCGCGGTGCGCGGTGCGCGGGGCTGGCGTGCGGGGTGCAGCGTGCAGCGTGAAGCGTGAAGCGTGAAGCGTGATGCGTGCAGCGTACAACGTGCGGAGCGAGTCGGGGCAAGCGAGCGTGGGACGGGGGCGCGGGGCGCGGTGCGCGGTGCGCGGGGCTGGCGTGCAGCGTGAAGCGTGAAACGTGATGCGTGCAGCGTGCAGCGTGCAGCGTGCAGCGTACAACGTGCAGAGGGTGAGAGGAGCGCCGGCCCGAGTCGCGGCCTACATTCAATGCCATGCGCGGAGTGGAGCAGATTCCCTGGATCTATGACGCCATGTGCTGGCTCGCGGAGCGGAATGGTCTCATCCGCTGGCGACGAAAGCTCGTAGCCGGCGCCGAGGGGCGCACGCTCGAGGTCGGCGTGGGAACGGGCCGAAACCTTCCGCTCTACGATCGCGACCTGTGGGTCGTGGGCCTGGAGCTGGACCGCGGTGTACTCGCGGCGGCCAGGCGGCGCGCGCCGTGGATGCCGCTCGTCGTCGCGTCGGCGGAACACGTGCCCTTTGCGGACGGGGCGTTCGACACCGTGGTGAGCGGATTCGTGTTTTGCACGGTGCCCGACCCGCACCGCGGATTGCGGGAGATCGGCCGCGTGCTCACGAATCGCGGGGAGCTCAGGATGCTCGAGCACGTCCGCTCCACCCGACCGCTCTGGGCCCGCTGGCAAGACACCATCCAGCCCCTGTGGACCTGGGTCGCCGGGGGCTGTCACCCCAACCGCGACACCGAAACCACCGTGGAGGCGGCTGGATTCATGATCCATGAGGAGGGCCGCCGCCGCCGTGGCAACCTGCGGCTGTTCAATGCCAGAAAGGCCGCGACGTAGAGGTGCGTTGGGGAGAGAGCGCCCCCTACCCTCATTTCAACGGTGATCCCCATCACACTACCACCGTGCTGGTACGGGCCTTGCTCCTCATTCGAGGCAGCCAGGAGGCAGTAATGGGTAAGCGAGATCAAGTCGTGGCATCCGTGATCCATGAGTTCCACGAAGAAATCAGCGACCTCGAGAGTCAGGCCGTGCGCGACTCGGTCATCATCTACCTCGACAAGTTGAGTGCGCGGCTGGCAGATCGACTCGCGGCGCAGGATCGGGGGTTCGATCGAGCCGAGTTCATGCGTGCGTGCATGCTCGCCGCCTAACAGAGCTCTCCGCGCATGAAACATCCCCGACCGGCGCATGCCGGGCGGGGACTTTTTCTTGCGCGACGGGATCGCCGATGGGCGGTACTGGATTCGAACCAGTGACCTCCGGTATGTGAGACCGGCGCTCTAACCAACTGAGCTAACCACCCGAGACGAAACCGCACGCGAGACCGCTCGCATGCCGCACTGGCGCGACGGAGGCCACGCCGGCAGGATAATGCCAGCATCGAATGCCACACGCAAGCCCGAGCGGAATGGGGTGAATGGTGAGCGATTGGGGGCTCTTCGTCGACCTCGTCGACTGGATCGTGTATCTGCTGGCGCTGCTCGTGGGTGGCGGCTGGGTCCTTGGAATACCGCTCGGCTGGATCGCCGCCAGGCCGTTTCGCGGCCGCACCTGGGAGGGGCGCGTGGCCGATCTGGCTCAAGCGCTGTCCATCGGTTGCGTCGCTGCCCTCTTTCTGCGCTACTGGCGCGACCTCGCCGGCCCCACGTGGACCGAGCTGGCGGCGGTCTGGATCGCGGGTTTTCTGTTGCGCGCACTCACCGACCGCGCGCTCTGGTGGCTCTGGCCGACCGTGGCGCTCGGAGCCGCGATCGGCGCTCGCGCACTCCTAGCGTAGGACCGCGGAGCGTGCCAACCGTCCGGGGAGGGCGCGATCCTCGGAGTCAGCGTGCCCATGCGCTTTCGTCGCCGTCCCCCCGCCGTGCGGGCAGAGTGCCTCTCATACGCAAGCGCTCGTGTCGGTGAAGGTCGCCGGTGCGCGTTCAGTCGCAGTTCATCGAGGATTCACCCCCTTCTCACGAGTTTAAGTATGACCACCGCAAGGGGGTTGCCATGCGTTTGGACGAACGCCGCAAGCCGCCACGGCGGGAGGATCTCGCGAGGCCGCCGTGGAAACCGGGAGCGCCGGACAACGACGCTCCGGTGGCGGTCGAGCATCCCGAGGAGGAACCGCATCTTTCCCGCGAGGAGCACCTCCACGGGCTGTGGGTGACACTGGGGTTGGACGAAGAGGAATAGCGGGGGTCGCAATTTGAGGAGGCCCGGAGGCGCGGTGTCGCGTTCCTCAGGTCGCGGCCTGTTTCATTCCCCCGGCCAGCGTGTTGTACAGCCACGCCGCCACCGCGCCGAAGATCGTTCCGTCCACCAGCGCGTACAGCATCAGGACGATCAGCGCGCCCGCACCGCCCGCGCCGTGATACCCGGGGTAGACCGCGGCGCCGAGCTGTAGGACCGCGTCGCCGTACGGCGGCCACAGGACGTTCGCCAGACCCACAAAGACGAAGCATGCTGCCCAGAGGATGCCGCAGGTGAGCGCCACGGCCTTGATGTTGAGTGTCATCCCCGCCTCCCTTCGCGATGTGTCACCACTGGAACCATCGGATGTGACAAAGGTGTGCTGCGGCGCCGTCAGGCGCGAGGCCCGAGGGCGGTCGGCGGACAACCGGGAGGCCCCCGCGGCGGCCAGCGGCGGCACACCCTCGCCTAACGGCGCTCCGGCACGCACATTCGGGGTGTCACGAACCCCTAACCGGGAGCTCTCCATGGAAGACATCTTGAACCTCGCCCGCCGCTTCTTTCTCGGAATTTCGCTCGCCCTCATCGTCATCGCGCTGATCGAGAGGGGCATCAACCTGACCGACCGCTCGCTGCTTGAGCTCGTATATCCGTACGGTGCCTCGCGTCTCTTCGGATTCGCCAACACGTTCCTGCTGGCGGCGATCGCGCTGGGCGTGCGGGAGATGCGGCAGCGGCCTGGGGGCTGAGTATCGCGGGGTCGGGCGTGGTGCTGAATGGGCCCTGAAGGATTTGAACCTTCGACCGACGGATTATGAGTCCGCTGCTCTAACCACTGAGCTAAGGGCCCGGTTCAGACAATCTATCCGCCCCCCCCACCGGGCTCCATGACCGGTTCGCCCACCCTTGCTCACCCAGGTCTCCAACGGCACGTTTGCCGTTTCCTCGACACTGGAACGCGCTGCTGCCACCATGCCCAGCCCCATCCACGTGACGGCCATCACCGGCGGCGGTCGCTTGGGCGGCCCCGAGCGCGTGATGCTCGACTTCGCCAATCTGGCGTTCGAGCACGATATCGCGCTGCGCGTGGTTGCAGGAGGCGACGGCCCGCTGGTGGAGATCCTCAACAACATCGGCGTGCCGACCGTTGTGGCGGCGGTGCCACGGCACCTTGGCCGCGGCACGAGACATGGGCGTTCCGTTCGGTCGCTCCCGCGGGCACTGCCGGCCCTGTACTCCTGGTCCCGCCGCCTGGGGTCTCATGACTCCGTGCGCAACGCGGACGTGATCCTCACTACGGCTTTCCGGTCACACCTCGGGGCGAGTCTGGCGCGGCTCCATCCCGTCGTGTGGCACCTGCACGAGTTTCCGCCCACCGTGTTCTGGGAGTGGATCGCCCGGCGCGTGCCCGACGGCACCATCGCGAACAGCGATGCCGTGCGGGCGGCGTGGAACGCGCCCCGGATGTCCACGGTGCACAACGGCGTGAACCTGGATCGGTTCAAACGGCGACCGGCAACGGGGTGGATTCACGAAGCGCTTGGGATCCCTCCGGGCAGCTCCCTCATCGGAGCCCCGACCATGCTGGTCCCGTGGAAGGGACATCGAACGATCATAGCCGCGTTCGGACAGATTCGAGATTCGGTGCCCGACGCGCACCTTGTGTTCGTCGGCGGCCCGATCTTCGGGACCGACGAGGAGGCGGAGTACACGTTGTCCCTCACGGAGACGATCGGACGGTCCGCGCGGGTGCACCTGCTGCCATTTCAGCGCGAGATCGAACTCGCCTACCCTGAGTTCACGCTCGCCGTGGACTATTGCGTGCGGCCCGAGCCGTTTGGGCGGGTGGTGGTGGAGGCGATGGCGTGCGGAATACCGATCGTCGCCGCCGACGAGGGTGGACCGCGTGAGATCGTCGGCGGAGGCAGCGGTTCCCAACGGGAGAGCGGATGGCTGGTGGAACCGCGGAGCCCGGGGGCGTTGGCTCGCGTCCTCGAATCAGCGATCCGGCTACCTGATGAAGCACGACGGACGCTTGGCGCGGCCGGCCGGCGGCGGGCGGAGGACTTCTTCTCCACTCGGCGGTTCGCTCGCGAGATGGCCCAAGAACTAAGAAAGGCCGCGGGTAAGAAGTAGCGGCACGCCCCGCGCCTCACCCTCTGCACGCTGCACGTTGCACGCTGCACGTTGCACGCTGCACGTTCTACGCTGCCCCCGCGCGCTGCCCCCGCCCCTCGCTCGCTGGCCCCGACTCGCTCCGCACGCTGCAGTGCTCTCGGTGGCAAGATCATGACCCAGCAGGGCACTGACGCGTGCATCCGCGACTCGGGTCCGCGCTCGCCTCACCCTCTCCCGCGCCCCGCTCCCGTATCACGTATCACGTATCACGTATCACCGGTCCACGTTTCACCGTTTCACGTTTCACGTTTCACGTTTCACGTTACCACCTTCCCGCGCACCGCGCCCCCGTCCCACACTCCCTTGCCCCGACTCGCTCCGCACGCTGCAGTGCTCCCGGTGGCAAGATCGTGACCGGGCAGGGCACTGACGCGCGCGTCCGCGACTCGGGTCCACGCTCGCCTCACCCTCTCCCGCACCCCGCTCCCGTATCACGCATCACCGGTCCACCGTTTCACGCTTCACGTATCACGTATCACGTATCACCGTTTCACGTTTCCCGCGCACGGCGCCCCCGTCCCACGCTCCCTTGCCCCGACTCGCTCCGCACGCTGCAGTGCGCTCGGCGGCGAGATCTTGTCCGGGCAGGGCACTGACGCGTGCATCCGCGACTCGGGTCGGCACTCGCGTCACCTCTCCGGCGCCACGCTTCTCCCTCCCCCCGCGTACGGCGTCAGCGCCCCGCGCATCACGTTGCACGTTGCACGTTGCACGCTTCCCCTTCCCCCACCCCGCGGACGGCGTACGGCGCACGCCGCACCGCCCCCGTCCCTCGCTCGCTTCTCTGCACGTTGTACGCTGCACGTTTCACGTTTCACATTTCACGTATCACGTTTTACGCTGCACGTTGCACGCTGCACGCTGCACGCCTCCCCCTTCCCCCTCCCCCCCCACCCCGCCCACTCACGACATCAGCTTCCTCTTCGCCACCGTCGCACCCCCTTCGGCCCTCCCCAATAATCCGTCAAGTGTGGCCGGATCGACGGTGAGCGCCCGGAATCCCGGCTCCCAGCGGAGCCCCAGTCCGGCTAACCTGGCGTCGCGATTCGCCAGCTGAGCGCTCAAGTCCTTGAACGAACGCACCAGCCGCACCGCGGGCATGAAGTGCGGCATGCCCAGGATGATGGACACCTGTTCGGCCACGACCTGCATCGAGAGGATCCGCACGTTGTGGTGCCGAGCGACGGCCGGCAGAAACCGCTCGAGAAAACTCTTGAGACCGATGTTGATGCACGGGGCCCTGCCGGCCGTGGTCCAACTCACGAATAGAATCCGCTCATCCCGCATGTCCGCTCCGCTCCACGTGGCGTCGCACCCACGGTAGCGGGTACCGCACCGACCGACAGCACCAAATTCACGCCCGGCGTACCATACGACCGCACCAGTAGCCGGGAGCTTCGGCCGGCGGTTAGGTTCAGCCGCGTGAAGCCGTCCGCCCGTTTCAACTCGCCGCCGTTCAACGCGGCATGTGGCCTGCTCGTGTGGATGCCGGTGGCCGCGGCCCTGCTTGGGCCCACACCACTCCGCGCCCAGGCGGACTCCGCCACGCTCCACGCGACGCTAGCGGATTGGAGCGACCGCACCTGGCTGCTCTTACTCGACCGCGGAGCGGCCGACGGCGGGCGGCTCAACGACCGGGGCGTGCTCCAGCGGTTTCATCCCGCGATCGACGGCGAATACGCGCTGGACCTGGTGTCGGGCCGACCGGGGCTCACCGAGGAGTACGAGTGGAGCCGGGCGGTGATGGGCGCGAGGTACTGGGGCGGCAGCGTAAACCACTACCGCATGGTGGCGGCGGGCGACTTCAAGGCGCGCGTCCCACTAGGGAGCGGCTGGACGGCGCGTGCGCGGTTCAGTCACGAAGATTCGGACGTCTTGAAGCGCAGCCTACTGCGCCTCGACGTCGAAAAGGCGTGGCGGAACGGCATATTCGGGTTCTTCGGGAGCACGATCATGGCCGTCAAGCCCGAGATGGATCTCACCGTCGGCGCGGGATGGCGCCACGAGCGGGGCGAGTTATCCGTGGCCGTGACGGCATTGGATGCCTTCAACGACGTGATCTTCGTCGGACTCGAGGTGTGGCCCGGTTTCGCGGACACCGCCATCGACTACCGGAACGTTCCCGTCGGAGCGCGCGCGACTGGTGAATGGACGCTGGGTGCGCACTTGCGCGTCGAGGCAAGTGGGGGCGTTCAGCTGCCCACAGGGTTCGTGGCGTTTCGGCAGACGGCGACTGACGAAGGGTTCCGCCAAGAGGAGCGCTTGGCGTACGCGGCTGGGCTGCTCGAATACAGCATCTCGCCGCGGTTGCGCGCCGGCGTGACCACGTCGGTGGTGCGCGCGCGGACGGATCGCACGCCGCTCCCCGCGAGCGGACCGGACGCCGATTACGAGCTGCTCGAACGTACCATGCGGGTCGGCGCCTTCGTGCTCGCCGATCCGCTCCGGTTCCTGCGCACCCATGCGTGGCTTGTCCGCGAGTTCCGGCCCGAACGCCGCGAGTTCCGCTCTGGCGGCGGCACGAACGTCGACTACGAAGACCGAGCCTGGACGGGTGCGTTGGTCATCGAGTACCGACCGCGCATCGGACTCCGGGCACACGGAGCGTTCGAGATGGACCTGCGAGGCGTCGCGCGAGGCACCGGGTCCCAGATTCCGCAACGCGATCCCATCGGGGTGCCCAACACCCGGCTCCGGTTCGACTTCGGCTGGAACTTCGGCGGTCGGTTCACGTTGCTGGCTGGCTATCGCATCGACCTGGACCGTGACAAGCAGTTCGCCAGAGGGTGGTTCGACGGCGCCCACGGCAGGTTTGTGATGTACTGGTAGTGAAGCGATTCGTAAATCGTGAAAGGTGAGAGGTGAAACGTGAAAGGTGAAACGTGAAAGGTGAAACGGCGAAACGGTGATTCGTGATTCGTAAATCGTGAAAGGTGAAACGTGAAAGGTGAAAGGTGAAACGTGAAAGGTGAAACGGCGAAACGGTGATTCGTGATTCGTAAATCGTGAAAGGTGAAACGTGAAAGGTGAAACGGTGAAACGGTGAAACGGTGAAACGGTGATTCGTGATTCGTGATCCGAATTCGCGCGCTCCCAGCCCTAGCCCCACACGTGGTTTCTCGCCACCTTACCACCCGTGCGCATCGCCCTCTATTCCGAGACGTATCTGCCCCAGCACAATGGAGTTGCGCTCATTCTCGACCGCCTGGTCCGGCACCTGGCAGGCGCAGGCCATGAAGTCTTGGTGGTCGCCACCGAGGCGGGCACGACTCCACCCGAGCTGCCGTCGGGCGTCGAACTCGTCAGAGCCCGCGGTCTCCCGCTGCCGCGCTACCCCGACCTGCGGATCGGCCTCCCCTACTCCGCAACCATCCTGCGAGCGGTCGAACGGTTTAGGCCCGACGTCGTACATCTCGCGACGGAGTACTCGATGGGACTGCTCGGGCTCCAGGCATCACGCAAGCTGGGGCTCCCGGCGGTGGCGTCGTTTCACACGAACATCCCGCGCTACCTGCCGTACTACGGGTTCGGGTGGCTCAGCGAGACCTGCTGGCGCTACCTGCGGTGGTTCCACAATCGGGTGCGGTTCACCTACTGCCCCTCGGAGTCGACCCGCACGATCCTGCTGGACCGGGGCATCCGGAACGTGCGCGTGTGGGGCCGCGGCGTGGACATCGAACGATTCCATCCCGGCCGTCGCAGCGATGCCGTGCGCCGGGCGAGGGGACCGGACGAGGCGTTGCACCTCCTGTACGTCGGGCGTCTCACACCGGAAAAGGACCTGCTGGTGCTGTTCGACGCCTATCGCCGGCTCGTGGCGCACCCCCGGCGAGTGCCGATCCAGCTCATACTGACCGGCGATGGGGCGTACGCCCCCAAGGCGCAAGCCTCGGCTCCCGCCGGCGTGACGTTCACCGGGCATTTGGAAGGCGAAGACCTGGCACGCGCGTACGCGTCGGCCGACGTGTTCGTGTTTCCCTCGAGAACCGAGACGCTCGGCAATGTGGTGCTCGAGGCGCAGGCGTCCGGGCTTCCTGTGATTGCGGCGGCCGAAGGCGGCGTGCTCGAGAATGTGCGCGATGGAGCGAACGGCCTGCTGTGCGAGCCGGGTGACGCCGAGTCGCTCGCGGCTCGCATCGAGACCATCGCGTCCGACGCGGCCCTGCGCCGGGCCCTCGCGTCGAACGCGCGCGCCTGGGCGGAGCGGCGCACCTGGGATCGCGCCTTCGCGCCCCTGATCGCCGGCTACGAAGAGGTCACCCGCCGCTGAAGGTCCTCGATCTCACTGAGTTCTACTCTCCCACGGGTGGGGGGGTACGATCTTACCTGGAAGCGAAAGCCCGTTGGCTCGGCGACCACACCGATATCGCGCACGTCATCCTCGCGCCGGGACCGACCGCGCGCCAAACCTCCTTGGGCAAAACCACGGTACGAGCACTCTCCGGTCCCGCCGTACCCGGGAGTCCCGGCTATCACTTTCTGACCGATCGTGCCGGACTCCAGGAGGCGATCGCTCAAGAGTCGCCGGACATCATCGAGTTGGGGAGCCCGCTGCTCGCGGCGCGGGCGCTTCGTCGCGCCACTCTGCCGGACCGCACTCGGGTCGTTGGGTACTTCCACTCCGACAGCCGAGGGTACTACGTCGACCACGGGCTGAGATGGGCCCCGGCGTTCGTCCGCCGCGCTGGGGGCAGCGTGCTGGCGGCATACCTGCGTTCCGTGTACGGCCGGCTCGACCTCACGATTTGCCCGTCGCGCTACGCCGAGTCCGTGCTCGCATGGGCGGGCGTCGAGAACACGGTGGTAGTACCGCATGGGGTCGATGTCGACGTGTTCAGGCCGGAGCCCATCGACGCTTCGGCACGCAGCGCACGGCTCACGGCGCACGAGGGTTCCGGAGCGCACAGCGCACCGCACACAGCGCGACGGGAGGTGGTGGCCGTCTACGCCGGGCGGCTGTCGCGGGAGAAGCGACTCGACACGGTGCTTGGCGCCCTGCCCCGCCTCCACCGGGAGTTCGGACTGCGACTGGTGGTGGTGGGTGAGGGTCACCTTCGGCCAGTCATCGAGGCCTATGCCACGCTGCACGCCGCACGCTGCACGTTGCACGCGTTCATCGAAGACCGACACGACCTGGCAAATCTCTACGCGTCGGCCGATTTCGTGTTCGCGCCCTGTCCGTACGAGACGTTCGGCCTGGCCGCCGTCGAGGCGCTGGCCTGCGGCACACCGATCGTGGGGGCGAATAAGGGGGCGATCAGCGAGTTGCTACGAGACGGCGCCCCGGGAGCGGCGTACGATCCCGACGACGTCAACGATTGCGTGAGGGCGGTACGCGAAGTGATGGGTAAGCGGGACGCGGCGCGCGGCGCGTCAGAGGAGGCGCGGGGGCCGGGGCACACCGACGACTCGTACCGCGTGCAGCGCGCAGCGTATTCGAAAACCGCCAGAGCCTTTGTCGAGGAGCGGTTTACGCTCGACCGCAGCTTCGGGACGTTAGTGGAGATCTATCGAGAACTCGCGAAGTAACAGCCCCGCGCCCCCGTCCCGCACTCGCTTGCCCCGACTCGCTCCGCCCGCTGCACGCTGCACGCTGCACGTTGGACGCTGCACGCCTCGCCCCCGTCCGGCACTCGCTTGCCCCGACTCGCTCCGCACGCTGCAGTGCGCTCGGGTGGAAAGATCATGACCGGGCAGGGCACTGACGCGTGCGTCCGCGACTCGGGGCCGCGCTCGCCTCACCCTCTGCACGTTGTACGCTGCACGCCGCATGCCAGCCCCGCGCACCGCGCACCGCGCACCACGCACCGCGCCCCGCGCTCGCCTCACCCCTCCCGTATCACGTATCTCGTTTCACGCATCACGTATCACGTATCACGTATCACGTATCACGTTTCCCGTATCACGTTTCACGTTTCACGTTTTCACACTCGCCCTATCTCAGCGGAAAATCGATCCTCACCCCCACCTCTGCTACCGCCTGGAACTCGGTCGTGCTCGCGCCCGCCACGTGGTTCTTGTTGCGCACGAAGTTCTCGCCCACGTCCCACGCGACCCAGAAGAATCGCAGCGGCTGGTAGCGGCCTCCCAAACCGAACCGCAGCGTACGTTCGCGCGTACCCAGGAAGATGTTGGGGCTGGCGAAGTACTCGGCCGTCGGTGGGATGGAGTCCCGGAAGTCACCCTCTCCGCGTCGCTGGAGCTGGAGCGTCGGTGAGAGCCGGAGGCCGGGAATCGCTGGCCAGACATCAGCGGTCAACGTGAACTGGTCATAGTCCGAGAAATTGTCCCCGAGACCGCGCTCCAGAAAGCTGTATCGGTCCGTCACGTTCGGCGTCCTGTACGCCCAAGCGGAGACCTGCTGATAGCTCGTGCCGACGATGAGCCACGGCGCCGGCATCGTCATCCGGGCGCCGACCGTGAACGCATAGATCAGGGGTTCGCCGTCCCCGCTTCGGCGGTTGATATCGATGTCGTCGAGCATCCCCTCGCCAAAGACGGTGAATCGGCCGATCCGCGCCCATACCTGCGCGTTCAGCATCACGTTGACCGCCTGGTCGCGCGGTTCGGTGTCGCGGTCGACCAGGAAGACCTCGAGCGGATTGAGGTAGCGGAGTGAGAGGCCGCCCGCGGCGGGCTGGAAGATGATCGACTCGCCGAGCGAGACCGCGAAGGAGGGTCGCGTAACATCGAAGCGGTGGGCCGCGAGGTACCGCTTGTCACCGCCGATGGTCTCCAGCTCACCCAGCAGTGATCGGACGCTCAGCGGTCCCAGGCCCAGGCTCCAGGTCAGCTGCGGGTAGCTGAACGCCTCGTCCGAAATCATCAGGCCGTTGCGACCGGGCAGGAACCAATTCTGGCGCAGCCTGCCCACGGCCAGCCATCCGCCGGGGACGTCGAGCGCCAGATAGGCGAAGTCGGTGCGCCCGCCAAGTCGCTGCCCGGGGTGGAGCCCGTCGGGGTCGTCCTTCCAATAGGTATCGCCAATGATCCGCACCTCGCCCACCGCACCTCCGGTGGCCGCCCATGCGCCGCCGCCGCCCCAGCCCCAGATGTTCTCGTTGCCCGTGGGTCTCAGCGGATCGAGCCTCCGGCTCGTTGCGCCCCGGCCCCGAGCCTCCACGTATGCGCCCCACGCTGGCGACTCACCCGGTTCGGCGGTGAACTCCTCCTGAAGCAGGCGTACCCATCCGGCGACGGGTTCCTCCAGCGTGTCTGCATCGAGGGTCCCAATCGCTCGCGCGACCCCCGAACGCGTGTAGGGTTGCGTGAGCGGCGATATCCCCGAGATCACCCCGCGTTCGGTAAGCAGTCCCACGTATTCATTCGCCCAGTGGTCGGTGGGAAGGAGTCGCGGACCTTGGGCGACCAGGGACTGCGCAAGCAGGGGAACGAGCAGCAGGCCGATCCCCGCGCCGCCGACACCGCGCTTCTTCGACCGGAACAGCTTACGCCCTTGCATCACCGTGAGCACCCCCGCCGCCACCGGTCCGGTGAGCAGCGTGTAGAACCTCCAGCTGATGAGGAGGGCCGCCAACTCGCTCGCGCCGAGCGTGCCCTGGAATCCGCCGATGAACCCGAGTTCCACACCACCGGCTCCCGCGGGCGTGGGGATCACCATCTGTCCATACAGCAAGGCGAACGATCCGATGGTGACGCTCGTGAGATTCACCGTGGTATAGGCGAGCGTGAGGACGGGGAGCACCGCCGTCCTGGTCGCCACGGAGAGCACTGCCAGCCCGCCGATGCCGGCGACGCGCCCGCGGGGCATCGCCTTGATCTTCCCGCCGATCCCCCGCAACGACTCCTTGAACTTCGAGGGGGAGCCCTGGAACCTCCGCTTCACGATGATCAGGCTCACGGCGGCGAGGACGACCACCACGCCGATCAGCGCGAGCCCCAATGGGGAGCGGGCCTCCCGCGCGAGCTTGGCCGCACCGGCGGCCAGTGTCCCTGTAAAGCCGATGCCGATGATGAGGATGGACGCACCGAGAATGACGTAATCCACGAGCCGCTCGACCGCGAGTCCCGCCAATGCGCTTGACGCGCTCACCCCCGCCGACCGGATGCCCACGAACCGCGCGACGTCGCCACCCAGGCGCGCCGGCGTCAGCGCGGAGGCCGCGTCGCCGTAGGCGTTGACGCCGATCGCGACGCCCAACGCCGGTCGCTCGTCCTTGGGGAAGAGGAGCCGCATCCTGAACCCGCGAATGACGGCGTCCGCCACCACCAGCGCCAGCGCGGCGAAGTGCGAGGTGACCAGCGGGATCACGAGCCACCCGCCGCGGAGTTGGCGGGTCGGCCACTCAACACCGCCGCCGCGCTCGCCTGGAGTTCCCCCTTGAGCTCTTCCACCTCGCGACGCCCGGCGGCCACGCACGCCGCCCGAGAGTAGCTCGCCCGCACACGGTCGGCGAAGGCCTCCGGGTCGGGCAGCAGGTCCATCTTGTTGAACGCGTGGATCGTGGGGATCCCCGCCACGCCAAGCTCGGCCAGCACTTCGTCCACCACCTCCACCTGTTCCTCCCAATCGGGGTGCGACGCATCGATCACGTGCACCAGCACATCCGCCAACCTGGTCTCTTCGAGCGTCGCGCGGAAGCTCGCCACGAGACTGTGGGGCAGTTTCCGGATGAAGCCGACGGTGTCGATGAGGCGGAGCCGTACATCCCCACCGCTCGCCCCTCGTGATCCATGATTCGTGATTCGAGTTCCGCTGTTGGGCAGCACCGTCTCCCGCGTCAGGGTATCGAGCGTGGCGAACAGGCGGTCCTCGATGAAGGGATCGGCGCCAGTCAGGGCCTTCAGCAGACTCGACTTGCCGGCGTTGGTATACCCGACGAGCGCGGCGGTCAGGACCTGCTGGCGCCCGCTTCGTACCACGGACCGGTGGTCGGCGACCTTCGCGAGTTTCTGCTTGAGCAGCGCGATCCGCCGGCGGATCATGCGGCGGTCGGTCTCGATCTGCGTCTCCCCGGGACCCCGGAGCCCGATCCCGCCGCGGATGCGGGACAGGTGGACCCACATGCGCGCCAGGCGCGGAAGCAGGTACTCGAGCTGCGCGAGCTCCACCTGGAGCTTCGCCTCGCTCGACCGGGCACGCGCGGCGAAGATATCGAGGATCACCTCGGGGCGGTCCATGACCCGGCATTCGAGCTCCCGCTCGAGGTGCTTGCCCTGCGCCGGGGTCAGCTCCTCATCGAAGATCACCAGAGAAGCACCGTGCTCCGTGACGAACGCGGCGAGCTCCAGCGTCTTTCCCGAGCCGATGTACGTGCGCGGGTTGGGCGCCTCGATGGGCTGGACGAGCCGGCCGACGACCTCGGCGCCCGCGGTGTCCACCAGCCTCGCCAATTCGTCGAGGTGATGGTCCACCGCTCTCGCGTCCGGCGACCCTTTGCGCGGCGCACCGACGAGCAAGGCGCGTTCGACAGGCGAGCGGATGTCGATGAGTGGTCGGATAGCTGGGCTTCCCTCGCGGACGACAGTCAAGAATCAACGGTCAACGGTCGATGGTCAGCGATCAATAGTCAATGGGGAAGGGGGTGAGGGTGGAGGAGGCCTCGTCTTCTCCGTCCTTTTCCGTCTGCTGCGTCAATCCGATCCACTCCGCGCCGGTTCGATAACGTCCCGAGGCGTCGCCGGCCTCAACTTGGGCCATGCCGCCGACTTGCCCTCTCAGCCGAGGAGTCACGATACTATGGCCATGCCCGACACGGCCCGGCGCTACACGGTGGACGACGTGCTGTCATTCCCACCGGACGGCAACCGATATGAGTTGGTGCACGGGGAACTGCTCGTGACGCCCGCGCCCCGAACTCGGCACCAGATCGTCGTTGGCGAGCTCCACTACCGGCTCCGGGGATATCTCGACGCACATGGTCGCGACCTACGCGTCGCCCTGTCGCCTGCCGACATTCGTTGGCCCGACGAAGTCTTGGTCCAGCCCGACCTTTTTGTCGTTCCCGCCGAAGAACTCACCCCCGAGGACTGGTCTGGTGTTCATACGCTCGTGCTCGCCGTCGAGGTGGTTTCACCGAGCTCCTCACGCTACGATCGCGTCACGAAGCGCCGCGTGTACCAGGCGCACGGAGTCGCGACGTACTGGGTCGTGGATCCCGATGCCCGTCTGGTCGAAGTGTGGACGCCGGGCGACTCCCGGCCGGAGATCGTTACCGGCGTGTTGCGGTGGCGGATGGCCGAGGCGACCGACGAGTTGGCCATTGGGCTTGCGGACCTGTTTGCGGGCCCTCCTCCGCCCCCTCCGTCCCCAACACCTTGACCTGGATGGCGACCGCGGTACCACCGCCCAGGTAGAACCCGCGCGTGGTGAGCGCGTGACCGACGGCACGGAGCGCCTGCTGCTGAACGGGAGGCATGACCTCCGCATGGCCGTTCACTGTCGGATTGGCACTCCCCAGCTTGCGGATGTCGCCCTGGCGATCCATGCGTCCACTTCAGCGGCGGGCAGACGCAGCATCAACTGCCAGAAGCGCAGGCGCTGTGGGGACAGTCCGCCACCGCGGCGCCTACGCAGCCAATCGGCGAGCTCCAGCGGCGTGACCCGATCGAGCAGCCACCGGACCGCCTCCCGGTCGCCGGACCCGAGGAGTCGGCCGATGATGAACTCGCGCCAGTGAGGCCACGAGAGCCCGTCCGGATCCACGTCCCAGAAGTAACGGCGGAAGGCTACGGGAAGGACGCTGGTGGAGCCGTGGGTTGTCACGGACTGAATATAGCCACAGTCGGGCGGAGCGACATCAACACGACCTCGGCTTTGCCGCTCACGCCCACATTGGGACGGCATGAAGCCGACCACCGCGAGACCGGGACGCGCAGACTCCGCCTTCTTCTCCTTCCGCGTCAATCCGATCCACTCCGCGCCGGTTCGATAACGTCCCGAGGCGTTGCCGACCTCACTTTGGGGCATGCCCACGACTTGCCCTGGCAGCCGAGGAGAGACAATAGTATGGCTATGCCCGATACGGCCCGACGTTACACCGTGGACGAGGTCCTGGCGTTCCAGCCTGACGGCAACCGCTACGAGCTGGTGGATGGGGCGCTACTCGTGACGCCGGCGCCGCGTGTTCGACACCATGTCGTCTTGAGCCGGCTCCTCGAGCGGCTCTCACGGTACCTGGAATTGCGGGATGACTTGCAGGCGCTCCTGTCGCCTGCCGACATTCGTTGGCCGGACGAAGTCTTGGTCCAGCCCGACCTTTTTGTCGTTCCCGCCGAAGAACTCACCCCCGAGGACTGGTCTGGTGTTCATACGCTCGTGCTCGCCGTCGAGGTGGTTTCACCGAGCTCCTCACGCTACGATCGCGTCACGAAGCGCCGCGTGTACCAGGCGCACGGAGTCGCGACGTACTGGGTCGTGGATCCGGACGCCCGTCTGGTCGAAGTGTGGACGCCGGGCGATGAGCGACCGGAGATCGTGACCGGCGTGTTGCGCTGGCGGGTGGCCGGGGAGGCCCACGAGTTGGCCATTGGGCTGGCAGACCTGTTTGCGGGCCCTCCTCCGCCCTCTCCGTCCCCAACGCCTTGACCTGCTTGATCTTAGCGGTCACCTTCCCCGGACGTATTGACCGAGCCAGTCACGAGCTGTAAAGTGCTTTGCTCCATAAAGCGACAGGGGCCGATGACGAGACGGGGAGAGGTGCAGCGGACAACGTGCAACGCGCAACATGCAGCGGGCAGCGCCCAGCGCACCGCGTCCAGCGTACGGCGTGCAACGTGGGGCGTGCAACGTTTCACGTTTCACGTTTCACGTTTCACGTTCGTCCTGGCGTGTATGGTCCTCACGCCGGCCGCCGGCGCGTTCGCCCAGACCCCCCAGCAACTCGAACTGCTGCGGCAGAACCCCGAGTTGGTACGCCAGCGGATCCAGCAGTCCGGACTCACGCCGGAGCAGATCCGGTCGCGCCTTCAGTCGGCGGGCTACTCGGCGAACCTGCTCGATCCTTTTCTCCAGTCCGAGGGCGCGGTCTCCAGCGACGCCGTGAGCGCGTCGATGCTCCAGGCGTTGGAGGCGTTGGGGGTGCCCATCATCTCGGCCGAGGGGTTGGAGCCCGTGCCGACGCTCACGGGGACCGTCATCACGCCGGGGGTCGAGGAGCCACGCGGTCTGCCGCTCTTTGGCGCGGACGTGTTCCGCCGCACCACGCAGTTCCAGCCGTTGCTGTCCGGTCCCGTGCCATCCAACTACCGGGTCGGCCCGGGTGACGTGCTGGTCATGGTGCTCACGGGGGACGTGGAGCTGGTGCACGAGTTGAGTGTCACGCGGGAAGGATTCGTGGTCGTGCCGCAGGTGGGTCAGCTTTACTTGAACAATCTCACGATGGCGCAGGTGAACACGCTGCTCCGGGACCGGCTCGGCCGTTCCTACTCCGGGATCCGCACCGGCACCACGCGGTTCGACGTAACGGTGGCGAGGCTCCGCACGATCCAGGTGTACGTGGTGGGGGAGGTCTCGCAGCCGGGCGCATACCAACTGGCATCGGTGGCGACCGTGCTGAACGCGTTGTACGCCGCGGGGGGGCCCACGCGTACGGGGAACTTCCGAGCGATTGCCGTGCGGCGCGGGGACTCGACGGCCGTCACGCTCGATCTGTATGACTATCTGGCGCGGGGCGAGACCACCAACGACATCATGCTCGAGCAGGGCGACGTCGTGTTCGTTCCGGTGCGAGGCAGTCGGGTGGCCGTCACGGGAGCCGTGGTCCGGCCGGGCCGGTATGAGGCCAAGGAGGAGGAGACCCTTCAGGACGTTGTCGAACTCTCCGGCGGGTTTCGTGCGGACGCCGAGTTTCGGCGCCTCACGGTCCACCGGATCCTGCCGGCGGCCGAACGTGGTCCGGGGCCATTCCCGCGCGCGGCGATCGAGGTGCCGTTGGCGACGATGGGAGCCGGCGTGGCCATTCCATCGTTCGGCCTCGAGGATGGCGATTCCATCGTGATCGATTCCATCCCTGGGTTCGAACAGGGCCTGTATGTTTCGATCGGCGGGATGGTCCACAAGCCTGGTGCGTACGCTTGGCGGGAGGGAATGACGCTGCGGGACTTGTTGAGCCTGGCCCAGGGGACCCGCGTGGGTGCGGACCTGCGCGAGGCGGAGGTCGCCAGGCTCCCGGCCGATCGCGGCGAGGGCGAGCTCGCGAGGCGCCTGCGCGTCCCGATGGACTCCACCTATCTTTCGGACCGCGATGCCTCCGGCCGGTACGTGGGGGCGGCGGGCCTCGGCTTTCCGGCACCAGGAACGGCGCCGGAAACCACGTTGGAGCCGTTTGACCAAGTTACCATCCTTCGCCAGCCGGAATTCGAGTTGCAACGCACGGTGTGGATTACGGGTGAAGTGACCTATCCGGGACCATATGCCATCACGCGGAAGGATGAGCGCGTAAGCGATCTGCTGCAACGCGCGGGGGGGCTGCTGCCCACGGCTCACTCCGACGGCGCGCGGTTCTACCGGAAACTCGATGCCGCCGGTCGCATCAATCTCGAACTCGATCAAGCTGTGGCGAACCGCGGGGGACGGAACGACGTGATTCTGCAGCCCGGGGACTCACTCGCCATCCCTGAGTACGTACCCACCGTGCGGGTGCAGGGCGCCGTTGTCGCGCCTACCAGCGTACTGTATGTCGAAGGTGCCGGTCTCGAGTACTATATCGGCAACGCCGGAGGGTATGCACGTGACGCGGACAAGGGACGGGTGAGCGTGCGGTACGCCAACGGATCCGCGGAGGTGCGGACCAGACAGCTGTTCTTCTCGTCGTCACCCACCCCCGGACCGGGCAGCGTGGTCTCGGTTCAGACAAAACCCCAAGCCGAGCCGACGAGCCTTGCACAGGTGCTTGGCGTGTTCGCGCAGGTGTTGACAAGTGCGGTGGCGGTGATTGCGATCGTGGTGCGATGAGGGGGATCTGGCAGGTCGCCGCCAGTCAACGGGGGTCGAAACAGGGATTCCCAATCGATAACGCCGGCTCCTGGCGCGAAACGGCGATGGGGGGCGGGTGAGCGTATCTCCGATCCGCCAATGAAGCACCGCCCCGTCCCGGGCACAGACCCGGCCGCGGAGGTCGTGCTGCTCGAGTCGCCAGCCCTGCGGTTAGAGGTGGCGCCGGCGCAGGGCGGCAACATTCGCTCTCTCAGAACACCCGGGTCGCTGAGGGACTGGCTGTTTTACGACCCAGGGCGGCGGCCCGCGCGCCTTAACGGCGGGGAATCGTTCGACGACGTGTGGTCGGGCGGTTTCGAGGAGCTGTTCCCTAACGACGCGCCGGGCCGGTTTGAAGGGCGGGATCTCCCAGATCACGGCGAGCTATGGAACGCCCCGCTCGCCATCGTCTACAGGACTGAGACGTCGTTGCTGCTGCGCCGTGACTGTTGCACCGTCCCCGCTCGATTCGAGAAGCGCATCGCGTTAGCGGGCGCCGGGCTGGTTCTCCAGTATCGCATCACCAACACCTCTCGCGAGCCGTTCCACTTCCTCTTCAAGCTTCATCCGGCGATGAACGTGGCGGCAGGCGACCGCATTCTCCTGCCTGGCGGCAGGGTTACGCCGGTGGACGAGAAGTTCGGTACCCGCTTTGCCAGGGGTCCGGCCACCTGGCCGCTGGTGCCGGATGGAGACGGCCGGGCCTTCGATTTGAGCTTGGTGCCACCTCGATCCAGCGCCGCGCGGGAGTTTGTGCACGTCTCGAACCTGCCGGCGGGCTGGTGTGGGATTGAGCGGGCCGGAGGAGGAGGACGTATTGTCTTCGAGTTCCCGCTAGAGATATTCCCGTTTTGCTGGCTCTTCATGACGTTCGGCGGATGGCGGGACTACTACACCGTGGTCCTGGAACCGTGCACCAACATGCCCAAAGATCTGGACGGGGCATTGGCCGCCGGGCGCTGCGCAGGGCTGGAGGCCGGAGCCACGCTGGAATGCGCCGTGCGCATCCGGATCGAGATTGACAATGCCTGACCCGCGCGTGTCGGTGGTGATCCGGTGCTTCAACGAGGAGAAGCACATCGGCGCGCTGCTGGAACGCGTGTACCAGCAGACGATACGAAGCCCCCAGGTCATACTGGTTGACTCTGGTTCAACCGACCGGACCCTGGCGGTAGCGGGCCGGTACCCCGTGCAGGTTGAGCAGGTGCAGCCGGCCGAATTCACCTTTGGCCGCTCGCTCAACCGGGGATGCCGGGTCGCGACGGGCGACTACCTGGTGTTCGCCAGCGCCCACGTGGTTCCCTGCGAGCTGGACTGGCTGAAGCGGCTGACGGAGCCGTTCAATTGTACTCAGGTCGCCCTGGTGTATGGCCGGCAGCTGGGTGACCACCGCACCAAGTTTTCAGAGCATCAGGTCTTCACCAAGCAGTATCCCCTGGAGTCCAACCCGGACCAGCGAATCCCATTCTGCAACAACGCCAATGCCGCCGTGCGTCGCGCGCTGTGGCTGAAGCACGCCTTCGACGAGACGCTGTCCGGTCTGGAGGACCTGGAGTGGGGCAAGTGGGCGGTGGAGCAGGGGTACCGGATCGCATACCGGGCGGATGCTGGGGTCTATCACATCCATGAAGAGGCGCCCTCCGGGATCAAGCGGCGGTATATGCGCGAGGCCATCGCGCTCAAGCGTCTGTTTCCGGACTCGCACGTCACATGGTGGGAGTTTGTGGCGCTGCTGGTATCCAACGTTGCCCGGGATCTCGCGGCGGCGCTGCGGCGCGGGGTGCTGTTCTCAAAGGCCGTCGAGATCCTGATGTTCCGAACCATGCAGTACTGGGGCACCTACCGGGGAATGAACTACCGGTCGCCCCTCACGCACGAGCTCATCATGCAGTTCTACTATCCGCGGAGCTGGTACCCGCGGAGCTGGCGGCGGGCGGCGCGCAAGGGCTCAGGCGGGGCCGTCCTCGAGGGCCAATATGACCGCCCGCGGCCCTGAGCGGCCGGGAGAGCGCATCGTGGCCCTGCTTCCCATGAAGGGCCACAGCGAGCGGATCAAAGGGAAGAACTTTCGCCCGTTCTGCGGGAAGCCTCTCTTTCGCTGGATTCTGGACACGCTGCTGGCACTGCCGGAGGTCTCACTGGTCGTCATCAACACTGATGCGCGACACGTCTTCGAAGGCCTGGGTGTGGATCGGCTGCCACGAGTGCAGCTTCGGGACCGGAAGCCGGCACTCTGTGGTGACATGGTGGGCATGAACCTGGTGCTGGCGGACGACGTCGCGGCCATTCCCGCCGATTTCTACCTCATGACCCACGCCACGAACCCGTTGCTGAGGGGACAGACCATCGAGCGGGCGCTGGCGGCGTATAGGGAGAAGCGGGCCCGGGACGAGGCGGATTCGCTGTTCACGGTGAACCGCTTCCAGACCCGCTTCTATGGGTCCGACGGGCGGCCCATCAACCACGATCCCAGCAACCTCATCCGGACCCAGGACCTAGAGCCCTGGTTCGAGGAGAACTCCACCCTTTACCTTTTCACCAGGGAGAGCTTCCAGGCCACGCGGGCGCGGATCGGCAAGAAGCCGATGATGTTCGAGACTCCCCGCATGGAGAGCGTGGATATTGACGATCAGGTGGAGTGGGACCTGGCCGAGACGATCGCCAGGCAGGGACTCGCGGCGAGCGCCAAGACCCCCGCATGAGGGTTCTGATCACCTGCCCTCCCATGTTGCGCAACCTGGACGAGTTTCGCCCGCGCTTTGCGGCGCGGGGCATTGGGCTGGAAGCGCCCGCGGTGGTTCAAACCCTCAGTGAGGCGGAGCTGATCGCCCTGGTTCCGACCTGTGAAGGCTGGATCATCGGCGACGATCCGGCGACCCGCGCGGTATTCGCGGCGGGGAGGGCGGGGAAGCTCAAGGCCGCGGTGAAGTGGGGCGTGGGGGTGGACAACGTGGATTTCGCGGCGGCGCGAGAGATGGGGCTTCCCATTGCCCATACTCCGCTGATGTTCGGTCGCGAGGTGGCGGATGTGGCTATGGGGTACGTGATCGCGGTGGCCCGGGGTCTGGTGGCGATTGACCGCGGGATCAGGGTAGGCGGTTGGCCCAAGCCGTCAGGCATCTCGCTGGCCGGGCGGGCGGTGGCCTTGGTGGGTTACGGCGATATCGGGCGCAACGTCGCACGGCGATTGCTGGCCTCCGAAATGCGGGTATTGGTGTACGACCCGGTGCTCGATCCCGGGTATGCGCCCGAAGACGTTGAGGTGGCTCGGTGGCCCGAGCGCGTGGGGGAAGCGGATTTCATCGTGTTGACCTGCGCGCTCACGCGGGAGAACCATCACATGCTCAACGGTTCGGTACTTGCTGGGGCGAGCCGTGGGGTGCGGGTGGTCAACGTGGCGCGCGGGCCGCTCATAGACGAGGCGGCCTTGGTGGCGGCCTTGCGGAGCGGACAGGTTGGGGCGGCGGCGCTGGACGTCTTCGAGGAGGAGCCGTTGCCCTCAGAGTCGCCGCTCCGGCAATTTGAGCAGTGCGTGCTGGGATCGCATAACGGTTCCAACACGGTGGACGGAGTGCGGCGCGCCAGTGAGCGCGCTATGGAACTGCTGTTCGGCTTCCTGGGGGTGCAATGACCAAGACAGTCGGCACGGCCCTGATTACCGGGTCCCTGGGGGGAATTGGTCAGGCCCTATGCCACGCCTTCCGGGAGGCCGGGTACCGGGTGATCGGGTCGGACCGGGGCGCGGGGAAGCCGGATACCGACGTTTTCGTGCAGTTCGACATCTGCCGGGTTGCCCGGGAGGATGAGTATCGGGCGCAGATCCTGAAGCGGCTGCGGACGACGATTGGCCCTGAGGGGCTCAAGGTTCTGATCAACAATGCGGCGGTCCAGCGCATCAACCCCACCGAGAAGATCACGGTGGAGGAGCTGCACGAAACGCTGGATACCAATCTGATTGGTCCGTTCCTGCTGGTACAGGGGCTGCTCCCGGAGCTCGAGCGGGCTCTTGGGTCGGTGATCAACATTGGGAGCGTGCATGCCACGAACACCAAGCCGGGGTTCGTGAGCTACGCAACCAGCAAAGCGGCGCTGGTGGGGCTCACGCGGAGCCTGGCCGTGGATCTGGGGCCGCGGGCGCGAGTCAACGCGATCAATCCGGCCGCGACCGCGACGCCCATGCTGATGGCAGGATTCAAGGGGAAAGAAGAAGCCTTCCGGCACCTGGAGGCGATGCACCCGCTGGAACGGATTGCGGAGCCGGCAGAGATCGCAGACGTGGCGGTTTTCCTGGCGTCCGAACAGGCGAGCTTCATGACTGGTGCTGCCCTCGCCGTGGACGGAGGGATTGGCGGGAGACTGCACGATCCTGCATGACGCCGCTCAAAAACGTTGCGGAGCTCTGCTCCTAGCTACGCTTGGCCGCAGCCGCCTCAGTTCGGCCGGAACCCTTGGTGCCATACTTGGCCATGTACTGATCGTAGATCCAGCGATAGGTCTTATCCATGCCGTCGCGCAGCCGGACGGACGGCTCCCAGCCAAGGTACTGCTTGATGAGGGTGTTGTCGGAGTTGCGACCGTTGACGCCTTTGGGGGCGGAGAGATCGTAGCTGCGTTGGAGCTTGATACCGGCGATGTCCTCGACGATGTCGACAAGCTGGTTAATCGTGACGAGCTCGTTGGAGCCGAGGTTAATGGGTTCGAGTATGTCGTCGCTCGCCGTGATAGCGAGCAAACCCTTGATGCAATCGTCTACGTACATGAAGGAGCGCGTCTGGTGGCCGTCGCCCCAGATGGGAATGCGGTGGTCTCCGGTTACCTTGGCATGGATGACTTTACGGCAAATGGCGGCCGGCGCTTTCTCGCGGCCGCCCTCCCAAGTGCCGAACGGCCCGTAGACGTTGTGAAAGCGAGCAACGCGCGTTTGCAGACCAAAGTCCTCGCGGAAGTGCCGACACATGCGCTCGGTAAAGAGCTTCTCCCAGCCGTAGCCATCTTCGGCCATGGCGGGATACGCGTCCTCCTCTTTCAGGGGCACGACCTCGAAGGAACGTTGCTTGTCGGCATTGTAGACGCAGGCGGAGGACGAGTAGAAGAAACGTTTGACGTCGGCGTCTTTGGCCGCGACCAGCATATGGGTGCTGGTGAGCACCGTGAGCATGCAGAGGGCTTTATTGTTCTCGATGAAGCCCATGCCGCCCATGTCAGCTGCCAGCTGAAAGACGGTATCCGCGCCGGCACACGCTCGGTCGCAGTTCTCCCTGGCCTTGAGGTCGGCCACGACATTGTCCACGCCATCGAAAACCTGGTACCACTTGTCCAGCGGCTTTATGTCCACGACGCGGACCGAGTGACCCTGTCGGCGGAGTTCGGCCACGAGGTGGCCGCCGATGAATCCGCCTCCGCCAGCGACGACAGAGAGTTTTCTAGGTATTGCCACACCGCCTCCCGATGGGAAAATCGCAAGCTGTGATCCTGGAACCGCACCAGTAACCTCAACTGGAGGCACCGTTTCTGCAATCTCCGTCGTCGTGGCCTATGGGCGCAACCGGGCATTCAGTTCGAGACCAATTGGTCGCGCTGGTGCGCCGGCTTTGGGATTCACCGACGTTCACGACGTGGAGCAGCACGGCGACCCGCTTCCTAAGCTTGTTGTTGGTCCTTCCGCTATTGCTCCGGAGACTCTCGCCCGCTGAAATAGCCGTCTGGTACCTACTGTCCACCATCATTGGCCTCCAGACGCTAGCCGACCTGGGGTTCGCGCCCACATTCACCCGCTTGGTCGCGTACGGGATGGGTGGGGCGAAAGACGCAACGGATGTTCCAACCGAGGCACGCAGCAGCGTGGCTCAGTCGGCCGCCAACTGGCAACTCGTTGAGGCCGTGTGGAGCACCATGCGGGTGATCTACGGGCGGCTGACCTTATTGGCAGTAGTGGCGCTTGGCGCCCTCGGAACGTGGGCACTGGTGCGCCCCATGAATGCCCTCGCCGACCCGGGACGCGGCTGGATCAGTTGGGGTGCAGTTCTGGCCGTTTCGGCGACCGTGCTGTGGGCCAACGCCTACGCGGCGTATCTCCAGGGAGTGAACGAGATCGCGCTATTGCGCCGGTGGGAGGCCCTTACGTCCATCGGTGCCATCCTCACGAGCTTCGTGGTGCTGTTGGCAGGCGGCAGTTTGCTGTCTTTAGTAATCGCGAACCAGGTGTGGTCGCTGATTGGGGTCTTCCGAAGCTGGCAGCTCTGCCGCATCGTCGCCGGTGGTCGGTTCCGGCTGTTTCAGCGTCGAGGCATCGACCGTGGCGTGTTCGGGGTCGCGTGGCCGTCCGCTTGGCGAAGTGGGCTTGGCATCTCGTTCTCGCGTGGCGTGTTGTACGCGTCCGGCCTGATCTATGCGCAAGTGGCGGAGGCCGCTGCCCTAAGCGCGTACCTGCTGGGGTTCCGGTTCATACAGATGATCAGTGAGCTTTCCCAGGCACCGTTCTATTCCAAAATCCCCGCCTTGGCGCGCCTGAGGTCGGAAGGCCGGTTCGACGAACAGCTGACTGTAGCTCGGCGTGGCATGCGGTTGGCGTATTGGACCTACGTGGCCGGGTTCGTCACGGTGGGCCTGTTGGCGGCCCCCATCTTGCGAGCGATCGGCGCCAATGTGCCGTTTGCTGACGCGCGCTTGTGGGCGCTGTTGGGGCTCGGCTTTTTCATAGAACGATACGGGGCTATGCACATCCAGTTGTACAGCACGACCAACCACATTATCTGGCACGTCGCTAACGGGGTGACTGGGATCGTCTATCTCATCGTTAGTCTTGCGTTGCTACAGCTGCTAGGGGTGTACGCGTTCCCAGTGGGCGTAATTGTGGGCTACGTCGGGTTCTATTCGTGGTATGCGGCGCGCCACGTCTACAGGACGTTCGGGGTGGGCTTTCTGGATTTTGAGCGGAGCGTCGTGCTAGCACCGCTAGCCTTAGTTCTCGTGTACACCTCAGCGGTGTTTCTCGTCTAGCTTCCACCTGGGGTGGTGACGAGATGGGTGTGACGCCGGACGAAGAATGCTCCCGCCGGCGGGCCCGTTCCGCGATGGCACATAGCTCTGAGCGTGCTTGGAGGCTCCCTGGATGAACGGGCCGGCATTGATCGAAGAGATTCTGCGAACGGGCGTCGTCAGGGATGCGACGGGCAATGAATACCCCCTCCACTCAAGTGTAGATCGGTCGGAGGGCGAGTTCGTGGCCGGTTTGATCACTGCGGACCACGCCGTTCGGAGGACCCTGGAGATTGGCTGCGCGTACGGGCTGTCTTCTCTGTACATTTGCGCCGCTTTGGCCCCTCGGCACGACGTGAAGCACGTCATTGTCGATCCCATGCAGTACAGCGAGTGGCACGGGGTCGGGATGTCGAATGTGCAACGTGCGGGCTTTGACTTCGTTGACCTGATCGTCGAGTTGTCGGAATTCGCTCTCCCACGGATAGCACGGCGTGAGGGTGGGAGCTTTGATCTGGTGTTTGTTGACGGTTGGCACACGTTTGACCACACGTTGCTGGATCTGTTCTACGCCAACCGTCTAGTGAGAGTTGGTGGCTACATTGTCGTCGATGACTGTAACCTGCCTGGAGTGGCGAAAGCCGTGAGTTATCTCCTGAATTATCCGGCGTACGAGATGAAGGCTCAGTCCCCAACGCCTCCCAGGAGCGCGTTCCTTCGTGTCCTGAAGGCTGCTGTGCCACCGGGGCTGGCGGGCTACCTGATGCCGCGGCGCATATACGATCGATATTATGTGACGCGGATGTTTTCTAGCATGGTTGCATTGGTCAAGGTCAAAGAGGACGAGAGGGCATGGAATTGGTTTGTTTCCTTCTGACTTGCACGGGACAGGTACTTGCGACTGCCGTCAGGTGACAGGCATGAACCGGATCAGGAACAAGATCGGGTATCGCTACATGCTGGTGCGTCAACAGGTCGAGCGCCTCTGGTTCCTGACGCCGGAGGGTAGGGGGCATCGGGAGCGCCTGGTAGGGCTGAGGGGGGGGCACAAGGGGCGGCGATGCTTCATCATATGCAACGGGCCCAGTCTCAAGCGTACCGATGTTCGTCTGATTAAGGGGGAGGTGACAATTGGATCAAACGGGTTGTTCCTCCTGTTTCAGGAAACCGGCTTCCGTCCCACGATCCTGACGGTCGAGGATCCCTTGGTGGCCGAGGACCGCGCAGCCGAACTCAACGCGATTCGCGGCGTAACGAAAGTGTTTCCAAGAGATCTCGCTCGGTTTCTGAGGCCCGATCCGGACACGACCTATCTCCATTTTATCCGGGCTTACAGAGATTTCCCACGATTCACGGATCAGCTGGAGCGTGAGGCTTTCTGGGGAGGAACGGTGACCTTCTTGAATCTTCAGTTGGCCTACCATTTGGGATGCAATCCCATTTACTTAATCGGATGTGATCACAATTACGTCGTGCCGGAGAACGTCGAGAAGGCGCGTCAGGCAGGTGAAACGGCGGTCATCACCTCCCAGACTGATGATCCCAATCACTTTCACCCATCGTATTTTGGCAAAGGTTATCGCTGGCACGACCCGCAAGTGGAGCGGATGGAGAGCGCCTACCGTGCCGCCGGGTCATTCCTAGCCGCGAGAGGCGTGCAGGTCTACAACGCGACCGACGGAGGGAGGCTAGAAGTTTTTGCGCGGGTCCGTTTCGCCGACCTCGTGGGCTCTGTCTAGGCCAGAGCGGACTCGCGCCCGAAGGTCTAGACTTGCTCTCTGGCCTCCACGCGGTGAGCGAGACCGGTACGCGCGTTCCGAGCGCAGAAACACTTTGCCAATAGCATGTTTCCGACTTTTAGCTAGGGACAGCGGCAAGTGAATGCGGCTGTGGGCGGGACGGTCAATATCCTCGGTGTTGAGGTGTCGACAGCTTCCCCTGAAGCGGCTGCCGCTATTGTGGTCTCTTGGTGCGAGGGCGGGGGACAGCAGATGCCCCGGCATGTCTGCGCTACGAGCGTTCACGGGCTGGTGGAGGGAGTCCGGGACCTTTCCTTCCGGGAGATTCTGAACCGGGCGGATCTGGTGGCGGCGGACGGCATACCCCTCGTGTGGTTTGGCAGGCTAAGGGGGCACCGAGGCATGGAGCGGACCTACGGACCTGGGGTGTTGGCGCGGGTTTGTGAGCTGTCGGCCGGGCATCCCATCCGGCACTTCTTTTATGGTGGTGCGCCAGGCGTGGCGGATCTATTGGCCCAAAAGCTGGCTGTACGCTTCCCCGGGCTGCAGGTGGCTGGCACATTCAGCCCTCCCTATCGGACGCTGACCGATGAAGAAACGCTGGAAGTGGCAAGGCGCATTAACCAGACCGCTGCTGACATCGTTTGGGTTGGGTTGAGCACGCCGAAGCAAGAACGATGGGTCGATGGAGTGCGCAGGCACCTGACGGTCCGGGTGCTGGTGACTGTGGGAGCCGCATTCGACTTTCATGCTGGCCTCCTCCGCCAAGCGCCACGTTGGATACAGCGAGCAGGGCTGGAATGGCTATTCAGATTGACGCAAGAGCCGCGGCGCCTTTGGCGGCGGTACGCCTACAACAATCCCACTTTCCTTGTGTTGGCTGGGCTCCAGTTGTGCGGTTTGATGAACTTCTCCAGCCGTGCTGGCGAATCCCGCCAACGGGCGGGGTAGTCGAAGCGTGCCGCGGGACACACGAAGCTACGGCGAACGGTCACCTCGTCGGTGTGTGCTTTCCCCAGATTGCCGGGCATGAACATCCTTTATACTGCCACGGCGTTTCCCCCTTCGCTTGGAGGAGCGCAGCTGCACCTACACCGCCTCGCTCTCGAACTCAGTGTCCGCCATGGCATACAGGTAGTGAGCCATTGGGATCGCCACCGAACCGATTGGCTGCTGGGCACTACCCTCCTATCGGCCACCACGCCCCGCGACTACCTAGAGGACGGTATCCCAGTTCACCGCCTGGGTCTTTCAACGTCGGAGAAACTGCGCGCGGTCCCTTGGGTGATGGCGTACTACGCAGCAATGGGAGTCGCCCTTCCCCGGATTGCCAACCTACTGTTATCACAGCTGCGTTCTCTTGTCGCGCCCGCGGATCTTGTACACAACGTTAGGATTGGCAGGGAGCCCCTTTCTCTCGCCTCGCTACTTCTCGCACGTGAGCGCGGTGTACCGTTTGTGCTGACCCCGGTGCATCACCCACGATGGCACGGATGGCGGTATCGGGCGTTTAACCGGATCTACCGCGAGGCGGATGTGGTGTTCGCGCTAACAGCAGCTGAGGCTGAGACGCTCATCTCGCTGGGCGTTGACGAGCTCCGGGTGCGAGTGATCGGACATGGGCCAATTCTGGAATCGCGGGGGGATGGCCCCAGTTTCATGCATCGCCACGACATCCGTGGGCCGGCGGTGCTGTTTCTGGGACAGCACTACCGATACAAGGGGTACCGAGAGCTGTTGGATGCCGCGCCGTTGGTATGGCGGCGCGTCCCAGACGCTCACTTTGTATTCGCAGGTCCGCCGGTTGGCAGGTCAGAGCGTCGGTTCGCCGGGATGAGTGACAGGCGCGTGATACGCCTCGGAGCTGTGACTCTTCAGGAAAAGACTGACGCCCTGGCGGCCGCGGCCGTCCTTTGTGTGCCCTCCACCCAAGAGAGTTTCGGCGGCGTCTACGTAGAGGCATGGAGCATGGGGAAGCCAGTGGTTGGCTGCCCAATCCCCGCTGTTGCTGAGGTTGTCTCGGATGGCGTTGACGGATATCTGGTTGACCAGGACCCGGTACGTATTGCAGAAGTTCTTTGCTGGATCTTGGAGAACCCCCGGACGGCCGCCCAAATGGGGGAAGCGGGTAAGAAGAAGGCTGATACCCGGTATTCCTGGCGCGAAATCGCTCATTTGGTGGAGGTTGGATACTGCACGGCGACTGGGGCGAAAATGACCACACCTCAACAGGCGCCAGAGGTTCAGTGAGGTTAAGGTACTGCTCGGCGCTGTGGCGAAGGCGCCCGGAAGGCCCAGCCGTTCACCGCGAGGTACGGCGGGTGAAGGATGCCTGACCCTCTGGTGTCGGTAGTTATAGCGGCGCACGACCGGGCTGAGGAGTTGGCCCGAACGCTTCAAGACCTCCAGCGTCAAAGCTACGGGGCGCTTGAGATGATTGTCATTGACGACGCTTCAACGACCCCGCTCGAAGCGACGGTACGGTCAGGATGGCCTGAGGCAGTGTTTTGGCGAAATGGCTCAAATCTCGGCGCTCACGTTACTCGGTCTCTCGGGATGCGTCGTGCGAAGGGGCAGTTCATTCTCACCCTGGACGACGATTCGAGCCCGATCGAGAGCGATGCCATCGAGATCGCGGTCAGGCGGTTCGCGCTGGAGCCAGAACTCGGCGTAGTTGCTTTCTACGTCCAGGAGAGCCGGTCTGTTCCTCCTGCGCCTCGCCCTGTCATCGAGGAGCGCTACGTTCATGAGTTCGTTAACTGCGGGCAGATGATGCGAAGGGAGGTGGCTAGTGACGTCGGAGACTATCGCGCCTTCTTTCAATGCTATGCCGAGGAGCCAGACTACGCGCTGCGCGTACTCGACCATGGCTGGCGCATCAAGTTGCTCCCGCAGATCGGTGTGCAGCATCGCAAGTCACCCATTGGCCGTCGGCGAGGGCGGATTTTTGGGTACAACTGGCGAAATAGTCTTTGGACCATCGTGCTGGACTACCCCTTCCCCCGGGTTGTAGCGTCGCTCTGCTGGAAGATCGCCGGCGGGCTCCTGGAAATGACCCGCCTTCGGGAGTGGCGGTGGGGGGCTTGGAGCCTGTGGTCGTTCGTTGCGGAGCTGCCCCGCGTTATGCGTCTGCGGCGGCCCGTATCCAGGGCCACCATGACGCGGCTCGATCTTCTCCGCTACCGCTGGGTGCGGCGGCCCGAGGAGCTCGAAGAGGCTCGGGGGCCTTCGCTGGCAGAGCGGTGGCGGTGGTACCGGACGGTATGGCGGAGCCGGCAACGTTTCCGGTCTCCCGCGGACGGCAACGAGGGCGAACTGGGGACTTTTATCTACTATACTCCACCGCCGCCCCGATGAGCGAGGGGAAGAGTATGGGTCGGCCGCGCCGAGTCGGAATCGTGGGCTGCGGCACGCTTGCCCGGACGAATTACGCTAAGTCCCTTCCGCGCGTGCCTGGCATCGTGGTGACCGCCGTGCACGATAGAGACCCTGGTGCCGCAAAGCTCGTTGGCCGGCTTTTCGGAGCCGCCGTGAGGAGTCTGGGTGACCTGTGCTCGGAAGTTGATGCCGCCATCGTGGCCACTCCGCCGGGCACGCACTACGAGCTGACCCACACGTGTCTCGACCACGACTTGCTTGTCGTGTGTGAGAAACCGTTTGTGGGCCGTCTGGAAGAGGCCCGCACACTGGTTTCTCTTGCTGAGGCCAACGGGGGCACCCTGTTCGTGGGGCACTTACGTCGGACATTCGAAACGGCCCGGTTGGCAAGGAACCTGATCGCTACCGGTGCTCTGGGCGTCGTTCGCGGAATCTCGATGGTGGAGGGAGGACGGTTCTCTTGGGAACCCCAATCCGGGTACGTGAGTGCCGATCCCTTCGGAGGCGTGCTGTTTGACACCGGTTCTCACACCATTGATCTGGGGCTGTACGTCACCGGGCTGGATGCGAGAGAATTCGCTGTCGAGGTGCAGCATGTGCAGCGTGATCGGCCCGAGCCGGCTCATGAGATTCGGGCCGAGTTGCGTTTAGACCTCGGTCCATCCGTAGTTCCAGCCGTAGTGCATCTGAGCCGTTACAAAGCGCTGGCCAACCGTGTGAGAGTGGAGTTGGACGGGGGCACTCTGGACATCCCGGTCGGCCCGCGGGATCGCATCCGGCTGACGGGCTCGACCGGGAGTTGCCTCCTGGCCACTGGGGCGGCGCCAGCCGACCATGATGATTATTTCGTAGAGCAATGGAGGCAGATATTCTTGGCAGAGGGGAGCGATATGTTCAGAGCCAGGAATTTTCTCGGTCTGACTGCGATTCTGGAAGCCGTATCCCGGGCGAGTTGAGGGCAGCGTGACGCAGGTGACCGTGATCGGCGCTGCTGGGTACGTGGGCATTGAGCTCTGCCGGGAGTTGTTGCGCCGAGGGCATCAGGTGACCGCGGTTACCCGGCCCAACGGCCGCTTTCTGCTTGACCGACTGGGAGTACGGGTTGAAGGTCCGGAACCGCTAACACGATTGGTGCCACCGGAGGTAGTGATCAATCTGGCGTACCCCAACCGGGGGCGGGTGTCGGAGTATCCGCGCCGTAACGCCGAGCTGCTGAGCATGATCAGGCATTTGGCGGGAGAAGGTGCGCGGATAATTCACTTGAGCACACAGGCGGTCTTTGGCTACGCGCTCGAATACCCGGTGGTTCCGGCACCGGTAGCTGACCGAAAAGACTATCTGTACGTCGAGTCGAAGATCGAGCTGGAGAATCTCTTGGCGAGGGTTGCCCGGGGTAACGAGCTTCATATCGTCCGCATGGGCAACGTCTGGGGCCCGGCTTCACCGGGCTGGACGGCGGCTCTGGCTGACAAGCTGCTGTTTGGCGACGTAGTCGGCGTTCTTGGGGCGGACGGGTTCTCCAATGTCACTGACGTGGGGAACGTGGTGTCCTACGTCGCCGAGCTCGTGACAGTACCGGGCTCCTCAGGGATCCAGTATCACCATCTCGCGGAGTTCAGTGACACACCATGGTCGTGGTGGATTGGCCGCTTGGAAGCGCGGCTGCATGTAGCGCCGGTCTATGCGGCGGCTTCGGCGTTCTACCCTTCGACGATTACCGAAGAACTGCTCGCCAGTCTCGCCATCCACTCACCCCGTACCATGGCGCATCAATGGCTGGCTGGGCGTTTCACGGGCTCCTGGCTGAGGACGGGCGTTCGAGCTATGCCCGGGTGGCTCACATCTCGATTTGGAAGAGGGGAGGGGCGCCCCACGGCGGGGCCTGGGCGCGGCCAACCTGCGGCGCCTGGCGATGCGATCTTCCTTTCTGTGATGAGCGCGAAGCGGCAGTTCAAGACGGTCGTGCCTGCGCCCTGGACTCCGCCGGTTGACCGCGAGGCGGCCTGGCAGGCTGCCGCCCGGTGGTTGGACCACGCCGGGTACTGATGGTCTCCGTAGTCGTTTGTACTCACAACCCGCGCAAGGAATACCTCGAGCGCTGCATTCAGGCGATCGAGCCGCAAGTACGGGGCCGGATGGATCGGGAATTCCTGATCATAGACAATGACAGCGATCCCCCCGTGGCAACGCTTGACTGCGTGCGGAGTCGGCAGATCAAGACGGTCCGGGAAGAACGCCTGGGACTCACTGCGGCACGGGAGTGTGCCGCCCGGGTTGCGAGCCACGAGGTGATCGTCTTCGCTGACGACGACAACGTGTTGTCAGCGACGTTCCTCGACACAGCAACCGACATGCTCTCCGATAGCAGGATTGGGGTGCTTGGGGCTCAGGTCGAGCCAGAATACGAGACGCCCCCGGCGCGGTGGGCGCTGCGTTTCCAGACGTCTCTTGGTCTGCGCTGGTTTCCAAGCGATCTCGTGTACCTGACCAGCATCCCGGAGTACACCGAGTATTTCCCCATCGGGGCAGGGTGCTGCATCAGGACCGGCATTCTGCGAGAGTACTTCAATTCCCTGGGCGCGGCAGAGCGCATCGAAGGCCGGCGCGGTTCCCAGCTAAGCTCCGGTGAGGATGTGGACATTGACCTGTTCGCGATCAGCCGTGGGTACCAACTTGCGGTTTCCCGCCGGCTCCGGGTAACGCACTTGATTCCGGGGAGTCGCCTCACTTATGCGTACTTTCATAGGCTACTGCTGGGAGCTCTTGACAGCTCATTCCTGATCAACCAAAAGTGGCGTGCGCGGTTCGGGCGGGACGTCTTCGCATATCTCTCTGGCGATCAGAAGGCCACTCTCTTGAAGGCCCTCCTTTACACGGGACTGTCTTTCCGGACCGAATACCGGCTTCTCGCACAGATACATCGCCGGTTGCTGAGCTTGTCGCGCGTGACCGGACCGAGGGCGTAACCCGGTGAAGGGCTTGGGCGCGCTAGCCCGGGATGGATCCTCGGCATGGACCTGAGGTTCCTGGCTGTAGGGGTCCTGTTCGCGCTCTCGATCCTGCCCGTGAGGTTGAGCGCAGGGCTCCGTGTTGCCATGCCGCTGGTGTTCCTGACGGTTGCGGCGTTTTTTCACGCGCTGGCAAGCACTTCGGACCTCTTCTTGTTGGGCGAGCTGGGCCTCCGTGCGCTCACCTTTACACTCTTTGCCGTCGAAATCGTCAAGAGCCGGGTGGGCTTTCGCGCCAGCGGCCGCTGGTTAAGCGTAGGGGGTCGCGGCCTGCTGAGCATTGCGGGAGCGCTCATGGTCTGGGTTGCGGTCCGCAACGTGGCCGGCGGGACGGGTCAACTAGGGTCCCTGTATGATGTGGTGAACCCGTGGGGAACCGTGCTGATTCTGGTCGCGGTCTTGTATTGGCTCGACTGCGTGCAACTCCTCGCGTCCTGGAAAGCGCGGGCACCTGCCATTACTGCGCTCGGCTTGAGCGCGTCGTTAGCACTCTTTGCGATGATGGTCCTTGTCTACCTGGGGCTGCTAGCAGGTAATACGGGGAAGGTTGCGGAGGGGACCGGCGGGCTTGGCCTCGCTAACACCGCGACCAACGAGACGGGACTGCTCGCTATCTGTTTGTTGATGCTCTGTCTCTGGATAGCGTCACCTGTGTCGTCCCCCGGTCGGTTGCTGCGGGTCACCGCTACTGCGGCCGACATCATGGTGGTGTTCATGACGCGAAGTCGTCTGTCTATCGCCGTGGCAGGCGTCGTCCTGGTCCTCTATTTCTGGAGTCGCCTGTCTGCGCGACCGCACGGGCGTTTGACGGTAGCAGCCGGGATTGCGGCGGCGCTTATTCTCTTTGGGACCGTCGGTGCAAGCATCGTGCGGTCGCGGACGGCGAGGGAAGTTCAACTGAGCAGGATCGCGGGCGGGGACAGGCTGGTGCTGTGGGCTGGATATGGTGCGGCGTTTGCGTCCGAGGCAGAGGCGAGACCCACTGTGTGGATCACGGGCGTGAGTCCGGTTGGCCTTCTCGGTTTGTATGATCTGTCCGAGCTTGAGAAGTTTGACCTTCAGATGCCCGACGGGCAACCTTTCTATCCGGTACACAGTGAACTCCTTACCAGCTTCCTGACCGGGGGAGTTGTTGGGCTGCTGGGTTGGCTGTTGATCTGGTGGCAGCTACTGCATTTCCCCTACCGCCGGGACCGGCGCGCCCAAGCGGCAGGTGCACTGATGACGCTTGCCGCTTGGTTCTTGGCCGACATGGTGCAGTACTCCCCGTTTGCGGTCACGCTTCTTTTCTTCTTATTGGCGGATTCCGTTGACTCCAGCCAGCAGCCGGGCTTGCACGGAGGACCTGCGCCGCAGAGCGGAACGCCATGAGGAGGACCTTATCGGAGACTGTCGCCGTGCTGTGCGTGGCCGTATCTGCGGGTGCGTAGCAGGGATCGAGGGTGCAATACCTGCCAAACCCCCTGGTCGTCGGCATGGGTACGAACCTGGAATGGGTGGCAGATGGTGATGGCCTTCACCTGTCCGACCGGTCCCAGCCGTCGGGTGCCGCAGACTTAATGATCCGCTCCCTGGGGTACCGTGTTCTGCGCGTTCCCGGGGGCTGGCTTGCCCGCGGCTTCAATTGGCAGGGAAGCGTGGGTGGTCAGCGGCCGATGCAGCGGAACGTGTTCTCCGGGCGCTTGGAACCCGTCACGACCGGCTCTCGGAGATGAAACGCTTCGCAGTGAAGTACGGCTGGCAGGTCATGTATACGTTGAACATGAGCGACCGGCCGGATCAGATCGCCCAGTTGATCCAGACGTGGGACAAAGTGCCCCCGACTTGGGGACCACCAATTACGTGGGTAGAACTTGGGAACGAGGTCTACGACGTCCCAACCGCTGCTCCGGCAGCGCAGTATGCCAACGTGTCGGGCCGTATCATCGACGCTCTGCGAAAGGCCGCGCCGGGCGTGCAAATCGGCGCCGTGCTAACGAATCCAGTCAACCTTGCTTGGGACTCCACGGTTTACCAGGCCCTCGTGTCGCGGGTGGATTTCTGGGTGTGGCACCGCTATGTGCCGGATTCGGAGTATCGAGGGTTGGAGTCCTATGCCGCTACCGTCGATTCGTTTCACGCGGTAGAAAGTGATTTTGCAAAGCACGAGCGTCTGCTGGCGCCACGTCGGCTACCCGTCTTCATTACCGAATACAACCTCTCGTTCTATGACCAGAATCAAAAGCCCCAGAACCGGACGCTCGCGGGCCGCTACTATCTGTTACTTGGGAACTTCTTGTACCTGGCCATCAAGTACCGGACGCCGGTGCTCGTGAAGCAGTTTCTTGCGTCTGCGGGCTGGCACTTCATGGCTGACATCGAGCACGAGCGGACAGGGCAACCTGTGCTCAGCCGGAGTCGCTACGTGGCGCGCGTCTTAGACGCTTGGGTCACCGAACAGGATTCGGTCGGGCTAGTGCCGCAGGCAGGAATTGACCCGTTCATTCTTTCGGCTGTAGCAGGGAAGTCGGCACGCGGGATAGCGTTGCTCGTACAGAATCATGATAGCGTAGCGAGGCAGGTGTCATTTGACGTCGGCTCAGGTTTCACTGCAGATTCGACTACGGGTGTCCGAGAGCACGAGGGCAGCTTTTGGACGGTTCGCGAACGCGGGCTTTTGGGCGGCTCCGGATCCACGATGTCGGCGCCGCCGTTCTCGATAACTGTGGTCACCTTCCGTCCTCGCCGGCCTTAAACGTCCGGGCGATAAGGAAGGGGGGCTACTCGACTACTGTCATCTATCTGGAACAGGATTGGACGCACGTAGCATGACCAAGCCGCCGGTGGAACCTACGTCTCCCGCTGTGACCGATCGGGAGCTTTCGCTGACTGAACTCGTGGCGCGTTTGCTGCGTCGGCCACGGCTTGTGTTCGGCCTGCCAATCGGTCTTGGGCTGCTCGGGCTACTCTATTTCCAGTACTTTGGCAGCTACGCGGCGCAATCGACCTTCGCACCGGATCAGTCGCTGTCCAATATTTCGCGCTTAACTGCTCTTGCATCCCAGTTTGGGGTGAATCTGCCCGTTGGCGCCAGTGGCCAGGGACAGTCGGTGGATTTCTATAAGCAATTGCTCCAGTCGCCCGCGCTGCTTTCGGCGGTCGCCTTCCAGACATATCGGTTTCCGGGGAAAGGTGCCACCGATACCATCACGGGCACGCTCCTAGACCTGTATGGTGTCACAGGGGAGACCCGCGATGAGCGTACGGCGGGCATCGTCAAAGTTCTGCAAGGCAGGATCTCTGTCGTGGCGGGCGTGCGTGCCAACACGGTTAGCCTTAGCGTGAAGGCGCCTTACCCCGAGTTGGCAAAGATGATCAATCGGCGCATGCTTGACTTCCTGAACGACTTCAACCTGAGGGCGCGACAGACGAAGGCGTCTACGGAGCGGGAGTTCGTGGAGAGGCGCCTAGCGCAAGCGCAACTGGAGTTGCACGCCGCCGAAGATTCGATGCAGCAGTTTCTCCAATTGAACCGCACGTACCAATCGTCGCCCAGACTGACGTTCGAAGCGGCGAGGCTGCAGCGCCGGGTCGATCTGCATCAACAGGTCTACGTGACGCTGGCACAGGCGTACGAGCAGGCCCGCATCGAGGAGGTCCGGAACACGCCGGTCATCACGGTGATCAACGATCCTGAGCTTTATGCGACGCGCGCGCGCAGTCCCGTAATGATGGGATTCCTTGCCTTCATTGTGGGCCTGATGCTGGCCAGCGGCATCACGCTGGGACTCGACTATATCGCGCAGGAACTGAACCGTGATTCGGCAGGGTACCGCCGCCTTGAGAATGCGCGGCGCGGCACGCTAGGCCGTTTGATAAGGGGCGGGCATTAGAGGGTCGTTGTTCCGTGGGGTTTCGTGTCGTTAGACGACCCGCGAAGGAGGGGCTGCTGCGCACAAGAGCCTTGCGGTCCTCAACTGGCTTCGCGCATGAGGATGTGCTACATGCCCCTGCTTCGTTTGGGATTGATCTTGACACTTCCTCCTCCGGCAATGAGCAACCAGGGATGCAGATCGCGCGGCAACACCGGCTTGTCAATCTTGAAAGCGAACAGGTTACGTTGCTTTGGGAAACACAGGCTTAGCAGCTTGTAGGCTGGCGTTCGACTCCTGACGTTCGATCTGCATTCCATCGACGAAGCGCACGCCGGCTCGCACGAGCGGCAGCAGGTGCGCCCCGTTCAGCCGGCGCCAGCGTTGCTCCGCCATCTCGAGGAGCTTGAACGCCATGTTGCTGTTGTTCACGCCTCCGGACTGGCCCTGATGGGAATCCACTGGGGCCTTAACTTGGAACGGAGCTTCGGACATGCCGGACACTGGATTCGAGGAGCGGGTGGCCCGATTGGAAGGCCGAGTGGAGCCATTCGAGGGACGCTTCGACGCCATTGATCGGCGCTTCGAATCACTGGAGCGGCGCATCGATGACCTAGATGCGAAGGTGGACCGCCGGATCGACGGCCTCGATGCCAAGGTCGATCGCTTCCGCGAGGAGCTCAGCGGCCGCGTCGAGGCCCTTGACCGCAAGGTGGATCGGACCGGCGAGGCACTCGGCGGAAGGATGTCCCGCTACTTCGTCTGGACGGTCGGTATCAGGTAGCCCTGCTCCTGGCCGTGGTTAGCATGTTGGTCGGGCGCTCAGCGCCTCGCTCCCACGCCTTGCCCAGATAACGCGCCGGTCTCGCTTATGCCCACTCCGCGGGCCAGACCACCACCGCTCGGAGCCCATCAATACGCCCCCGTCTTTCGCATCACCGCCGGCAACGTCTGCGCGAGAATCCGCAGATCCAGCAGCAGCGACCACCGGTCAATATACTCCCGGTCCAACCGCACCACCTCCTCGAAGTCCACGACAGCGCTTCGGCCGTTTACTTGCCACAGTCCCGTGATCCCCGGCTTCGCTCCCAGACGCATGAAATGATGATCCAGGTACTCCTTGAGATCGGACTCGAAGAACGGCCGTGGCCCCACCAACGACATGTGACCCAGGAACACGTTGATGAGCTGCGGCAATTCGTCCAAACTCCACCGCCTGAGCCACGCACCGACCCGAGTGATGCGCGGGTCATCGGGAATCTTAAACAACCGAGGATCACCCGTGTAGTTGAGATGCGCCAGGTCGGCTTTTTCCCCGTCCGCCCCCACGCGCATCGTGCGGAACTTGAGCATCCGGAACACCCGGCCCGCATACCCCACGCGCTCCTGAGAGAAGAAGACTCGACCGGGCGAGTCGAGCTTAATCGCGGCCGCGATCACCGCGAACACCGGTGACAGGAGAATCAATCCCACGCCCGAGCCGAGCACGTCGATCACACGTTTCAAGAACAACTCCCGCGCCTGAAGCGCCGGCACGGACAGCTGTACGAACGGAATACCCTGGTGCCACACGAGTCCGGGCTTGAGTCGCGCCAGGAGACCTTGCCGCGAGAGGCCGAGCACCTGGCAGCCCGCGACATTCGCCGCCTCGATCAGGGACTCGAACGCCGCGTCCGGGAGATCGCCGCATAGGACGACCGTGTCCGGCCCCGTCTCGTCCAGAATCCCCCAGATGCCGTCGATCGACCCGAGGTACCCCTGCGAGCTATCGGCCGGCCTCCCATTTGCCCACACCCAGCCGAGCGATTGTACCCGCTCACCCTTGACCAACCGCTCGTGCGCTTGCTTCGCCTCACCCCACTCCCGGTCTCCCACAAACAACACTCGCTCAGCGCGGTGCCGAAAGTACCGCGCCACACCGAAATCAGCGATGCGGCGTTCGAAGGCCAGACCGACCCACATCGCCGTTACCGTCACCACCAGCTGGAGGAGCACCATGAACGGATGGACCACCCACAACGACTGCCACAGGGCCAGGCCAACCCCAAGACTGACCCCGATAAACAGCCGCCCCAGATCCCGCCGGTTGTCTCCTCTCCCGTAGGTTCCAGCAAACGTCAACCCCACGAGCAGTGCCGCCCCGAACTGCCAGCCGCCGAGGTATCCTCTCGGCATCAACGCGGCCACATATCGCGCAAGGGTGTCACCAAAAACGGCTACATCCCGCACCGCGCGGATCGCCGCGCGGAGCACCACAAACGTGAGTAGGTCGGCGACGACGAGGACGACCACGCGGACGAGTGAACGCACTCCGTGCCGCCGAAGCGTCGCAGGCGCCCGCCTCTGCAACAGCATCCGGCGGGGTCCGGTTGCCACGTGCCGCGGGAGCCATCTCCCAAGCCGCTCCCGCACGGCGTTGAGCGTTGTCACAGCTGGTCCACTGGCAAGAACCCTGCTCTCCACATTTGTGATCTAGGGAAGGTGCAAAAACTGCACCGGAACTCGGCCAGAGTCAACGGGTTACGCGCGTTTCCCGCCATCCCGCCGGCCACGCGGTCCTCTCATCGCCGCGGACCGCGACAATACTGCCCCTGCTCGCGCGCTCCGCCAGACCCCTGATTGGGACACCACTATACGGATTTGGGACATTTGAGGCGTGACAGGGAGGTTTAACAGATATTTCACGGACACTTAAGACACGTAACAAGCCTTCTCATGATAGGGACGGAAGGGGACGGAAACGGAGTGATAGCGGCCCCCCGGCGCTTGCCCCCGACCCCGCGTGGGGGCATACTCCGCGCGTGCGCGAACAGGCTCGGTGGTGGCTAAGAACCGCGGAGGGCGACCTCGACGCAGCGAGAATTCTGCTCGACGCCGGGCGCTTCAACCTGTGTGCATTCCACGCCCAACAAGCTGCCGAAAAAGCGCTCAAGGCGGTCCTGGCGCAGCGCGGGAAAGCGCACCGCGGCCACTCCGCCCTCGAACTCCTGGGCGCGCTTGAGGTTGAGGGCGTCCGCGCCGGCCCCGATGCCGCCGCCGCCGCCCGCCTACTGGACCTCCACTACGTCCAATCGCGCTACCCCAACGGTTTGGGTGGCGACCCCACGCTCTACTACGACCAACCCATGGCGGAAGAATGCCTCGACCACGCCCAGCTGATCCTCCGGTTCACCAGGGAGCACCTGTCGGAACCGAGCTGATCGATCGGGCGCGACGCTGTCTCGCCACCCGGGTGCAACTCGATGCCCTCGTGCTGTTCGGATCCCGCGCGCGCGGCGACGCCCGCGAGGACAGCGATTGGGACCTGGCCGTCGTGTCGGACCACTTCACAGGCCTCAATCCGATTCAACGCGGACTCCGCGTGGTCGACTGCATGCAGCCTGGCATCGAGTTCGCATGCCTCACACGCGAGGAACTGCTTCACACCGAGCTGAGCTACCTCCGCTGCGCGATCCTCGAGGAAGGCCAACCCCTGGTCGACCACGGGGCCTTCGCCACGGCGCGCTCCGCCTACGAGACCGCCAAGGCAAGCGGGGCCATCCGGTTCCGCGGCCGACTCGTCGAGTTCCGACTGGACTGAACCCGTAGGAGGGGGCAGCAGGGGCGCCTTGCACGGATTGTCGCAATGGTGAGGCGGGCCTCCGCACCCTGCACCCTACTTCCCGCGAACCGTCGCGCTCGCCGCAGGCATCAGCCACATCTCGCGCTCTTTCGGTTAGGTCTTGGCCGAGGGTACCTTGTATGGTGGCGCTTCATCACGCGATGGAGCGGCCATGCCCGTGACGGTCAAGTTCTCGCGGGACTTCTACGACAAGTTCGGCCACGAGGCGGTTGACGAACTCGTGAACCACCTGAACCAGGTTGACGCAACCTACCGCTCCGAACTCCGGGAGCTGAACGCGTTACACTTCGCGCGGTTCGACGATAAGCTCGAGCGACGCGTGACCCAGCTCGACGCCAAGATCGACCGGCGTGCGGCCGAACTCGAGGCTAAGATCGAGCAGCGTGCCGCCCAACTCGAGGCGCGGATCGAGCAGACCAAAGCCGAGCTGATCAAGTGGATGTTCGTCTTCTGGGCCCCCACCGCCCTGGGCGTGGGCGCGCTGCTGCTGCGAGGCTAGAGGGCAGCTACCGACCACCCCGATACACGGCATCCAACGCCTCGCGCCATCGTTCCTCGGGCAGCAGCCTGACCACTTCCCGCAGGCCCACGTTCACGAACAGCAACCTGAGCAGCTTGAGGCGGTCCTCAGAGCCGTGGGCCTCGCGCTCGCTTGCCCCGACCCGCTCCGCACGCTGCAGCGCACTTTCCGGTGGGATCCTGCCCGGCCAGGGCCCTGACGCGTGCATCCGCGACTCGGGGCCGCGCTCGCCTCACCTCTCCGGCGCCACGCTTCTCCCTCCCCCCCGCGCACGGCGCACAGCGCCCCGCGCATCACGTTGTACGCTGCACGCTGCACGTATCACGTATCACGCATCACGTATCACGTTTCACGCATCACTTATCACTTATCACGTTTCACCTTTCACCTTTCACCTTTCACGCCTCACGTATCACGCATCACGTATCACGTATCACGCATCACTTATCACGTTTCACCTTTCACGCCTCACGTATCACGCCTCACGTATCACGCATCACGTACCACGCATCCCAATGCTCCGCCGCGCGTCATTCCGATGACGCACCCGGTCACCCAGCCTCCCATCGTTGACTCCGCTTCTTCAAGGAGTCGATATTGTGCCCATGGCGCTGCACCTGCTCCCGGGCCCGTTCACGCTGGACCTGTACCACCGGTTGGGCGAGCTGGGCATCCTCGACGAGGACGACCGGGTGGAACTCCTCGACGGGCAGATCGTCGAGATGACGCCCATCGGCGTCCGCCATGCAGCCTGCGTGAATCGTCTCAACGACATGCTGTCACGCCGCGCAGGCCCCCGCGCGAGCGTGAGCGTGCAGAACCCCGTGGTGCTGGCCGAGCGCTGGGAGCCCCAGCCCGACCTCGCCGTCCTACGTCGGCCCGGCGGTCTCACCGGCGACCGGCTTCCCCATGCTCAGGATGTCCTGCTGCTGATCGAAGTCGCCGATACGTCGATGGAACGGGATCGCCACGTAAAAATCCCGCTCTACGCCGCCGCCGGAATTGCCGAAGCTTGGATCGTGGACCTGCCGGAAGACCGCATCGAAGTCCACCGCGGGCCGGGGCCAAACGGATATCACGACGTCCGGCTCGCCACCCGCGGCGAGACCATTACTCCGATCAACCTTCCCCGCGTCGACATCAACGTGGACGAGGTGTTGGGGTAGAGCGGAGAAGACGGAGAAATCGCAGTGGGAGCAGACGGACGGCGTGCGGCGTGCAGCGCCCGTCCCACGCTCGCTTGCCCCGACTCGCTCCGCACGCTGCAGTGCTCTCCGTGGCAAGATCATGACCGGGCAGGGCACTGACGCGTGCATCCGCGACTCGGGACCGCGCTCGCCTCACCCTCTGCACGTTGTACGCTGCACACTGCACGTATCACGCATCACGCATCACGCATCACGTTTCCGTTTCACGCTGCACGTTTCACGTATCCCGTTTCACGCATCACGTACCACGTATCACGCTGCACGCTGCACGCCCCACGCCCGTCCCTCGCTCGCTTGCCCCGACTCGCTCCGCACGCTGCAGTGCTCTCCGTGGCAAGATCATAACCGGGCAGGGCACTGACGCGCGCATCCGCGACTCGGGGTCACGCTCGCCTCACCCTCTGCACGTTGTACGCTGCACGCATCACGTATCCCGTTTCACGTATCACGCATCACGCGTCCCAATGATCCGCCGCGCGTCATTCCGATGACGCACCCGGTCACCCAGCCTCCCATCGTTGACTCCGCTTCTTCACGGAGTCGATATTGTGCCCATGGCGCTGCACCTGCTCCCGGGCCCGTTCACGCTGGACCTGTACCACCGGTTGGGCGAGCTGGGCATCCTCGACGAGGACGACCGGGTGGAACTCCTCGACGGGCAGATCGTCGAGATGACGCCCATCGGCGTCCGCCATGCAGCCTGCGTGAATCGTCTCAACGACATGCTGTCACGCCGCGCAGGCCCCCGCGCGAGCGTGAGCGTGCAGAACCCCGTGGTGCTGGCCGAGCGCTGGGAGCCCCAGCCCGACCTCGCCGTCCTACGTCGGCCCGGCGGTCTCACCGGCGACCGGCTTCCCCATGCTCAGGATGTCCTGCTGCTGATCGAAGTCGCCGATACGTCGATGGAACGGGATCGCCACGTAAAAATCCCGCTCTACGCCGCCGCCGGAATTGCCGAAGCTTGGATCGTGGACCTGCCGGAAGACCGCATCGAAGTCCACCGCGGGCCGGGGCCAAACGGATATCACGACGTCCGGCTCGCCACCCGCGGCGAGACCATTACTCCGATCAACCTTCCCCGCGTCGACATCAACGTGGACGAGGTGTTGGGGTAGAGCGGAGAAGACGGAGAAATCGCAGTGGGAGCAGACGGACGGCGTGCGGCGTGCAGCGCCCGCCCCTCGCTCGCTTGCCCCGACTCGCTCCGCACGCTGCAGTGCTCTCCGTGGCAAGATCATAACCGGGCAGGGCACTGACGCGTGCATCCGCGACTCGGGGTCACGCTCGCCTCACCCTCTGCACGTTGTACGCTGCACGCTGCACGCCTCACGCCTCACGCATCACGTTTCACGTTTCACGTTTCACGTATCACGTATCACACATCTCGCGCTCTTTCGGTTAGCTCTTGGCCGAGGGTACCAGCGGTATTTCGTCCGGTTTGGCATTCTGGCGCGCAGGGAGCGCGTGGGGTAGTCGGGGACAGGTGCCCAGCCCCTGGTTCACCCGCGGCTCGGCCTCAGTCAGTACAACTGACCCGCAGGGCCCGCAGCGCCGCTTTGCCCATGCGGTCGTGCCGAGCGTACATTAGGCGTGTTGTCCGAGCCTCACCCGACCGCCGCGGACCGCCATCCTATGCCACAGCCCGCACCGCCAACAGTCACGCTCGAACTCGGTCCGGAGGCCGCCGCGAACCTGGATGCGGTCGCCCGACGGCACGGCATCCGGCTGCTGATCGCGTTCGGGTCGCGGGTCTCGGGTCACCCGCACCCGGCCAGCGATCTCGATCTGGCCGTGCTGCTCGATGTGCCCGGCCGGGACGATCCCCTGGGGCTGCTGGCGGACCTTCAGGCCGTATTCCCGGCGTGCGCCGTGGACGTCCTGTGGCTGCATCGTGCCGACCCATTGATCGGCTGGCACGCCCTGCGCGCGCCAAGGCTGCTCTACGGGAACCCGGCCGACCTCGCGAGCCGCCAGGCGTACGCCTGGCGTCGCATGGTCGAGTACGAGCCGTTCTTTGCGCTCGAGGCTCAGGCGGTGCGCCGCGGCATCGCGAGGCTCGCACGTGCCGGTTGACCCCGTGCTGGTGCGCCGGAAGATGGCCCTGATCCTTGGCGACATGCAGGACGTGGACCGGCTCAGCCGGATCCCGCGCGACGAGTTCCTCGCCGACCGCACCCACCAGCTTGTGGCCGAGCGGGTGCTGGAACGCATCATCGGCCGGATGATAGACGTCAATTACCACGTCATCACGGAACGCGAAGGGATCCCACCGCACGACTTCCACCAGTCGTTCACCCTGATGGCCAGGCTCGGCGTCCTCTCGACCGATCTCGCCCGGGCGCTCGCGCCGTCCGCTGGGCTCCGCAACCGCCTGGCGCACGAGTACAACGAGATTGACCACGGGCTGGTCTACGACGCGCTCGGGACCGCGCTGGCCAACGTCCCTCGGTACCTGGAGGCCGTGGAGGCGGCACTGGGGCAGGAAACCGCGTCCTGAGAGACGCCTTTCGCCACAGGCATCACGTTTCAGAGTCTGGTTCTCGGCCGAGGATGACGTGAGGGACGGTTAGGACTAGCGGAGACGTCACGTCTTGCTCCCGACCACCCCGATACCCGTCGTCCCATGCCACGGCGCCCGGCGTACCGCGCGCCGCGCTCGCCTCACCCTCTGCACGTTGTACGCTGCACGCTGCACGCTGCACGCTGCACGTATCACGTCTCACGTATCACGCATCACGCGTCCCAATGCTCCACCGCGCGTCATTCCGATGACGCACCCGCTCACCCAGCCTCCCATTGTTGACTCGGCTCTTTCGCCGAGCGGATATTGCCTCCATGCCCGCACGCCTGCTCAAAGGCCCGTTCACGGTGGACGACTACTACCGGATGGCCGAGGTCGGCATCCTCCACGAGGACGACCGGGTGGAGCTCATCGAGGGTCAGGTCGTCGTGATGAGCCCCATCGGGGCGCGTCACGCGGGCTGCGTCGACGCACTCACACACCTGTTCACGAAGGTCCCGGGCCTCCACACCATCGTCCGAGTGCAAAACCCCATCCGCCTCGGACCAGGGGCCGAACCGCAACCCGACCTGGCACTGCTCGAGCCTCGACGTGACGGCTACCGCACGAGGCACCCTAGCCCGACGGACGTGCTCCTCGTGATCGAAGTGGCCGACACCTCGCTGGCCTACGACCGCGAGGTCAAGCTTCCCCTCTACGCCGCCGCCGGAATTGCCGAAGCCTGGCTGGTGGACCTCACGGGAGACCGCATCGAAATCCGCCGCGGGCCGGGGCCGGACGGATACCGGGAGGTCCGGCTCGCCACCCGCGGTGAGACGATTACTCCGATCAACCTTCCCGGCGTCGACATCAACGTGGACGACGTGTTGGGGTAGAGCGGAGGAGACGGAGAAATCGCAGAGGAAGCAGACGGACGGCGTGTAGCGTGCCCCTTCCCCCTTCCCCCTTCCAGCTCAGCGCATGGCGCCAAAGCGCAACGGCGCCTCGAGCCGCTGTAACGCGACGCCGTGTGTTGCGACGACAAGGTCAAGATCCCGGCTGAACTCCGCGCTCCCGTACAGCACGCACGCTTGCCCGCCCATCACCAGGCAGGGAACCGAATGCGCCTCCAACACCGCGAGCGCGTTCGTGATCGGCGACGGGATCAAGGGATCCTCCCAAGGAGAGATACGACGGCCACAACCGGGCGCTCTCTTCCCACCGCTCGGCTGGGCTGAGCGCATACCAGGCCATCAGCTCCGAACCCACCCGCGTGGCAATCGAGTCCAACAGAGAGGCGGGTAACGGACTCAGCACCGAACTCATGAATTCGAATCTGACGGCGCCTGCCGCCATAGCGCAACCACCCCCACCCCCACGCCCGTCCGGCGCTCGCTTGCCCCGACTCGCTCCGCACGCTGCAGTGCTCTCCGTGCCAAGATCATGACCGGGCAGGGCACTGACGCGTGCATCCGCGACTCGGGTCAGCGCTCGCCGCACCGCTCCGACGCCACGCTTCTCCCTCCCCCCGCGTACGGCGCACAGCGCCCCGCGCATCACGTTGTACGCTGCACGCTGCACGTATCACGCATCACGTATCACGCATCACGCTACACGCTTCACGCTTCACGCAGCACCCCGCACGCCAGCCCCGCGCACTGCGCACCGCGCCCCCGACGCTTGCGCTCGCTTGCCCCGACTCGCTCCGCACGTTGTACGCTGCACGTATCACGTATCACGTATCACGCTGCACGTATCACGCATCACGCATCCCAATGATCCACCCCGCGTCATTCCGATGACGCACCCGCTCACCCAGCCTCCCATCGTTGACTCGGCTTCCTCGCCGAGCGGATATTGCCTCCATGCTCCCACGCCTGCTCAAAGGCCCGTTCACGGTGGACGACTACCACCGCCTGGCCGAGGTCGGCATCCTCCACGAGGACGACCGCGTGGAGCTCATCGAGGGTCAGGTCGTCGTGATGAGCCCCATCGGGGCGCGTCACGCTGGCTGCGTGGACCGCCTGAACCGTCTCCTGTCCCGGCTCGTCGTCCAACGTGCGGTCGTGCGGGTACAGAACCCGGTGGTCCTCGGAGACAATGCCGAACCGGAGCCCGACCTCGCCCTGCTCCGCACACCGATCACGCGGTACACGAACGCCCACCCGAGACCCGCTGACGTACTCCTCGTGATCGAGGTCGCCGACACCTCGCTGGCCTACGACCGCGAGGTCAAGCTCCCGCTCTACGCCGCCAACGGCATCCCCGAAGCGTGGCTGGTGGACCTCACGGGAGACCGCATCGAAGTCCATCGCGGGCCGGGGCCGGACGGATACCGGGAGGTCCGGCTCGCCACCCGCGGTGAGACGATTACTCCGATCAACCTTCCCGGCATCGACATCAACGTGGACGACGTACTGGGATAGGCGGAGGAGTCGGAGGACGGGCGAGACGGGCGAGACGGGGCACGAATCACGCCTCACGTATCACGCTGCACGCTGCACGCTGCACGCCCCACGCCCGTCCGGCGCTCGCTTGCCCCGACTCGCTCCGCACGCTGCAGTGCTCTCTGGGGCAAGATCATGACCGGGCAGGGCACTGACGCGTGCATCCGCGACTCGGGGCCACGCTCGCCTCACCCTCTGCACGTTGTACGCTGCACGCTGCACGTATCACGTATCACGCATCACGGATCACGCATCCCAATGCTCCACCGCGCGTCATTCCGATGACGCACCCGGTCACCCAGCCTCCCATCGTTGACTCCGTTTCTCCAAGGAGTCGATATTGTGCCCATGGCGCTGCACCTGCTCCCGGGCCCGTTTACGCTGGACCTGTACCACCGGTTGGGCGAGCTGGGCATCCTCGACGAGGACGATCGGGTGGAACTCCTCGACGGACAGATCGTCGAGATGACGCCCATCGGTGGCGCCCACAGCGCATGCGTCATCCGCCTGAATGACTTGCTCGCGCGGCGCGTGAGGCGCGACACGACGGTGAGCGTTCAGAACCCGGTGATCCTCGCCGACCGATGGGAGCCGCAACCCGACCTTGCGGTTCTACGGCGATCCGGCGGTCTGTCCGGCGCGTGGCTCCCCCATGCTCAGGATGTCCTGCTGCTGATCGAGGTCGCCGATACCTCGATGGAACGGGATCGCCACGTGAAAATCCCGCTCTACGCCGCCGCCGGAATTGCCGAGGCCTGGATCGTGGACCTGCCGGGAGACCGCATCGAAGTTCATCGCGGGCCGGGGCCAAACGGATACCACGACGTCCGGCTCGCCACCCGCGGTGAGACGATTACTCCGATCAACCTTCCCGGCATCGACATCAACGTGGACGACGTACTGGGATAGGCGGAGAAGTCGGAGGAGACAGAGAACCGCAGAGGGAGCAGACGGACGGCGTGCGGCGTGCAGCCCCCGCTCGGCGCTCGCTTGCCCCGACTCGCTCCGCACGCTGCAGTGCTCTTACCCGGGAGATCATGCCAAGGCAGGGCACTGACGCGTGCTTCCGCGACTCGGGTCCGCGCTCGCCTCACCTCTCCGGCGCCACGCTTCTCCCTCCCCCCCGCGTACGGCGCACAGCGCCCCGCGCATCACGTTGCACGTTGCACGCTGCACGCTGCACGTTTCACGTATCACGTATCCCGTATCACGTATCCCGTATCACGCATCACGTTTCACGTATCACGCTGCACCCCGCACGCCAGCCCCGCGCACCGCGCACCGCGCCCCGCGCCCCGCGCCCCACGCCCGTCCGGCGCTCGCTTGCCCCGACTCGCTCCGCACGCTGCAGTGCTCTCCGTGGCAAGACCATGACCGGGCAGGGCACTGACGCGTGCGTCCGCGACTCGGGTCCGCGCTCGCCTCACCCTCTGCACGTTGTACGCTGCACGCTGCACGTATCACGTATCAGGCATCACGCGTTTCACGTATCACGTCCCCCCCTCGGCACCCCACGTACCGCCCGCCAGCACCGCGCCTCGCTTGCCCCTAATGCGCTCTTTCGGTTACCTGCCGGCCGAGCGTACCTTGTATCGTGGCGCAGCGGCAATGCCGGGGGGCGCCCATGCCGGTGACGGTAAAGTTCTCGCGAGGTTTCTACGACAAGTTCGGCCACGAGGCGGTTGATGAACTTGTGAGCTTCTTCAACCAGATGGACCAGAACCACCGAAGCGAGCTCCGGGAATTGAACGAGGTGAACTTCACCCGTTTCAAGGCCGAGATGCGGGCCCAACTCGCTGAGTCCGAAGCACGCTTGCTGCGATGGATGTTCGTCTTCTGGGCCCCCACCGCGCTGGGCGTTGTCGCCCTCCTCTTGAGAGGATGACGTGAGGGACGGTTGGGACTAGCGGAGACGTCACGTCTTGCTCCCAACCACCCCGATACCCGTCGTCCCATGCCACGGCGCCCGGTGCCCAGCCTGGCGCTCGCTTGCCCCGACTCGCTCTCGCACGCTGCAGTGCTCTCCGTGGCAAGACCATGACCGGGCAGGGCACTGACGCGTGCGTCCGCGACTCGGGGCCGCGCTCGCCTCACCCTCTGCACGTTGTACGCTGCACGCTGCACGTATCACGTATCACCTTTCCCGTTTCACCTTTCACGTCTCACGCCTCACGTCTCACGCATCACGTCTCACTTCTCACGTTTCCCGTTTCACGTCTCACGTCTCGCTGACCTCCGTGGTTGAGGGCTGTAGATAGTCATGTTAACTTGACCATATGAAACGTTCCTCTCGCAAGCCCACCCCCGCCGTCTCCGAGCCTGCCGCCACCTACGGCGGCACCGCCGTCCCGGCCACCGAATTCAAGGCCACCTGTCTGGCCTGGCTCGACCGGGTGCGGGAGGGCGAGCAGGTGGTCATCACGAAGCGCGGCGTCCCCGTAGCTCGGCTGGTGCCGGTGGCGCCGCCCGCTGCGGCACTGTTTGGGGCCATGAAAGGCACGGTGGTGGGTTGGAAGGATCTGGTCAGCCCGGTCGATCGGGCTTGGGACGCTGATGGCTGAACGCGGGCTGCTGCTGGACACCCATGTCTGGATCTGGGCGGCGGAAGGGCTCGAGCGGCAATTGTCCCGCCGCGCCATCCGCGCCATCGAGCATGCCCGAGCGGCAGGTCAGATCTATGTGTCGGCGGTGTCGGTGCGCGAAGTCGTGCTGCTGGCCGAGCGAGGGAGGCTCACGTTGTCCATGCCGGCGGATGCGTGGGCGCGGAGGGCGCTGGCGGTGAGCGGGGTCCACGCACTCGTGCTCGACCCCGAGGCCGCGGCCTTGAGCGCGCGACTACCGCCGTCCGCCCCACGGGATCCCGCCGATCAGATGCTCATTGCGACAGCGATGCTGTACGGGCTGACGCTGGTGACGCGGGATGAGGCGATCCTCAAGTACGGCTCGGAAGCCGGGATGGTGGTCATGTCGGCTTGAAGGGCGGAGGAGAGCACCGCGCCACGCGTGCCCTATTGCGCTCTTTCGGCTAGGTACCCGCCGAGCATACCTTGTAGCGTGGGGCGCCCCGGATGCGATGGAGCGCCGATGCCGGTGACGGTCAAGTTCTCAGAGCAGTTCTATTCCAAACTCGGCCACGAGGTTGTTGACGAGCTCGTGAACCACCTGAACCAGGTTGACGCCAGCTACCGCTCCGAGTTTCGCGAGCTGAACGAACTCAACTTCGCGCGGTTCGACGACAAGCTCGAGCGGCGCGTGACCCAGCTCGACGCCAAGATCGACCGGCGTGCGGCCGAACTCGAGGCTAAGATCGACCGGCGCACCGCCGAACTCGACGCCAAGATCGAGCAGCGCACGGCCGAACTCGAGGCTAAGATCGAGCAGCGCACGGCCGAACTCGACGCTAAGATCGAGCAGCGCACGGCCGAACTCGACGCTAAGATCGAGCAGCGTGCCGCCCAACTCGAGGCGCGGATCGAGCAGAGCAAGGCCGAGCTGATCAAGTGGATGTTCGTCTTCTGGGCCCCCACCGCCCTGGGCGTGGTCGCGCTGCTGCTGCGAGGCTAGAGGGCAGCTACCGACCACCCCCATACACGGCATCCAACGCCTCGCGCCATCGGTCCTCGGGCAGCAGCCTGACCACTTCCCGCAGGCCCACGTTCACAAACAGCAACCTGAGCAGCTTGAGACGGTCCTCAGAGCCGTAGAACAGATATCCGTTCAACAACTCGAACTTCTCGGGCGCGTACGCCCTGTACTGATCGACGTCGACCGGCTGCGGCGCCAGCCCCGGATCGGGCAAGGTCCCGCCCGGTCCGTTCATTCCTTCCTCCCGAACCCGCGATCGCGGCGCAGCCGGGGCCAGCTGCGCCAGCAGGTTGCACAGTATCGGGACACCATCAACCACCACCTTTCGCCAAAAACGGTCACGCTCCGCGATCACTTCCCTGATGCGGAGCTCGGACATGCGAACCTCGAAGTGGATATCCAACAGGCGTCGTTCAACGTCGCTGACATGACTGAGATCAACGGGCTCCTCGGCCCACCGAGACGATTGCGCGCTATGCATCGGCTTCCCTCTGTGACTGTGCGCTCCACCGTATGCTCGGCATGGCACGCCACGCAAGTGCGTAGGAATGGTACGCATCGGAGCGTGGAGTAGGGGTAGAGCGGAGAAGACAAAGAAGACGGAGGCGGGCGAGACGGTCCGCGACTCGGGACCGCGCTCGCCTCACCCTCTGCACGTTGTACGCTGCACGCTGCACGCTGCACGTTTCACGTATCCCGCATCACGCTTCACGCTTAACGCTTAACGCAGCACCCCGCACGCCAGCCCCGCGCACCGCGCACCGCGCCCCCGACGCTTACGCTCGCTTGTCCCGACTCGCTCCGCACGCTGCAGTGCTCTCGATGGCAAGATCATGACCCGGCAGGGCACTGACGCGTGCATCCGCGACTCGGGTCCGCGCTCGCCTCACCCTCTGCACGTTGTACGCTGCACGCTGCACGTATCACGTATCACGTATCACGTTTCACGCATCACGCTTCACGCTTCACGCTTCACGCTTCACGCTACACGCTTCACGCTGCACCCCGCACGCCAGTCCCGCGCACAGCGCCCCGCGCATCACGTTTCACGCATCACGCATCACCCCCCCACCATCACCACCACCCCCACGACCACCACCGCAACGAGCCCGACGCCGAGCCGGAAGTAGTCTCCGAAGCGATACCCGCCCGGCCCGTACACCATCAGGTTGGTCTGATACGAGATGGGGGTCAGGAACGACGCGGAGGCCGCGAGCGCGACGCCGATCGCCACACTGCGCACGTCATACCCGAAAGTCTCGGCGGTCGAAAGCGCGATAGGGAACATGAGCGCGGCCGCCGCGTTGTTGGTCACCACCGCCTTGAGCGCGATGGTGACGAGCACCAAACCGAGCAGCACGCCGCTCGCTCCGAAATCACCCAGCCCATCCGCGAGAAGACCGGCGATCGTCGCCGCGAGACCGGACGCGTCGAGTGCCGCCGCCAGACCGAACGCGGCCGCGATGACCAGCACCACCTCGAGGTCCACCGCCGACTTGGCCTCGCCCGGGGTCAAGACCTTGAGGCCGACCAACGCGAGCGCGCCGAGCAGCGACAAGTGCAGGATCGGCTGGAGACCCAAGCCCGCGCCCACGACGATCGCCGCCCCGACCAGCGCCACGATCCCCGCCTTGCGCGTGGCCGCGGGCGGGCTCCCACCGAGGCGCGACACCAGCAGGAAGTCGGTGCGGTCGCGCCACCGGTCCTTGAACCCACTGTCTGATACGAGCAACAACGTGTCGCCGACACGCAACGGTACGGTCCCCAGCTTCTCGCGCACGCGCTCGCCCGCCCGGTGGATCGCGACCACGGCCGCCTGATAGCGGGAGCGGAAGTCGGTCGCGCGCAGGGTCTTCCCAACCAGCGGTGAGGCGGCGCCCACGACGACCTCGAAGAACGTGTGGCGCGGGGACGCGAAGTCGAGCAGGTGCTGCTCCTCGGTGGACGCGAGACCTTTGATGGCCTGAAGGTCCACCACCGTGTCCGCGCGCCCCACGAAGACGAGCACGTCCCCCCCGCGCAGCACCGTGCCGGGCCCCACCGGAGCGATCGCCTCGCCACCGCGCTCGAGCTCCGCGAGGAATACCCCCTGGAGGTGACGTAGCCCCGCCTCTTCCACCGCTCGCCCGACCAGCGGCCCGCCCTCCTGGACACGCATGGTCACGACAAACTCCCGCACGTCCTCCTGGATCTGTCGCCGCGCGGGCCGCCGATCGGGCAGCACCCTGGGGGCCAGCAGCACGATGATCACGAGACCGATGAGCGCGATGGGCAGCGCGTAGCGCGTCAGCTCGAACATGGCGAGCGGCTCGTGGCCCGACGCCTCGAGCAACCCGGAGACCACGAGGTTGGTGGACGTACCGATCAGCGTAACCATCCCGCCAAGAATGGCCGCGAAAGAAAGGGGCATGAGGTAGCGGGACGGCGACTGTCCGCGCCGATGGGCCCACTCGGTCACCTGCGGCACCAGCATCGCGACGATCGGCGTGTTATTGAGGAACGCCGACGCCGCCGCCGTGGGAAAGACGAGTCGCGCGAGCGGCAGCCGTGTGTGGCCCTTCTCGCCCAGCACCGCGTTCACGACCGGCTGGAGCGCCCCGGTTTTCTCGACCGCGCGCGCGAGCACGTACAGCGCCGCCACCGTGATCGGCGCTGGGTTGCTGAACCCTTGAAAGGCTTCGGCGGGCGTGATCACCCCGGTCACGAGCAGCACCACGACGGCGCCCACGATCGCCACCGCCGGCCCCAACAGATCGCGCGCAAGCACGTACACGACCCCGAGGAGAACGGCGAGCGTGAGCCAGGCATCCAAGCCCATCTACCTACCCTGCCCCTCTACTCTGGGCCCAGGAGACCTCAAGGCCGTCATCCGACGCGTTTTCGCACTTGCCTGCGCTCTTTCGGTTCGGTCATCGCCGAGCGTACATTGCATCTTGGCACCTCAACAATCCATGGGGTGTCGATGCCTGAAGTCCAACTGGATGCCCGAGTCGCCAAACTGGAAGGGCGTGTGGACGGTTTCGAGGGACGGTTCGATAGCCTGGAACGCCGATTCGACAGCCTGGAGCGGCGGTTTGACATCATTGACCGCCGGTTCGAGGCGATCGACCGCCGGTTCGAGGCCATCGACCGCCGATTCGAAGCCATCGACCACCGGTTCCAGGTCGTCGACCGCCGGTTCGAGGCCATCGACCGCCGGTTCGAGGCCATCGACCACCGATTCGATGCCCTCGAAGCCAAGCTGTCCAAGCAGTTCTATTGGCTCGTCGGCGGACAGGTCACCGTCCTCGTAAGCGTGATCGCGGTTCTGGTCGGAGCGCTCTTCCTGAGGTAAGACGGCGTACACGCAGCAACGGGCAGCGAGCAACGGGCAGCGGGCAACGTACGTCCGCGACTAGGGTCCGCGCTCGCGTGGAGTGGCCAGCGCGGAGCATCACGTATCATGTCTCACGTTTCACGTTTCACGTATCACGTTTCACATTTCACGTTTCACGTTTCACGTTTCACGCTTCCCGCGCATCGCACGTTCACCTCACCCCGCCCCCACGTACCCTTCCTTCTCCAGATACAGCACGATCTGCTGCGCGGCCTCTTCCGGCGTGACCTGCGTCGTGTCGATCACTACCTCGGCGTCCTCCGGCTCCTCATAGGGATCGGAGACACCCGTAAACTCCTTGAGAATCCCCGCGCGCGCCTTGGCATACAGCCCCTTGCGGTCGCGCTGCTCGCAAACCTCCACCGGCGTCGCCATGTGCACCAGGATGTGTCCGCCCCCCTTCTCGATGAGCGCGCGGTTCTCCTTGCGGATGGCGTCGTACGGCGCGATGGGCGCGCAGATCGCGATGCCACCGTTCTTCGTGATCTCGCTCGCCACGAAGCCGATGCGGCGGATGTTGATGTTGCGGTGTTCCTTCGAGAAGCCGAGTTCCGACGACAGGTGCTTCCGGACGAGGTCGCCGTCCAGCAGGGTGACCGGCCGGCCGCCCATCTCGAGCAGCTTGACGAGCAGCACGTTGGCGATCGTGGACTTGCCCGAGCCCGACAGGCCGGTGAAGAAGACCGTGAACCCCTGCTTGTGCCGCGGCGGGTGGCTGCGGCGCAGCTCGGCCACGACCTCCGGATACGTGAACCACTCCGGGATGTCGCGCCCGTCCTGGAGCCGTTCCCGCAATTCGGTTCCCGAGATGCTGAGGGTCTTGACGCCCTCCGCGACCTCGTCCTCCGGCTGGTAACGGTCCTCCTCCGGCAGGTACACCATCATCTTGAACGGCACCATCGCGACGCCCAACTCCTCCTCGTGCCGGCTCAGAAGCTCCTGCGCGTCGTAGGGACCGTAGAACGGTGTACCGGCCGAATCGCTCCCCGGACCGGCGTGGTCGCGGCCCACGATGAGGTGCGTGCAGCCGTGGTTCTTGCGGATGATCGCGTGCCAGATCGCCTCCCGTGGGCCACCCATCCGCATCGCCAGCGGCAGGAGCGAGAGCATCGCCGTATTCCGCGGGTAGTGCTGCAACAGCGCCTGGTAGCATCGCACGCGAGTGTAGTGGTCCACGTCGCCGGGTTTGGTCATGCCCACCACCGGGTGGATCAGCAGACTCGCCTGCACTTCCTTGGCGGCGCGAAGCGTCAGTTCCTGATGCGCGCGATGCATGGGGTTGCGCGTCTGAAACGCGACGACCTTGCGCCAGCCGAGTTTCCCGAACTCGTCACGCAGCTCGGCGGGCGTGCGACGCAGGCGTGGATAGTCGTAGTGGACCGGTGGCGCCAGCGCTTCCACGCGGCCGCCGACGTACCACGGGTGGGCGCGGTTCATCAGGTACGCCACCGCCGGATGCTCCGCGAGGAGGGGTGCGCGGGACGCGGGGCGCGGGACGCGGTCGATCGGACCAAACACCTTTACTGCCTCTCGCTCCTTGTCGGGCTGCCACACGTCCTCGACGTGCAGTACCGCCAGCATCACGCCCTCGGCGTCACGCAGTGCCAGGTGCGAACCGGGCGCCAGTTTCTTCGCCAACTCTTCGGTCACGTCCAGGGTAATCGGTATCGGCCACAGTGTGCCGTCCACGAGCCGCATCGTCTCGACGACGCTGTCGCAGTCGGCTCGGGTCATGAATCCGGTGAGCGGAGAAAACCCGCCGTTCACCAACAGATCGAGGTCACAAACCTGGCGTTCGGTCAGATCCCAGGAGGGCCAGTCGCGGGACGCGTCCTTGAGTTCCGCCGCGCGGTCCGGCGCGACGACGAGGTTGACGAGGGTTCCGCCGTGGGGTGCGATGAGATGGTCGGGCATGGTCTTTCAGTGACGTGAAACGGGAAATGTGAAACGTGAGACGTGATTTCGTGATGCGTGAGACGTGAAACGTGAAACGTGAAACGTGAAAGGTGAAACGTGAAACGTGAAAGGTGAAACGTGAAAGGTGAAAGGTGAAACGGGAAACGTGAGACGTGAAAGGTGAAACGTGAAACGTGAAACGTGAAAGGTGATACGTGTCCTGCCGCCTTGTTTCGCGCCCGCAGGCGTAGTTCTGGTTTGTTGGACCCGCGCGATCACATTATCGTAGGCCATGGGTGCCTTCCGGGTTTCGATCGAGATGGCGCATCTGGACCGCGGGGAGTTTCGGGCGCTCGAAGCGCTCGTGGACACCGGGGCCACGTATACGTGGGTGCCGAGCGACGTCTTGCAGCAACTGGGGATACAGCCCGAGGAAGAGTGGCCGTTCGTGCTCGCCAACGGCACGGAGGTGAGGTATGCCGTGGCCTGGGCACGGTTGAGGATCGGGCGGCACGCACAACCCACCATCGTCGTCTTCGGCGACGCCGGCTCCGAGCCCTTGCTCGGCGTCTTCACGCTGGAGGGCTTTCGGCTCGCCGCCGATCCGGTGAATCGGCGGCTGATACGCGTACCGGCGCTGTTGAAGGGCGCGGCTTGAAAGAACCCTTCACCCTTCACCCTTCGGCCTTCTGCCTTCTGCCTTCTGCACCTCCCTCATCCTGTCGCTCGCGCCGGTGCGGCGCAGTGCTTTAAGGGCCCGCGCGTAGGTCTCCGGCGCTCCGGCGAGAACGCCCTTCGTCTTGGGAAACGGCTGATTGAACACGAGCGGGTGGCCGAACAGGTCGGTCGCAATACCCCCCGCCTCTTCGACGATGAGGGCCCCGGCACACACGTCCCATTCGTGTTTGGGACCGCGGGACCACGTGACGGCGGCCTCACCGGCGGCAACCAGCGCGAGCTTGTACTGGATCGAACCGATGGGACGAAGGTCCCAGTCGTGCTCGAACGGCTCGAATTCGCCCCGGCGGATCTCCGACCGCGACGCCAACACCGTCGCCCCTTCCGCCACCGTAATGCGTTTCCCGCTTCCCTCTTCCCTTTGCCCCTTGCCCCTCGCCCCTTGCACCCCAATCGGCTCAGCCCTTCCCGCTTCCCCCTTCCCGAAATACGCCCCCTTGCCGCGCTCCGCCCAAAACGTCTCACCCGTCGCCGGGTTGTGCACGACGCCGAGCACCGGTCGCCCATCGTCCACCAGCGCGATGGCCACGGTGTACTGCGGCACGCCCTCGATGAACTCCTTCGTACCGTCCAGCGGATCGACCACCCACAGGCGCGGCGCCGCGAGACGCGCGCGGCTGTCCGCGGTCTCCTCGGAGAGCCAGGCACACGGATCGAGGTCGAGCAGTCGATCCTTGAGCAGGGCGTCGGCTTGGCGGTCGGCTTCCGTGACGGGGCCGGCGGAGTCTCGCTTCTGTTCCACGTCGAACGCGTCAGCCCGGACGCGCTGAATGGCCTCGCCGGCCTCGCGGGCGGCGGCGATGACGGCGTCGACGGAGATCATGGGAGTGAAGAGTCGATGGGCGATGGGCGATGGGCAAGTGGCAAGCTGGGTACTGGACGCAAGGCGCTGGACGGTGGGCTCGGGAAGCGGGAAGCGATCTGCCCTCCCGCTACCCCAGGATCGCTTCAACGGACAGGACCGCGCTTGGAAACCTGAGCGGCGCGAGCGCGTCTCCCCGAAACGCGACACGCAGGTCGGTGTAGGCGTCCGCCAGGGGATCGCGATAGACGACGATGCGCTCCGCCGACAGATCCACGAGCCAGGTTTCCGGAACCCCGGAGCGTGCGTAGAGCGGCACCTTGACGTCCCGGTCATAGGCCACCGTGGTATCCGCTACCTCGATCACGAGCAAGACGTCGGCGGCGCGTGGGTGTTGGCGGTATCCATCGGGGCGCGGGGCGAGCAATGTGAGATCGGGCCGCGGCGCCTCGCGGGGGCCCAGCACGACCGGGTTCTGAACGTCGATGAGGGCAACCTCCAGAAGCTGCCGCGCCAGCAGACGGTTGAGTCGCCGGACGCAGCTCGCATGGCGGTCGCCAATCGGGCTCATCTCCACGACCTGACCGCCGACGAGCTCGACACGCTCGTGCTCGCTGAGGATGCCCAGCTCAGCCAACCGCTGGTACACCTCCACCGTGAAAGGACCTTTGAGCAGATGCTGCGCCATGCGCACAATGTCGGCTCGGCGAGAGGGCCGAGTCAATGATCGAACATGACGACTCGATCTGCGTCATCGAAAAAGCGCGGCGTGGGGCGGAATGAAGCAGCGTGCAGCGTGAAACGTGAAACGGGAAACGGGAAACGGGAAACGTGAAAGGTGAAACGTGAAACGGGAAACGTGAAACGTGAAACGTGAGCGGGGCGCCGCTCTGCGTGGTTTTGCCTATTCGCCGGATCGATCCTACATTCATGTTAAGCCGCTTCCCTGATGTCAGGAGCGGCCATGCCGGTCACGGCAAGACTGTCCAAAAAGTTCTACGTCGCCAACGAACTCGTGGACTGGTTCAACGCGGTGGACGCAAGCTATCGGTCGGAATTGCGGGAGCTGAACGAACTGAACTTCGCCCGGTTCGAGGCGAAGCTCGAGCAGCGTCTCGCGGAAACGAAGGCCGACCTCGTCAAGTGGATGTTCGTCTTCTGGGCGCCCACGGCGATCGGCGTGCTTGCGCTGCTGTTCAGGGGGTGAGGTCTTCCCTGCCGTCTGCCTTCTTCCTCTTCCACCACCCTAACCGCTCGGCGAGGGTCTTCTCAAACCCCCGGTCGGTCGGCTCGTACCACTTAGCGCCACGTAATTTCTCCGGCAGGTACTCCTGACCCGCCGCAATCCCGTCGTCCTCGGCGTGGTCGTACCGGTACCCCTCCCCGTAGCCGAGGTCCTTCATCAGGCGCGTCGGCGCGTTGCGGATGTGGAGCGGGACCGGCTCGGCGGGCGTATCACGCGCGGCACGCATCGCCGCGCCCCACGCCTCATAGGTGCGATTGGATTTCGGAGCCGTCGCCAGGTAGATCACCGCCTCCGCCAGCGCCAGCTCGCCCTCGGGGGACCCCAGGAAGTGATAGGCGTCCTTGGCGGCGATGGTGACCGCGAGCGCCCGGGGGTCGGCCAACCCGATGTCCTCCGTGGCCATGCGAACCAGTCGACGCGCGAGGTAAAGCGGATCTTCCCCGCCGTCGATCATCCGCGCCAGCCAGTAGAGTGCCGCGTCCACATCCGATCCGCGCACGGCCTTGTGCAGCGCCGAGATGAGGTTGTAGTGCTCTTCACCGGATTTGTCGTAGCGGGGGAGGCGGCGGGACAACACCTCCGCCACCACTTCCCGTGAAACGGGAAACGTGAAGCGTGCAACGTCGCGCGACACGTGATCCAGCACCGCCTCGACCGCGTTCAGCGCACGCCGCGCGTCTCCATCCGCATGGGTGACGATAGCTTCAACCGCGTCCTGCTCCAACGCGATCGAGCGAGCATCCTCACTATTCACGTTTCTCGTTTCCCGTTTCACGCCCCTGGCAACGATCGTTCGAACTGCCTCGTCGGACATCGGCTCCAACACATACACTTTCACCCGCGAGAGCAACGCACCGTTCAACTCGAAGCTCGGGTTCTCCGTTGTGGCACCGATCAGCGTGATGACGCCCTGCTCGACCGACGGGAGAAACGCGTCCTGTTGCGCCTTGTTGAACCGGTGGATCTCGTCACAGAAGAGAATCGTTCCCCGACCTTCCAACCGCTGTCGCTCCCGCGCGTCCTTGATGACCTCACGCACGCGTGGCACGCCGTCCGTCACGGCGCTGAACGGCTCGAAGTGGCGATCGGTGTAGTTGGCGACGAGACGCGCCAGGGTCGTCTTGCCGGAGCCCGGCGGACCCCAAAACACCATGCTCGACACCGATCCGGTCTCGATCGACTGCCGCAGCGGTTTGCCCGGACCGACCAAGTGCTCCTGGCCCACGAACTCGTCGAGCGTCGTGGGGCGGAGACGGTCGGCGAGGGGGCGGGGGTCGGGGCCGGCCGAGAAGAGGGAGGGGTTAGACACGAGATGTAGGTGAAAGCTGAAACGTGAAACGTGAAACGCTCCGGCGCCATTTCGATCCGTCGGGCGTCACAATGATGATGGTCGCCGCTAGGTCCTGTGCGACACTCCACCTATGCACAAACTCGAGTCTCTGGACGTTTGGAAAGTCTCCCACAGCACCGCCGTCCTCTGCTACCGTGTCACGCTGACACCGCCGTTGAAGCATCACTTTGCGGCCGCTGATCAGATCAGACGGGCCGCGGTCTCCATTCCGGCCAACATCGCGGAGGGCTACGGACTCTACACTCGACCCCAACTGATACGCCACCTGCGCATCGCGCTGGCTTCGGCGTACGAACTGCGAACGCACTTGGAGATAATGTCTGACGTCGGCCTACTGACGACCGAAGATAGCAATCGGACCACTGAACTTGTGAACCGCACCATCCGGCTCTTGATCGGTACGCTGCGGGGACTGGAACGGAAACGAGACTAACGCCGTCCAGTCTCTGTCGCACCTTTCACCTTTCACGTTTCACCTTTCACCTTTCACCTTTCACCTTTCACGTTTCACCTTTCACCTTTCACCTTTCACGATTTCCCGTTTCACCTTTCACGTTTCACCTTTCACCTTTCACGTTTCACCTTTCACGTTTCACCTTTCACGCTTCACGTTTCACCTTTCACGTTTCACCTTTCACGTTTCACCTTTCACGCCTACACCACCCTCTCCAACACCTCGCTCACGACCCAGAACCCTCCTGCTCCGGCGAAAAAGATGACCGGCAGCCTCCACCCTTTCTTCCCCTGGAACTCCGGGACGAGGTTGGACGCGCCGACGTAGATGGTCACGCCCGCGGACAGTGCCAGGCCGTGCGCCGCCAGGAAGGCCACGGAGTCGGTGACCACCACGCCGAGCACGGTGGCGATGCCGAGCAGCGCCGCGCTACCCAGGGCGGTCCGGGCGCGGATGCCGCCCGCCACCTGAAGGCTGGTGATCGTGAGGCCCTCCGGAAGCTTGTGGAGCAGGATCGCGAGGAAGAGCAGGATGCCGAGCTCCTGACTCACGCTAAAGCCGCTGGCGATGGCCACGCCGTCAAAGAACGTGTGCAGCAGCAGACCGACGAGCGCGGAGATACCCGCGACGCGGGTCACATGGTGGGTCTCCTCGCCGAAGTGGAAGTGTTCGGTGGCAGTGTGCTGGGTGAGGTGGACCAACAGATACCCGAGGAGCACGAACGGGGCGGCCTCCGCGCCCCCACGCGCGAACGCCTCGGGCAGTACTTCGACGATGGCGACGGCGAGCATGAACCCGGCCCCGAAAGCGACGAACCCCGCGACGATCTGGAAGCCCAGCCGCGCTCCGCGCACCGCGACGACCCCCCCGACGAGGTTGCCGAGCGCGGCGATGACGGCGAAGGTCAGCGCTTGACTCACGGACGGACTTGACAAGGGTGAAAGGTGAAAGGTGAAATGTGAAACGCGGGGTGCTGGGCGCGGGGCGCTGAGTGTAGGCGACGCCAGGTGCAACGTGCAACGTGCAACGTGCAACGTCCGTCATGCGAATCCCGAACTCCGACGCACGATGCACACTGCACCCTGCGCGGTAAACCCACGATCACGCCTCTCCCCCCTTCACCATTCCGAGCAACTCCTCCTTCGTGTTCTTGGCGGGATCCTCGAGCACAGCATCCAAGAGATTGCGCAGCCGCGCTCCGATTTCGGGGCCTTCAGGCACGCCCGCCGCGATCAGATCGTTTCCGGTAACCGCGAGATCGGCAATCGTGAGCGGGGCGCCGGACGACCGGACGCGCTCCACGGCGTCCCTGAGCTCGGCCCCCCACCCCTCGGCCACCGCGACCGTGACGACGTCATCCACGGCGGCGCCGGCTTGTGACATCCAGCGCCGCACGGCTTCCTCATCGTCCACGGGCGGTGCAGTCTCCCGATGTACCGCGATACTCCTCCCCCGCTCGATCTCCGCCCGCGAGCACTTGAGCCTCGTCAAGGTCGCAACAGGATCGTCGGACAGGTAGGCGGTGATCAGTACCGGATCCCGCGGCAACTGATCAGCGACCTCCCGTTTCACGTTTCTCGTCTCACGTTTCACGACTTCCGCCATCCACTTCTGGAGCCCCCCTACGTCCCCCCACAACCTCACCAACTCGCTGGGCCGCTGGGCGGTCGTCAGGCCCTTGAACCACTCGTCCCGCACGCGCTCCGCCGACAGATGCTCCAGTCCGTCCACGCACGCCAGCATCGCGTCCCACGTGCGGGCGTCAATGGCGAAGTCGAACCGCGCGGCAAACCGGAGCGCGCGGAGAATGCGCAGGTAGTCTTCGCGGAACCGCCGCTCGGGATCGCCGACGGCGCGGATCAGCCGGCGCTCGAGGTCTCCCTGGCCGTCGAACGGATCGCGCCATTCGCCCGACACCGGGTGATACGCGATGGCGTTGATGGTAAAGTCCCGGCGCGCGAGGTCTTCGTCCAACGAGACACCGAACGCCACCTCCGCGTGGCGCCCGTCGGTCCGCACGTCCCTGCGAAACGTCGTGACCTCGTGGGGCTGCCGATGGGTGTCCAGTACCGCGACGGTACCATGCTCGACGCCGATCGGCACCGTGTGCTTGAAAAGCCGCATCACGTCGTCGGGCGTGGCCGCGGTCGCGAGGTCCACGTCGCTGTTGGCGTGGCCCAGCAGGTTGTCGCGCACGGCGCCGCCCACGCACCACGTGTCGAAGCCCGCCTCAATCAGACGAGCGGCGATGCGGTGTACTTCGGGCGGAATGTCGAGGGTGAGGGCCGGCATGGAGGAGAATATACGGCAACGTGCAGCGGGCAGCGGGCAGCGGGCAGGGTGCGGCGGGCGGCGGGCGGCGGGCAGCGTGTAGCGTACAGCGTGAAACGTGAAACGTGAAACGTGAAAGGTGAAACGTGAAAGGTGATACGTGATACGTGATACGTGATGCGTGAGACGTGAAACGTGAAACGTGAAACGTGATACGTGATACGTGATACGTGATACGTGATACGTGATACGTGATACGCGTGAAAGGTGATGCTGGATGCTCTTCGCTGGCCATGCCACGCGAGCGCGGACCCGAGTCGCGGATGCACGCGTCAGTGCCCTGCCCTGGCATGATTTCACCGGCGAACGCACTGCAGCGTGCGGCGGGCGGCGTGCAGGGTGCAGCGTGCGGCGTGTAGCGTGCAGCGTACAGCGTGCAACGTGCAGCGGGCGGCGGGCGGCGGGCGGCGGGCGGCGTGCAACGTGCAGCGGGCGGCGGGCGGCGGGCGGCGGGTCATGGTGCCCCGGGAACTCGGCGTTGTGGTCCTGCTCACGTGCGATTCTCGGTGTGCCGCCCTGGCTGCGAGCGCATGGTGGTCTTCCGATGGTCGGGGCCACGACAGCGCGCAACTCACGGATCAGCGCACGGGCGGATGAATTTTCGCCCGACGTCCACCACGTCTAAAGCAGATCGTCGTAGATCGCCATGTTGCGGGGGATCGCCACAGTTGGAGAGAACTCGTTCATGGCGCGCTCTCTGCCTCGTGCCCCAAAACGCCTTCGTAAGGCTTCGTCAGCGATCAGCGTGTTGAGTCGCGATGCCAAGTGAGCCGTGTCTCCAGGACGGTGCAGCAGGCCCGTCACACGGTCTGCCACGAATTCCGGAATCCCTCCAATATCACTCGCAACCACCGGCAGTCCTGACGCGGCAGCCTCGAGATTCACCAGCCCCGCCGCTTCGTGCCATATCGACGGACACACAGCGATGTCCGCAGCCTGAAAGAACGGTTCGGTGCGATCCTGGATTCCCCAAAACGTCACCCGGTGCGGGAACCCCTCCCGCACGACGCGGGACTCGAGATTCGTACGGCTCCCACCCTCTCCCAGAATCCACACGACGGCGTGCTCGGGCAACGACCGCATCGCATCGAGCAGAGTCTCAATCCCTTTCTGAGGAATGAGCTGGCCCACATAGAGAATCACGATCTTGTCGGCAACCCTGTGTTGCTTGCGGAACTCCTGGCGGCACGCTGCGTCAGGCGCGAAACGCTCCGGATTCACGAAATGCCACACGCGACCCAGCCGGGGCCAGATTCCCTCCTCACGAAGGCACGACACCACGAACTCACTCACACCGAGCGTTCTGCTATAGCCCGAAAGCAGGACCTGCTTGGCACGTCTCTTGAGCGGAGGGTACGAACGTACGACCGGTGGGGTTCGCGAGAAGTGGTCCGTGAAACACTGGCGGACCCAGGGGCAGACCGCGCGCAGGGACACATAGTATGGGTTCAGGACATCGTAGAAATTCCAGTGCACGATGTTGATGTGGTGGTCCAGGATCAGGCGTCGAAGTTTGCGTAGACGGGCGAGGTCGAAGGACCATAGGTCGACCGCGATGCTGGTTGGCCACAACGCGGTAAACCGCGCCGCCGCTCCCGAGTCCTGAGGCGGCATGAACACCGGGAGCAGCAATCCGCCTTTCTCCGCGCACGCAGCCATCATAGCAGTGATCTCCTCCTCGAACGATCCGAACTTCTGGCTCGCATCGAGGGCGGAAACGAAGAGCACGCGAGGTGGGGTTCCGCTCATCGGAACTGGGCTCGAGTAACTGGGGACACCGAGCGACCGCGAGTGCTACACGACGCGATCGTAGGACGTGCGTGCGCGCTCTTCCAGTGTCAAGCGGTTTTCGAGACAGCAACCGGACTCCCACCAGGTGGGTCGCTGGTACCAGATGTCCCGCACCGACGCCTCCTTGATGTTGCCGATGGGCGGCGCCGACGCGCAGACCCGAACGTCGCCGTTGGAGTGCACCTGCAACAGCGAGAGGGCCGCGCACAACGCCTTCTCTTCGTTGGCGGTGTGTGACTGCGTGGCAACGCGCCAGGCCGCCGGATCGCGGAAATACGGGATCATCACGCGCAGCTGATCCTCGCTGTTCGCAATCGCGAAGCCCTCCCGCTTCATCGCCAGGAGCCGTTCTACCGCCGCCACCGCGCGGCCAGGATCGTCAGGCCAGTTCGCGCTGTGGCGATACCACTCAGGATCCTCCGCCGTGTTGTAGTTCTGCTCGATCGGTTGAAAGAAGATGTCGACGCCATCCTGCGTCGCAAACTCGGCGAGCGGCACCAGATCATCGATGTTCTGGCGCATCACGACCGTCTTCAGACGGATCGAGTAGACCAGACGTTCTTCCCTGCGCAGCCGGACGAGCGTGTCGATCGTGCGGTGCGTCCATTCAGCAAACCCCGTCCGCCCGCGCACGGCCGAATGCACGTCGCCAATACCATCGAGGGATAACGTAAAGCGCCAAGGCCGGCTGCGCGCGGCATCGACGATCCGGGACTCGTCCTTCCAGTAGCCGTGCGTCAGCAGCTCCATCATGAGCCCCAGACGCGCGCCGTGACGCACGACGTCGACCGTCCACGGGTACAGGAGGGCTTCCCCGCCCGTCAGACACACATGGGTCGGCCCGATCCAGGAACGGAGGTCGGTCAGCACCTGGTTCCACTCGTCGACGGTCGGGCTGTCCTCCTTCCCGCGGTTCTTCCAAATGTCGCAGTGGACACACCGAGCATTGCATCGCTCCGTGATGAGGAAGGAAATCCACGTCGGGCGGCAGAACCGCGCGAACCGGCCACCGCCTACCCATCGCAAGCGGGAATTCCACCCGTCGTAGATCCGCTTCCATGCGGAGCGCGCAAGAGACGTCATGGTATCAAGGGTATCCTCGGGTCAGGCAGCGCTCCCGACCGCGTGCGCACCCCACTCGTAGCGGTCACGGAGCCAGCAAGGCGTCAACGATCCGCGTGCTGGCGTGTCCATCCCATAACTCGAGCGCCGGCGGGGGAGCGCGGCGCTCGGCGAGACGTTCCCGGACCGCACGGGTCACCGCGTCTCTCCCAGCATCCACGAGACGGTTGGTGCCATGCGACACGGTAATCGGACGTTCCGTGGTGGGGCGCACCGTCAGGCACGGCACCCCGAGAAACGTCGTTTCCTCCTGAATCCCTCCCGAGTCGGTGAGTACCAGCCGTGCGCGGGAGACGAGCCCCAGCATCTCGACGTATCCAACCGGATCCATGAGGCGAACGTCGCTCTCGAACCGCAGGCCGCTTTGCTCCATGCGGTCCCGCGTGCGCGGGTGAGCCGGAAACAAGACGGGCACCTCGGCCGCAACCTCGTCCAACGCGGCGACCAGCCCAGCAAGCTTCTCAGGATCATCGACGTTCCCCGGTCGATGCAACGTGACCAGGACGAACGACTCCGGCGCCTCCTTCCCCGCAATGCCGGAGGCCCCATCCAACGCATGCACGAGCGAATCGATCATGACGTTGCCCACGAATTTGATCCGCTCCGCCGCAACGCCCTCGGCGAGGAGGTTCTCATCCGCGTCCCGCGACGGCGTGAACAGGAGATCGGCCAGCCGATCGGTGACGACTCGATTGATTTCCTCCGGCATGCTCCAATCCCGACTGCGTAGTCCCGCCTCCACGTGGCCCAGCCGAATCCCGAGCTTGGCTACCACCAGCGCGGCAGCCACCGTCGAGTTGACGTCCCCGTAGACCAGCACCGTGTCGGGCTGCTCCTCCAGCACGAGGGGCTCGAGGCGTTCCATCATGGCGGCGGTCTGCCGCGCGTGGGAGCCCGACCGCACGTTCAGATTGTGGTCCGGCGTCGGGATCCGGAGATCGTGGAAGAACGCCTCGGACATGCCGGCATCATAGTGCTGACCGGTATGCACGATCACGTGTTCAACGGCCCGCGCGGCAAGCGCCCGCGCCACCGGAGCGAGCTTCATGAAGTTTGGGCGGGCGCCGACGACGGAGAGGACGCGCACCGAGCCTATCTGAAGATCGCGATGAGGCCGAAGATGGAAGCGGGTAGCGCCAGGAGTAGCGCGACACTCCTGAGTGGGCGCTCGAATCCGCCCAAGGATGTCTGCGCGGGAACCGTGATCCGGTCGCCCGCCCGCAGGTTCAACTGGTCGAGAGTGGCGCCTTCGGCCAACGCCACGCGCGCGTCATCACCGGACAGCAGTCTTCGCTCTCCTCGGAGTATCCGCAAATCCTGAACGCGGGCGTTGCTCGCGGGCCCGCCCGCCCGCATCACCACGTCGGCCAGCGGGGTCTCCGACGGGATCACATAGAACCCCGGATTCCCAACGGCCCCCTCGACCGACACTCGAACCAGTGACTGCGCGCGCACATTGGGATCCCGCAAGTACCGGCGCAGGTGTTGGTCGAGATGGGTCCGCAGCTCGGACCGGAGCACTCCGCGCAGTTCCACTTCGCCCAGCTCGCCGAACTCGAGCTTGCGTCCCTGGGCGACCGTAAACGTGTCGGTGAGCGCCTCCTCCCCGGCCACCGTCAGTACCACCCTGTCTCCAACCTGAAAGTCCCCGGCGTCCAGCCTCGTGCGGACGAGCGAGGCCTCGTCTACCGCGCGCTGCCGCAGCCGATCGCTATAGGCCGTGGACTCGGCGGAGCGCTCGTAAAAGCCGAGCAGCGATTCGAGATCGTCGCGAACCAAGTACACCCGCCGGGGATCGACCTCGCCGGTGCTTTGCTGCGCGGGCAAGGCGCCCGCAACACCGCTTAATGCCACGAGGGCCAGCGTGAGATGTCGCATCAGCATAAGATAGCAGATCGTATACCCCGCGAGGGCCCGATCCGCCGTACTAGACGTCGGACTCGCTCGAGGCCAACAGCGGAGCGGACCCGGCCCCGATCCCAAAACGTGCGAGGCGGCTCAACCCATCGAGCAGCACTCCGTCCGGATCCGCGAGCGGCATCAGGCGGCCGCAGCGCCGGCAGAACAGCGTCGCCACCCAAGCGCCCGCATGGTCGCGTTCCGTGCCTCCACGGTGAGCGTCGGAGCCGGCTTCCCGACACGAGTCACACAGCACATCCCCCTCCTGTTTGGTGCCAGCCTCGACTTGCCATCAAGATCGGGGCCAGGGCCCGGCGGTCCAAGCCACGGGACATAATGTGTTCTGGGATAGAGACTTACCGCAACGTCGCTCAAGAACTCGGGGATCTGTCTGTCGACGTTGCGCAACTGCTTCACCAGGCGCCGCACTTGTGGTCGGTTCACCCCGCATGGACAGAGTGTAGCAAGAAGGACATCGCTAACGATCTGTTACACAACGACTTACGTTACAACCATACCGACCGGGACGCGGCACGAACTATGCGCGTTCCGCAAGCAGCCGACCGGAAGTCATCGATAAACTCAACCTGGGTATTGCCCGCAACCCAAGCATTCACAATATTTTGCGCTCAATGCCCCCGCAACCGCGACCTCGACCACCGGTGGTCCTGATCATCGACGATCAGGAATGGTCCACTCGGTCACTCGAGAGCATCCTGCAGCCGAACGGGGTTGCGGTGATGCGGGCCTATACCGCCCGAATGGGGCTCGAGCGCGCGTTTGCCCACGTCCCTGACGCCATTTTCATCGACATCAGCCTGCCCGACGGGAATGGGATCGAAGTCTGCCAAACGCTCCGCGAGAACCCTGAGATTGGCGCCGCGACTCCCATTTTTGTCACGAGCCCGGAGCGTCCCACTCGCCAGCAGCGGCTGGACTCGTTTCGCGCAGGGGCGTGGGACGTGGTGGGATACCCCATCGACGCCGAGGAACTGGTTCTCCGGTTCGAGTCGTTCATGCAGTCCCGCTACGCGGCCGAGCGTCTTCGCGAGGGCGGTCTGATCGACGAGGCGACGGGGCTCTACAACGTGAAGGGACTCGAGCGCCGGGCCAAGGAGGAGGGCTCGCTGGCGTATCGGAAGGGGGAAGCGCTCGCATGCGTGGTGATGGCCCCCCGAGACCAAGTGAGCGACGACGCCCACGCCAACGAGCTGGCACGCTCAATGGCCGATGTGTTGCGGCAGGTGGGACGGATCTCGGACGTGATCGGGCGACTGGGCAAGACGGAGTTTGCCATCATCGCTCCCGCGACGAACTTTGACGGAGCCCTTGGCCTCGCCAATCGGATTCGCGCGGCGGTCAGGGAGTCGTTCGCTGACGGCGCCACGAGCGCGCTCGACCTCCGAGCGGGGTACGACGCGGTGGATGACGCACGCAAGACACCCGCGTATTCCGAAGAACTGCTTCGTCGAGCGACCATCGCCCTCAGGAAGTCCCGGTTCAATGGTGCGACGGAATGGATTCAGCCCTTCGAACCGCGCAACTGAGCTAGCGAGGAGCGAGACGAAGCGGCGATACCATCCCCAGCCTAGCCGGCCTGCTCTATCAGCTTCGTCGGATCGCCCTCGTCCTCGGTCTCGTCGGCCGACTCGTAACCCGGCATGTAGTAGCTGTAGTACCCGTAGCCATACATGCTGCTCGCGGCGTCGTCCTGGACGTCATTCAGCACGGCTCCCAAGACCCTGATCCGCAGCCGCTCGAGCATGTCGAGCTTGGCCTCGGCGAACGATCGATCCGTCTGTCCGGTGCGCAATACGATCATCAGGAAATCCGACAAGTGGCCGAGGCCGAACGCGTCGACTCCCGCTCCCAGAGGCGGGCTGTCAAAGATGATGACCTCATACTGCTGGCGGAGCGCCGCCACAGCCTCGGCCATCCTCGACGAGCCGAAGAGCTCCGGCGCTCCGCTCAGACGCGTCCCGCACCCGATAAAATCGAGCCGGTCGTATTGCGTGCGCTGGATGACCGAAGGCAGTTCCTGGTTCTGCGCCAGCGCATCCGTAAGGCCGGGTTTTCGCTGCGTGCCCAGCACCCGATGCAGGGCGCCGCGCCGGCTGTCGCCATCGATCAAGAGTGTCCGGTACCCGGCGTCCGCAAACGCGAGCGCCATGTTGGAGGACACGAACGACTTTCCGTCACCGACCCCGGGGCTGGTGACCGTGACCGCAAAGGGCCCGCTGGAGCCACGGGCATGGAGCAAGTTGAGCCGAATGCCACGCATGGACTCGATCACCGGCATGACGTCGCCGAATGGCTTGGCGCCCTTCCCCACCTTGAGACGGGGCACGACGCCGAGAATGGACAGCCCCAGATCCTTGGTGATCTGCTCCGGGTAGCGCACGCGGCGATCCATCCGATCGAGCAAGAACACCAAGGCGCCCGCAAGTCCAAGTCCACCGAGTACTCCCATGGCCAGCATACGCCACCCCGTGTTCCGCAGCGGGTTTTGCGGCACAATGGCGGGATCCAGAATGCGCACGTCGGGAATCGAGCTCAGCTCGGCGAGCCGCGCCTCCTCGTATTTCTTCTGGAGGGTCGAGTAGAGATCCTCGGCGATGGCCACGTCGCGCTCCAGCCGCGCTTCCTGAATCGCTCGCGGCGGAATCCGGGCCAATTCCCCTCCCGCGGCGCCGATCTGCGCATCCAACGCCGCCGCCCGCGCGGCCAGCTCGGTACGCAACCCCATGGCCAGGTCCGGGATCACGCTCGTCCGGAGGTTGCGCACCTCCTGCGCCAGTTGCCGGGTGGCCGGGTAGTCATCCGTATAGCGTGTACGTAACGCGTGCAGCTCCGCCTGCTGATCGGTGAGGTCCGTGAGTGCGCGCGTCAGCTCCGCGTTCCCCTGTACGGCCGGGATGACCTCGATGCTGGCGGGGTTGAACGTGGAGTCCGCCATCTCGACTATCGCCCGGTCAAGCGCGTCGATGTCGCGGCGCGTCTCCTCGCGCGAGACCTGCATGCCGAAGAAGTTGCCGAACACCGACGTCTGCGTCATTTGGAGACCAACCGCGACGGGCGTCGAGGCCTCGGAGGGCAGCGTGATGGTCTCGACCTTGAACAATTGGAGCGCCAACTCCGCGTTGCGGAGGTTGGCCTCCGCATCCTTCATCTGCGTTTGGAGAATGCCCGCGAGTTCGCTCACCTTCTCGCGCTTGAGGTCCGTGGCAACCTCGATGAAGCGGTCGAGCAGCACGTTGATCGTCTTGGCAATGCGCTGCGGATCCGAACCTTGAAGCGCGACGCGCAGGAAGTTGCCATCCCGCAGCATCTGCGTACCCACGTCGGTGCCGAGCTGCCGCGAAACATCCCGGGGATTCACCACGGAAAACTTCACTTCGTCCTTCGACATCATCCCGGCGCGCGGCGCCCACGCGAACCCCAGCGACCTGCCGATGGAGTCCCCAACGGCGACTTCCTCGAGCACCGTATCTTCGCCTCGCTTGAGGGTGAGTCCATTGGGCGAGCGAACCAGGGTGAAGTCTCCGAGCGCGAACCGGGAAGCCAAATCGAAGTCCGCGAACAGCAGCGAATCGGACGGGTTCTGGAAGTTGACAAAGAGCTTGGCGCGGCGCACGGTCTCGTCGAGCACCACGTACGACTTCATCAACTCGACCCACCCCATCGACCCCAGGAGCTGCCCTTCCTGAATCGGCCCCCGCGTCGATGGCGCCGGTTGCACCCACACGGTGCCCTGCGCGATGTACTCGGCCGGCGTGACGCGCATGCCGATCACACCGCCCGCAATGCCGAGAAGCACGCATGCAAGCACCAGCCACTTGTGCCGGAGCAACGCGGCGAGCAGCTTGCGCCAATCCAGCCCCCCGGCCTCTTCGGCCGGCGCCTGCTGCACCATCGGTACCCCAGCCCAACCGGCCTGGACCGGGAGTTGGTTCCCCTGCTGATCGGGGCCGATGGGAAGGTTGGTGCTCATTCGATGGTCCTCGGTATCACCATGGTTCTCGAATCAATTAAAGGTAGCTGTCGTCGTTTGAGCAACAGCGGTGCCGTTATCGTACTCCCAAGTCCATCAACAAGTTGCGCCAATGGACCACACGGTCACCTGACACTTGGAAATTCAAAACGCTGCAGCAGCACAACATTTGTGTTGTGTACGTGCAACCACACTGACAAGCGCCTGTTACCGGCGCATCAGGCAAGCTGCGGTCTATTGATATCAAACTGTTATATTGCAATCAGTTACAATTGATGCACCGGCACATCAACATGTGGTCTGAATGATGCGTGCCGTAGCGGTCTGCCAACAGTGGCACGATCACGACTGCAAAGGTGAGGCATCCGCATGACCGGCACACCGACCGCGCTGGATATCGACCAGGCCGCGAAGGACTCGCTGCGGCTCCTCGTGGTGGATGACGAGCGTACGCTGCGGGAGAGTTGCCGCACGTTCCTCGAGAGCGAGGGCTACCACGTCGAGGTGTGCGCGAAGGGGGCGGAGGCGCGGGACGTCCTGACGCGCCGCGAGTTCGACATCGTGCTGATCGACCTCTACATGTCCGAGGTGCCGGGGCTCGAATTGCTCAAGGCATGTCTCGACAAGAGCCCGGACACGCTCGTGGTGGTCATGACGGGCAACCCCAGCGTTGGCTCCAGCGTCGAAGCGCTGAAGGCGGGCGCGTGGGATTACTTGACCAAGCCGTTCAACGCCACCCAGTTGCAGATCCTGGTGGGCCGCGCGGCGCACACGGTCCTCGTGGCTCGGGAAACCAAGGCCATCAACGAGGCCATCTCGCGTGAACACGGGCACTCCGACACGATCACCGTGCTGGGCGCCGCGCCGGGGTTCAAGCGAGCCATCGACTTGGCCCGCAAGGTAGCGCGTACGGATGCGTCCGTGTTCATCAATGGCGAGAGCGGGACGGGGAAGGAACTGATCGCGCAGTTTATCCACCAGTACAGCCGGCGCAGCAGCCGGGCGATGGTGGCGATCAACTGTGCGGCGCTGCCCGAGTCCCTGCTCGAGTCCGAGATGTTCGGGCACCGCAAAGGCGCGTTCACCGGCGCGGTGCGCGACAAGCCCGGCCTGCTGGAGGCGGCCAACGGCGGCACGATGTTCCTGGACGAAGTAACCGAGATGTCGATCCCCATCCAGGCCAAGCTCCTCAGAGTGATCCAGGACGGGGTGGTGCGCAGGGTAGGCAGCGAGACCGTGGACGCGATCGTGAACGTTCGGTTCGTGGCGGCCACCAATCGCGATCCCTTCGAGGCAACCGTGGACGGGCTGCTGCGGGAGGATCTGTACTACCGGCTGCGGGTGGTGCCGATCACACTCCCGCCGCTCCGCGATCGACAGCAGGACATCCCGCTGCTTGCGGACCATTTCCTCCGGCACTATTGGGCGCGCCACCGCGACCCGGAGCTCAAGATGCCGCCGCTGTCCGATGCGGCGCTCGCGGCGCTCCGGTCCCATCCCTGGAAGGGAAACGTCCGCGAACTCCAAAACGTCATCGAGCACGCCGTGGTGCTGGCGGACCCGGGGAATCCCCTGGGACCGGAGCACCTCCCCTTCGAGTCCGAGCACGTCCCGCGACCAGCCCGCGAGCATACGCCGAGTTACGACGCGCTGGTGGGGGAGCGCTATCACGACGCGCGGGAGAAGGTCATCGCGGACTTCGAGCTGGCCTACCTCACCGGACTCGTCAGCCGAGCAAAAGGCAACATGTCGAAGGCCGCCCGCATGGCCGGGGTCGACCGCACCACGCTGTACCGCCTGATGGAGAAGCACGGGCTGGAGCGTGGGTCGATGGTTGGGGGAGCATAACGACTCGTGAAACGTGAAACGTGAAACGTGAGGCGTGAAACGTGAGGCGTGAAACGTGATACGTGAAACGTGAAACGTGAAACGTGAAACGGGAGACGTGATACGTGAAACGTGAAACGTGAAACGTGAAACGGGAGACGGGATACGTGAAACGTGAAACGTGAAACGTGATGCGGGATACGTGATCCGGGATAGGTGATCCAGGACACTTACCGGAGTGGCGCGGCGGCCGTAAGTTTGCGGGGATGCGACAGATAGCCCGGTTCAGGCCGTCCCCCCAATGCTCCCCGTAGAGCTGGGTACCACCAAGGTGCCCCCGGTGGCCGAGCCCACACTTCCCAAGGCATTCGATCGCGAGCACGTGAGGCAGGAGTTTGCCGCGGTGCGCGGGCGCGTGCTGGCCGCTATCGATGCCAGGAGCGAGCGAGACCAGGCCGGGGAACTGCTCTCGGCGGTCGACGCGGCGATCTTCGCCGATCCCGGCACGGTGGAGATTCCGCAAGTCGCGAGTCCGCCGGCCCTCGAGGCGTTGCGTACCCGGGTGGTTCGGGCGTGGCTTCTCTCGGATCCGCCGCCGAGTGGATTTGCGGTCTTGGCGATCATGGCGGCCTTTGACAGCATCGCAACCGGCATCGGCGATCGCGTCGCCGAGGCCGCCCAGGGGGGGGCCGAGCGGACGTTCTCAGAGTGGCTCACGGGGCCCAGCGGCTTGGAACTCGTGGTGGAGGTGGCGCACGATCTGCGCTCACCGCTCACGTCGATTCTCTTTCTCGCGGAGACAATACAGCGCGAGCAAAGCGGTCCCGTGACCGATCTGCAAAAGCGGCAGCTGGGCCTCGTATACAGCGCGGCGCTCGGTCTCAGCACCTTGGCGAGCAACGTGATGGAGCTGGCTCGCGGCGGTACGCGCCTGGCGGACGACCGTCCCGCGCCGTTCTCCATCACCGACGTGCTGCAATCGGTGGCGGACATGGTGCGGCCGATGGCCGAAGAGAAGGGACTGACGATGCGGGTCCTCCCGCCCAAGGTTGACCACCGGCGCGGACCGGCGCAGGCGCTGAGCCGAGTGTTGCTCAACCTGGCAACCAACGCCATCAAGTTCACCGAAGATGGCTTCGTGGAGGTCACCGCCAAGGCGACGTCGCTCGAGGACATCGAGTTCTCGGTGCGTGACTCGGGTCACGGCATCACGCCGGAAGCGCTCGCCACGTTGTTCCAGCCGTTTCGGCCGGGTCCGAAGGGGGATGACATGCGGTTTTCGGGCACTGGGCTGGGGCTGGCACTCTGCCGGCGATTGGTCGGGGCCATGGGATCGACGCTCGAGTTCGAGTCGGATGCGTCGTGGGGCACACGGTTCTATTTTTCACTCACTCTGCCGGCGGCCTGACCCCGGTCGGGGCACGTTGGGAGGAACCACCGAGAGTTGCGCCACCACAACAGTTTACGCCCGGTTGTTGGCGGAGACCAACATGCGGTGCCCCCACGGCTATAACCTTGATGATCGATTGCCGACAATGGCAGACTAAGATATTGTATTGCAAAGAGTTACGCGTTGTCGACTCTTGCGCATGGCACTTGCAGGACGTAAGGCACAAACCATCCTCACACAGCGTAAGGCGACCCCGGTCGTCGGAAACACGAGCCACGAAACCACAGTGACATCGGTCGAATACGAGCAGGTTGTCCGCGGTCTCCGGCCGCTCGTCCACCGCGCGATCTCGGAGGCAAGCCGGGAGCGATGGTGGGCGGAGCGGTGTCGGCGAGCGGTGAACATCCTCGTGGCGTTCGTGGGTCTCGTGCTCATTGCCCCATTGATGCTGTTCATTGCGGTTGCGATCAGGCTCACGTCGCGCGGGCCGGTGATCTACCGGCAGCAGCGGGTGGGGCTGGATCGGCGATCGGCCGAGCGGCGCAGCGCCAACGGCCGGCGGGCGCAGGACGTCGGGGGGCGACCGTTCACGATCTACAAGTTCCGCACGATGCGATCGGACCGTGGCGCGGTTGTCCAGGAGCAGTGGGCCAGTCCCCACGATCCCCGGGTGACGACCATTGGCAAGGTGCTCCGTCAGTTGCGGCTGGATGAGTTGCCCCAGCTTGTGAACGTGCTCAAGGGCGACATGAACCTGGTGGGCCCGCGGCCCGAGCAGCCTGCCATTGCCTCCGAGTTGGGACGCCAGATCTCCGGCTATGCCGAGCGTCACCGCGTGCTCCCGGGAATCACCGGCTGGGCGCAAGTGCAGCACCATTACGACACGTGCCTGGAGGATGTGCGGAGAAAGGTAGCGCTCGATCTGGAGTACGTGGCGCGCCGGTCACTGACGGAGGACTTCAAGATCATGGCGATGACGTTGCCGGTGATCGTGTTCCGGAAGGGTGCGTGGTGAACATGACCGGCATCGCGCTTACTGACCGGACCGGCGCCAGGCAGCTCACGCTTCCGAGCGTTCCTCTGCTGCTTGGCGCGGCGGCGTTCGCCGTGCTGTATTGGGAGCCCATCGCCACGCTCTTGCGGGACTGGTGGAGCGATCCCGAAGCGGGGCACGGCCTGCTCCTCGGCCCGCTGGCGCTGTACCTGGCGTGGAAGAGTGGGATCCGCAAGGACGCGGTGGGCCAGCCCATGTTGGGGCTGGCACTGTTGGTGGGCGCGGTGCTGCTCCGTTACGTATCCGGGCTCGCGGCCGAGCTGTTCACGATGCGGCTCTCGCTGATGGGCGCGGCGGGCGCGCTCATTGTGTTCGCCTACGGGTTCCGCCAGCTCACCCGCTGGTGGCTGCCGGCTAGTCTGCTTCTGCTCTCGGTTCCCATCCCGGCGGTGCTCCTCGGCTCGCTGGCGTTGCCGCTGCAGCTCAAAGCATCGGCGATGGGCGCCTGGATGCTCGAGGCGCGGCACGTGCCGGTGCTGCTGGCCGGCAACGTGATTCACCTGCCCGGCCAGTCGCTGTTCGTCACCGAGGCGTGCTCGGGGCTCCGGTCGATCACTGCCCTGCTTGCCCTTGGAGTGCTGATCGGCGGCATGTGGCTCAAGACTCCATGGTCCAGAATCGCGATCCTGGCATTGGCGATCCCGGTGGCGATGTTGTTGAACGGGATCCGGGTGTTCCTCACCGGGTTCCTGGTGTACTACGTGGATCCCTCGCTTGGCGAGGGCGTGATGCACTTCACCGAGGGATGGGTGTTGTTTGTGGTCGCCTTCGCGATTCTCGGGGGAATCGCCTGGGTGACCAATGGCGTCGAGTCGGCGTGGCTGCGCCGCGGGGCGGCGGCGTGAAGGCGCCCGACTCGATGCGGTGGGCGGCGGTCGGCCTCCTGGGATTGGGGGCGATGTTCGTCGTGGGCGTCGACACGCAGCGTTCGATGCCGCTTGCCCAGCCGCTGGACGAGAGCATTCCAGCCGAACTCGGGGATGCGCGAGCGCGTGACGTGGAGGTCTCGGCGGCCGAGCTTCAGGCCGTCGGCGTGGACGACTACCTCATGCGATCGTATGAAGTCAGCGAAACGGAAGCATCGGGACACCTGCCGTTCACCCTGTACGTCGGCTACTACGCGCAGCAGATGCAGGGGCGGACGATTCACTCGCCCAAGAACTGCCTGCCTGGCGCGGGGTGGGAGGCGCTCACGTCCGAAACGGCGGTGGTGCCGCTCGCGAGTGGTGCGGCCGCGACGGTCAATCAATACATCCTCCAGCGTGGGGACGACCGGGCACTTGTGCTCTACTGGTATCAGGGTCGGGGCCGTGTGGCATGGAACGAGTACACCGTGAAATTCGATCTGCTGAAGGATGCCGCCTTGCGGCAGCGGAGCGACGAGGCCTTGGTGCGGATAGTGGTTCCGGTGGGTGAGGGCGGGATCGGGGCATCGAAGTTGCGGGCCATCGAGGTGGCTCAGAGCGTCGTGCCTGCCTTGAATCAGTCACTGCCGAGTTAGGGGGAGGGAGCGGGTTGACACAGATTCCGTTAGTGAGGCCGGAGGAGAAGGCGCGTGCGGCGGGGCCGTTTGCGCTGCCGCCGGCGGTCACGTACGCGGCCCTGGCCGCGGGCTTGATCTTTCTCATCGGATCGCTGGTGGACGTGGGGACGTTGTGGATCGGGCAGCGGCAGGAGGGACCGCAGTGGGAGTTCGTGGCAGTCGGAAGCACGCTCGAGGCGTTTCCGAGGTTCGCACTGGCGCTCGCCCTCGTGGGGCTGGGCCTGCACTCGCGAGTGCTGCTCGGCACGATTGCTTCAAAGCTCGTTCCCGTTGGGATGATCGTCTTCGCGTTCCTCGCCGGCGTTCTCGGCGTACTCATGGGCATGGATTATCTCGCATTGCGGGCCGAGGTTCTTCCCGAGGCCGCGCAAGTGTTTCGTAGCACCGCTATGAAGTCTGTTTCCCTCAGCGCGTTGTACGTCGTTGCGCTGATGCTGTTTGGCATTCTCGGCTTGCGGAGTGCCGGAACTCGATGAAGATCTGGGCGACGGATCCTGGCTCCGGTGCACGCAAGAAGCGTTCGGTCACGGCTTTTGCCGGTTCCGAACTTCTTGCTGGATGACCTTTTGCGTTATGAAGGGAGGTGAATCGATAGCATGAAGAGAACCTTTCTTGGGCTTGGGCTTGCGGTTGCCTTGTTCGTGGCCGCACCAAGCACAGCTCGAGCGAGTCTCGATCTCAACTCGAGCATGACGGCATTCTGTGTGGACGTCAACTGCACGACTGTGACCTTTGTCCTCAACATCGAGACGCAGGCGTACGTGCAGTCTGTGGACATCTTCAGTCTCAATACGGGTGTCTGGGCCTTCACCAGTTTGGTTTCGGTCAAGGACTCGAACGGGAATTCCCGTACATGGAACTCGACAGTTGGTGCAGGTGGTATCAAGATCCAACTGAACGAGACGTCAGCGCAGCTTGCGTCTGAACCGCTTTTTATCACGGTTGCGTTCGCCAACCAGGCACAGACGGCGGCTGGATTGTTCAATGGCGATCTGGTCTTTAGTGGTCTCGCGTATGGAGACTCGGTAAGCACGCTTCCATCTAACCAGATCAGCTTTGGCGGTACCGTCACGCCTGAGCCGATCAGCATTGCACTTCTCGGGACCGGCCTGGCCGGGCTCGCGGGAGTGGGTGCACGACGCCGGAAGCGTTTTCCTACGGAGTCCGAGTAGCTAGCGACTCGGGGGATGTAGGGGACGCTAGTAGTGGATAGAGGGTCCAGTCTCCGTCGCGACTGGGCCCTTTGTTTTGTGCCGCAGACTGCGCAGAACGTACAGAAACGCACGTGAACGGAGAGCCACAGGAGGCCCGGCGCTCACGACGGGTTGAGAGCGGTCACGGCGTGACACAGCATCTCATCCAGTTCCGCCGCACGCCGCGAGTAGTCAATCGCCGCGCGGTCGACCCGCGGCGTGTGAGCATCGCCCTTCCAGACGGACGCCACGATGCTCGCCAATGTCGAGACGTCGTCCGGCGGACAAGTCTCCACGCCAATGCGGGTAGCCTCTCGCGCCGACGCACTATCTCGTTCGGCAATGACGATGGTTCGCACGCCGCGGGCAGCACACTCGTACAGTTTCGACGGTACCTGCAACGGCTGACCTTGGGCGAGAACGACCGCCAGGCCGGCTCGACCGACCACGCGGTCTGCCTCTTCCCTCGACACCTTTCCGAGCAGTCTCACAGATTGCTGAAGGCCCGAGGCCGGAAGTGTCTCGTCTACGACTTTTCGTTGGCGCTCCTCGATGTGGCCGGCAAGTTCCAGGATCATGTCCTGGGGCGCGACGCCCGGATGCTGTTCGCGGAATCGCACAATCCCGTTTAGCACGGGAGCGATGCTGCGGTTGCCGTACAGCGTGCCAACGTGACAAATGGAGACCGGACGTGGCCGACGGCGGGCCGGTTCGCTGGAGTAGTCCTCTAGATCGACACCGTTGCGAAGTGTGTGGACTCGAGAGGCGGGGTAGGAAGCCTCAAACGCTGACGCCAACTCCGGAGTATTGGCGATCACGCCGTCCGCACGACCGATCAGCACTCTCTCCAGACGCGGGATGACTGCACGTGCCAACCGCGACTGATCGAACGGGCGCCACGGCGAGTTGTCTGACACGACCCGAGCCCAAGGATCGCGGAAGTCGAGGAACCAGGGAATGCTGTATTCCGCGCTGATCAACCGGGCAGCGATATGCACCGAATGAGGCGGTCCGGTGCTCACGAGAATCGGCGCTCGCCATAGTCGCAGGATCGCGCGAGCCTGCGCGACGGCAGGGATAATCCACCCACGTTCCGGGTCGGGAAAGTCGAGGAGAGCAGACACCTCGCGACGCAGGCTGCCCATTGCAAACCGGGCCGCCTCCGGCATCACTGACGCAGCGGTTGAGGCCGTCCGCGCAATGCGCCGTCCGGACCGACTGCGAAGACGCGAAACCACGCTGCGATACGCATCGTTCAATGTGGGGTACGGTACCAACCTATTCACGGCGCCTTCCTCCAGCATGTCGCCCGTGCCATCAGGGGCAGCAGCCGTAACGATGGCAGTCTCCCAACCGAGTCGCCGGAGGTGTTTAGTGAGGCCCGCCCACCGCATCCCACCCACGGCACCGTCGGGTGGGTAATGATAGGTCAGGACCAAGAGCTGCTTGCTGCCCAATGTCCCTCCGATAGCCTCACGCGTCGCCGCGAGCACATCGCCAGCCGGGCGTTGCTATAAGACAATGCTCCACAATATCTTACGATGTTTCTGTAAACCGCGATAGCCGGCAGCTTCCGCGCATAGAGCTGCGGTCAACCCAACCGCCGTCAGGGTCCGTGCATGACGCCTCGGCAGGATAATCGGCAAGTGTACCTTGCTCTTGCGCGCGCGCTGCTCGACGACGTCGGCAACGCCGACGTGAGACGCATACTGGACCGCGTCGCGCGGCTCGCGCCGCTGGCTGCGATGAACACAGCGCTCGACGCGGAGTTCGCTGGCGGTGACGCCGAGCAACTGCTCGATGCGGTCCTCCGCAACGACCTGGGTGACGTGGACGGTTGGAACCGGCGCGAAGCGGGAGACATCACGCTCGCGGCATTGGAGCGTCTCGGTGCACGGCTCGATGCCGACACCCTCGTCGCGGCCCTCGGCACGCTCCCATACCACTATGCCACCGAGCGCCAGCGGTCGCTCGTCGAACAAGCGCTGCGCACCAGCCCCAGACACGTCGGCTTGCTGCGGCGGGCGACGGACCTGCCGGGACCGGGGGACGTGAGCACGCTGCTGCGATACGCCGATTGCGATCGATCGCCCGGAGCAGCCCGACAGGTCGTCGGCAAGCTGGAGCCGTTCAGCGACGGAATGCCGTCAGCACGGGTCGCGTGCGTGAGCACCTTCACTATCCGACCGCTGTTGCCCTATCTGACGATCGCCGGTCACGCAGCCGGCTTCCGAGTCGACGCGCACTTCACCGAGTACGACGGTTGGGCGCGTGAGATCCTGGACCCGGGCTCGGAACTGCGCCGGTTTGCGCCCGAGGTGCTGCTGATGCTACTCGCCTTGGACGACCTCGTTTCGGACCGCGACTACGGCATTGGCACCACGAATCCGCACGCGCACACGGACGCCGTGATGGACCGCGTCGCCGACGCCTTTTCTGCGGCGCGCGCGTGGCATTCCGGTCCCATCGTGATGCACACCTTCTGGACGTCTCGACGCGGGCCCACCGGGGTCATCGGTCAGCGCACGTCGGCATCTCCCGCGGGCTGGGTGGCCGACCTGAACGTGCAGCTGGCCGCGCTTACCGAATCCATGGACGGAGTGTACCTGCTCGACACGGAAGAAGTGTTGCTTCACCGACAGAGTGGCGCGCTCGACGATGCGAAGTGGCGCCACCTCGCTGGAATGCGGCTTGGCTACGACGCGTTATGGGAGTTGGCGCGGGCGCAAGTGCGCTTTCTCGCACCTTCCAAGGGCCTCACGAGGAAGTGTGTCGTGGTTGACCTCGACAATACGCTCTGGGGTGGCGTGGTGGGTGAGGAGGGACTCGCCGGCATCAAGCTCGGGAAGGATTCACCGGGCAGCGAGTATGTCGAGTTCCAGCGCTACCTCGCGTCACTGGCCGATCGTGGCATCCTCTTGGCAGTGAACTCGAAAAACAACCTGGACGATGTCATGGAGGTGTTTCGCGACCATCCGGAGATGATCCTGACGGAGGACAGCTTCGCGACGATGCGCGTGAATTGGTTGCCGAAGACCGGGAACCTGGTGAGCATCGCGGAGGAACTCAATATCGGGCTGGACTCGCTGGTCTTCGTGGACGACAACCCCCACGAACGCGAATTGGTGCGACAGCTGCTCCCAGCCGTCGCGACACCTGAACTGCCCGCTGACCCGGCCCGGTTTCGCGCAACGGTGGAACTCATGCCCGGTTTGCAGACGCTCGCGGTCACCGATGCCGACCGAGCAAGGCCGGGGCAGTACCGAGCCAAGCGGAAACGGGACCAGGTGCGCATCGCGGCCGGATCGGTGGACGACTACCTCCGTTCGCTCGACCTTCGACTGCGTATTGCCCGGGCGCGCGATACGGATGTGCCTCGTGTACACCAGCTCTTCCAGCGCACGAACCAGTTCAACACGACGAGTCGGCGGTACTCCTTGGAGGACGTCAAGACATTCGCCGTTTCGAGCGCCCACCGCCTGTGGACGCTCCATGCCCAGGATCGGTTCGGCGATCATGGACTCGTCGGCGTCGCGCTGGTGCGACGGGGGACGCATGATCACACGGTTGACAGCTTCCTCATGAGCTGTCGAGTGATCGGATACGGCATGGAAACGGCCCTTCTCGCCCGAATCGCCGCGGACGCGACGGCGGATTCGGTGGGACGGTTGATCGGAGAATTCCGAGCGACGGCAAAGAACGCCCCGGCGAAGGAGTTGTTTGCTCGCCACGGTTTCGAGGCTCCTGACTCTCGAGGACAGGAGTGGATCTTGCACGCGGAACGGTTCGCCACGTGCCAAACACCGGACTGGATCACGGTGAGTGACGATGATGGCTCCTGAGGCGCTGATTGCCAGTGTATTCCGTGTCGACCCGGCGACAATCTCCGACGCCACCGAGGCGGGGTCGATCGACGGTTGGGACTCGCTCGGCCATGTCATGCTGATGGCCGAGATCGAGCACACCTATGGGATATCACTGTCGGCCGACCAAGCGATCGGTCTCACATCGGTCCGCGCGATTCGCGAGTATCTCACGGAGCGCGGCGTGCGGTGGTAGCCGCCAGCGGCGCTGAGTAGCGTGGCGACCAGCTCCGTCGTGCCCGCGGGCGATCAGCACGCCCGGGCGTTCGCGGCCTTCTTGCGACAGACATGGGATCCACACGCCACGGTGGAGTCCGTCGAGCGCGGGTGGGACGAGGCCGCGGAAGCCAACCCAGTCCAACCGGGACAGCGATCACCGACATACGTCTTCCTCAAGGACGAGGAGGTCATTGGACATCTTGGCACGCTGCCCGTGGTCCTCCGCCACGCGGGGACCGAGCGGCACGCAGTCTGGCTCAAGGGGCTCATGGTGTTACCCGAGTTCAGGAACGGTCCGGTCGGCTACGGTCTCGTCAAGGCAGCGGATCATCCCTATGCCATGGCGATGGTTGTCGAGGAACCTGCGCGCCGGCTGTTTACGGCCCTCGGGTTCGAGGATCTGGGCTCTGTACCCAACTATCTGTTCCCCCTCGACCCGTCCAGAGTGCTCAGACAAGCAACGCTGGCGCTCGACAGTACCGGGATGCGATCCGCGGCCACCAAGGCCATGTTGCGGCTCGCCAGGCAGCCCGTGGTCGCCACTCCAGCTGGGTGGGCCGTCCAGGCCTACACGCGGCTTCGACTCGCAATGAGCGGTAGGAGGCCGCGACGAGCGCCAGATCGGATTTTCGCCTCGCCGATCGACGAATCCGCGTGCGACGTGCTCTGGGAGCGCATCGCGCCCCACGTGGAGGGACCGGTTCGATCGGGTCGATACCTTGCCACGCGCTACGGCCGTGAAGTCGGTCGCTACGTGACGTTGCCGCTCGGCACCGAGAGCCGACTCCTCGGGCTCGCAGTGCTTCGTCGCCCTTCTGCCCACAACGATCCGCGGCTGGGGTCGCTCAAAGTCGCCACGCTGGCGGACGTCGTGGCAGAGCCGACTGACGGACCTACCATCCGGGCGCTCCTGCGTATGGTGATCGCTGAGGCCGCCTCGCTTGGCAGCGACGCCGTTGTGGCCTCGGCGTCACACCGTCGTCTCCGGACAAGCCTGCTTGCGTGTGGGTTCGTGCCGATCGGCGCCAATATGCACTTTCTCGTTCGCGTTCCGTCCGGCGACCTCCCGCTGCCACCGCTCGACGACTGGTGGCTCACTCGTGGCGATAGCCGGGCCGATGAGTCGTTCTGACGCGCCAATGACCTACCCCGGCGGCAAACGGTTCGCTTTCACCATCATCGACGACACCGATGTCGCTACGGTCGAGAACGTGGCCCCCGTGTACGACCTGCTCGAGCGGCTCGGCATGAAAGCGACCAAGACCGTGTGGCCGCTGTCCTGCCCCGAAGGCAGCCGGGACTTCGGGACGTCGCAGACGCTGGAGGACCCGGAGTATCGGGAGTTCGTGCTCGACCTTGCCAGGAGAGGCTTCGAGATCGCGTCACACGGGGCCACGATGGAATCGAGCAGACGGGAGCGAACGTTACGTGGGTTCGAGGTACTGCGTGAGACCTTTGGGTCCTATCCCCGCGTGCATGCAAACCACGCAATGAATCGGGAAAACCTGTACTGGGGAACCGGTCGCGTAGATAGCCCTACGCTTCGTGGGCTTCTGCGGATCGCCCGCATTCCGAGTGACTACTTCGAGGGCCATCTCGAGAGGTCAGAGTACTGGTGGGGCGACTTCTGTAGGGAGCATGTCGAATACGTTCGGAATCTCACCTTCGGCACGTTGAACCTGGCGCGGATCAACCCGACGATGCCGTACGTCGACCGCGGTCGTCCGCTAGTCAAGTATTGGTTCTCTGCTGCCGATGCCGAGGATTGCCGGGAATTCAACTACTTGCTGCGTCCAGAGGCTCAGGGGGACCTCGAGCGCGACGGTGGCTTCGCAATTGTCGCGACGCACTTCGGCAAGGCGTTCGCGAGCGGGGGGGGGGTCAACGCCCGGACAGTCGAGTTGCTCGAGTTACTTGCGGCGCGCGACGGATGGTTTCCGAATGTGGGAGAGTTACTCGACTGGCTACTTGATCGACACGGCGACCATGTCTTGCAGCCCTCCGAGTGGAAACGGATGCAGTGGCGCTGGTTCCAAGATCTCGTGAGGCGGAAGATGAGGAGTGGCCTACTGCACTAGCCAAATCACCTGCCAACTCGATGGGTCACCTGGCCGGCCATCGGCTGCTGGAGAGGTATCGTGGATATCCCACGTCCAAGCCCATGCCCATTCACTGCCGGCACCGTAGCAAACGGAGGTTGTCGCAGTCGAACCACCCTCGCCAGACCAATCACAGCGGCCAATGTGAAATACAAATAGGTAGAGTAGGAAACGGATAGAAAGATCGATCCGACTACGAAAGTGAAGAAGCTCGCCTCGAGTGCGTGCGCCAGCGCCCGGTGCTGGTCACTGCCGGTTCGTCGCATCTTTCGAAGAGCACGGAAACTCGAGATCAAGATCATCAGGTATATCGCAAGCCCGACCATTCCCAGTTCGGCTCCAACGAGCACGAACGCACTGTGAGCCGTGGACCACTTGAAACCGCGACCAACCCTCGCCTGTGCAAGCGCGACATCCGATAGACCTTCGGCCGTCCCAAAGCCTGCCACACCGACTCCAAGTACCGGGTTGTCGAACATGTAACCCATCCCCCTCTTCCAGACTTCCATTCGGCCGGCGTCACTTCCTCCCACCCAGTTGTAATCTTCCGTGGGATTGAAGATCGAGCTCACTCGCTCCCAGTATGAATCATCAGCAGCAAACACAACTAATACTGAACTCAACGCGATCAGCGCTACTCTCCGTCCCCGCAGTCTCCGCTCACTCGTCGCTAGCCAGTACCCGATGAACGCCACCAACGCAATGAAACCGCCTCGGGAGCCACTTTTCACGACCGTCGCGAGGAAAACGAGTCCCGCACCCACCGCGATCCACTTCGCTGCGGCATGCTTCCGCTCAGACAGCCAATAACCCACAAAAGGCAACGTACATGTGACGAACAAGGCGAGATCATTCGGGTCGTAGCTGGCGCTCGCACTGGCCAGGCGCTCATCACCAGGTCTCCCCAAGAACAAGCTCATCCCGCTGTGAATCAGTGCCCCCACAACCATCGCGTATGCGAAACGCCTAACGTCGATCTCGTGCCGCACGCTCGCCGCCACTACGATCAGCAACGCAAATGTCTTCACGAAATCGCCCGTAATGAAGGCAACGCTACCACCCGGATATAGACTCCCCGGGACAGATAGGAGCATTATAACGAAGAACACGGCAACCCACCGAAGGATCGGGTGCCGAATGACGTTGATAGATCGTCGACGATCTCGATCGACCATCAGCAGGGCGAGTGCCGCGAGCGTGAGCACAGGGACAATCCGCAGACGTCCGGCGATCACGAATATCTCTTGCAGTCGCCACACGTAGGTGAAGAGAAGGCCAACGATCACCCAGTTCAAAGCATCGAACCTGGGCAGCGCCGAGGAACGCGCCTTCCGACCCATCGCGGTTTGGTTCACAACGTTCCCAGCAACGTGCCTGTCCTCAATCATCTGACGTCGGCATTGAGGCGCCTTGACGTACCCAAAGCGTCACCCCAATGACGTTATTCTTGACGAAGCGCGCTTGATCGGTCGGGGCGAAGTTCTTCCGTATGACACGGTGAATCGCCGACGAATCCGCCGGCCACGATGCAACCAGCCACACTCTGGATTCGTCTCCCAACAGGCGCGCCAACTCCCCATGGTCCTGAGCACCTTCCACCTCACAGCACCCGTTCGCACCCCTCCAATAATACCTAAACGCAGGCGTGAGCCAGTCGGGCAGTACATAGATTACATCCCCCTTCTGCGCACGTCGAGATACAAACGCGGCCGCCTCACGCCACTGTTCCTTGCCGAATTCGCTCCGCCGGTAGAAGTGCCACAGCGGAATCGCAGTAACCAGCGCCAGAAGGGTAGCAATCACCGCAAACCTCAGCTTCTCCGACTCGCGCAATGCCATCAGCTGCTCGCCAACGATGACCAGGACAAAGGGAAGGCAGACGATGAAGTACCGCTCGCCCACTAGGATCCGAACGGGCGAAAGCACGAGCGTGATCAGAAACGGCGCAAACGTGCTCGCGAGGATGAGACGTCCGCGCCACCCGGACTGCAGCATCCGGCGGGTTCCCGCGAGCACGAGATAACCGAAAACGACCGCGCCAGGAACGACGACTCCTAGATCCGCACTAACGACTTCGATAATGTTCGCTTGCCAGTCCCCATTGGCAAGCACCTCCGCGTAGCCCAGTGCGAACCGCATGAAGGTGTATGGAAGACTGAGCAAGACGTGCGACCACCCCTTCCACATCTGTTCGTTGTGCTGGCCTGTCAAGATCACAAACAGCCAAGGAGCGTACGCGACAGCGACCAACGCCTGCACAGCGAGGAGACGAAATACCTTCGCACCTCGATAATCCCTCCACCACATCACTCCCGCGAGGTGGGATATCATGAGAATCGAGAAGAAGAAATGGGTGTACACTCCGACCGAAGAGCTGACGCCGTACCACACGAGCCATCTCCCGTCTTCCCTCTCCAGCCAGCGCGCGAGCGCGAGAGAAGCGACGATAGCCAGGAATCCGAGCAGTGTATACATCCGAGCTTCTTGCGCATAGTACAGATAGAAAGGCGACATGGCCAAGAGCACCGTTGCGACCAACGCCGCCTCAACGCGGCTGCAAAGCATCTTCGCGAAGTGCCACATGAAAGGAATCGAGGCAGCGGCAAAGACCACGGACAACGCTCGGAGCACGAGTTCGGAATCGCCCAAGCGCATCCACAGCCGGAGGATGAAGTAGTACACAGGGTGTTGCTCGGGCATTGCGCGGAGCAGGCTCCACATTTGCGCCCAATCCGCGGAAACGATCTGGAGGCTCAAAACCTCGTCTCGCCAAAGACCGAATCGCCCTAAGCCGGCAAGTCCCAAGGTCGCGGCGACAAGTGTCAAGCCCACCACGGCGAGGCGTCGCAGGCGGGAAGTCGTCGCTGTCACCTACCCTCATTGAAGCCAATGACTTCACGCTCGACGTATTCCGGACGATGCTTCACCTCGTCGTAAATCCTCGCCACGTACTCGCCCAAAACACCGAGCGACAGGAGCTGGACGCCGCCGAGGAACAGCACGAGGATGGCAAGAGTCGTGAAGCCCTGGGGAATGAACTGCTCCGAGAATAGCCGCTGAAAGAAATACACGGTCGCGAGACCGAAACTGGCGACGGAGACTGCTAGTCCTAATGCGTACGAGATTCGTAGGGGCACGTAGGAATAGGATATCAGCCCATCCAGTGCGAGCTTGATGAGCTTCGCCGTCGTATACTTGGGTTCGCCCGCGAAGCGGGCACTCCGTTCGTACTCCAGCTCCGTCTGGCGAAAGCCGGCCCAGGCGCGCAGGCCACGTAAGAACTTGTTCCGCTCCGGAAGCTGCTTGAGGAGCCCCACGATGTTCGCATCCAGCAGCGAGAAATCGCCCGCGTCGAGGGGCATACGGATGTACGCGACCTGCCGCAACAGGCGGTAGTACCCTGCATACAGCAAGCGCTTCCACAGGCCCTCTTTCCGCTTGCGGCGCACCGCTACCACCACATCGAACCCTTCGCGCCAACGGCTCACCAATTGTGGAATAACCTCCGGTGGGTCCTGGAGGTCACCGTCCATTAGTATTAAGGCCTCACCGGTCGCACGTCGTAGGCCCGCATACATGGCAGCCTGATGACCGAAGTTCCGCGATAGATCGATGAGCTTGATGCGGGCGTCGTCGCGCGCATACGTCGTCAATCGTTCCAGTGAACCGTCCACACTGCCGTCATTCACGAAGATGATTTCATACGCGTCGTCACCTGCCGCAAGCACCTCCTCCAGACGGCGGCGGAGTTCGGGAAGCGTCTCGAACTCGTTGCAGATTGGAATGACGACCGATACTACCGGGGCGCCACCGGTCGTCGTTTTCGCCGCAGGATGCTGGCGGTCCATTTATGGCTCCCGTAACGTGGGAAGAGGCGCCGGAGAATCATCAAAAAGCCATTCCACGAGGCGTACCGCCACGACAGCGTTTCCGTACTCGTTGAGATGCCCGTCATACATATGGTACGGGTATCCGGCCCGAACCGAATCGAGCACCGAATACATGGAAATGTGAGGAACCTCGAATTCCCCAGCGAGTTGCCGGTAGAATTCACCTTCTGGATATCGCTGCGCCAACAAATCGAGTTTGCTGGGGAATATGACCGCCGCGAATTCTGCATCCCGAGATCGTACCTCTTCGACGATCTCCTCGTAGAAGTCTCGATAGAACGCCTTCAAGCGATCGGCTTGTCCCGATTCTCTACCAGACTCGAGCACCGACCATGTGCCCAGTGGTGTGTCATACGCCACGTCATTGCGGATCAACGCCGCGAACACTCGATACGTCAAGAAGCGTATCAGTGATATGTCATAGCCGGGAACGACGCGGCGGAGCACGTTGCCCCACTGGTTATCGTGCTGCACCGCGCCGACGTTTTCTTGGTGACCGATGGAACCGGGGTTGGTGAGATCGGACAGGTCGTTCTGGTATTGACCGAGCACAATGGCGTCCGGTTCGATCAGATGCCACGTCTCCCGCACGCGATCGAGTTGTTGCTCAATCGTCGTCATGCGTTCGGCGACGTTGAAGAACCGGATACACCGATCCGGATTGCGCCTCGCGCTCAACCTACTCAGACGCATGAAATAACTGTCTTCCCAGTCGACACCGTCACCAAAAGTGAACGAATCACCCGCAAACACGACGTGCTTGCACTGTCCTTTCGGAAGCACGTTGACGAGTTCGTCGCCGGGGAGACCAAGGGAATTTAGTGGGGTCGTATTGACGTGCGACCACGGCCAGTGCCCGATGGACATCGAGTAGTAACTGAGTCCAGTGACGGGGTCCGTTCCGTGTTCGATGGTGGCGCGATGGATCGTGAGAAACGCCAAAAACTGTGCGACAAGAACCAGCGCTAGTACCGGTGTGAGACTGAACAGAACGATCTTGAGTTTCTGCTGCAACGTCCCTCCCTTCCACCGAAGCGTCATGATGTTGCCCTCTCCCGCTCGACGTCGTTGCGGCCGCAGAGCCTGGCGACAGCGTCCTGCTCGAGCAACCAATCCGACAGGGAGTCAGCAGCCATTCTGTATCCAATGGGTCGCGGATGACCGTCCAACGGAAGGAAGTAGAGCGATGTGTCCGGGAGCGCGCTCTCCCGAAGCACCGGAGAGAAGTCCCACCACGGTATCTCCCGGGCGCTCAGCATGTCCGCTAACCACTCCAACTGGCCATTCAGTGTGCTGTCCCAAACCGAGTGGTGTGATGGGTACACGGCCACCGCCAAGGGGACTTCCTTCTGCGCAAGCGAGTCGTGCAGCGCATACAGCCGATCCGTGTACTCGCGTCTCAGGCTCGTGACCACGCTGTCCGCGTCGCGATCCCAAATCGCCTGCGCACTCTTGCCGGCGCGATTGCGCGCTTTCGCGCGCACTTTGAGCAGGAGGTTCCACAACGCAGTGCGGCGCGCTACAGGGTACACCCAGGACAGCGGCGGGCGAGACTTCACTTCGCGATTGCTTTCGAGCTGGGGCCAGAGGGGGTGGGTCAAATCTTGGACGTCGTTCTCGTAAAACATGAGCAGCACGAGGTCGGGGCTCGCCCGCAAGCCCCTGAGGGCCAGCGCAGCCTGTCCGACGATGGTTGACCCTCCGAGCCCGGCATTGATCACGGTGGCAGGCCCGCACGCATCCTCGAGCTGACGTTCGAGCTGCACGGGGAGCGTCGAAGAATCGTCCACGAACGCACCGTACGTGAAGGAATCACCAACTAGCAGGATGCGAAGCTCGCCTTCGGGTTTCGCCAGGGGAAAGTCCTCCCCCCGATATCCCCACCGGTTAACGGTGACCTGATACGGGAGCCCCGGGTCAGAGCGATCGACCAAGGACTGGCCTGGGGCGTGGATGCCGGGGATTCTCGCGAAGTCGCCAGCCGTGACCGTGGACACCCCCTGGCCCGGGACGCTGGGGACGAACCGCAGGATACCCTCTGCAACGGCAAACGCGGAGAGGACGGCCAACAGGACCGCAGTCAAGCGAAAAACCGTCTTCTTCATGCGGAGTGATACTAGCAAGTTGCGGTGGCAGGTCCAACAGCCAACCGGATGCAGGAACTCAAGGCATTGTTTGACATAGAGTTACAGCAACGCCGAACCAACAAGACGGTATCCTAATCGACGAGCGATCGCACGAATGTTGCTCGGACGCAACAGTCACCACATCTCCCCGTCGGAATCCGCGAGAGTCACGTGCCATGCGCCGGGGTGGTCGGCATCTGGCAGAGGCTGCGACGAGTGCACCCACAGCGAGTCGATCGGAAGAGGACGAGCGGGGCGGTATCGCAGGGAGCGAAATGCTCGTTCGACGGCTGGTTGCATTCCATGGCACACCGCGAAATCGACGCCTTGCCTGGTGAAGAGGTCGTCACACGCAGCAATGACCGAGCGGGCGGCATTCTCGTCCTCGGCGAGGATGTCCGCTATGATCCCTTTCCTCAGCCCGTCTGCGTGTTGGATCCGGCATACGGCGTACGCCTCAAGCGGGCCGTTGGGTGGCGCCTCCAACACCGTGTATCGTTTATGCGGAATGTCGACGAACCTCCAATTGAGGATGTCTTGCGTCCGTTCGCACAGATACGGGGTCTCTTGCGCAACCCGCGTAAACAGGTCGTCGGCTCGCCTGTCGAACCTGCTCAGCTCGACAGCCTTCAGCGCGTTCGTGGTCGTCGGCCGCCGGACACTCGACAACGACCTGCCGAGCCGCAGCAACGCATTGGCGACCGAGCCCATGATACCAGACAACGGCAATGACGACCGCGAGGCGACGATCCGGTCCGCGCGGTAGATCTTCTTCATCGTGCGGAAGCTGCCAAGCTTCAGCCAGCCTTCGGATTGGATTAGCGAGAGAATCTTCTGGTTGTGCCACAGGCTGAGCATGGGTCGCTCCGACGGTTCCACGGACTTGGCTTGGAGGCTTCGCGCGATTCCTCGTCCGCGAAATGCCGGATCGACGAGTGCCTCCTGCGTGAACACGACCTCGATGGGATTGCCAAAGTGGTAGACTCGTGCGGCCATCCTTCCCCAGTATCCGACGATTCGACCCTCGACCTCCGCAACGAGATAGTCGAAATCTGGATCAAACCTTGGGTTCCTATCCCTGAGCCAATGGAGCGCGCTCAAACGATGCTCGGGAGATGGCGCCCCGGTTACCTCATAGAGCGACCGAATCGCCTGATAATCGCTCTGAGACAAAGGACGGATAGTAGCGTTCATTCTGGAGACTCGCCCGGTTTGCGCCGAATTACAGTCTGACTGGCGAGCCCTTCATACAATGCAGAGTACTCCTCAGCGACACGATTGACGTCGAACCGCTCGGATACGGTTTTTCGCCCAGCGTCACCAAGTCGCCAGCAAAGATCCGGCTCCTTCGTCAAGGTGACCAGGTGTTCGGCAAACGCGTCGGCGTCGCCGTGTTTGACGAGATAGCCCGTGTAGCCGTGTTGCACGATCTCCGAGTTACCTCCCACCGCCGTCGCCACTACTGGTAGTCCCCAAGCCATTGCCTCGAGAAGGCTGATCGAGAGCCCCTCTGTCGAAGATGTGAGGATGGCAACATCCATGGCTGGATACACGTCGGCTTGCAGCTCCCCGTACCCTGCGAAGGTCACGAGGTGACCGAGGTTGCGCTCGCGTATGCGAGCCTGTAGGTGCCGAAGCGCCGTATTCCCGAAGACCACGAACAGAGCGCTCGGCATTGAGGGGATGTTGCTCATCGTGGTTAACACATCGAGGAAGAATTGCGCTCCCTTCACGGACCGATTGAGAGTTTGGGCTCTTCCGCAAAATCTGTGGGTGATCTGACCGCTCATTTCCGGGTATGTCGGCGTTCATCAGGCAACGGCGTCTGGGATAACGAAGGGTGGATCCTGCGGGGCAGGTGGCCATGATGTGTTGTGCGATAACCCATCACCACCACAGGCCCCAACAGGATGCAACTCAAAACTATCCTCAACCGGGTCGAAAAGCACCGGTCCTTCGTCTACGACCATACTCGGTCTTGGCTTGACCCGGCTATGCGGGAGCTCCACATAGCCGGGTCTATGCGGAGTTCGGGACTATGCGGAGCATTGCTGGAGGACCGCGTGCTCTCGGGCGATCTGGGGGCATCGTACTCCGCATAGTCAGAGGGCTTCGAGGAAGGAGAGGAGGCTCTTGGTCGCCTTGAACCGGACGGGCCGACGGGGCCCGGGGTCTTCAAGGCGCTGGAGGGCGGCCTCCTTCATCGCGAGATCGGCCTCGACGTAGAGGTGGGTGGTAGCCGTGTCCTCGTGGCCGAGCCACATGGCGATGACCGTGATGTCGACGCCGGACTGGAGCAGATGCATGGCCGTGGTATGGCGCAGCGTGTGCGGCGAGATCGGGCGCGCGAGGAGAGAAGGACAGCGCTCGGCGGCTTTCCTGATCGCGAGGCCCAGGCGCTTCTCGACACCGGAGCGCGACAAGGGGTGGCCAGCGCGGTTGGGGAACACCGGAGCGTCAGGGTTACGGTCGAGATGCGGGAGCCACGCACGGAGCTGCCTGGATGTGCTCGTCCAAAGTGGGACGACGCGCTCCTTGCGCCCCTTACCATGCAGAAGCAGAGCGGAAGCGCGATCGAAGAGGATATCAGCGATGCGTAGGCCCGTGGCTTCTGAGACGCGGGCAGAGGATGTCGAGGGTCCACGAGTCGGGAGGTTGTTGATGGGTCATGGGATGCTCCTTTCCGGCCTTGAGGGTCGGAAGCAGCATCCGAACTATGCGGAGTCCCGGCCAGAGATCACGGCCATAACCCCTTCGTCATAGCACACTTGCGCGAACGGCGGTGCGCCGGACTCCGCATAGTCCCGAACTCCGCATAGACCCGGTTTCGTGGACACTTCACCCTTTGGGGGAGGAGGAGTCCCGATGCCGAGAACCCGACGTGCGTACCCGCCGGAGTATCACCAGCAGCTGATTGACCTGGTCCGGGTGGGGCGGACGCCCGAGGAGCTGTCCCGCGAGTTCGAACCCAGTGGCCAGACGATCCGCAACTGGGTCTCCCAAGCCGCCCGCGATGGCGGCCAGCGGAGCGATGGGCTCATCCGTGCGGAGCAGGCAGAACTCCGCCAGCTCCGCCGTGAGAATCGCCAGTTGAAGCTCGAGCGGGAGATTTTAAAAAGGTTCTTCGGGGAATTCCGGGAATGACGGTGCGTGACAAGCGGGTGATGTGGTGCCATGCTCATGCCCTCACGGGCAAACCGAGGGTTGGAGCATGGCGTACGACGAGATCACCGCGCTGCTTGGCGGCTGACGGCTTCGAGATCGTCAAGGTCCAGCGAGAGCATCCCGCGAGCGGGAGCCCGCAGGTCGTGATCGAGTTGACCCCGGGGCCGGCGGTCGCGCGTCGCTGTGGTCGGTGTGGCGCGGGGACGGTCGAGGTGCACGATACGACCGTGCGTCGGATCCGCGAGTTGCCGATTCTCGATGCCGAGACGTGGCTGCTGGTCCCGCTGGCGCGGGTGCGGTGTCCGGCGTGTGGGCCGAGCACCGAGGCGCTCCCCTGGCTGGAGCGGTACGCGCGGATGACGAAGCGGTTCGCCGAGAGCGTCGCCCGCTTGGCGCAGGTGCTCCCGATCACGGAGGTGGCGGACCACTTCCGCTTAAAGCTGGGACACGGTCAAGGCGATTGATCGCGCCGCGCTCGCGGCGCGGCTGGGGCCGGTCGATCTCACCGGGGTGCGGCAGATCGCGATCGACGAGTTCGCCATTCAGAAGGGGCATCGGTATGCCACCAGCATCGTGGATCCGGTGACCACGAAGGTGTTGTGGGTCGGGCGCGGGCGGGGCCGGGAGGACATCCGGCCCTTCTTCGAAGCTGCTCGGCCCGGAGGGCTGCGCCCAGCTCCGTGCGGCCGTGATGGATATGAGCGAGGCCTACGAGTTGGAGACCCGGGCGCACTGTCCCCAGGCCGTCATCGTCTACGACCTGTTCCACATCGTGGCCAAGTACGGCCGGGAAGTGAGCGATCGCGTGCGGCTCGATCTGACCAATCGGCTCGCCCGTGCCGCGGGCCCCAACGACCTGCGCACCCGGGCGCGCCGCCGGGTGATTAAGGGCACACGCTGGCTGCTGCTGCGGAATCGCGAGAACGTCAACACGCCACGCGATCGCGTACGGCTCCGCGAGGTGCTGGCGGCCAACCGCCCCCTGTGGGTCGTCTACGTGTTGAAGGATGCCCTCAAGCGCCTGTGGCGCTATCGCTATCGCAGGGCCGCCCTGCGGGCCTGGCACCAGTGGTCCCACCTGTGCCAAGCTGACCCCCACCGCTCCCGCATCAACCGCACCGCCTCGACCTTGAACTCGGGGCTAAACGCCCGACGCCTGCACCCCAGCCCTGCCTTCTTCGACTTGCTCATAGCACACCTCCACCCCGAACTTAACGGAGTATTGAGGTGTCCACCAAATCGGGTCAGGTCCAAAAAGGATGATGCACTCAAGCCCGAACGATGGCCGTCATGTGTTCCTGGTGGGAACGGGTCGCTGCGGTTCGACCATCGTCTACTCAATGTTAGCCATGCATCCCGATCTCGCGTGGCCGTCTAGTTGGTTGACGATTGCTCCCCGCTGGCCAATTGTTTCGCTAGCAAATCGCATCTGGAACCTTACCATGTTTGACGGACTTCGAGAAGCACGGTTCGTCCCGAAGCCCATCGAGCCCAACTCGATCTTCGAGCGGTGGACCAACTCTTTCCAGCGCGAAGGCGAGACAGGCGACGACGAAGTCCAGGCAGTAAAGTCTGTGGTTGGCAAGATCACCGCATACCACGGCAAGAAGCGCTTCCTAGCAAAGCTCGTGGGGAGGCCGGTCAAGATTTCCCTTCTGTCGCGAGCGTTTCCGTACGCCACATTTGTCCACGTCACAAGAGAGCTCAAGCCAACCGTTTCCTCGCTGCTCAAAGTCGATTTCTACAATCCACGCGGCGGAATGGAACACTGGCATTGGGACAAGATCCCAGACACCTACTTTCAGCAGTATCAACGGCTCAACGAGGCTCCAGAGGTGGCGGCCGCCATCAAGTTCCTCTTGAATCGCAAGGAGCTGAACCTACAGCTGCGCCAACTACCGGCTGATCGGTGGACCAGACTCCAGTACTCGAGCTTCGTGAGCGATCCAGCAGGGAGCTTGAGAGAGATCTGCCGTGTGGCTGGATTGGCCGTGGATGACACGATTGCCCGCAGATGGGAGAGGAGGCGGGTGCGGGTTGGGTCCGATATCAAGTGGCAAACGGCCCTTTCACTTGATCAGATCAAGCGACTCGACTCGCTGACGAGACCACCTGACACATCGTGACGAGGCCTGACCGTTGCTGGATCATCGCGGCACCTCTGAGCAAGGATCCGCGCCGGTGCGCGCCATCCGGCCTGTGACACCCGAGCTCATTAGCGTGGCAGGGGTGTTGCGCTCGTGCAACACTTTTCGTCGCATTCCAAAGTCACTCGAGGGAAGGTACGCGAAGTAGGCATTGCGCTTGCTGATAACTCGGGTGTACTTAGTTTGGTGCGGGTCGTCAACGGGACCTGAAATCACCGAGGTAGTGGTAATGGCACGCCGTGCGACAGGGATTTTCCTAGTTCTTGCACTGTTTTGCTGCGACATAGGTGGCAGCCTGGGAGAGGCGGGTGCAGGCAGTTCCGGGGATGGGACGGGGGCGCCAGGAGCGAACTCGACGTCCGCCGGTACAGTCGGAATCGTGGGAGTTACGCCGAGTTCCGCGAGCCTCGCCATCGGCGACACACTCACACTCGCGGCAGCAACGTTCACGGCCGACAGCACTCCACTGACCGGCCGCGTCATCACATGGCAAAACAGTAACGGCACAGCGGCCGTTTTGTTGAAGGCCGGAGGAGACGAGGTTCAGTTGGTCGCTCTCGCGGCCGGAGACGCTGCAGTAACGGCCGAGAGCGAAGGCGTTTCTGGATTGGCCAACGTGGTCGTAAGAGAGCGGCCTGTGCGTGAGGTGTTCTTCGTCGAGGATTTCCAACGGTATACATCCACGGAGGACTTGCGGATAGAGCGTGAGCATTGGAACGAGGACCGAGTTCTCAGTTCCAGCAGCTTGTTCTACCTTGACACTACCATGGGAATTCCCGAGTTGGGGATTAAGCAAACGATGCGGTATGAGCAGGTAGATCGCCGCATAGCTGCGGCAGACCCATGCACCAATACGACGATCACCCGCGAGCTTCGATGGGATGCAATTGGTTTGCCTGCCCTCGCTGAGGTGTGGATTGAGGTGTGGGTACGTTTCTCGCCGCAATGGAAGACGTTTTGGTACGACGATTATGTGGCTGCAGGAATAGCCTGCATTAACAGCGCGTCCCAGAAGCTCATATTCTTCAGACCACTCAATTCGCTTGGTGGCCGATGGGATTTTGATGTCGGAGTGTTTGGCGGCACATGGTTGTTCGGCAACCGCTTCGAAGACGGGGGCGCAGTAACCAGCTCCTTCTGCCGGCTGCCGCACTCCTGGTTTAATGACAGATGGCAACGGATCCGATTCCACCTTAGAGGCGCGAGTGCGTCTGGCACCAAAGACGGTGTCTATGCTTGGACGATTTCTGCGCCAGACGGCCAGGACGCTGCTTCGACTCCATGTGCCGGCTGGACATTCCCGCAGTCCGTGGCCATCGGTGAGGTGAACGGCGGATTTGTCGGAATGGCGCTGGGCGCAAACATGAACCGCGGACCATTGCAAACGCAATCCTATTGGTGGGGACCGATTACCGTGTTTGACACAAATCCTGGATGGGGGTTCTGACCGGAGGTCTTGCCACAGGACTTCTTCTCCCGCACTGGTTCTGGCTCATGCTTCGTCACGACCGCCACGTTGCCAGCCTGATGCCGTACCGTTGCCAAAGACTGGGCGCTGTCACCGGGCAACGCCCGCCCGTCAGCCGCTCTCAGTCGGACCACGCGGGGCAGCAGCCAATAGATGGATGAGCCCTGCGCCGTGCTGCTACGAATACTCATACCCACGCACAATCGCCCCCGACTCCTAGAGCGCACGCTGGAAAGTCTCGCCGCCGCCGAACATCCGCCAGAGTTCGACCGAGTGATGGTAATTGAGAACGGCGGCGCCTCTCACTCCCGTCGTGTCTGTGAACAACTCAATTCACGCCTGCCTATCGAGTTTGCCTCGCGGGCGGAAGCTGGGAAGAGTAGGGCGTTACAGTGGGGACTGCGCAGAATCGGGGACTCTTTCGCTTTATTCCTCGACGACGACGTTAGGGTGGCGCCAAATACTCTTGTAGCCTATTCACAAGGGGAACGTCTTAACGAAAGCGACGCAATTCTCGGCGGCCCTCTGCTAATCGACTATGAGGAGCCTCCACCTCGATGGCTGCTCCCGTACCTCCCGCGGTCAGTCACTGGATGCCCTGGTGATCCAACACTGACAGGGGAACCCTACTTTAGCGGTGCGAATTTCGGTGTTCACGCAAAACTCCTGTTGGAAGCGGGAGGCTTCGATGAGAGGATTGGCCCGGGCGCACGTGTCCCGGGTACAGAGGGGAATCCGACGGGGCAGGAGTCCGAAGCCCAGGCAAGATTGATCGCCTTGGGCTGCAAACCGAAGTTTCTGCCCGAAGCGAAGGTGTGGCACTACGTTCCGCGAGACCGCTGTACGCCTCAATGGGCACTGCATCGAGCTGAACGCGTGGCTATGTCTTCAGCAATCCGAGCAAACCAGGGTCATAATCGTCGATCGCTCGCGAGAGTTCCTTATTGGGTGTGGAAGGATCTGGCCACGTCTCTGCCAGCTCTAACGGCTTCGTCCGTGATGCGGGATGAGCAACGGTTTCTTCTGCGACGTGGGTTCTATGCGGCGCGCGGGTATCTGAGAGGTTACCGACAGCAAAGCTCTCATCCTGATGACTGAGGCGTTGGACCAACTGCGTATTGTCGCGGTCTCCCAGAATATATGGGACGGCCAATGGATGAATCGCCAACACATGATGTGGGCAATGCAAAAGCGTTGCGAGGTCCTGTACGTTCAGGAGCCCGAGGGGTGGGGCCAGAGCATCCCGCCGCGTGACGAGTCTGTCGCCATCCCCAGGCTAGATCGCAGAAGCGAGAATCTGGCCGTGCTCCGCTTGCCCAAGTTGCTTGCCAGCCGTTCAGTATCCGGGGCGTGGAACCAGACAGTCAGTTCGTTCAAAGCAAGACTCATACGGCGCTATGCACAAAAAACACACGCAACCGCAACCGTGGCCTATGTGTGGCAACCCGAGCTATGGCACTATGTACGAGCGCTACGCCCCACCGTTTCGGTTTACCATCTCTTCGACCTGGTAGACTACTACTACCAGGAGTCATACAAGAATCACCCGGTCCGAGCTGCCTTTGAAGCTGCATGCCGCGAAGCAGATATCGTCCTAGCCGGTACGAGTGCGCAGGCCAGTTACATACCCAGGAGTGATGTCGAAATACTGCCTAATGCAGTACCCCTCGACTGGTATAACGACAGTGCCGTTGAGCCTCCTGACTTAGCGCTGATACCGCGGCCTCGTGTTGGGTATGTGGGTTCTATCAATCGCAAGTTGGATCTTGGATGGCTAGAGGCGATTTCATCGCGGCCCAAGCTACATCTCGTGCTCGTCGGACCACTTGGTGAACTTTCACCTGAACAGATGAAACGGCTTGGACGGATCCGCGACCGCCCCAACGTTCACTATCTAGGTCCGAAGCCCGCACGAGAAGTTCCCCTTTACACTTGCCACCTCGATGTGGGGCTGCTCTGCTATCGTCGGTCGACGCATATGGAGTTTGCTTCACCGCTCAAGCTCTATGAGTACTGCGCTGCGAGGATCAGGATAGTAGCCGCGCCGCTCACCGCGTTGCTGCAGGAGGATCAAATCAAGACGTTTGTCACTTTTGCCGAGGAGCCAGAATCGGCGGCACAGGCGGTGGAAGACCTCGCTATGGCAGGGTCGAACACGCACGCGTTGGAGCAGCGTCGGTTCGCCGAGGAGAACAGCTGGGATGTAAGGGCGGAGAAGTTGACTCAACTCATCATCAAGCGCCTTTCGACGCGATGACTTGGCATCTCAGAGACCGTTGCGTCGACGTGGCGTAGAGCCGAGTCAATCCCATTTCTAGTTGAACTTCGGGTGGCACCTCCACGTGTGGACGCCTACGCGACGTCCACCTGAGCCTTGTTCGTCGTGCGCAGCGCCTCGGCGAGCCGCGGCACATGCCGATAGCCCTTCACCTTCCGCAACCGCAGCTCGATCAGCAGCAGCGCCGCCGCACACCACCGCTGCTTCTGCTCGCTCGTGCGCCAGTGATCCACCTTCCCCGTCCGGTGTTCCACCTGGGCCATGATCGACTCGAGCGGATTCGTTGTCTTGAAGCTCACCCCAAGCTCGGCGAACAGCCCGAGCCGGTGTAGCGTCAGCGTCTCCTCCAGTCCCTCGGCCAGGCTCTTCGCCGCCGAAAGGTTCACGAGCTTGAGTTGCGCCTCCAGCCGGCGCAGCGCGGCCCGGGCCGGCGCGTACGTCGACTTCCCGTAGGCCGCCTGGAGCTTCCGTCGCCACGTCGCCTGCTCCCCCCGCGGGAGATGCCGCACCACGTTCTCCCGCTTGTGCCACTGACACCGCTGCACCTGGGCGACGGTGCCGAACACCTCGGCCACCGCGGCGCACAACCCCTTGGCCCCATCGAGCACGACCAACAGCCCGTCCTCGGCGCCGAATCCCCGCTCGACCAGCTCGCGCAGCAACGCCGCGCACACCCGCTGATGCTCCGTTGCCGTCTGCACCAGGCCCAGCACCCGCTTCTCGCCCTGCAGCGTGACGCCCAGCGCGATCACCAGCTCGTCATCTGCAAACGTCTTCCCATCCAGGAACAGCGCCACCCACCGCTCCCCCGCCAGCGAGCGCTCCTGGAGCTCCTGCAACCGGCGCGCACTCGCCCGCACGAACCGCCGCGAGACGCTCGAGGCCGAGAGTCCGAAGGCCGTCGGCACCGCCTCCGCGCACGCCGCATACTCCCGACACGCCAGCCCACCCAGGACCCGACGGAACAAGCCCTCGTCCACCGCCCGCGGCTGCTGCAGGTCCTGATAGCTCTCCAGCGGCACCTCCACCTGCCGGTGCCGGTCCCGCACCCGCGGGACCACCACCGGCAGCTTCTGGTCCGCCAGGTACACCGAGCCCTGCTGCTGCCCCCACCACACCAGCCCCGGCCGCCGACCCTGGCGCGCATGGCGCTCTCCGGCCAAGGCAATGACCTCCCGCTGGAGCACCTCCCCGACGGCCTCCAGCCCGAGCGGGATCAACGCCTGAATCAGAGCGATGCGCGCCTCCAGCGCGGTCGGCGTCTCGCCCGGCGGGGCCGCCACCAGGCGCGTGCCATTTCCCTTTGTCCGAATTCGCTGTACTGTCCGCATGGGTGGTGTCCTCCTCGCGGTGAGTGACGTGTCCTTCCGGGATCACCCCACTCTGGTAACGAGGCACCACCCAAATTTCAACTAAAGATAGGACTCACCCTGGAGTGGCCGCCGCTTAACCATGATCGCAAGGCTTCAGGCACTCGACTGCAACCACTTGCCAAACGGGGCAACGACTTGACGCCAATGAAAGCGATTGGCAATGCGGCGGGCTGCCTGTCCACGCTCATCCAGCGAGGCGTCAAAGAATCTGGTAATCGCGCCTAGAAAGTCGTCTGTGCTTCCCGGCGTCGCAAACTCCGCCGCTAGCGGTTCACCCATAGTGATCTCTCTAAAGAACGGTAGATCGCTGGCGATTATTGCCTTGCTCGCCGTAAGTGCTGTCAAGAGAACGCTGCTCCCCGTAACCTTCCGGTACGGCAAGACCACCGCATCCGCAGCGGTCAACAAATCACCAAGTTCCTTCTCGCTGATTCTGCGAAGAACAAGCGTAATGTTCGGAGTATCGTCTGCGGCAACGCAGAGTTGCTGCCCAACATCGTGCCGTAACGGTCGACCTGCAATGACCAAGTGATACCGATCGCCCAGCCGCTTGACCGCTTCGACCGCAGTTTCGAATCCCTTGTACTGTCTCACGCTGCCGAATCCCAGCAACATGCGCACGTCACTACCTAGTGCAAGTTCAGCTCGAACCGTGTCACGAGACCGCGACGAAGAATAAACTCCGTCATAATTTCCATGGTAGCAGACGATTGAGCGAGCCGAGAACCTGTACCGCTCATCCGCAGTTCGGCGCGCCCACTCCGACAAGAAAAGCCTCAGATGCACGAGCCGATGCAATAAGCCCATCCCTATTCTGTCAGACCGGTATGAGCCTTCATGATGCTCAAGATTGTGCACCGTCCAGACCAGCCGGATACCTGACGCGCGGAGACGAGCCAACAGACCGACTACCCGCATCAGACGCCGGGCAACACGTACCCAACTTCCGCCGGGCACACGCCACAGTTCTTCCGGCCAGTGCAAGTGTAAGACGTCGATCCGCGCTTTGCGAATCTCGGCATATTCCGCCGCGACACCACGCACGTGCTCCACGCCATACTGCGCGAGCGCCTCATAAAAAGAGTTGAGGTACGGATTCCCGTCGTACCAATGGGGCCAACTCGCGATTCGAATCAGCGGTACAGCATCCTGGCTCCAACGTCGGTGAGTTGCGGCCTGACGCTGCCCGCCATCTGGCGGGTAACCTCGAAACGACATGTGTCACTCTCCAGGATGAGAGCTACACTGTGAACCCACTCCTGAACGCACCATGTCGAATGAAGGGCACTCATAGAATAACGACCGCGACATATCGATGGCGTTGGCGGATCTCTCCTATCGCTCCGCTAGAATCATGGACTCGGATCGCCGTTTCTCAATCTCGACAATTCTGAACCCAGCGCTCTCAAGAAGCTGCATGACCGCAGAGTTGGGCCCCTCCGGTCGATGCAGTTCACAAAAGACTGCCCGCAACGGTTCGCTCTTCAGCAGATCACCCATCCCACGCAGCACCCCAAGCTCACCGCCTTCCACATCAACCTTCATGACGGTCGGTGCGGGCACTGCACCCGACTCGACAAGGTCAACGCCCCGCACCATCATCGCCCGCTGCCGCACTGCTTCATCGCGCGGAATCCATTCGTCTCCGTATGCTGCGTCACCACCCATTCCGGAACCCAGTTGCGACTTGTAGACCAACGTCATGATCGCCAGATGATCGCCAAGTGCAACCGGCATCACCTGCAAACGACCAAGTCCGTTAAGTCGCTTGTTGCTGATCAACATGCCTCGCCACGCTGCAACCGGTTCGAACGCGACGACACGAGCACCCACACGGGCTGCAGGAATCGCGTAGAGTCCAAAGTTGGCACCAACGTCCCAGAAGCAGTCGTCGTCACGCAAGCGTTCCACGATAACACGCCAGGAGCTACTTTCACCATCGAGAGTCTTGACTTTCTCGGCCGTGAGCGACGTAGGCGCTGAAAAAACCACGGTCACGCCCGGTGCAATAGCAAGGTCAACTCGCGCCTGCTGCAAGGTGCACCTTAGCATCACGCTTGCTTCACGCAAGAACGCCATCATGCGGTCCAGCACCCCTAGCTTCGGTCGCATCTCATCTCGCGGATTGGTCTGGCACGGGGTCGTAGTCAAGCTGCACAGCGGACTCGAGTGAACCCAAACGCACTGGAGCTACAAGTCACCGGTTGGCACCCGGAGCACGGCCACGCGGTCGTGAGCCCGGGAAGGCAGGCTAGTCCAAGTCCACTTAGGGACTGTGACATAATAACTGGCTAAGACTGCCTGGCGGGGTGGATGGTGTAGTTCCACTCGCCGTGGAAGCGGTGGGGCGTGAGATGGACCTTGGCCATCTGCGCCTCGGTCACCGGCACGCCGAGCGGGTAGTGCCCGTGGTCAATCTCGGAGCGGACGCGCAGGCCGGCCGAGGTAGTGGTGCGGCCGATGAGGCTCACGATGGCGGCGAGGCTCACGAGCGGCGTCCCTCGCCAATTCATGGCAATGTGCGAGAAGAGGCGGTGCTCGATCTTGTTCCACTTGCTCGTGCCGGGAGGGAAGTGACAGACGGTAATGGCGAGCCGCGTGCGAGTCGCGAACTTCTGCAGCTCCCATTTCCAGAGTCGGACCCGGGGCCCGTTGCTGCCGCCGGCATCGGCCGTGATCAGGAGCAAGTCGGCGTCCGCATAGACGGGCCGGCCCATCGTCTTCCACCACCGCCGCACGGCGTTCACCGCGAAGTTGGCGGTGTCGTGGTCGATCCCGACGCTGACCCAGCCCTCGTCCCGGCTCAGGTCGTAGACCCCGTAGGGGATCGCCTTGCCCTGGTCCGGGATCAGGAAGTCATGCACCCGCACCGGCTCCGGTTGGCCCTTCGGCCGCCACTCGCGGCCGGGGTTCTTGAAGTCTCCCACGAGCTCCTTCTTTTTGGTGTCGACCGAGATCGCGGGTGCGCCGCGCCGCAGCCGCGCCCGCACCAGGCGATCGATGTAGCGGAACTGGGCGTCCCGATCCGCGTGCTGCTCGCCCTCGCGCGTCTTCCGATTCGCCTGCAGGCTGTAGTCCAACGCCTGGAGCAGTCGTGCGACCGTGCGGTAGCTCACGTCGTGGCCCATCGCCTGGAGTTCGTCCGCCAGATGCCGCACGCTCTTCGCGGTCCAGCGCAGCGGCGACTCCGGGTCACCGCGGGTCATCGGTTCGACCAACCGGTCGAGGTCCTTGAGCAGCGTGTCGTCCATCTCGGCCGTTCGCTTGCGGCCGCCCCCCGGGCGCCGCATACGCTCCGGCGGCAACTCGGCGTGCGCCCCCGCCTCGATCTCCCGAATCCCGCGCGTAATCGTCGACCGGGAGACGCCGGTCGCCTCCTCCACCAGCGCGATCCCGCCGTGACCCAACTCCCGCGCTTCCGTCGCAGCCCACAAGCGCCGCGACCGTTCCGTCAGCGTGCCGGCCAACGCGTGGTACTTTCGACGGACCGTGGCCACATCCATCCACCTAATCTATGCGGCCACGATCGCCATATCACCCATTTATTTTGGCACAGACCATAACCTCAGACTCGCCACCTAAGAGTGTCGCCATGATGCAGTACCTTCAAGCACTGTAACTCGTACCCCAGCACCATCTCAGGCGACGTCTGAGGATCGCGACAACCCTGTAGACTCCAACACATAAGTTTCCAACTGTCCGTTCAACTGTACGAGCCCGTCAAAGGGGGAGCCTGGGAGGACGTGCAGCAACTTTGCCTCGCCAATGCTTATTCTCCTCCGCACCCCATCCCACACCATACACTCGAGGGAATACGAGCCCGGTGCAACGTTCATCTGTAACATGACTCGTAGTCCATAGTGTCCCTGCAGAGGCAGGGGTCGCGCTTGTCTCGCCGTGCTGATAGAGTAGATCAACACTCCGGTCTCGATGGATCTCACGTTGAATCGCAGAGCGTACCGTCCGTCTTGTACGGGCTCCTCGATCGCCACCTTGGTGGTGATCGTCAACACTTGACCCGATACGACGTCCGTGGATGGATCAAGCGTTAGTGACTGGAGTCTTATTCGCCCCCCGCTTTCAAGGACTGCAGCCCCGCTGTTAGGTCGAAGACCAACATATTCGGCGATGGCGCCCGACGGGAGCCCAATCGACGCAATCTTCCCGCTCGCGAATAGGCACACTCGTTGGCAAAGCGCAGCAATGCGATGTAACTGATGGGAAACGACAACAACCGGAATCCCGCTCCGAGCCAGTTCAGCCAATCGATCAAAAGCTCGCTGCTGAAACCCCTGATCGCCCACCGATAGAACCTCATCTATTAGCAGGACTTCCGGATCGAGATGGGCCGCAATCGAAAAGCCGAGGCGAGCGTTCATGCCACTAGAATAGCGCTTGACCGGTGTATCGATGAACTGCTCTACGCCGGAAAATTCTACTATCTCGTCGAATCTCCGGCGTATGTCCCACTGCTTCATGCCCATGATCGCACCTTGCAAATGGACATTCTCCCTGCCTGTGAGATCCGGATGAAATCCGGCTGCGATTTCTATGAGTGCGCCAACGCGCCCCGAGATGTGCACTCGTCCCCGGTTTGGACGGAGAATCCGGTTTAGAATCTTTAGCATCGTAGACTTGCCCGCCCCGTTGGGGCCGATGATGCCCAGCACCTCGCCAGGCTTCACCCGGAAACTCACATCTTTCAGCGCCCAGAACTCATCTTCCTCCAACGAATCGCGGCTGGGTCTACGCTTCGAGAGACGCTTGGCCATCGCAGGAACAAGATCTCGCAGGCTGTCATGAAGCTCCCCGCGATGGAACTTCTTCCACACACCCTCCACTGCGATGCCCGGCTCCCTCATAATCACGCATACTCCGCGAACAAGAATTCCAATCGGTGGAAAAGCAGAGACGCGCCAAGTAAGCCCCCCACCGCCCAGGTGGCGCTGTATCCGAGCAACCAGGGCGACCACACCCCAACCCCGTTTGCATCGACCACCGGTGTCATGAGACCAGTTCCCTCGATGGCGGCGAGACGAAAGCCATCGACAATCGGCGCCAAGGGATTGAGCATCATCACCTTCGCCCCCGTGTCACCCAACATCGCAGGCTCATAGAACACTGGCGTAAAGAAAATCCCGAACATCAGCACCACCTGTACGATGTACTTGACGTCCCGGAAGAATAGATTAGCCGCGCTCAGGAAAAGCGCCGCAGCAGCCGTGAACAGGAATAGGAGAACTGCGAGCAAGGGAATCCAAAGGAGCGCGAGCGAGAACTGTGCCCCCAGTAGAGGCAACACTACCACAAGGGCAAGCGACCCGATCAATGTGTCGAAGGCCTGCGCCAACACCGAGGCAATGGGCAAGACCTCTCGGGGAAAGTAGATTTTCGTCACCAGATTCGTATTGCCAACGAGGCTCGTGTTGGCGAACCCGATCGCGCCGACGAAGAATGCCCAAGGCAAGGCCTTCACAGCGATTGAGCCTACCGCCGCGCCGTCAAGCTGCCCTCCCGACAGGTACGACATCGCGAATCGCACGATCGTGCCCGCGAGCACGATCAGGATGGGCATGAACACCGCCCAACCAAACCCCATCACCGCCTGCTTATACCGAATCCGAATGTCCCGCAGCACGAATTGGTACAGCAGTTCGCGATAATCCCGATAATCTCGGACAATCTCTACGAGATCGCGCCAGAGACCGCCCCTCGCATCCGCCGAAGAGACATATTCGGCGATGGGCGGCGACTGGGGTGTCCGGCCCTTGGGTCTAGCGGACGTGGCCTCTACCGATTCAGGTACTCCCGTGGTCAACTCGAGACCTCCACATTCAGTTCAGGGTTCCTCTGACAGCCGCAATCATCCGTGGCAAATGGTGCTCCGCGATCCACCTGTGGGTGGGGAGCGTCACCAATCCGCGCGCCAACACCGAGCAGCCGCGTAGCCCGGGCTGCTCTGCCTGCCCTGATGCGCGCCCCTCTAGCGGCCTGAGTTTCGACAACTGTTCTGGGTATGACCGCTCGACCCCTGCGCGCCGGACGGAACCGTGCCGGACCCAACTACCTCCGCCAATTACAGGGAACCTCAAGTATCCCGGCTCCGCTCCTGGCACGACCCAAACCAGGCGCACCTCACTCCCTGCGAATGCGTCGCTCAGCTCCCGCGCAGTACACCGCCGACCCGCGGCGGCTCCATCCACCTCCGCTAGCACTGCCGGTACAGTGGCCGCGACGCCTGTCGCCATCCCGCCCGGCTCCCACGGCTCATGATAAACGGTCTCACCCAACCTGAGAACCGGCACCGACGCCGGAATCCAATAGAGCGACGGCCGCCCGAATAGCCACTGGCCGGCGAGCGCGGCACACTCCGCAAAGCCGCGCGAGCCACGCCGCAGCCGATCCACCACCCCAGCGACCGGCGCCCAGCGCCCCTCATCATGGACCAGCAACGCACCCCCGCCCCCTGCCGCCATCCCCTTTCCCCGCCCAAAGCTCAAGATCGCGAAATCGCCGAACGTCCCGAGGCGGCGACCGCGATAGCTCCCTCCAGCCCCCTGCGCCGCATCCTCCACCAACGGCACCCCGAACTCCGTACACAACGCCCGCACCCCGTCCAAGTCCACCGGATAGGCAAAGAGATGCGCGACCACCACCGAACCGGCGCCGTGGATCAATACCTTCCGCAACGAGTCCAGATCCGGGCTCAGCGTGCCCGGATCGATGTCGTAGAACCGCACAGCAACACCGGCGCCAACCGCCGCCGTGGCCACATCGTAGCACGAATAGGCAGGCAAGGCGACCTGACGCGCCGGGGCGGCCTCGCGCACCACCTCGAGCGCTATCCGAAGCGCCGAGGTCCCGGAATCCACGAGCACGATCCGCTCCGTGCCATAACGCTCGCTCAACGCCCGCCGTGCGGCAACATGGACCTCCTCCCCCCCGAGGATCGCTCCACGCAAGGAAGCCGCCACGTGACGAGCGGTGATGGGCGATGCCGCGGGCGGAACGTGCCGAAACCAGCTCAAGGAATCCGGGAGACGATGGCGGGGCCCAAGAGACGGGTAAGGCCCACCGGCAAGACCCGCCAAACCCGACGAGTGAGGCCATACGCGCCGTTCTCGGCCGACGGCGTCGTGACGATACCCTTCGGAGACCACTGATACCACCACAGTTGCTCGTCCGCCCCACCCCACTGTTGCTTGAAGCGATGGGTCCCGCTCCCCGGCGTACAACGCCCGAAGTTGAACGTCTTCATACCCTGTTCTACACAGCGCTCCATGAACGACCAGTAGAGCAGCATGTTCGCCGCTATCCGGTTGCACTCCTTGAGCGAGGACGCCCACGTCATCTCGAACTCATCATCCCACCGAAACCCCGCACCGGCCGCTACTGGCCTGCCACCAAGATAGGCGCACCCGAACCACACGTCCTCCCCGAACACGTCCGCGATCCCTTCGAAGAAGGTCCGCGGCATCACCGGCGTCCCCAAATCCCGCATGTTGCGCGCGAAGACGGTATAGAAATCCGTTGCGGTGTCGTGACCGAACCTGGCCTCGACCCCCTCCTTCCCCGGCCGCCGCACCTGGCTCCGCACCTTGGCCTTGAGAGACTCCCACAGCAGCTCCGAACCTTCCAGAGGCAGTGAAAGCGTGACAGTGATCTTCCGACGGGAAACCGCCAGACCCAGCTCCAACGGGCGTCTGCTCCGAAGCTCCAGCAAGTCCGCCCCGGAGTCCCGGGCCAGATCCGCGGCGTGCGCCGCGAGGGCACCCACCGCATCCGCGCCCCCCAAGGGACCACCGTAGTTCACATACGGCATCGACACCAGGAAATGGCCGAACAGCCGGCTCTTGACCCGCACCAGAGGCAGTACCCCGGCCAGCGCACCATCCGCCCCCCGAGCTTCCAGAAACACGCACTCGTGTCCGAACGTGCGCTCGATCACGGCGCGCCAACCGAACAGGTGGCAGTAGCTCCAGCCGGGACACGACCGAACGAAACGGTCCCACTCGTCGGGGTCACCCGAGAAGTCGCCGATAGCGATACCCGTCATGCGGCGATCTCGGCTTGCCGCAGCGCATCCCGCACCAGACCCAGCGGCACGAGCCTCAAGTACCCCCCGCCGGCCGCGGGCAGAGTCATCCCAAAGCGCCGGACGGTGGCTGGCGGAAGCTCCAGAATCGCTCTAGACCGCTTTTCCCGGGCGTGCGGCACGCGAGATGCCCCAGGGTAGCCGTACCCGCCCCTGCGGACCCGGAACAGGCTCGAATCGCAGCGGTAGCCCTCCTCTACCTCGATGTCCAGCGCCCACTCGCGCCCCGGAACGATCGAAAAGCTCGGCGCCCGATACCCAATGACCTCTTTCCCTGCTAGGTCTTCGAGCACTATCTTCGACGCGCGCACCGATTCCCGGAACTCATCCGAGGTGAGCTCCGTCAGGCGCCGGTGATCCGTCCCGTGGCTCGCGGTCTCGTGACCTGCATCGAGGATGCGCCGGATCGACTCGGGATGCCGACCGGCGACCCAACTGCGACACAAGAACGTCGCGCCGGCGGAATGCTCGTCGAGCAGTGCCAGGAGGCAGTCCGTCCCCACCGCGACCCGACTGCCGCATTCGCCCCGACGGACACAAGGCGCCAACGCGGACACCTGGAAATACTCCTCCAAGTCAACCGTGAAGTGGTGCGCGTGAATCAATCTTGAGATCGCTGTGCTAAGAGATTGATAAACAATAGGTTAGCACGTGACCTTTGACAACTGCGATAAATGCCTGTCCGAAGGCCCACAATCGGGAAGGGGGTAGCGGCGGACCGCCGCTACTCCCCTCCCACACAGTCCAGCAGAACAGGAATGATTCGGGGATCCCCGAGAGCAAAGGTGGTATCCTTAACACCTAGCACCGGGACTCGTTCGCCGACGTTCCAAATCGGAAGGGCATCGCCGTGAGCACTCGTCTCCGCGTTGTCGTCTTCACTCTCAACCCAGAGCTGGAGACCACGCGATGGTGGAAGGCTTTGATCTCCCATGACGCCGTCACCAGCGTTTTGGTTTGCCGACAATCGCGCGTTCGCACACCCCGACAAGTCGTACGGCGGTTTTGGCGGAATCTTCGCAAGCATGGCCCGCTCTTCATCCCGTATCGTCTCTGGCATCTGTTTATCGACATCCTGAGATCCGCACGACAAGGAAAGTCACCCGGGGTCGTCGAACAACATCGCCCGCCCGTCGAGTACATCGAAACGCACGGGATGCACGGGCCCGAAGTCGTCCAGCAGATAGCCAAGTGGGAGCCGGATCTCGGCTTGTCCCTTGGAGCACCCGCACTCAGGAAGTCACTGTTTCGTTTACCACCGCTCGGAACACTCAACCTTCACTTGGGCCGCCTTCCTGAGTTCCGCGGCGGACCCCCGGCGTTTTGGGAGTTGTTTCGAGGAAGTGACCGAATCGGCGCCACGGTACACTGGATCGACGAGAGGCTGGATACGGGTGACGTGGCTGGCTCAGCCGAGGCGCCCATCTATCGGCGCGACTCGCTGAAAACGGCGGAGGCGCGTGCAGCGGAGCTGGGTGCTACCATACTAGTACTTACTTGACATAGAAGGCGTTATAGCATAAGGTTGGGCACCGTCTCTGCGGAGGGTGCCATGAGTTATGCGGCGGCGTTGATTGCACTCGCGCCCGAGGAAGCCGACACGCTCACCCGGTGGGCGCGTGCCGGCCGCAGCGAGCATCGGCAGGCCTTTCGGGCCCGCATCATCTTGCGCGCGGCCGCTGGCGAGGGGACGAACGCCATCGCCGCGTCGCTGGGCACCCGGCCCGCAACGGTGAGCAAGTGGCGCACGCGGTTCGCCGCGCAGCGGCTGGCGGGCCTGACGGATGCCCAGCGGCCTGGGAAGCCGCGCAGGTACACGGCGACGACAGAACGCCGGATCTTGGCGCAGCTCGATGCGGCGCCGCCAGCGGGCTATGCGCGGTGGAACGGCCGGCTCGTCGCGCGCGCCCTGGGGGATGTTTCGGCCGACCACGTGTGGGCGACGTTGCGGAAGCACAAGATCGCGCTCGCGCGACGGCGGAGTTGGTGCCTGAGTACCGATCCCGAGTTTGCGCGGAAGGCGGCCGACATCGTCGCCCTGTACTTGCACCCCCCGGAGAACGCCGTGGTGATCGCGGTGGATGAGAAGCCGCATATCCAAGCGCTGGAGCGCGCCCAAGGCTACCTCAAGTTCCCCAACGGGCGGGCGATGACGGGCTTTGCGCACGAATACAAGCGCCACGGCACGTCGACCCTCTTCGCCGCCTTGGTGGTGGCGACCGGCCAGGTGGTGGCAGGACACTATCGGCGCCGTCGGCGCGTGGAGTTCCTTGATTTCATGAATCGGGTCGTCCGGGCCTATCCCGACCGGGAACTGCACGTCATCCTGGACAACCTGAGCACCCATAAACCGAAGCGCGACCGCTGGCTCGCGCGTCATCCTCGCATCCACCTGCACTACACGCCCACGCACGCGAGCTGGCTCAATCTGATCGAAGTCTGGTTCAGCATCCTCGCGCGGGCCGCGCTGGCGGGCGCCAGCTTCACCAGCGTCCGGGCCCTGCGCGAAGCCATCGACCGCTTCCTGGCCGCGTGGGACTCGGAGGCCCATCCGTTCGAGTGGACGAAAGAAGTGGTGCAGCAAGTCCCACTCAAATCACGTTACTCTGATTTATTCAAGTAAGTACTAGCTGAGGTCTTATCGAAGGTCGCGGTTGGGAACAGACCAGCGACTCCGCAGCGCGACGGCGGCCAGACATTTCGGTTCCCGACAGTCTGGCAACGATGGCAACTCGTGTTTCGCGTCAGGCTTCGTCGATTATTGCCGCTTCAAACCTTGCTTCGCACTATTGCGAAGAACACCCTGCTGCTTGCGGCGCTGACCTGGGTGCGCCTGTTCCGCGACCCCTGGCGAACCCTCCAGCGGTCGCACCCGGTCCGGATATTCACGTTCCACCGAGTCACGCATCTTTGCCGAGACGGGATGACGGTGTCCGACGATCTGTTCGAGAAGCAGATCGCCTACCTCGATCGTCGGCACGAGATCGTGTCTCTGGAGAACACGTTGCAACACGTTGCCCGTGGGGCGCGCCTGAAGCGGCCCATTGCCGCCGTGACGTTCGACGACGGGTACCGATCGGTGTTGACCGCCGCCAAACCCATACTCGATCGCGCCGGCATTTCGGCTCACTGCTTCGTCTGTACCGACCACGTCGGAACGGAGCAACGATTCCCTCATGATGACGATGTACCGGTTCGGGAGTTTCTCGACGTGATGTCGTGGGACGAGCTTCGCGAGCTGCAGAGGGCTGGCTGGGGAATCGGCGCGCACACCGCGTCACACGCGCGATTGAGTGAATGCGCCGGCGACGCGCTCGAATACGAATTGCGCGCGCCGGTCGACGCCCTGCACAATCGCTTGGGGGTCGAGCGCCCCGTCCTCGCCTATCCGTTTGGTGGTCGTGAGGATATCAGCCCGGAGGCCCGTACACGGGTCCCGCACCACGGATACGTCGCCTGCTTGTCAGACTATGGAGGGGAAAACCGGCCGGGCGACGCATTGTTCGAGTTGTGCCGGATCGACATCGGCGGAGACCACTCCGGTCTCGCATGGAAAGTGATGGCAGATGGGGTGAGCCTGCGTCGCCTGGCGGACTCCGCCAGGCGACGCATCCGACCATCCTAGAAGAGAGGCCCTAGAAGATGGTATAGATGAACGGCGCGAGTGCGGAGCCCTGAGCAAAGACCAGCAGCGATCCGACCAGCACCATCACGACGATGATGGGAAGGAGCCACCATTTCTTGCGGAATCGCAGGAAGTCCCAAAACTCGCGTATCAAGCTCGTGTTCGCCATCGAATCGTCTTCCCTCTCATCTCTCGGCTAGAATTGCCGTTCCATGCCGCCCGTCGGCACTGCGTCGTGTTTCCGAGAAACCCAGTAGCTGCCGCCGTCGCAATGCGGCTCGATCGGGTTGCGCCCGAAGAGCCGCACCAGGATGCCGATCAGCGTCACGATCGTAAAGTACACGATGCCCATGAACAGGGGCGTCGTCACCTTCGAGATCGCGTGGGCCATAGCCATCCACGCCCACTCGACCGGGCGGAGCAGCCGTGGGGCGATCACACCCACAAATATCAATGCACCACCGAGCGCGGCGGCCACGGTCGCAGGCGTCTCGTGACCCCGCCAGATCATGATACCCATGAGCACGAGGAACGCCGTGCCGACCGTGAGTCCGAACTTCCGTTCGCGCGCAAGCATCAGTCGAGTTGGAACTCCTCACGCCAGTCGCCGGCCTCTTCCCACTCGGGCTGGCGCCGTTTGTCGAGCATGAACGGTCCGAGCACCAAGTAGTCGATGTGCGTGCGCATGAAGCAGCGGTAGGCATCCCCCGGCGTGCACACGATGGGCTCGCCCCGAACGTTGAAGGACGTGTTGACGATGACGCCGCATCCCGTCTTTGTCTCGAACATCTTGATCAAGTCGTAGTAATCCGGATTGGTCTCACGGCTCACCGTTTGTATGCGCGCGGAGTAGTCGATGTGAGTCACCGCCGGAATGTCGGACCGTGGAATATTGAGCTTGTCGATGCCCCAGAGAAGCTTCTGATCGTCCGTCATGGGGATGCGCCGTTCTTCCCTGACGGGCGCGACGAGCAACATGTACGGCGACTCGCGATCCAGCTCGAAGTAGTCCGACACCCGTTCCCGCAGCACACTGGGCGCGAAGGGGCGGAACCCCTCGCGGAACTTGATCTTGAGGTTCATCTGCGCCTGCATCTTCGGGCTCCGTGCGTCGCCGACGATCGATCGCGACCCCAGCGCCCGCGGACCGAACTCCATGCGCCCATTGAACCACCCGATGATCTGCTCCTCCGCGAGCACGCCGGCCGCTCGCTCCATCAGCTCGCCGCGAGCCAGTCGCTCGTACACCGCACCGACCGACTGGAGGTATTCCTCGATCTCCTCGGGACCGAAGGCCGGACCCAAGTAACTTCCTCGCATGCCGTCATTCCCGGCTGGGCCCGCTCGAGGATTTCCTAAGTGGCGGTACCAAATCAGTTGCGCAACGCCCAGCGCGCCCCCGGCGTCGCCGGCCGCGGGTTGAATCCAGATGTTCTCGAACGGGCCCTCGCGCAGGATTCTTCCGTTACCGACACAGTTCAGTGCGACGCCACCAGCCAGGCACAGATTGTCGAGACCGGTCTCCTTGCGCGCGGTTCGCGCCATGCGCAGCATGATCTCTTCGCAGACCTCCTGAACGGAACGCGCCAGATCCATCTCGCGTTGGGTGAGCTTGGACTCGGGCGCTCGAGGCGGCCCACCGAACAGATCCGCAAACGCGCCGTTGGTCATGGTGAGCCCGCCCAGATAGTTGAAGTACTTCTGGTTCAAGGAGAACGAGCCGTCTTCCTGGAGGTCCATCAACTCTTCGTAGATGAGATCGACGTACTTGGGCTCTCCGTACGGCGCCAAGCCCATCACCTTGTACTCACCGGAATTCACTTTGAACCCGGTGAAATACGTGAAGGCGGAATAGAGAAGCCCCAAGGAATCGGGCCAGCGGATCTCGCTCAGCAGTTCGATCGTGTTACCGCGCCCTACCCCCATCGAGGCGGTGGCCCACTCGCCTACCCCATCCATCGTGAGGATGGCCGCCTCGTCGAAGGGCGAAGGGAAGAACGCGCTCGCCGCGTGTGACTCGTGATGTTCCGCGTAGAGGATCTTGCCGTCGTAGCCCAGACCTTTACGGATCTGCTTCTCCATGTGGAGCTTGTCCTTGATCCAGAGCGGCCCGGCTTTGAGAAACGACGGGAAGCCCTTGGGCGCGATCCCCACGTACGTCTCGAGAATGCGCTCGAACTTGAGGAGCGGCTTGTCGTAGAACCCGACGTAGCTCAGCTCGTCGGCACCGATTCCGCCCTCCTGGAGGCAGTACGCGACCGCGTTCTCCGGGAACGATGCGTCACCCTTCTTACGGGTGAATCGCTCCTCTTGCGCCGCGGCGACGATCTCGCCGTCCCGCAACAAGCACGCAGCGCTGTCGTGGTAGAACGCCGAGATTCCAAGTATGTGGTTGGGCTTCATGCCTACCAATTGTCGTCGACCATTCGCTAAGTTGTGGACCTCACAAGCCGCTTAGGCAGGAAGCGGGCATGAGGAACCAACGTATACCACCATGCTCGTAATATATTGCATTATAAGAGCTTAAGATACACCAACACAACAGAGGCTCACGGCAGACGGGATGGAGATGTTGCGGAGACACAACAGTTGTCGTCAGCCCAGCCATTGTCTGCGTTGAACGCCCAACAGAACATACCTGTGCGGGGACGCTACTCGTGACCGGATTCGCTGGGACAGTTCTGAAGATCTGGGACTCCGAGTATCCGTGGGACGTGCGCGTCGAAAAAGTCTCCAAGGCATTGACGGAATCAGGATACCGCGTCCATCTGGCGGCGCGGAATCGGCGCTGTGATAGGGACATCGAAGAGTTGCCGGAGGCCACCGTCCACCGAATGCCGTGCTGGAAAGCGCTGCCGGCGGCGGTTCGAAACGCCTCGATGTTTCCCGTTCCCGTCAACCCTCGCTGGCTCGCGTTTCTGCGTGGACTCGCGCGACGGACGGCGCCGGACGTCGTCCTCTGCCGCGACCTCCCACTCGCGGTACCTGCCTGGATCGTGGCCCGAAGGGCGGGGGTGCCGATCGTGCTGGACATGGCCGAGCATTACCCAGCCATGCTCCGCTCGCGGTGGACGGCCGGGCGAACCGGGCCTTGGGACTATCTCGTTCGCAATCCGGCCATCGCGGCGTCGGTCGAGCGGTGGATCGTTCCACGCGTGGACCACGTGATCACCGTCGTCGAGGAATCGCGAGGGCGGTTCATTTCGCTCGGGGCCGGTCCGGACAAAGTGAGCGTCGTGTCGAATACGCCGCCTCGAGCGCGCGTGGCCGGGCGACGGCCCTCGGCCGTGCCCCCGATTCACGTCGTGTATCTCGGCCTCATCGAGGAACAGCGCGGTATCGGCACGCTCGTCGAAGCGGCAGGCATGCTGCGGGACCGACAGATTCCGTTTCGGCTTACCGTGATCGGCGATGGGAAGGAATACGAGGAGTATCGTCGGCTGGCCGCACGACGCTCGCTCGATTCTGGAATCGTCGATTTCCGCGGTCGGATGGACAATCCCACCGCACAGGAACTGCTTCGCGATGCCCACGTCGGCGTGATTCCACACTTCGCCGACGAGAGCTGGAACTTCACGATTCCGAACAAGCTCTTCGACTACATGGCTGCCGGGCTGGCTGTAGTCACGTCGGACGCCGAACCTGCTGCTCGCGTGGTTCGTGATACGGAGGCCGGTAAGGTGTTTCGCAGTGAGGACGCGACCGACCTGGCCGATGCGCTGGCCTCTCTCGTCACGACTCCCAAGGAGATCGACCGATGCGGCGGGAACGGACAGCAGGCCGTCTTCAATCGTTACAACTGGGAACGGGACAGGGAAGAACTGGTCAGAGTGATCACGGGACTGGTCCGGCGGCGAGAAACGCGAAGGAGCGACGTCGCCTAGGCGACGCCTAGGCGTTCTTCCAGTGGTGGGCCCAGTTCAATAGACTCAGTACCGCCCAGAACCGGAGCCCACTGGCGCCACCTTTGCCGCGCTGGTAGCCGTCCCACATCACGCCGAGTTCGTCGCCTCGAAGCGGAAGTCCGGCGGCTCCCGCGCCGGCCATTAAGTCACCGCCCCATTCGCGCAGCGGCCCACGAAGCCAAGCGTCCAGCGGCACCGTGAAGCCCACTTTCGGTCGATCCATGAGCTTGCGAGGTACGTAGGTGTCCAGTATGCGGCGCAGTGGTTGTTTTCCTTCACCGCGGTTCCAGAGTAGCGAGGGGTCCATGCGAGCCGAGAATTCCGCCACCCGGTGATCCAGCAACGGAACCCGGACTTCCAGGCTCACCGCCATGCTCGCCCGATCCACCTTTGCCAGGAGGTCATCGGGCAAGTAGGACAACTGATCGGTCACCATCATTCGCCGCAACATGGGGAGCGCGTCCAGACTGCGCATCGTCGCCTCCACATCCCAGTATGGCGTGACATCGTCGGCGATGATGTCCGCGGGGTCATGCCATGCAGCCATCAGGCATGCATACGCGGCTGTGATGTCGGACGCCTTGGCGATCATCGCTGTCTTCGAGAGCTTCTCACCGATCAGCCGCTGTCCCCCGAACGCGCCGATACGCTCCACGAGTGCGGAAGCACGTCTCCCGCGAGCCGCGCGGGCGATGCCGCCGGCGCCGGCGGCGAGCGCTCGGCGCATACCGCTCGGCAGGCCTACGAGCCTACGCCATGCACCGCCAGCGAGCCGGTAGCGGTTGTAGCCGGCGAACAATTCGTCGCCACCGTCACCGGCGAGCGCGACCGTCACGTGCTGCCTCGCAAAGCGAGACAGCAAGAACGTGGGGATCTGTGCCGGATTCGCCAACGGCTCATCGAACATCGTCGGGAGTTTGGCGACCAGCTCCAGCGCATCGTCTCCGGTGACCGTTTGCTCGTAGTGGTCGCTTTCCAGGTGGCGCGCGACCGCCGCCGCATGTCGTGCCTCGCTGTGTTCCGCCTCGTCGAAGTCCACCGTAAAGGTCTTTGCGGGGCGCCCAGTGACATCATGCACCAGCGCCGTCACGAGTGACGAGTCGAGCCCTCCCGACAGGAGCACACCCCACGGTACGTCCGCGCGCGTACGGATGCGGACTGCGTCCCGCAACAACCCATGCAGCTTCTCCAACGCCTCATCGGCATCCGTCACCAGCGGGGTCTCGAGGGCGGCGAGACTCGTCTCTCGTGCCGACCAATAGGGGACCATCTTGGGAAGTCCGGCGGCCGGGTCCACGATGCGCAGGGTGTGACCGGGGAGCAGTTTGAACGCCCCGCGATAGATCGTGTGGGGAGCCGGAACGTACAGGTGGCGCAGAAAGGAAGCCACGGCCGCGACATCGATCGACCGGTCGAAATCAGGACCCGCAACGAGCGCCTTGAGTTCGGACCCGAAGGAGATCGAGGCGTCACCGACTCCTATGAATAGCGGCTTGATACCGAAGCGATCGCGCGCGAGCGTCAGCGCACGGGCCTGGCGGTCCCACAGGGCAATGGCGAACATGCCCACGAACCTGGCGAGCGCCTGCGTAAAGCCCCAGCGCTCGATGGCGGCGAGTGCGACTTCGGTATCCGAACGCCCACGGAAGGTCGCGCCCGACTGTTCGAGTTCCGTTCGCAGCTCGACGTAATTGTAGATCTCGCCATTGAAGACGATGACATAGCGACCCGACGCCGACGTCATTGGTTGGTTGCCGGCAGGCGAGGGGTCTTGGATCGCCAGGCGTCGAAACCCGAAGGCGATGCCCACCTGCTCGCCCACCCAGACGCCTTCGTCGTCAGGTCCGCGGTGACGCAGTGTGGACGCCATCGCGGTGGCGATCGTCAAAAACTGATCGCGCGTTGCCGACCGCGCCGAGAATACACCGGCAATGCCGCACATTAGGGCACGTGCGTCCGCACAAACAGAATCACGCAGGCGATCGCAAGGGCCAGGTGCTGAGAGCGTTCACGGCACCCTACCCACACAACACGCTCCCCCCATTCACGTTCAACACCTCGCCCGTGATGCTGGACGCGAGTGCGGAGCACAAGAATACGATCGGACCGGCGATCTCCTCCGCCGTCGCGACTCGGCCGAGCGGAATCGTCGCCTCGATCTCCCGCTTCCCCCTTCCCCCTTCCCACTCGTACGGCACCTTGCTCATCTCCGTATCCACCCACCCCGGCGCCACTGCATTGACCGTGATCCCCTTAGGCGCCGCCTCGACGCAGACCGATTTCACGAACGAGATGATGGCGCCCTTGGTGGTCGCATAATCCGCGTGGAATGCTTCGCCACGCTGCCCGGCCGTACTGGCCACGATCACGACGCGCCCACCGTCGTTCATCACCCTGAGCGCGGCCCGAGTCCCGTAAAAGACCGAATGGAGATTCACGGCGATCGTGTCCCGCCAGCGACTCGGATCCATCTCCGCGACCGGCACGTCATCCACGGGCCAGATGGCGGCATTGGCCACGAAGATGTCGAGCTTCCCAAACGCCTCGACGGTCTCGGTCACGACGCGTTCACAGGCGGCGGCGTCCGAGACATCGGCCTGCATCGCTAAGGCGCGCGGGCGCGCGGGTACGCGGGTGCGCGGGTCAGCCGTTGACCGCTGCACGCTGTCCTGTGCACGCTGCACGTCTTCAATAAACGCCACCACCTGTTCGGCATCCGCTCTCCGCTCCCGGTACGCGATCGCCACCCGCGCACCCGCCTGCGCCAACAGCCTAGCTGTCGCCGCGCCGATGCCGCGAGAGCCCCCAGTCACGAGCGCGACTTTCCCCGATAGGTCGATCAGAGACATCAGCAGCGGTGCAGAGTGCAGGGTGCAGAGTGCAGAGTCGCTCCGCGTAGCAGCAGTTCCGCTGCACGCTGCACCGTGCACCCTGCACACGACAATCGCGTTGTCACCGCTCCCATCGACTCCTCACCTCACAGGCCATCGTTACCAGCGCATCCGCCGCCAGCAGCTGAAAGGCGGCCTGACGGTCGGTACGCGCCGGATCTATCGCCGCCAGCACCCGCTCCGCTGCGGCCATCAAATCCTGGGGGTCAGGAGGGGCACCATTGACCATTGACCGTTGACCATTGACCGCGTCTACCACCGCCCGCCTCAACTCCTCCGGCGCGTCACCCAACCGCGACTCCACCCAGTCCTCCACGCTCACACGCCCACCTCCGTGAGAAGCTTCCGCACGACGTTCGGAGCCTCACGCCGCGCGTCCTCAAGCTTCGCAGGGTCTCCGGCCCCCGCGGAGGCAAAGTGCGGCCTCCCTCCGCCCCGCCCCCCACTCACCGCCGCGATCCGATTGGCAACGTCTCCCGCCCTCACACCCCGCGCGATCAAATCGTCCGTCACCCCGACGTGGATACCCGCCTTGTCTCCTGAAACGAATAGCACCTGCACGGCCTGCTTGTGCTGCTCTCGAAACCGATCCATCAAGAGACCGATCTGATCTCGATCGGCGACCGGTGCGCTATCGATGATGAGCACGACATCGCCGATCGCATGTTCGTCACTCGTATCACGTTTCACGGTTCCCGTTTCACGCAGCAACTGCTGAAGCTGCTTCTCCAACCGCCGCTTCTCCACCAGCAACTGCTCGATCCGCCGCGCCACGTGCTCCGGATTGGTCCTGAGCGCCTCCGCCGCCTGCTCCACGCGCGTATCGAGTTCCTTCACGAGACTGTACGCACCGGGCCCCGTCACCGCCTCGATCCGTCGCACCCCAGCCGCCACACCGGTCTCGCCGGTAAAGTGAAACAGACCGATCTGTCCGGTCGTGCGCGTGTGTGTCCCACCGCACAGCTCCATCGAGATGTCGGGAATGTCCACCACGCGCACCCGGTCGCCGTACTTCTCGCCGAACAGCGCCATCGCCCCGGCCGCCACCGCCGCGTGATAATCCATGATCCGCGTCTCGACGTCCGCGTTGACCCAAACGCCATGATTCACCTCCGACTCGATGGCGGCAAGCTGGGCCTCGGTGACGGGTGCGTGGTGCGAAAAATCGAAGCGCAACCGATCCGGCGCCACCACCGAGCCGGCCTGCCGCACGTGATCGCCCAGCACCTCGCGGAGCGCCGCGTGGGCCAGGTGCGTCGCCGTGTGGTTCCGTTCGATATTACGCCGGCGGTCTCGGTCCACCGAGGCCTCGACCCGCGTCGGCTCAAAGTCTCCGGCATACGGACCGACGACCACCTGCTTGCCTGCGGCCTTGTGCACCTCTGTGACAGGAAGCTCCCAACCTTCCCCCCGCACCACGCCGGTGTCCGATACCTGACCGCCCGCCTCCGAATAGAACGGGCTCTCGCGCAACACCAGTTCGAGTCGGCTGCCGTCTCGGCGATACTCGAGTATCTCGGTCTCCGCTTCGGTCATCTCATAGCCCACAAACCTCTGACGCTTGCGCGGCACAACGCGGATAAAACCCCTTCCCCCTTCCCGCCTCCCGCTTCCCGCTTCCCGCTTCCCACCGCCCGCTGCACGCTGCACGCTGCCCGCTGCACGCTGCCCGCGCCCCAGTCTCGACCGCTCCCGCTGCTCCTCCAGCGCCCGTTCAAACCCCGCAACGTCAACTCGCCACCCCCGCTCCTCCGCTATGATCTGGGTCAGATCGACCGGGAAGCCATACGTGTCATACAGCTTGAAGGCGTCCTCACCGGCGATCGTGCCGGGTGAGCCGGCAATCAACTCGTCCAATCGCTTCAGGCCGTCGCCTATGGTCTCCAGAAAACGCTCCTCCTCCGCCCTGGTGACGCTCTCGATGTGGTGCTTCTTGTCGCGCAACTCAGGATAGACGTCGCCGAGTCCGTCGATCACCACGTCCGCGAGATGGACCAGCGTGGGCTCGGTGCGGCCGAGGATGTAGGCGTGGCGTACAGCGCGCCGCAGGATGCGGCGCAGCACGTAGCCCCGGCCCTCGCTCGACGGGTACACGCCGTCGGCCAGGAGAAACGCCACCGCCCGGGCGTGGTCGGCCAGCACCCGGAACCCCGCGCCGTCCGACCCGCGATCGTATTCCTTGCCGATCACCTCCCGGGCCCGCTCGATGATCGGCATGAAGAGGTCGGTGTCGTAGTCGGAGTCCACTCCTTGCATCACGGCGGCGATCCGTTCCAAGCCGGCACCGGTATCGACCGAGGGCGCGGGAAGGGGGACGCGGGAACCGTCCGGCTGCTGGTCGAACTGCATGAAGACCAGGTTCCAGATCTCGATGAGCTTGCCGGACTCCGAGAGTTGGACAAACTCGGGGAGGCTCGGGGCTGGACGCTGGATGCCGGGCGAATGGTTCCGCGGGTCAACCCGCGGCTCGGCGCCTTCGGCGACTCGCCCTGAAGGGCGACCCGAGCCTGAGTCGTTTACCACGTGTCCCGGTGTGCCAAGCCGGCGGTTCACCGCCGGAAGCTCCGTGCCCCCAACACCCTGCACCGTCCGGATGTCCACATAGATCTCGGAGCACGGCCCGCACGGCCCCGTCTCCCCCATCTGCCAGAAGTTGTCCTCGTCCCCCAGGCCGTAGATCCGCTCGTCGGCTATGCCGGCCACTTCCCGCCACAGCTTGCGGGCCTCGTCATCCGAGTGGTGCACGCTGATGTAGATGCGGTCGGGATCGATGCCGAGGTACTGCTCGCTGGTCACCCATTCCCAGGCGTATTCGATCGCTTTCTTCTTGAAGTAGTCGCCGAAGGAGAAGTTGCCGAGCATCTCGAAGAACGTGTGGTGCCGCGCGGTGTGACCCACTTGTTCCAGGTCGTTGTGCTTGCCGCCCGCGCGCACGCATTTCTGGGACGTCACGGCGCGCCGGTAGTGCCGCTTCTCGAGACCTTGGAAGACCCGCTTGAACTGCACCATGCCGGCGTTGGTGAAAAGCAACGTCGGATCCCCCGCCGGCACGAGCGACGCCGAGGGGATCTCTCGGTGCTCCCGGTGGGTGAAGTATTCGATGAACGACTTGCGGATCTCGGCACTCAGCATGGTGAGCACAACTTAAGGGGGCGGGGCTGCGCGTGGAACGTGAGACCCTGCCCTGCCCCTTCTGCCCGTTCTGTCCCTACTATAAGGTTCCTCATGCCCAGCGCTGGCAAACCGCTCCCAGTGATGCACGTGATCGCGCCCGCGCCGTTCGGTGGGGCCGAGCGCGTGGTGCGGGACCTCGTGGTCTCCCAGCGCTCCCTCGGGATGCAGGTGAGCGCCGCGCTCATCCTGGAAACCGGGGCTCAGCAAACCTGGCTGGAAGGGGCTCTCGAGAAAGCCGGCGCTCCTTACCGCGCCCTGCGGTTTCCTACCAGGGCCTACCAAGGCATCGTGCGCGCCCTGCGGTCTCTCGTTCACGAAGAGTCGCCCGACATCGTGCACACGCATGGGTACCGCGCGGACGTGCTGGCCCGCGCTGCGCTCCCGCGTGGAGTCCGCCACGTGATCACCGCCCACGGGTTCACGTCCGGTGGTCGCAAGAACCGCATCTACGAGTGGATCGATCGGTGGGTGATGAAGCGAGTCGACGCGGTGATCGCGGTCTCGGCACCCCTGGCCCAGCTCCTGGAGCGGCGCGGCATTCCTGCTCACAAGATCCATTGCATCCCCAACGGAGCGATTCCCCCTGAGCCGCTTTCACGCGGGGAGGCGCGGCACCGGTTGGGACTCGCTCCCGACGGCATCGCGATCGCGTGGATCGGCAGATTGTCGCATGAGAAGGGGCCGGACCTCTTCATCGACGCCCTCCGGTCGGTTCGGCATGAATCCGTGCAGGCGGTGCTCATCGGCGAGGGCCCGATGGAGCCCGAGCTCCGACGGGAGGTGCAGCGGGCCGCCACGGCCGCGAACATCGTCATGGCGGGCCGCGTGGAAGACGCCGGGAGCTATCTACCGGCGTTCGACGTTCTGGTACTCAGCTCACGCACCGAGGGCAGCCCGATCGTCGTGGCGGAAGCCCTCCAGCTGGGCGTGCCGATCGTGGCGCCGGCCGTCGGCGATCTGCCGCGATTGTCCGAGCACCTGGGTATCATCGAGCTGGCGACGCCGGGAGGCAGCGGCGATCTGGCGGAGAAGATCACGGGTGTGCTGCAAGATCTGCCGCGGTACCGCGAGCGCGCCGAACGTGCGCGACCCGAGGCTCGACGCATCGTCGGCACCGAGACGTGGATGCAAGAGATAAGTCGGGTCTATGAGCTCGTGATCCGCGACCTGGCCGTCTGACGGTCGGCGAGATCTCGATACAGATCCACCGCCGCGTCGCCGACCACCTTCCAACTGTACTGACGCTCCACGGTCGAGCGCCCGGCGGCGCCAAGCAGGTGCCGTAGCTCGGCGTCTCCCAGCACCCGCTTGACCGCGTCCGCGAACGCGGGGGCCGAGTCCGCGATCAGGATGTTCTCGCCATCCCGCGCGGCGAGCCCCGCACATCCAACGGACGTACTGACAACCGCCTTGCCCATGGCCCACGCGTCCAGGACCTTGAGACGGGTGCCGCTCCCCATCCGCAGCGGTACGACGTAGCACGAAGCCCCCCAGACGAGGGGCCGGATGTCGGGTACGAATCCCGGCAGACGAACTCCACTACCAGCGTACTGTCCAGCAAGATCACCGTCATGGCGCCCGACCCATGTGACGGGAGTGTCCGGTGGGAGGTCGAGCAGCGGCTGGATCTCGGAAACGAAGAACTCCAACGCGTCAGCGTTGGGATACCAGTCGAGGACCCCGCAGAAGACCAAACCGCCCGCTTCGGCGGAAGGATTGGGCCTGAAGTACTCTGTATCCACGCCGTTGGGAACGACCTCGAACCGCCCGGCAGGCGCGCGCCCGTGCAATACATTGCTATCCGCTTCTGACACGCAAACGTTCACGGCGACACGCGCGCACCAGTCTCGTTCCGCGCGCTCGACCCGCTCGGCCTGGAGTCGCACCACACCCCTGACCCAACCACGCGGATGCCGGTCCGCCCGCTCGCGCAGCAGATCCGACTCGACGTTGTGGTGCACCAACACCGTGCGTTCGAGGGGAAGCCGGTTGAGATAACCCACGAGATCGAGAGACTCCACGTGCAGGACCGAGTAATCGTGTCTCGCCAGCAACGCGTGCACGCACCGACCGAAGTCGGTGTTTGCGTAACGAAGCGCCGTGTAGGGAGTCCCCGCCATCAGCGACCGCCCGTGGTCGAGGACATACCGAAGTCGGGAGTGCTCCTGGGGAATCGGGTAACGATGGACGGATGCCAGGAGCGGCGTCTCGCCGTCGCCGGTACGGGTGACCGCCGACTGATCCACCCGCCTGCGGAAGGCCACAAGATCGATCTCGAAATGGCTCGAGAGCGCCCGCAAGATGTAATGTGACCGCAACGAGGGCCCGTCAGCGGGGGCCGAGGGATCGACGTGGGTGAGGGCGAGGAGGCGAGGCCGATTCAATGGTCTATGGTCAATGTCAATCGTAATAGCCGGGCAATGGCCAGTGGCCTATCTCAGCCCGGCCAGCCTGGATAGGAAGACGGCTCCGCGGGCACGCCCACCACGCATCGCGCGCTGCGGCATCCCGCTCGCACGCGGTATTCGTTCAATCAGTCGCTTGAGCTGGGAGCGCATGATTGGTTTCGCGGGTGAGCGCCAAATTCATCGTTCCGCGGGTGACGCGCCCGTCCGCGAACGCGGGCGGTGCCGGCGAAGCCGGCAAGCGGATCGAGGCCGCTCCGCGGCCGCAGATCAACCCGCGGCTCAGCGCCTGCGGCGATGTGCCCTGAAGGGTTGTCGATTCGTCGTTCACGACGATCCACGTTGAGCGCCGAGCTGACGCTTGAGCGTCGGAATCGCGATAGCACGCATCCAATGCTGCGGTGCGATCGGTTCTATGACGAAAGTCAACATGTGTACCATGCGCACTTCCCTGTGCACCCCGATCACGGCGAACGCGTGACCGAGGCGCCAGGCAATGTCAGTACGGCGATCGAGTACGCGCTATTCCGCGACCCGCACAACAAGGAGTTCTTGAAGATACCACCGTGCTCCGACTCATACCTCGCAAGGCCATTCAGATGCCGCTGAGCCACCTCTACCGGAAGCGGCCCAGCCGCTTCGTAAACAGGACCCCGGCCAACTCCGCGACCTCCGCGACCACACGCTCACCAACATGAGCGGCGAACCCCACGTACGTGAAATCTTCAAGCCTGGCCCATCGATCCTCATGCTGCCAGCACTCGCAACCGATTGGTTAGCTCGGCGTCCTTCGTGCAACCGGACGGCATGGGCGGTGACTTGGCAGCCCGCCGGTGGCCAAGTTACGCTACCCCCGGAGATTCGCAGTATCGTTTCTGGACCCTGGACTCGCAGACGAGGACATGGGCCTGGGGAATGGCGGTTGCGGTGGCTGGGACGTGGGCCGGGAGCTGGATGCGATTGTGGGTGCGCCGGAGGGCGGCGGCATTCGGGGGCAGATGAGGGCAGAGGGGGCAGATGAGGTAGATGAGGGCGGCGGAACCGTTTGGCAGCGGGAGTGAATCTCGTCGTTCACGACGCGTCGCGCAGCGCCGAGCCGCGATTTCAATCGCGGAACGGGGCAGAAGAGGCAGATGTGTACAGCGTACGGTGCAGGGGAGCTCCGACACACAGGCAGTTCCCCTGCGCTCTCCGCGCTGCACCGTGTACGCTGGTGGGGGCGACAGTGGTGGCAGGGGCGGCAGTTCCGCGCACCCAGGCCGGCTTTTTCCGACCCAGTCCGCATGCATTCGGTACGCCTGGCTCACCGGCCGTTCCACATCTTGCGGGAGGTCCACCCGTATTGACCAAACGTATATACACTCGGTATGTTCAGCTTCCTGCCAGGATTCGAATGGGACGAGGACAAGCGGGGGGAGAACCTTCGCAAGCATGGTGTCGACTTTTTCGAGGCCGTTCGGATCTTCGACCTCATATCGGCTCGGCGGAGCAGGAGCGATGAAAGGCAAGCGTACCGTGCGGCGCTCGAAGCAAGGAAACCGGACTGAGCGGAGCCGAGTCCGGAGCATGACGGACGAGGAGATCGACCGTGCCATCCGAGAGGATCCCGACGCGGCGCCGCATCTCGACGCCGAGTGGTTCAAGAATGCCAGACTGATCCCGCCTGATCCCAAGGTCCCAATCTCACTCAGGATCGACCGCGATGTGTTGGACTGGTTCAGGCGTGGCGGCCCTCGCTACCAGAGCCGCATCAACGCGGTACTCCGCGCATTCATGGAGGCTCACGGAGGGCGGCAGGGGCAGACCGGGCAGTAGGGGCGTAGGGGGCAAAAGATATCGTACGTCGTATGTCGTTCGTCGAAGACTGGTGAGCCGGGGTCCCGCGTCGTACGTCGCAGAAAAGGCCCGACTATCATGCAGGCTCAAGACATCCAAGCCGTGATCATTGCCGCGGCGCGCGAGGTGGCCGAGCGGGAGCAGATCGCGTTGCCCGCCGACGTGGGGGCGGATCTGCCGCTGTTCGGGCCCCAAAGCCGGTTCGACTCGCTTGGGCTCGTGAGCCTCATCGTGGCCGTCGAGCAGGAGATCTCGGCGTGCACCGGCCGCACCCTCGCCCTGGCAGACGAGCGGGCGCTGTCGCAAACGCGGAGCCCGTTTCGCAAGCGGCTGCATGCGTACTGCCGTGACCGCCTGGCCCGCTTCAAGATCCCCCGGAAGGTGGAGGTCGTGGCCGAAGGCATGCATGGGCCGCGCTTCAAGAAGATGCGGTGAAACTCGCGTATTTGCTGAGCGACCTGGGCGGCGGAACGGGGGATCATCTGCTCACGATGCTCGAACACTGGCCCGGCCCGGAGTGGGACATCCGGATCGTGTGCGAGGTCGGGGTCACCTCGAAGCTCGCGCCCACGGTCCCGATGCAATTCATCGGTGGATCCGCGTGGTGGGAACGCTTCCCCCTGGCGCAGGCCGCCCGTTACCGCCGGGCGAAGCGTCACTTCGCCACGTCGCCTCCCGACATCGTCCACAGCTACTTCTTCTGGTCCATCATCTATGGCCGCCTGCTCAAGCGGCGCGGCCACATCCGGTGCCTCGTCGAGAACCGCGAGGACGAGGGATTCAATTGGGGCCCCAAGGAGTACGCGCTGCTTCGCCGGACGCGTCACCTGGCCGACCGCGTCATCTGCGTGTCCGACGCGGTGAGACGCGTCGCCGTCGAGCGGGAGGACCTCGATCCGGACCGCGTCACGGTCATCCGCAACGGCATCGCACTACCCGATAACGCTCCCGATACACGTGCAGGGGTTCGCGAGGAGTTGGGCGTTCCGCCCGGCGCGCCGCTGGTCGGGATGGTCTCCAACCTCAATCGCCGCGTGAAGGGAGTGCGGTACTTCGTCGAGTCCGTTCCCGACATCCTCCGGGGAGCGCCCGACGCGTGGTTCGTCGTGTTCGGGTCGGGGAAGGAACAGCCCGGGCTGGAGCACCAGGCCGGGCGGCTGGGCGTGCGCGATCGCGTGGTATTCGCCGGCTTCAAGAGCGACATCCAGCGCTACTACCCCGCGCTGGACGTCTCCGTGCTCACGTCCCTGTCGGAAGGGCTGCCCATTTCCGTGCTGGAATCCATGAGCTTCCGGCTCCCCGTCGTCGCCACACGCGTCGGCGGCACGTTGGAGGTCGTGGTGGACGGCGAGACCGGCTACCTCGTGGCGCCCAAAGACACGGGGGCCTTCGCGGCGAGAGTGGTGGAGCTACTCCGTCATGCCGACCTTCGACGCGCAATGGGTGCGGAGGGCAGAGCGCGGGTCGAGCGCGAGTTCGACATTCGCCGCACGGCGGCTAAGTACCTGGAGGAGTATCAACGCTGCGTGAGACGTGAGACGTGAGACGTGAAACGTGAAACGTGAAACGTGATAGGTGATACGTGAGACGTGAGACGTGAGACGTGGGACGTGGGACGTGGGACGTGAAACGTGAAACGTTAGTCGCACTGCCGCCTGACAACGAACGCGTCCCAATCCTCCGCCCGGCCGCCGAAGTCCGATACAGGTGTCGTCAACGTGACGCTTCCACCCGCGGCACGGCGTACTCGCCCACCCGCCCAAAACGGAACTCTCTCAAGAGCCTGGCGACCCTCCCCTCGGTGCGGCGGAGGCCTCCGTAGTGCCTGATCCGCGTCCGAAGGTCCACGGCGATCCGCGGCTGCTCCGGATCCAGCTCCCATGGGTGGATGTAGAACATCCCGGGCCTTCCGTCGGTCTCGGCATCCCTCATGCCGGCACGCACCAGCCCAAACGGCAGTAACCGGAGATACCCTCCTCCCGCGGCGGGCCACACACGCCCAAATCGAACCACGGTAGCCGGAGGAAGCTCCAGAATCGCGCCAGAACGCGTTTCTCGGACGTGGGGCACCCGTGATGCCCCCGGATAGCCGTACCCGTTCCTACGGACCGGGAAGAGGCTGGAATCGTATCGGTACCCTTCCTCCACGAGAATCTCGAGCGCCCACTCGCGCCCGGGCACTATCGAAAAGCTCGGCGCCCGGTAGCCGCTTACGGGCGCGCCTGCCAGGTCTTCGAGGATCCGCTTGGAGTCCCGCACCGATTCCCGAAACTCATCGGGTGTGAGTTCCGTCACGCGCCGGTGATCCGTCCCGTGGCTCGCGATCTCGTGCCCGGCGGCCGCGATGCGCCGAATCAACCCGGGGTGCCGACCGGCCACCCAACTGAGGCAGAAGAACGTCGCCCTCGTGTTGTGCGCCGCCAACAGCGCCAGCAGCCGGCTGGTACCAACCTCGACTCTGCCGGGCAGTCGGTCCCAGTCGGCGCGATCCACGTACGGCTCCAGAGCCGAGACCTGGAAATACTCCTCGAGGTCAACCGTGAAGTGGTGCAGCATTGCTACAACATAAAGGCTAAAAGGTTTACAAACAACAACTTACGCACGCCGTCCCCGATCGGGAGCAATCTGACTGCCCATATGAGAAAGGGGCTCGGCCTTGCGAGCCGAGCCCCTCAACGTGTCCTGACTGGAGCCGAAACGTTACGCGTCTTCAGTGCCGCGCCGGCGTCTCCGAAGGCCAACGCCTCCGAGGCCGGCCAAGCCGGTGGCCAAGAGCACCATGGAGATGGGCTCCGGCACCACATCCGTGGTCCAATCGCTATCCTCACCGTCCACCCCCAAGCCCTGCATGTGCGCGGACCACTGGGCCAACTCGTAGCCGCTGCCCACAAAACCGTCAAATGTGATGACGATCGTCGCGGTCTCGCCGGTCACGAGTCTATGGTCACCGCCCGCCTTCCCACCTGCGTCCCAAGTAACTTGGAAGCCACCATCCCCTCCACCAGACGAAACGTTCCACTCGACGGTGCTCCCGTCAATCGTGACCTCCACCAGGGTGGGCTCTTTCAAATCGCCGAGCGTGGATGGCTGGAACAGGAACATGAACGCGCCGATGAAGGAGGTGGAGAGCACGCCACCGCCGACCGTGGAGCTGTTTGTCACTTGGAGCGTGACCTGATCGCCGCTGAAAACAATAGAGTTGATCGTGGCACACGCGGAGAGATAGGCGTCACCGCACCAAGGGCTGCCAACCAACTGAGCGCTTGCGCTGGACACCGGCAGCAGCGACGCCACCGCCAGCCCGAGGCCAAGGTTCTTCAGTTTCGACATCTCGAAACTCCAGTCTAGTGCAGGTTGTCGAAGCGGGACGATATCCGCGTCCGTCAGCAGACGATGCAACCCTCATGCCATCGCCTCACTAACCGAATCCGCAAGTCGTCAGACAGTCCGCGCACCTCGCCGCAACATAAACCCAATGAACACAAGGAGTAACGGGTAGATCGCCACATCGGCCAACACCCGCACCACGGCCTTGAACACCCCGACTCGCGCCTCGCTGGTGGAGGCTCGCCACACCTCAACCGAGGACACAAGATACAGTATCCCCATCAAAACGAGCCCCCCTGCGACAACCCACAGCACGATGGCTTCGACCCGCAGCCATCTGGGCGACGCCCCAGGGTGCTGAATCAAACCGTAGGTCAGCAGCCCGATACCCAGCAACGTCGCCGGCAGGTTGGTGAAGGTCTGGCTGATGATCGCGAACTCCCACCCTTGCGCGCCGAACCGAAGCGGCAACCACGCCAGCACAAAGTCGATGACACCCACCAGGATGAACACGGTGCCGATAGCGAGGAAGATCCATGCACCAAGAGCTTCCGGATCTTCGACGTGGTACTTGACCTTCTGCGCGGCTTCCGGGGTCTTGAGAACCCGCTCCGCGCCAGCCTTCTTGGTCGGTTCGGACGTCACAGGAACACCTCTTCAGTCCCATCGAAACGTGTCTGGTCTGGCGTGGCCGAAACGGTCAACGCTCGCGCGCCGGGCCGGCCTGCGCCGGTGTCACGACCGCAATGTCCTGCCGCGCCCGCGGTTTCAGCAACCAGGTGCCACCGGTGTCGGGCAGCAGCAACCCCGTCACCGTGGTCACCGACTCCGGCAAGAATGGGTCCAACGTGAACACCAGGTCCACGTCCAGCACCACCCGCAAGGGCCCGGAACCGTCGTCCACGGTGAGCGCGAAGTCATCCCCCGCGGTGGCGGTGTCGGTGATCGTGGCCTCCACGACACGCACCAGATTGGCGTCAAGTCGGCCTCCGTCGGCGCCCGCCGCCGTGGCCGACGTCACATCGAGCGCGGCGGGCGCCGTGACGATGGCAACCACAAAGGCCCGCGCCTCATCCAGCGTCGGCTGGCCATCCCGGGTGGCGCGTGTGCCCAACAGGCGCACGCTGTCACCCGGGAACACGAACCCGCGCTGAACGTTCGTGGCACGGATCGCGAACGCCGAATCGGCCACGTGCAAGGTCGAGTCCCCGAACCCGCCGTTCGCGTTGAGCGCGATACCTTCCACGAAGAACCGCTCGCCAGGGGGCGCGGCACGCGCCTCCTCGATCGTACGAACCGGGAAGCTCACGATCACGGTGACGAACTGCGAGTCGGCGGGCGCCAGGGTCACGAGCGAGGTGTCGACGCGCACCACCTGCACCGAATCTCCAATCGTGGCCGTGTCCACTCGGATCTCGTAGTTCCCCACCGGCAGGCCCGGAACCACGTATGCGCCCTCGGCGTCCGACGTGACCGAGGCCACGGTGTCGATGGTTCCGCGGGCCAGGAGGTGGATCCTCACCCCCTCGAGCGGCGAATCCGCGAATCCGATGCTCCCCGACCCGTCACCATCGAAGTACACGAGCCCCGCCAACACCGCATCGGCCTCGATGGCCAGCACGCGATCCTCCCCCGCGTTGGAGCAGGAGACGGCCCCCATCAGGACAAGTGCCAGCGCCCCCGCCCGAGATAGCCGAGACGCACGGGGCGGTTCAGCGGGTTCCGGCCGAAACCAGCACCCAGCGACGCATAACTCGCGCGCTGCTTGCACACAGGCTCGTTTCACGCTTCTCGTTTCACGTTTCACGCTTCTCGTTTCACGTTTCTCGTTTCACGTTTCTCGTTTCACCTTTCACGTTTCACGTTTCACGACGTTTAGTAGTTCACCCGCAGCCCGAACCGCAGCGCCCGTCCGGTTCCGCGCTGGGCCAGGGGTTTCCCAAAGTTATCGTTGGCAAGGAGCGGCACCGTGACCGTGCCGGCCGCGGGATCCTTGACCAACGCCGTGCCCGGATCCACCAGGTACAGCGCGTGATCGCGAATTGCCAGCTCGGTGTCGGTGACGTTCAGCGCTTCGACCCACAGCTCGATGGGGTACCCGGCCAGCGTGTACGGCCCGAGCCCCAGCCGCAGGTTCACGGTCGCGACGCCGGGATCGCGGCACACATTCCGCTCGGCGAAGCTGCCCACCTGGCCACGGAGACACTGCTCGGCAGTCAGGATAGCATCCACTCCCGCGATCTGGCCGTCCACGAACGCCGGATCGTTGTTGGGGGAACCATCCCCGTTCACGTCCACGCCATAACGGAAGCCGGGGGTGTACGGCAGGCCGGACCGATACCGAATGAGCGCGGCCAGCGATACCCCGGCCCGCCCCAGCGGCAGCAGCTCGATCCCGACGGCCAGGCGGTGTGGCACGTCCGCATCGGATCGCCCCTTTGCCCAGTCCTTTTGCCCAAGCGAATCGGGGAACGGCGTGAGCTGCGCATACGGACCGCCGTAGCG